>Ga0306924_10007045_pt1 | contig 11234 bp, 9 predicted proteins | sample sta12Can44000111_FD_203756 | JGI IMG/M metagenome (GOLD analysis project Ga0306924, IMG submission 203756) | Lab enrichment of tropical soil microbial communities from Luquillo Experimental Forest, Puerto Rico - statanox.12C.anox.44.000.111 (v2)... | ecosystem: Environmental > Terrestrial > Soil...
GGCCTCGCCCGCATTGCCATGGAATTTTTCCGTGAGCCGGACCCGCAGATCGAGCAGCTCCCTGACGGCCTCACCATGGGGATGGCGCTGTCCGCCCCAATGGTGCTGGTCGGCATTACAGTCGTGATCTACAGTCTGTGGTCCGTGCGCCGGCGCAGCTCGATGTAGCCGAACCCGTTCACCTCAGCCTCGAACGCGGCGCCGACAACGGTCGAGGTCTCGTTCTCCGTAATGATGGCAGGCCCACGAACGCGTGCCCCCGGCCGCAGCTCATCTCGACGGTAGAGCGCAGCCTCGATCATCTCACCTGAGGGATCAACAAGCGGACGGCGCCCGAGCGCATCCGCAGCGTACGGCGTCACCGCGATCGCCGTCTCGGCCACGGCCTTCACCTCGGCGCTGAGCGAAAGCACCCAGCTCACCACCTCGATCTCCACGCCCGGAATGATGCGGCTGTAGAGCGCGCGATAGGCAGCCTCGAAAGCCGTGGCAAAGGTTCTGCCATCGTCGGCGTGATAAGCGCGTACCGGCAAGGCCACGGATACCTCGTGGCCCTGGCCGCGATAACGCATAAAGGCATGCCGCGCCTCGGCGAGGGCCGCATCGCCTGCGCCGGCCCGCACGATAGCGTCGGCCTGCGCCCGCATGTCGGAGAACAGGTGATTGATCTCCGCGGCTTCGAAGGCGGCAAGCCGCGCATGGCGACTGCGCACTATCTCGTATGAGATCGGTGCGCGCAGAAATCCGATAGCGGAGCCGACCCCGGCGCCGGCAGGAACGAGAATGCGCTCGATGCCGAGCTTCTCCGCTACGCGTGCTGCATGCAGCGGGGCTGCACCCCCGAACGCGATCAGCACGCGTGAGGCCGCATCCTTGCCGCTCTCGATGGCATGGATGCGAGCGGCATTCGACATGTTCTCGTCAACCATCTCGCTCACCGAGAGCGCAGCCATGGGCGCGCTGAGGGCAAGGGGGTGGCCGATACCGCGCACCAGCGCGGCGCGCGCTGCTTCGGCATCGAGCGCGATGCGACCGCCCGAGAAGGCCGCGGAATCGATGCAGCCGAGGACGAGGTCGGCATCGGTAACGGTCGGCTCGCTGCCGCCGCGCCCATAGCAGGCTGGTCCGGGCTCGGCGCCGGCACTGTCGGGACCCACCGCGATGCGCTTGAGCGTATCGACACGCGCGATCGAGCCGCCCCCCGCTCCGATCTCGACCATCTCGATTACCGGCACGCGCAACGGCAGGCCGCTGCCCTTCTTAAGCCGGTACATGCGCGCGACCTCGAAGGCTCGGCTGGTCTGCGGCTTGAAGTCGTCGATCAGGCAGATTTTCGCGGTGGTGCCGCCCATGTCGAACGAGATCACCTTGTCGAGATTGCATTGGCGCGCGATATGGCTCGCGAAGATCGCGCCGCCGGCTGGACCGGATTCCACCAGGCGGACCGGAAAACGCACCGCTGTCTCGAGGGTCGTGAGACCGCCTCCCGAGAGCATCAGGAACAGCGGGCAGCTGATGCCGGCATTGGCAAGATCGCGCTGCAGGTTACCGAGATAGGTCGCGATCAGCGGCTGCAGATACGCATTGGCGCACGCCGTCGAGAAACGCTCGTACTCGCGCATCTCGGGGGAGACCTCGCACGAAAGCGTCACCGCGACACGCGGCAGGCGCGCGGCGAGGAGCTCCGCAATGCGCAGCTCGTGTCGCGGCTCGGTGAAGCTGTGCAGGAGACCGACGGCCACCGCCTCGACGCCATGGCGCTCGATTCCGTCGATGGCGCGATGCACATCGGCCTCATCGAGCGGGATGAGCACGCGCCCACGCGCATCGATGCGCTCGCGCACGGGAAACCGCAGCCGGCGCGGCACCAAGGGCGGCGGCAGATCGATACCGACGTCGTACTGCTCGAAGCGGTTCTCGTGCCGGATCTCGATGGTATCGCGAAAACCCTCGGTGGTGATGAGCGCGGTTCTTGCCCCCTTGCGCTCAATCAGGGCATTTGTGGCAAGGGTGGTCCCGTGGATGATGATGGAAAGCGCGGATGGCGGCAGCGCTGCTGCCGTCAGCACCGCCGCGATGGCCTCGAGCACGCTGCGCTCAGGCGCATGTGCCACGGTGAGAACCTTCCCGGTCAGGCGCCGTCCGCCGGTCTCCAGGACGACATCGGTGAAGGTGCCTCCGATATCGACACCGAGCCGGTGCTGCATGGGCTATAGGTGAGCCCCGCGGCGGCCCAAACCGGGGGTCCACCAGCTTGATGCATAAAAGCAACAGCGCATTTCAAAGCGAAATGCCAAAGCCACACTGCCAAGGTTCTGCCAAGGTGTTGAATAAGCTGTTCGCATTATTCGAATTTCGGGGGAGAGAAGGATGTTCACGGCCATTTTGCTCACCGCCATGGTGCTGCCGGCCATGTTCCTGGGGCATATGGCGCACGAGGAGATTCTCTCCCAGCGAGCCTACCGCAGGGCGCGCGTGCGCGCACGTGCCCGCTAGAGCTGGATGAGTTTTCTCCGGGGGGCGCCAGCGCGGCGCCCGGCGAGATTTCAGGCCAGACGACGGGAATCCTGTTCAGCGCGCCTGTGCCCCGCTCTCCAGCCGCTCAGCATCATGTAGCTGTCGCGAATCCAGGCGATGAAGCCGAAGAAGAGCACGGCGGCAATGCACAAGCTCAACGCTGCCCAAGCCAATTCAATCATGGCTTTCCCCCTTCCCATATTCCCCAGCAAAGGTTACCGCGAGGTCGTCCACCCAGCAAGACCTAATAACGGGTAGCGTGGGTGATTCGCCCCACGCCCGACAAGGGCGTTGTTGCGATTTCCACACGCACCAGGGGAAAACCTGCACCTCTGCCTCCAGGGAGCACTTTGCGCGCAGCAAACGGTATCCTGGTAAACAATTGCCTAACAAACGCCACGAAAAGAGGAGGCGCACATGAATTATGTTAATCGGCGATTCCTGTTGCAGGCGGGCGCGACCGTGACGCTTGGCGCGAGCATGCCCACAATCAGCCGCGCTCAGACGTCTTCCGCCGGCAAAACACCCTTCGAGTTCATGGTCAGAGACCTGATCTATCAACGCCATGGCGGCAAGGAGCGCCTCGCGCGTCTCTACCAGCCGGCCGGAACGGGCCCGTTCCCGGCGGTGCTGCAGGTGCATGGCGGTGCCTGGAACAACAAGAATCGCACCGACGGCCAGAATACGGCGCTCGACCTCGTAAGCGCGGGCATCGTCGTGCTGGCGATCGATTTCCGCAACGCGCCGGAGGCGCCCTACCCGGCATCGCTGCAGGACATCAATTACGGTATCCGGTGGTTCAAGGCGCACAGCGCCGAGTTTGGCAGCAGCCCCGAGCGCGTAGGCGCCTATGGCACGTCGAGCGGAGGTCATCAGGTCCTGCTCGCGGCAATGCGCCCCGACGATGCACGCTATCGCGCGCTTCCGTTGCTGGAAGCCCCGGCAACGGACGCAAGGCTCGCCTTCGTGGTCTCGGGCTGGGGCGTGCTGTTTCCGTTCGAGCGCTACAAGCTCGCCAAGGCCGAGGGCAAGCTCGACCTCATCAAGAGCCACGATACGTTCTTCGGCGACGAGGCGACGCAGATCGAGGCAAGTCCGGCACTCGCAATCGAACGGGGGGAGAAGGTGTATCTGCCTCCCGCCCTGGTATTCCAGGGCACCAAGGACCAATACACATCGGTGGAGCTCGCCGAACGGCTCGCCGCCGACTGGCGCCGCGCCGGCGGCAGCATGGACCTGCTGCTGCTGGAGGGAGAGCGCCACACCTTTGTCAACGAGCACCCGTTTGCGCCCAACTCCATCAAGGCGGTCGAGGCGGTGAAAGCATTCGTCAAGAAGCATGGCTCGGGCGAGCAGCACGCCACGCGGTAAAGGCGCGAGGCCGACACCTTCTCCCGGGGCTGATGCTACTAATCAAGCGCATAAACCATGACGCGATTAGCGCGCGATCACATCGACGACCTTTCTCGTCATCGGGTCCACAATGAGGACATTTTTTGGAAGCTTCGCGTAGTAATACTGCTTCAATACAGGGATCCGATACACCAGCGGCCGCGGCAGTGGGTGCAAAGGTAATTTCTTTTGGGATGGCACCTTTGCATCCATGGAAGGCTGAAAACCGGGGGGCAACTTATCGTCGCTTGCTTGCGCGTTCACCGCTTGCAGCACCTGCTGACGCTGTGTTCCCGAGAGTTCAAGTCGTGGCTTCGGCTTGAGTGCGCTCGAATAGTTTGGATCTGCATGTGCCGGTCCAAATGCCATGCCCCCGGCGAATGCTACGCACGCCGCCATTCCAGCCCGGATAAATCGATGCATGCTTAAGACTCCTCCTCACAGGAGAAGCAGACAGCCCGTGATTTGTTTCGTTACCATTTATTCATGCTCAATGTGCCGCTCCCAAGCCGTTTTCCTTAGCGTGCCGGAAATCCATTTGACCTGGCACCAGGTCATCGGAGTTCCGTCCGGATCGATCGTCAAGCTGGCTGGTGGGTGCGGCCGCAGACGCCCACGATGCAAGGATGCTCGGATGTGATACTGCGTTTTGGATGGAAGTTGCTGGGGACGAAGCCTGGCCGTTTAATTGTCCAGGGTGTCTGCGCGCTTATGGTAAGGAACCTTGAGCGCAACGTCGGGCCGGCGACACTCATCAGCCACCGCCGCATCGTTCGTCTTTGGCATTTGGACAGACTTGCTGCGTTCTCATCAGACGAGAGCCCATGGCTGCTCGATGACGGGACCATTGTGCAACCTGACGATCCGGTGCTCGAAATGCATATCGCCGGAGACCGTTTACTGGAGATTCTTTTGGCAGGAGAGCGATGGCAGCACGTGTTCCAGAAGGAGTTCGCCTCTCTCGCCCCGGCCCTTCAACAGCGTGGTGGGTGGCTCTGGTCGGTCGCACCATCCTGCGGACTCAAGTTGCCCAGTTCGGGGCCAGTCTTCGTGACCTGCCGCCCGGACCGTCAACGGCGCTGGAAACTTTCTACAGGAAGCTGATCCTGCTCGCCTTTCATCCGCGCGGCAGCCAACGCGCGATGACCGAGCACCAGAAAGTGGCCGATGCGGCGATCTCACGTCGCGAATTTTGCCGCCGCTTCGGCGAGCCCGCGCGCCGTGACGGATGAACCAGAGCTAACCCGCCCCAGAGCCCGGCAGGCGATAAAGCTCGCCGTACTTGGCCCGCAGATAGGCAAGATAGGGCTCGACCCGAAGCCCGCCCGCAATCCCCCCGATCATCTCGTTGGGCGGATATTTGCGGCCGTGCCGGTACAGGTGCTCCCGCAGCCATCCATGCAGGGTGGCAAACTCGCCGTTCTCGATCTCACGCGGGATTTCGGCATGCGCGTCAAGCGCGGCAGCGTAGATCTGCGCGCTCAGGACGTTACCGATGGTATAGCTCTGAAACGCGCCACCGATCGTGCCTGAGAACCAGTGCACGTCCTGCAGGCAACCGTTGCGATCGTCCGGTGGAACAATGCCAAGCGCAGCCTGCATGCCCGCGCACCACGCCTCTGGCAGATCCGCGACCCGCAAGCGGCCCTCGAGCATGTCGATCTCCAGATCGAAGCGCAACATGATGTGCAGATTGTAGGTGACCTCGTCCGCATCGGCCCGGATCAGCGATGGCTCGACCTTGTTGATGGCCCGATAGAAGCTCTCGAGCGGGACACGCCCAAGCTGGTCGGGAAACGTGCACTGCAAGTCAGCATAAAAGTGCCGCCAGAACCCGCGGCTGCGGCCGACCACATTCTCCCACAACCGCGACTGGCTTTCGTGCACGCCGGCTGAAACGCCGCGCCCAAGCCGCGTGCCTTCGAGCGCGCGCTCCACGCCTTGCTCGTAGAGCGCATGACCCGCCTCATGCAAGGTCGAGAACAGGGCACTGCCCACATGGTTCTCGTACACGCGCGTGGTGATCCGCACGTCGTCCACGGAGAACTTCGTGCAGAAGGGATGATGCGTGGTGTCGAGCCGCCCGCGCTCGAGGTCGTAGCCCATCTTTCTTGCAATGTTGAGCCCGAACTCGAGCTGCGCGCGCTCGTCGAACGAGCCACGCAGGCAGCCGTCGTCAGTCAGCGGCTGAGCGGAGATGGCGCGCACCATGGGCACGAGCTCCGCCCGCAGCTCCGCGAACAGCTTGCGCATGGAAGCGGTCGTTGCGCCTTCGTCCACCTCGTCGATGAGCGGATCGGCGATATGGTCGTAGGGCGCAAAGTAGCCGGCGTATTCCCGGCTGAGCTCGAGCGTCTGCTCGAGGAGTGGCCGCATGGTCGCGAAGTCATTCGCCGGCCGCGCCCGCGTCCACGCATCGTAGGAGGCAGCTCCGAGCGCGTTGGCGCGCGCCACATAATCGGGCGGTACCTTGATGGCCTGCTCGAAATCACGCCTGACGACACGAATGAGGCATGCCTGGTTGGAATCCGGCGGCAGCCGCTCGGCGTGCGGCGCAAGGCCGTCGAGCAGGCGACCCAATGCCGGATCGACCAGCCGCTCGTGGGCCAACCGATGGAGCGTCGCGCCTTGGCGGCCGCGGGCGCGCGCGCCGCGCTGCGGCATGTAGGTGGCCTGATCCCAGCTGAGCAGATGGCCCGCCGCAGAAAGATCGTCGATCTCCAGAAGACGACCCTTCAGCTCTTCGAGCATGTCCTCGGCGGAGCGCCGCCGGGGCGAGGTATTGACCCTCTGCGCGATCAGCGCGGCCTTGCTTGCGGAAGCCTTCCTTCCGGAAGTCTTGCGTTTGCCGGGTTTGCTCATGCTCCTACGCTGCCGAGGCGGCTTCGTCGCCGCTGCGCCAGGCGGCCAGAAGATCGGCCTCGCGCGCCCTCGCCCTCTCGATGCTGCGCATCTTGATGTGGCCGAAACCGCGGATCTGCTCGGGCAAGGACGCGATCTCCACCGCAAGTGCGTGATTGGCCGGCGAAAGCGAGGCCGCGAGCTCGCGGATGACCGCTGCATAGCCGGCCATCAGCGCGCGCTCCATGCGGCGTTCCTGTGTACGGCCGAAGGGATCGAAGGGCGTGCCGCGCAAACGGCGCAGACGCGCCAACCACCTGAAGGCGACCATCATCCAGGGTCCGAACGCGCGCTTGCGCGCCTGCCCGGTGAGCGGATCACGCTTGGCAAGCAGCGGAGGCGCCAGATGATATTCGAGCCTGACATCGCCCTCGAACTGCCGGCGCAACTGCGCGAGGAAGGTGCCATCGCAGTAGAGGCGAGCGACCTCGTATTCGTCCTTGTAGGCCATGAGCCTGAAGAGATTGTGCGCGACCGCATGCGAAAGGCCTGAGCATCCTCGCGCGCGCTCCTTCTCGGCGTTTTCGATCTCCGCGACGAAATTGCGATAGCGCTGCGCATAGGCCGCATCCTGATACTCGGCGAGGAATGCCGCCCGGCCCTCGACCAGTGACGCAAGCGCGGTCTCCCTCTTAGCCGGTTGCAGGCCTGTCCCATGTGACTCAGTGGGCGCAACAAGCTCTGAATACCTGTCCGAGTCTGCCGCAGCGGGCAGCAACGCCTGGAGCTGAGCGCGGTCGTGCGCGGCGAGGCGGCCAAAGGCAATGGCGCGCTTGTTGCTCTCGACCGAGACGCCGTTGAGCTCGATCGCGCGTTCAATGGCTTCGAGAGAAAGCGGCACAAGCCCTTTCTGGAAGGCGTAGCCGAGCATCAACAGGTTCGTGGCAATGGAATCGCCGACAAGGGCGCTAGCGAGTACGCTGGCATCGATGATATCGCTTTGGCCTTCTCCCGCCGCCGCCTCGATGGCGCGCAGCATGGCGCCCGCCTCGAAGTCCATGTCCGGGTTGGACACGAAAGCGGCAGTGGGATGCAGATGGCTGTTGATCGCCACTCTGGTTGCCCCCTTGCGCACGCATGCGAGCGCGGAGGGGCTCGCCGCGGTCACCAGGTCACAAGCGAGCAGCACCGAGGCGCCGCCGGCGGCTACACGCGCCGCATGCAGGTTCTCGGCGCGCGGTGCCAGCCGCACATGCGACATCACCGCTCCATTCTTCTGCGCCAGCCCCGTGACATCGAGCACGGTAACGGCCTTTCCCTCGATATGGGCCGCCATGCCGAGAATGGCGCCCAGTGTGATCACGCCGGTGCCCCCAATCCCCGCGATCAGGATACCGTAGGGCCGATCGAGAGCGGGCGCGGCTGGGGCGGGCAGAACTGCGAAAGCCTGAGTCACCTGTGCCGACGTCGGGGCGAGAGTGCGCAGCGTGCCGCCGTGGACGGTCACGAAGCTCGGACAGAAGCCGTTGAGGCACGAGAAGTCGGCATTGCAGCTCGACTGATCGATCTGCCGCTTGCGGCCCAGCTCGGTCTCGACCGGCACAATGGAGATGCAGCTCGACTGCTCGGAGCAGTCGCCGCAGCCCTCGCAAACCGCCTGGTTGATGAACACCCGTTTCGGGGCCGGCGGATAGCGGCCGCGCCTGCGCCGACGCCGCTTCTCCGCAGCACAGGTCTGGTCGTAGATGAGAACGGTAAGGCCGGGGGTGTCGCGCAGCTCGCGCTGTACGGCATCGAGCCGGTCACGATGGTGGACGGCGACCGCTTCGGGCAGCGCGCCGCGCGCGCGATATCTGGAGGGCTCATCGGTCAGCACGACCACGCGTCGTGCGCCCTCGGCCATCACCTGACGCGCGATCGCGGACACGGTCGGCCCACCTTCGACGGGCTGTCCGCCGGTCATGGCAACCGCACCGTTGTAGAGAATCTTGTAGGTGATATTGACGCCCGCCGCCGCGGCGGCACGGATGGCGGTGAGCCCGCTGTGGGCGTAGGTCCCGTCGCCCAGGTTCTGGAACACGTGACGCTCGGCCGTGAACGGCGCCTGGCCGATCCAGTTGGCGCCTTCGCCGCCCATATGCGTGAGCGTGGCAGTCGCACGGTCCGGCACGAAGAGTGCCATGCTGTGACAGCCGATCCCGGCCAGGGCGCGGCTGCCTTCCGGCACCCGCGTCGAGGTGTTGTGCGGGCAGCCGGAGCAGAAGAACGGCGTGCGGCGCATTTGGGACGCTGGCAGGGCGCTCGCCGGTTCGAAGGAGTCGAGCTGCGTGAGGCGCGCATCGAACTGCGCGCACTCCCCCAGCCGCTTGAGTCGTGCCACGACGGCGCGCGCGATCATGCTGGGAGTGAGCTCGCCGGTGCTCGGCAACAACGGCGCGCCGCTCTCGTCGCTCTTGCCGACAATGCTCGGGCGGCGCGCCGCATCCATGTTGTAGAGGAGCTCCTTGAGCTGCGGCTCGATGAAGCCCCGCTTCTCCTCGACCACGAGGATGTCGGTAAGCCCCTCGGCGAACCGCCGCGCGCCCGCGGGCTCGAGCGGCCATGCGAGGCCGACCTTGTAGACGCGGATGCCGAGCTGCGCGGCGAGCTCGTCCGCAATGCCAAGCTCGGCAAGCGCCTGCCGGAGGTCGAGATAGGCCTTGCCGGCGGCGATGAGACCGAGACGGGGCGCCGGTGAATCGATCATCATGCGGTCAAGCGCGTTGGCACGGGCGAACGCACCCGCTGCCGCCATCTTAGGGCCGTGCAGGCGCCGCTCCTGATCGAGCGCCCAGTCCATTCCCCCACGTGGCCAGCGGATGTGGAGCCCGCCCGCGGGCATCTCGAAGTCATGCGGCAGGGACACGACGACACGCTGCGGATCGACATGGACCGAAGCCGACGTTTCGACCGTCTCGCTCGTGGTTTTGAATCCGACCCAGCATCCGCAAAAGCGCGAGAGCGCAAATCCGATGAGGCCAAGGTCGAGAAATTCCTGCACCGATGCGGGATTGAGGACGGGCATCATCGCCGCCTCGAACAGCTGCTCGCTCTGATGCGCGGTCGTGGAAGACGTCGCCCCGTGGTCGTCGCCGGCGATTGCAAGCACGCCGCCTTTGGGCGAGGTGCCGGCCCAGTTGGCATGCCGCAGCGCATCGGTGGAGCGGTCGACGCCCGGACCCTTGCCGTACCAGATGCCGAACACACCATCGACCTTGGCACCCGGAAACAGCCCGACCTGCTGGCTGCCCCAGACCGCAGTCGCTGCGAGATCCTCGTTGAGGCCGGGCTGGAAGCAGATATCGTTGGCTTCGAGGAGCCCCCTCGCCTGCCAGAGCGCGTTGTCATAGCCGCCGAGCGGCGAGCCGCGGTAGCCCGAGATGAAGCCCGCCGTCTTGAGCCCGGCAGCACGGTCGCGCGCGCGCTGCATCATCGGCAGCCGCACCAGCGCCTGGATTCCGGACAGATAAATGCGTCCGCTCTGGAGCGTGTATTTGTCGTCGAGCGTGACGCGCGCAAGCTCCACGTCTTTATCTCCGCCAATATCGCTCCGCCTCGCCCGCAGGGGCGAGGCTCTAGCACGTTTACGCGCGAACGCAGTCAAGCTTGCGCAGACTGCGTACACTTGTCTGCGCTGACGCGCCATGCCTCGCCCCTACGTATCAAATGGCGGGGTATAACCAATACAATCGACACGGGAAACCGCAGCATGAGCACATGCCTGTTCCTGAGCTTCCGATTGCGCGCGGATGCCTTCGTGTCCAACGGCGAGTTGGCGAAGCTCAATAATATGCTGCGTGCCACCCCAGCGCTCAGCAAGGCACTTATCCACCTGCCGGCACGCGCGAGCGATCCCTACCTTGATGATGGGGCGCCGCCGCAGCTTGTGCTGCAGCTTTATTTCGCTCAATTGCCGGAGCTCGAAGCCGCGTTGGCCCGGGATGGACATTTGTCCGTCTTGTTGTCGCGCGACGAGTTTCCCGCGCTTACTCATGCGGATGCCACCGCGCAGGCCATGCTGGTGCGCCCCTTCACGGTCCCCGAACCCAGCGTCGCGACGGGCTACCCGTATTGCACGTACCTCGTTTCGTATGAAGGCGAGGCCGAGGATCTCAATGCCTGGCTCGGCCACTATCTCGGAAAGCACATCGGGCACATGACGCAGCTGCCCGGTCTGCGTGAGCTCGAAGTTTACACCCGCCTCGACTGGATCAGCGTTCTGCCTTTCCCGCGCGTGAGCTACATGCAGCGCAACAAGGTCGCCTTCGACTGCGCGGAGGCTTTGACGCGCGCTTTGAACTCGCCCGCGCGCCACCGGATGCGGGAGGACTACCACGCGTTTCCTCCTTTCACCGGCGGCAACACCCATTACGCCATGACGACGCGAATGGTGAAATCCCTCCCCGAAGGGGAGGGTGGCCGACCCCGGCCTTGAGCCGGGGGAG
>Ga0306924_10007047_pt1 | contig 11231 bp, 14 predicted proteins | sample sta12Can44000111_FD_203756 | JGI IMG/M metagenome (GOLD analysis project Ga0306924, IMG submission 203756) | Lab enrichment of tropical soil microbial communities from Luquillo Experimental Forest, Puerto Rico - statanox.12C.anox.44.000.111 (v2)... | ecosystem: Environmental > Terrestrial >...
ACGGCTGCTATTCCAACTGACGCGCAGATAGGCCTTCTTGAGGTACTGCAAACCGTGAAAGAAGAAATGGAAGACCTGCACCTTGGCGATCAGAGAAACTGAGCGGCCAAGTGCGGGGGGCAGTCGCCGGACTTTTTCCTTCCGCATGGAAGGACACAACTCAAGGACACAACTAAGGAGTCGCAGCATGCACCGCAAGACACATGTAGTCAGCTTGATAGCGTTGTTCTTCCTGGTGTCAGCCTTCGCTTTTGGAGCAAGTGGCGACAAAGCTAAAGTGAAAGGAATTATCTCTGGCCGGACCGGAGAAACTTTGATCGTCAATACAGCGGATGGCAACACCACCGTAGTTCTCACCGACGACACATCCACACGAGACAAACGAGGCCTCTTCGGTCTGGAGAAACAGCACATGTCCAATGTTGTGCTGATACCCGGACTCAAGGTTGACGTGGACGGCACGACCGACGATCAGGGCAGAGTTGTTGCGAAAACGATAACCGTCGATGGCGATGACCTGGAGGCGTCGCAGATGATCCAGGCCGGGTTGCAGCCGACCGCGGAGCAGGTTGCTGCGAACGTGCGGGCCATCGAGGCTAACCGCCAGGGCGTTTCGGCCAACAAGGTGGAGCTGGCGGCGCATAAGGAGCAGATCGACACCAACGCACAAGGTGTTGCGACCAACAAACAGGGAGTTGAAGAGAACCTCAAGAACATCAAGGAGAACACGGAGCGCTTTACCGCCTTGAGTGAGTATGATGTGAAAGGCCAAACCAGCGTCAAATTTGCGGTGGGTAGCTCCCAGCTCTCTCAAGAATCTGAGCAGGCACTCAAGGATATAGCACAAACAGCGACCAGCCTCACCGGATACATTGTCGAGGTGACGGGCTTTGCGGACTCGACCGGCAGTGCTGCAATCAACACAAAATTGAGTGCGGAACGAGCCCAAGCGGTAGTCGGCTACCTCTTCCAGCAGTGCAACGTACCGATGCGACACATCGTCGCGCCTGGTGCGATGGGCGAGTATGGCCCTGCGGCATCGAACGAGACCAAAGCAGGAAGAGCCGAAAACCGAAGAGTCGAGGTAAAAGTTCTGGTCAACAAGGGAATCACTGGGGGCTAAGCAGAAATCACGACCCCGTCAGCGTCCGACAGTGAACACCGTTTTTCCTAGGTGTTGTTGGTGCATCGTTTTACCTCTCAATATGGCCTGGTACGGGAAGTGCGTATCAGGCCCTTTTTCTCAAATGACCGCGGAATAAAGATGGCATGGGGCATCAAAGTCGTGCTGTAACGCGACAGCTGGCAAGCAGGTTGATGGAGTTGGTGGCTCTTGCGCATCAGGCGCAGCCTACTGCGTCCGGCCCGAGCGACAAAATGACGGCCGAGCAGGTCAACGATGCCAATGTACAGTTGATGCGGGAAGACATTCGTGCCCAAAGAAAAAGGCTGTAGCCGCCAACCCTGCCTCTGACCGACACGGAAGCCACTAAATTCTGGGTTGTCTATGATCAGTACCTAGCAGAGACGATCAAAATAAACGACGCACGCTACGCGCTGCTAAAAGACTACGCGAAAAACTATGAAACTATGACTGATGATCAGACAGATTCATCGAGCGCCGGTTAAGTCTCGATGATGATGAAACGCAGGACCCCCTGACCTGGATCATGTAGTCTTTGAGCTGCTTTGCGTCTCGCGCTCAGGTTCCGATTAACAGTTCTTCGAGCGCTAGCTTCAGAGCCTGTCGGATTCTCCACTCTCGTTGTTGTGAAGTGCCCCTCAGTCCTGCTCACAGCTGAAGGGCAAGTCACGCATTCAAAGGAGCTTGTTACGGCTGTCAAAATAGTTGTCGTCGGCTATAACCGGTGCTATACACCGTTCCATGGTTGTCGTCTGACATAAACGGCAGCCCTACACAGTGGTCCCATGGGCGGAGCGATTCCAATCCGTGTCTTCGATAGCCAGCTTTTCCAGGATGTCTTCAACGCAAGTCCAATCGGGATTGTGGTGGAAACCTTGGAGGGGCAGCCGCTCTTCGTGAATCCCGCTTTCTGCTCATTCCTGGGTTTTAGCGCGGCGGAGCTACTCAGCAAACACTGCGTTGACTTTTCGCCTCCTGAAGACGCCGAGCAGGATTGGAAGTTGTTCCAGCAATTGCGCGCAGGTTCGATAGATCATTACCAGCTCGAAAAACGATACTTCCGGCGGGACGGGTCCTTGGTTTGGGGTCGCTTGATTATCTCTCTATTGAAGAGTCAGCCATCTCCACTCGTGCTTGCGATGGTGGAGGACATCACGGAGAAGAAGAAGGCAGAGGAAGCACTGATCAGGCAGGCAGCAGTTATCGAATCGTCTCACGATGCGATTGCTTCGGGCACGCTGGATGGAATCATCGTGAGTTGGAACGCAGGCGCGGAGAGGCTTTACGGGTACACGGAAGCCGAGGCCATCGGCAAACCGATTACCATGCTTGTTCCGCCCGAGTTACCAGATGAAGAGCAAAAGATTCTTGACACGTTGAGAACAGGGGGACAGATTGAGCATTTTGAAACGGTCCGTGTTACCAAGGCTGGGAAAAAAATCAACGTATCCCTGACCATTTCGCCGATTAAGGATTCAACCGGCAAAACCGTGGGCATTTCTGGAATTGCCCGTGACATCACGGGGCAAAAGCGGGCGGAAGAGGCGCTGCGCGCTAGCGAGGAACGGCTGCGATTGGCACAGTGGGCTGCACGCATTGGAACGTTTGATTTGAACCTTCGGACCGGAGTGGATATTTGGACCCCGGAGACGGAAGCATTGTACGGCTTGCCGCCGGGTGGCTTTGGCGGCACGCAAACCGCTTTTGAAAATCTGATTCATCCCGATGATCGCGAAAGGATCGCTGCGTTAACTCAGGAGATGATCAGAACTGGACAACCTGTCGAGGAAGAATGGCGCGTGGTCTGGCCCGACGGAAGTGTTCATTGGGTAGCTGGGCGGGGTCAGGCGGTTATAGATGAGTCCGGCGAACCTGCAAGATTGTTGGGCGTCAATTTAGATGTCACCGAGCGCAAGCAGGCAGCCGAGGCACTCTCCGTCATGACCCGAAAGTTGATCGAGGCGCAGGAGCAAGAACGCGCCCGCATCGGTAGAGAACTTCACGACGACATCAACCAACGACTCGCAATGCTGGCAGTAGAACTCGAGCAATTACAAAACGATCCCTCCCTGGTTCAGCAGCGCGTGTCTGACCTCCGAAAACAGACGGCTGAGATTTCAAACGACGTGCAAGCCTTGTCGCACGACTTGCACTCTTCAAAACTGGAATACTTGGGTGTGGTGGCGGGAATAAAAAGCTGGTGCAAGGAATTTTCCAAGCGACAGGGGATGGAAGTCGACTTCAAGAGCGATGCCCATGGTGTCCTGCCGGTTGAGGTCGGACGTACCCTGCTTCGCGTTCTACAGGAAGCCCTGCACAATGCCAGTAAGCACAGCGGAGCACGGCGAGCCGCAGTGCAACTAGAGGCAACTCCAGGTGAGATTCACATGATCGTTAGGGATTTAGGGAGGGGCTTCAACGTTGAAGCAGCATTACAGGGTACAGGTCTAGGGCTCATCAGCATGCGCGAACGGGTTCGACTGGTGAATGGGACCATTACGATTGACTCCGAGCCGATGCGTGGCACCAGCATCCACGTCCGGGTACCGATTCCATCAGAGCAGGATTCGGAGCGAGCCGCTGGATGAAGGGAGTCTTGGTCTCAGTGGGAATACACTGTTGAGTGCTCTGCACAGATTCGTTGGAAAATGTGGCTGTCCATCGCACCTTGAACGGTTCCGAACGAATACCCGCAGAAAATGTCTACGTCGTGCTCGGCTGACTACGCTAGCCAACAGCACCGCCTCAACCCGAGTGTACCAGTCGTCTCCTCGCAAATGACCCAGTTTCCCAGTACAAAATGCCTCAGGTACCATGATGTTTGGCTTCTAAGGAGTTCTCCTATGGGTAGTCTGGCTCTTCTGCAATCCCTGAAGGAAAGCGTTCTTGGTCAAGCGAACGTAAAAGCCATCTACGGCGAACCAATCTCGGCACACGAAAAGACAATCATTCCAGTTGCAAAGATTATGTACGGTTACGGTGCGGGAGCAGGCACGGGAGACCTGGGCGAAAAAAACACACGCGGCGAAGGCGGCGGTGGGGGCGGTGGAGTGCGAGCGATTCCTGTGGGCGTCATAGAGGTGAGCAGCCAGCAGACCCGATTCGTGCCGATTTCGGATAAGCGAAAACTGGTCGGTGCTGTGCTGGCCGGAGTTGGCTTTGGAATGTGGTGGAGTTGGCGCAGACATCGCTAATGCTGTCAATGACTCCAACCGCCCGTTCTTGACCGCTGAGATTAGATTGTGGCGCAGAGGTTTGGGGTAGGGATAGTCGGTGTGGCTCCACAGCGACAGTTTCGAGCCAGGTCGATGGAGACTGGGGATTATCGTTGGGGAGTTGATACGGCCTCAACCCGGACCACTGTACACTTTAAGTCTTTCCCGGCTGCCGTTTTCAATTTGCCCTTGTCACCGTCGAGCTCGTACTTCACATCACTACCCACCACAAAGTCAGTCGCCTTCACCGAGGTCTTCGGGCTGGTCCGGCAGATGTAATGATGCCCTGAAGCGTCGAAAGTGAAGTCATATAGCTGCTTCTTTTGATCTTTAGTATTTGTAGTGCCTGCTGGCTGAACATCCTTCAGAGTTGTCGTTCCTGTTTGCTTCTTGGCAGCACTTGCGGTCAGAGCACATGTCACCAAAAGAGCACCCCCAATCCATCTGCGCATTGTTAACCTCCAGAATCCGACACAGCATTTACGCGAGCTGAATAAATAAAACGGAAGTGTTGATTCCACAAGAAGGCGTCTCGTAAAAGAGATCGAGGAGCGCCCTGTACTCGTTCAAATAGAGGTTAAGACAGAAAATTCGGAATGGATAACTGTCACAATATGAAGCCTCCCCCCGTGTTGCAATCGCTCAAGAGTGTCAGTCATCTCCATTAGACTCATCGACCCCGGAAAAGGCGAACAAACGGCGCAAGCTGGTGTAATCGCCTGTTCTACATCGACAGTCTCAACGTCCTTCAAAGTCGGCGTCCCCAGACCTTGCTGACTCTTTCCGCAGACGGCAAAACTCTGGCCACGATACAAATTAAAGCCACTCAGACCCTCTATCTTCTGCCCGCCGGCAGTCAGGTAACGGACCCGAAACCGTGGTTGACTCAGCAACAGTATGTGAACGCCTTCAACTGGGCCGCAGACGGAAGTCTCTTGGTCGATGAAAGCCCTCGACTGTTGTGTGGTCCGCAGGTGCCTCCGAGGTCTCCCGGTTCTCGCGCACGAAGTTTCTATACGTGCCGTGGGGTCTTCGACCACGCCGGACTGCGTTGGGAGACGATAACGTGGACAAATAGCCGCAACGGCACTTTGCTGGTTACTCACGGCAAGACCAAGGCAGCGCGGCGGGTCCTCCCATTCACACCCCAAGTGAACGACCGCTCCTCACACCATCTCCGGGGTACTTCACCCAGTCATGCTAATGCTCTCTCTGGAAAAAGCTGTCAGGGTTTCGAACGCCACAAGGGAGCGTCGTCAGGAATGAACCCGACCCTCTTAATGAATTTTTGGTCTCCTGTCGTCCAGTCAAACAGTTCTAGCTTTCCCGTGAGGCGGGTATCTAGCGTAATTGTCAGTTCCGTTTTGTCTTGGAATTCTACCGAGATGTAATGGCAGTCCAACTCATTGGCAATGCTGAGGGACTGGAGCACTTTGCCCTTGATGCCGTCGAGGAAGGTGTCTTGATTGAATTTCCGTCGATTTCGTTTCTGCTTCGTTTGCGCCATTCCAAAGAGCCCCATTTACGTACTAAATATACCACGTCTCAAATAAGACGTGTTCTTTTTAGGACGTGAACCGTAGAAACACTGGTGCATGCAGAATGAATCCCAGTTTTTCAAAGGCTTGGGAGCTCGGATTAGACGATTACGTGAACAAGCTGGCTATAGCCAGGAAGATATGCTGTCGCATGGCTACTCCGTACGATATTGGCAAAAAGTTGAGGCTGGAAAACCCATTACCCTGCGAACTCTCCTTCGTATTTGTCGAATATTTGGAGCTCCGATGGGAGATGTTGTTCGCGGGCTAGACGGGATAGCAAAGAAGAGATCGCAATAAACGAGAAGAGTGCGGCTCGAGCCACGTTGTGCTCAGGAGCTTCCCTCGCTCCCAGTGCCAGGTTAAGCAACGATTGAAAGTGACCTCTTGGTCGGACGCTGGGGGCTCATTCATTGAGAAAGACACTATATCTACCTCATTTCAGAGGAGAACCACACCGGGATGTGGTTGACTCAAGCCCTGATACCTTCTACGGAGTCAATCTCACAAGGGAGACTAAAGCGACTGCGCCTGTTTTCGGCTGTAGCCCATACTCGCGTCTCCGACAATGCGAAGGCGGGTGTGTGAAGGCGAACGCAGAGGGAATGGGAGTGAGGGTTGTGGGGGGCTGTGATCGCGCGATACAATCAGGCGTTTACACTTGTAACCGTTTGGTTACGAGTGAAATGGGGATTTAACGTCAACCACGCCATCCCCTAGTTTCCGATCTGTGGGTTGACTAATTGGCTTTGGGAGACAACAGTTCCAGAGCTTTATCAAGTGCGGAGTCGCGACCACTGCTAAGGTCTTCCGCCGGAAAGATCGGGACCGCAACGTCTGGCGGTACGCCGGCACCATCGAAGGCCTTCCCGTCTTTCGTCAGATAGATCTCATTAGGAAGGCCGAACCTCCATCCATTCGGCAGCCTGCGGACAAGGACGTCGGAGAACACGCCTTGCGTACTCGCGCCGACGCGGGTGACATGAGGCTGGCGGTCGAGCAGAGCCATGGTAAAAGATTCAGCCGCGCTGACGCTATCCGAGCTAGTGAGCAAGACAACAGGACCGCGGAAGCCCGGTCGCTCAGTGGCATGGACCACAACGGGCTGGCGTGGCGTTTGATGGCCCGGATCGTGAATGTCATTGCCGCTGGCCTTTGAGTACGCGAGATACTCAGATGTGGTGAGGCGAGAGGCAATTGAGATGCCGAGGACATCGGAGCCTCCACGGTTAATGCGGACATCGATCACCAAGCCGCTTAGCTTACCGGAATTCTGGAAGATATCATCGAGAGCAGCCTCGAGCACGGCGAGTTGTTTGAGCCAGTCACGGTCAGGGGAGTAGTCAGCGAACGAGTGAATACGCAGATAACCGATGGAATCGGGCAACGTTGAGTTCCCCGTTTGCGCGGAACTCAACAGTCCGAACTGCAATTGTTTGTTGCAGTATTCACGTAACCCCCCGTGGACATATTTCGTGTCGATGATTTCCGTGATACGCGCTGCATTCTTTTTCTGCATGGGGTCCGCGGCTGGTCGGCGACCGTGAAATCGCTGCTGAATGGACTTGGCGTCGATCCAGGTATGCGCGTCGTGCAAGGGTTCGATCATGTCGCTAAGAACACTGAAGAGTTCTTCCGGCTTCGTTTTCAGGGTCACTTGCGGGCGAAACTTTTTGTCCACTGCAAGCCAGTCCATCTGATGCAATGCGAAAAAAGGGTAGTGCTCAGCGAATGTTTCCCAAAAGACCTGATAATTTGCGACCGGGGTATCGGCCGAGGGCTGGCCGCAGGGTTCCGGCCGCGAGTCCGCGTGGCGTAGCAGAACGTTCGAGACGCTCCAGTCTTCGTGGAGCCAGCGAGTGTCGGGCGACGCTCCCGGAGAGATGCGGAGCGTATCGCCCTCTCCTGCATACACGATTTCGTTGGCTGTGCTCGCCTCAGTCCGACGGGTGGCCTTGCGGGCGGATATGCAGCTCAGTGAGGTGATCTCATATATACGCAAATCTTCCCCTTGAAATTCGATCAGATCCCCGTAACCATCCGTGAGCCATAGCCCACTAAGAGAATGTGTGGTGAGTTGGGTCTGTGCCCTGGCAGAGGCAAACGAAAGAAGGAGTACGGCACCTGCAACCATAGTGGTCCAGGTGACACTCTGCTGCAGAGTAACCGCGATGGCTTTTGCCGCCAATTGCGGGCTGACCTTCACTTTTCAACACCCGCGCCTGATTACAACAGTCATCAATTCGGCGTTGACTCTGGACTGCGCTCCAGAGTGTATTCTGTATGCACCATGAGCGGGAGCCTGATGCAGATTGGCGAGTTGGCAAAACGGACAACCCTTTCGGTCGACGCCATTCGCTTCTATGAAAAGCGAAAGCTTCTGCCTGCGCCAGCACGAACAGCGGGGCGGTTCCGTTTGTACGCAGCAGATGACATTGAGAGGCTTAATTTTGTCCGTGATATGCACGGGTTGGGTTTTTCGCTACGTGAGATTAGAGAACTGACTGACCTACGAATGCACAAGGTCGAAGCCTGCGAATCAGTCAGAGACCTGCTGATGGGAAAACTTGCAGATGTGCGTCGGAAGCTAAGTGAACTTCAGAAACTTGAATCTGAACTCGCCATTGACCTGAAAAAGTGCAAGAACGAGCTAAGGCACAGAAGACAGCACCCAGCCTGCCCCTGCCCCGTCTTGGAGGCGGTGAAAAGCAAATGAGAGTAAGCGAATGAGAGTTGAGGTTCTTTTCGTTCCCGGCTGCCCAAACTACGCCCCCGCAGTGGAGCGAGTGAGAAAGGTTTTAGTTTCTCAGGCTTTGAAGCCAGAGGTTGAGGGAATTCCGGTCAACACAATCGAAGAGGCGAGAGCCTTATTATTTCCGGGTTCACCGACTATTCGCATCAACGGCGACGATGTTGAATCCGCTGAACCAAATGTGCCACAGCTTGCCTGTCGGTTATACGCCAATCGCACAGGAGTTCCATCGGAAGAAGTGCTTCGACTCGCCGTGACTAGAGCGAAGTGTTTGGAGTAGTGCAGATGAGAGTGACAGAACGAGCCGCCCCCGTCGCAGCGGCCATAGCTGCCCTGTCAACATTGGCTTGCTGCCTACCTTTCGGTTTTCTAGGGGCGGTTGGTTTGGCTGGATTAAGCGTGCGGGTGCAAGCCGCCAGACCTTGGTTGCTCGGCGGTGCTATCGCACTCTTGGTCTTAGGATTTTTCCAAGTGTATCGTCGCAATCAGTGCAAGAAGCGCAGCCCAATTAGTGTCGCTTTATTTTGGGTTGCCGCCGTCGTCGTTCTTCTCATCGTTCTGCTCCCACAACTAATAGCGACTGTGCTTGCGGGATGAGTCAAATGGTGAAGCCGAAGTACATCGTTCTGCCGCTCGTGATAATTTTGGCGTTTGTTGCTTACTGGTACTACTGGGGTTCGTCACGAACGCCTTCCGGCCAACCACCGCTCGTGTCGTTGTCACAAAGCAATCTCGATCAGTTCAAGCAGGCATTCAACGATGCGGCTGACCGGACTCGTCTGGTGCTCCTCGTCTCACCGACTTGAGCCTACTGTCTGCGGGGGTCTTCCGCAATCGAGGAGGTCTTGAAGCAGAATCAATCAGCAGCAGTACGTGTTCTTGTCGTTTGGGAACCTATTTTGCCGACTGATTGGGCCAGACCAAGTGGGATGGTGCAGTCACGGGTCTCTGACACACGAGTGATTCAGTTCTGGGATAAAGATCACCTTGTTGCCACGCAACTCAAACAGGCGTTCCCGACTTCACGGAAACTGTGTTGTCAACGCAACGGAGTGCTTTGGGACGTTGCCGCTGTATACTCTTCGGGACTTGAGTGGGGCACTCCCCCGGATTACTTCGGCGGTGCGGTTCTCGACGTAGCGGATGAAGTGAGCCACCGTCTATCAGTAATCCCTGTAAACCGCTAGGCCTAGCTTGTCATTTGACGTAATACCCCCTTTTCACTCATTGACTCGATCACCACACGCAGCAGCGGTCTCTTGCGTAAGAAACTGATTTGCCTGTTGCCGCTGCGGCCTCCGTCACAATATCGAAGTGTTTGCATTTGTCCATGTTGATCACTATGGACTTGGATTTTCCGTCCGAATCCGCGTATGAGATGATGAAGAAATCTGTTACTGAGTGTGCGTGAAAAGGCAACGCCGGTATCTTCGTCTCATAGAAGAGATCTCTGATTCTGTAGTTCGGGATCAGGACGACCATAGCGTCCTTTTGGTCCAAGAACTCTATCGCCTTCTTGTCTGTGTCGAACACGACGCTTCCTGAGTAGTGACGTGTCTGGTGGCCCTTGTCCTTTTTCAAATATTCGCAGTGGTCGAATTTGCGATGCGGTCTAGGCTCCATGATCCCTGGCTGACTTCCCTGTGGTTTGGGATCGCTTCAACTTGACTGTGCAGTTGCCAGTACAAGAACGAACAACGCGACTGTCGATTTCATGAGGCGGGATTGTTGCACTCTTGTGTCCCATGATTCAACGGCGGATGCACCACGGCTATCAGCTTCTGGGGCCTTTTTCCCCCGCTCCGTGTCATTGCTCTTATTGCTCGAGAGCAACGACGGAATCCCTTTCTAGTGGTAGTTCTTCGCCTCATGGCTTGGGTTCTCAAACACTTCTCCCGCCGAGTAGATGACAGTTGGACAGATTTGCATCCTTATCGTTTGGTTCTCTGCCTGCTATTTTTCTTCCTGCAGTTGGCTGCACAGGAAACACCCGCTCCTCCGGCTGACGACGTTGTGCGCCACGCCCTGGCCGACCAGCAACGCGTAATCGACCTGCTGGACAAGTACACCTTCACCAAGCACGTAACCTCGGAGAGCACCGACGGAAAAGGGAAGGTCACGGGGCATCAGGAGCGCGTTTTCAACTATGCCCCATGTGGGGAGAAGACATGCATCACGCTGCTTAGCGTGAACGGTGCGCCTCCGAAGCCCCGCGAGCTGAAAGAACATCAGAAGGCGGTGGAGAAGGAATGGGAGAAGAAGGCGAAGAAGAGCACCGAGGATCGCCAGAAGGAAGAAGACGATGACCTGTTCCTCAGCAAAGACTTCCTCGCAATCTACGACTTCTCCAGCTCGGGAAATGAGCTCCACGAAGGGACAGCTACGCAGGTTGTCGCATTCGCTCCCAAACAGGAGACGGTGGCACCGGCCGACAAAAACAACAAGGTCTTGACAAAAATGGCCGGAAGGATGTGGATCGCTGAAGTGGACCGGAAGATTGTTGCCACCGAGATGCACATGGTGAAGCCGATCAAGGTTTGGGGCGGCTTCGCCGGTGCAATCAAGGACATGACCGTTCTGGA
>Ga0306924_10007050_pt1 | contig 11229 bp, 10 predicted proteins | sample sta12Can44000111_FD_203756 | JGI IMG/M metagenome (GOLD analysis project Ga0306924, IMG submission 203756) | Lab enrichment of tropical soil microbial communities from Luquillo Experimental Forest, Puerto Rico - statanox.12C.anox.44.000.111 (v2)... | ecosystem: Environmental > Terrestrial >...
AGTTCGCAGTCGCTCATCGCCACAGCATCGGTAGACCGTGCTCCGCCATCGAGCAACGCAATCTCGCCAAAGCAGTCACCGGGGTTCATCAGGTTAAAGACGACTTCCTTTCCCTCGGAGGAGACCGAGCTCATTTTGAGTGTCCCGCGCAACACCGCCATCATACTCGATCCCTCTGAGCCCTTTGAGAAAATCTCGCGGCCAGCGGGATAACGCTCCACTCGCGCGTAATGCAGCAACGTGTCGATCTCGTCGCCGCTCAATCTCCCGAGCAGGAAATGGCGCTCGAATATCTGCCTCTTTTCCGCATATGTCGGGCCGGTCATCACAGTCCTCGTCAAGGAGCATCGACGCCGCGAACAGGAGATGTCCGGACATCGTTCTCGCCCTCGAACAAACGCACCGGCTCGCCGCTTGCGGCCGTCGCGTCTACGCGGCGGTCATGATAGACTGGCTTGTTGTTAACCGTCTCGCTCAATCTGCACGGTTTGGCTTCCGAACATGCCGCGCAGCCGGCGAAGGAAGGGTCGCACGCGCGACCCATGCGACCGCGCGGTGTCAACGTCGGGCGGGTCGCATGCTTGCTCGAGCTCGGCCCAGTCGCACACCTGCTTAGCTTCGGCTTCCTCCGCCCAGCGGACAAATGTCGGCTTGCGGCTGGTCACGGCGAACTCTCCGAGGTTATGAAACCGCGCGATGGCGGACCGCATATCACGGGCCGGGGGAGGCAAGTGTGAGGTCCGTCACACTCGGGGAAAATTTTTACCCTGGAAGACCACGGATCGCCGTTCGGGGCGGCTCTATTCCGGTTCAAGCTTTGGTAACTTGTCCCCTTGCAGCAAGCCATTTTTTGCCGGTTCCGGAGACCGCAAATTTCCCGGCTTGACGGGAAAATTGCCGCAAAAACCGAATCGAGAGGTTGAGTCCATCGGATGATTACCGAAATTCGATGGTAATCAAATACTTAGGTCAAGAGGCGCTGCTTATCGCCGCTACGGAAAACCGCGAATTTTCGGCCGCCGGAAACCGGGAAAAAACTTGATAACCGGGAAATAATCGGGAAACGGCAGCCGATCGTCCGCACGAGGCCGGCCATCTTCGCGTGCAGCATACGCTGCGATCTTGGCGCGAGGATGCTTGATCCCCTCACCCCATGGCTTGCCGCGCGGCAACTCTGTGATATTCGGTTTCCTGGAACCGATAAGAGACCGTCAGCGGCGTGACCCCAGCTGCAAGATGGGCGCGGATCGCCGTGACCATCTCCAGCGCATCGGCCCGCTTCTGATCGACCTGCCGGCAACGCGACCAGGCCGCGAAGTCGGCAAGCGGTCGCGGCGGGAGGTTGCGGGCGGCAGCGACCCGGGAGATCGCCTCCCAGCTGCGCTCCTTGTAGAACAGCGCTTTGCCGATCTCGGTAAGGCGGGAGGCCAGCCAGCCCTCCACGATTGCCTCTGCGACCGCCTGTTCGAGGGTTGCGCGGATGTTGACCATCGCCTGGGTCACGGCCGGGTAACCCAGCTCTTCGGGGCCGTGTAACACCGCGACCTCATCGTCATCGGCGAGGATGCCGTCGCGATAAGCGGCAAAGATGCGCCCGACCCCGATCATGCCAAAGGCATGGAGCTCGGCGGCGCGCAACGCGCCGATGCTGGCGCTGCCGTAGACGTGGATCCCCTGCGCCATCGCCCACAAGATTTCCTTGTGCCAGACCGTCGGCATCACCTCGAAATAGCCGTCGATGATGCCGATGATCGCCGGGCGGGTCAGTGCCGCCTGATACACTTTCCCTTGCTTGACCGGCGGTCTCCATTCAAGCGCCGGATCGGACGACGGGACAGCCGGAGGAAGCGACGGGCCGGCAAAAATGACCGCGGTCGGCGAGATGCGGCTCATCGCGGCGGCACCGCGGCCTGCCGTGCCCGCGAGCCCGGGACATAGTGCGGGTGCCTGATGTCGCCTTCGAGACCCGGGATGACCACTCTGACCACCGGGATGGCGAACTCCGGGCGGGTCAAGTCGATGGCGATGACCCGGCTGAACCCGGCCGCGCGCAGCTGTTCGAGCTTCCAGCGCAGGTCTCGACCCAAATCATCGCTGCTAAAGCTCGCAATTTCGCGGAATACATCAGGCTCGCTCTCCTGGCGCAATGCCTCGAGCAGCGCATCGACAATGTCGGCGTGCGGCGGCTCCTCATATTCCGATGGCAGCAGATCGTCGCGAATGCCGGTGATGTACGTAAGCCGGGTCTGCGCTGCCTCGCTCAGCGCGCGGGCCAGCGCGACGGCCCGATCGGGATGACAGCCGGCGCCATGGAAATGCCGGAGCCGGCGCGGCTCGTCGGCGGACGGATCGCGGATATCGCAAAAAAAGGCGGCAATGCCGACATCCGTCGTGACATTCCATATCCGCACGTCGATGCCGGCCTTCTCGTATTTGGCTAACAACGCGAGGCAATCAGGGTCATCGACGGAAGCGATGTCGAGCGCCCGCCGGGCTCGCGCGCGAATGCCCGATGCACTCCACAACGCGACGCCATCGCGCTCGACCAGCTCGCACACCGCAGAGCCGAGCGCCTCGACCAGATGATTGCCCGACGCCAGCCCGTTGGAGCCGGCGAGAAAATAGCCGTCGAAGGGCCGCGTGTAATCGGTGTGGACAATTTCGGCCGGAGCCAGCAGGGCTCCTGCTGCAGCAGGTCGAACCCTTCGAGCCAAGAGATCGGAACATCGAGATCGAAGCGCCGGCCGGTCGTGCACGATGTAAGGGGGTCGACGACGTCGGTAACACACAGGCTTTCCCCGACTTCCTCGGCGTGGAAACCCTCGATCGCTTCCATCAGCGCCGAGGCCATCGCCTGAGGCAGATCCAGCCCCTTGCCTTGCGAGACCGATACCGAGCGCGAGTTGAGACGTATGGTGGCGACCACCGGGATGCCGATGCGGTCAAGGCCCCTGATGTTGCCGAGCCGCGTGATCCCTATTGACGATGCGAGGGGACGGTAGCGGGCGAGCGTCTCCGCCGGTTCGACGATACGGTGAGTGCCTTGCCGAAAGGCCTTTGGTAACGGCGTCTCGGCGACGGCCGATGCGATGGGCAAACCGGCGAGCGTCACCAACGGTGCACGGTAGGCGGTGTGGCCATCGGATCTCCCTCGGCGCTCGGCAAACTGGGGCTCAGCAACCTCAGTTGACGGTCTTCACTCTCGCAAAATCGAAAAGCGCCCAAGGCATCTTCCGGCTTATGCGTGTGTTGGCATTATGCGCGCTTGGGACCATCGACCGCGAGCTCCAGCAGCGCTAAGCTTTCGCCCCAACCAGGGAGGCGCGGATGAAGCACAGCTCACATCGCATATTGACCACGCATGTCGGCAGCCTGCCGCGGCCGCCCGATCTGCTAGCGATGATCCAGGCGAAGGAGCATGGCGCGCCATTTGATCCCGAGCTCTATGCGAGCCGGGTCGAGAGGGCGGTTGCCGAGGTCGTCAGGAAGCAAGCCGAAGCCGGCATCGATGTCGTCGCCGATGGAGAGATGGGCCGGTTCGGGTTTATCCCCTATGTCAACGATCGCCTCGCCGGCATCGAGGCGCGTCCGAGCCCGGGCGGTGAAGGAACCTGGGCGCGGTCGCGCGAGCATCTCGCGTTTCCCGAATACTACGCTTGGGCCGCGCAAATGCCGGGGGCGGCCGGCGGGTCGCAGCCGACCCGCTGGGTGTGCACCGGCCCGATCGCCTACAAGGGACACGAAGCGTTGGCGCGCGACATCGACAACCTGAAGGCGGCGCTCGCCAAAGTCAATTGCGAGGAGGCCTTCATGCCGGCCGTATCGCCGGCCCAGCTCGCCGGCTGGAACAAGAACGAATTCTACCGGACCGATGAGGAATTTCGTATCGCTGTCGCCGACGCACTGCACGACGAGTATCAGGCGATCGTCGATGCGGGCCTGGTGCTGCAGATCGACGACCCGCAGCTGGCGAGCCATTACACGACGCACCCGGAACTCGATGTTACGCAGTGCCGCAACTGGGCGAATGCCACGGTCGAAGTGCTGAACCACGCGCTTGCCGGCATCCCTCCCGGGCGGGTGCGCTACCACACCTGCTACGGCATCAACATGGGCCCGCGTGTGCACGACCTCGAGCTGAAGCACATCGTCGACATCATGCTTCGGATCGACGCCGGCGCCTATTCGTTCGAGGCCGGAAACCCGCGGCACGAGCACGAGTGGCGCGTGTGGGAGGAGGTCAAACTGCCGGCGGGCAAGGCGCTGATCCCCGGCGTCATCACGCACGGCTCGAACTTTGTCGAGCATCCAGAGGCGATCGCCCAGCGCATCGGCCGCTTCGCCAACGTCGTCGGGCGCGAGAACGTGATCGCCGGCGCCGATTGTGGCTTTGCCAGCTTCTCGACCACCTGCGAGGTGCATCCGACGGTCGTGTGGGCCAAATTGGCGGCACTGGCCGAGGGCGCGCGTCTCGCGACCAAAGAATTGTGGGCCGAGCCTAAAGAGCATCGGCGATAATGCGAACATTCACAGGGCACTCAGTAGGCCCCGTATGAGATGCCTTCGATGCGGCGCCAATAACACCGCAGGCATGAAGTTCTGCGGCCAGTGCGGCGCGCCGCTAGGTTCCGCCTGTCCGTCATGCGGCGCCAGCAACCCTGCAGAGCACAAATTCTGCGGCCAATGCGGCACCCCTCTCGACGGGCCGGGGCTGCAGGATTCCGTCTCGCCCCAGCCTTATGTGTCCAGACCTCGCGTTTCTCGGCCGGCGGACGCCAGGGGCACACCGCCCGGCGAAATGAAGCAGGTCACGGTGCTGTTCTGTGACATCGTCGGCTCCACTCCGATGACCGAACGCCTCGGCCCCGAGGCGATGCGCGATCTCGTCAGCTCGTTCCTCGAGAAAAGCCTGGCCGAGGTGCATCGCTACGGCGGCACGGCCCCGCAATTCACGGGCGACGGGTTCATGGCGCTGTTTGGCGCGCCCGTCACGCAGGAAGACCACGTCCGGCGGGCGCTGCTGGCTGCCGTCGCTATTCAGCGTGCCCTCAGCGGCCGCCCGGTTGCCGAAGCCGATGCAATGGACGTGACGGTGCATATGGGCCTCCATACCGGGCTTGTTGTCTTTGGCTCGGTCAGCGCCGACTTGCGAATGGATGCCACCGCGATCGGTGACACGGCCAATATCGCCGCCCGATTACAGCAAGCTGCGGAGCCTGGAACCATTCTCTTGAGCGAGACGACCGGCCGGCTGGCGCAAGGTTTCGCGCGGCTAGAGTCGGTCGGGCCGCTCACGCTCAAGGGCAAAGCTGAGCCGATCGTGGCCTACCGGCTGCTCGGGGTTTCCCACCGGCGGTCTGGACTGCGCGAGGCCGGTTCGGATCATCCGACGACTTTCGTCGACCGTCACAGCGAGCTTGCAATTTTGAGCAATTTCCTGCGGCAGGTCGAAAGCGGCCGTAGCCAAGCGGTCGGCATCGTCGGCGAGCCGGGCATCGGCAAGTCCCGACTTCTCGTCGAGTTCCGCCAGCAGCTCGCCCCCGGACGCGTTACCTGGGTCGAGGGGCGGTGCGTCTCCTACGGCACCGCGATCCCCTATTGGCTCGTCCCCATTGCGGGATCCTTGAGGCCGACACCCCGGAAGCGATCACCCGGAAAGTGCGCGGGACGCTCGAAGAGGTCGGGATGGATCCCGACGAGGATAGTCCCGTCCTGCTCCACCTTTTAGGGATCCGGGGCGCCGGGGCGCCCGCACTGTCGAGCCCCGAAGCGGTCAAGGCCAAGACGTTCGAGGTCTTTCGACGGCTTTGGATCAACAGCAGTCAGCGCCGGCCTCTGGTGATGGTTCTCGAGGACCTCCACTGGGTCAACCACACATCCGAAGAATTGCTCGGGTTCCTGGTGGAGAATTCGCTAGGCGCCCGCATCCTGATCCTGGCCACCTATCGGCCGGGATACCGTCCCCCGTGGATCGACAAATCCTATGCCGGGCAAGCTCCTCTCCAACCGCTGTCCCGCGACGACAGTCTTCAAGTGGTTCGCTCGATGCTCAGCGCGGAGCGACTAGTCGACCTGGTGAGCGAGGAAATCGTCGCCAAGGCAGATGGCAACCCGTTCTTCCTCGAGCAGCTCGCGCTCCACGTCGGAGAAGCCAGGGACGTCCGATCCGATCTCTTGGTGCCCGAGTCGATCCATGACGTCGTGATGGCGCGTATCGACCGGCTGCCGGACGAGACAAAAGAGCTTCTCCAAACTGCAGCGGTGATTGGGCGGGAGTTTTCAACGCGCCTATTGGGCGCGGTGTGGAAGGACCCCGAGACCTTGGAAAACCGGTTGCGCGAGTTGAGCCGTCTCGAATTCATTTTCGAGCGCGCCGCGACTGAGGGGAGCACCTATGTCTTTCGGCACGCGCTGACGCAGGAGGCTGCCTACGGAAGCCTCCTGGAGCGTCATCGTCGAACCTATCACGGTGCGGTCGGAAATGCGCTCGAGGAGCTATATAGCGGCCGGACCGAGGAAGTCGCGGACTTGCTCGCGCTTCATTTCCGCCGAAGCGACGAGGCCGAGAAGGCAGTCGACTATGCGATATTGGCTGGAGAAAGGGCACAAAGACGTTGGGCCAACAACCAAGCACTTTCCTACTTCAGCGACGCCCTTCGACTTCTCGGCGGGACACCCGCCACAAAGGCCAATCGCCTTCGCCGCATCGACGCGGTTATGAGGCAGGGAGAGCTCAAGCTCGCGCTCGGACGGCATGCCGAACACCTTGGAGCGCTGAAAGAAATTCGCAGCATTGTCGAAGAGACCGATGACTCGCACAGTCAAGCCGCTTGGCATTACTGGGCAGGTTTTTTAGAAATCTTGACGGGTGGTGAGGCTGCAGTTGCGATCGCGCATTGCCATCGTGCGGAAGAAATCGCATCCGCCGCCGAGTTTCACGAGCTCGACGGGTTTATCGCGTCATGCCTCGCGCAATCCTACATTGTCGAGTTGCGGGCCGGGATTGAGGCAGGGGAGCGTGCGCTGTCGATTTTCGAAGCTAGCAGAAATCTCTGGTGGGCGAGCCGAGCCTTGTGGCATCTGAGTTCGGCCTCAAATTGCCTCGGCGAGTGGGAGGCCAGTCTTGCTTACTGCCGACGTGCTCTGGAATACGGAACCGTCCTCAACGATCTCAGGCATAAGATAAACGGTTTGTGGCGCACCGGATGCGCGGCCGTTCAGCAGGGTGATGCCGATCGGGGGTTGCAATACTGCAAGGATGCGCTCGCACTCGCACCCATTCCCTTCGATGCTGCGGCCGCAAGAATGGTGCGCGGTTATGGGCTGATCAAGGCGGGACAAGTCGAAGCTGGGATCGCCGAGCTAAGGGAGGTGGTTGCCTGGTTTGAAAGCTCGCGCCTGTCGCATCTCCGCTTGCTCGCCACTTTATGGCTCGCCGAGGGTCATCTCGCGCGGGGCGATCGCGCCAGTGCGCGGCCGCTTGCCGAAGACGTGCTTAGCGTTACCCAGTCTCAGGGTTATGTTCACTTCGAAGGCATCGCACATCGGCTGATCAGTGAGTGTCTTGCCGGCGAGGCGCCGCTGGATGCAGCGGAGCATGTCGAGGCCGCTCTATGCATTCTCGACCGCACGGGAGCAAGAAACGATTTCGCGAAGACCTTGGTCACAAAGGCGAAACTTCGGCATGCCGAGGGTAACGATAGAATTTCGCGGCAACTGCTCGATCGGGCCTATGCGATTTTCCAGAAGCTCGGTACCCGTGACGAACCCGCTCGGGTCAAAACAGTGCTCGAGGAGTTGCGGCATGACGCTTGAGTCACGTGCGGACGACACCCGTCGCGGCCGGAGACTCTTTGCCATGGACGCCTAGACCCGCATTCGCCGCATGACGTGGCAATTTTGAAGTATTTGAGGCGGGTTTGTCATAAGATTCAATGTCTTATTAGGAGCTAACCGGAGCACCAATGGCGGACCCGACGGGTGACGCGGATAAAGGCGCTCTGAGGCTCGATTTCGATCGTCGTCTATTGCTGCCATTTCGCGGCTCCTCAATTACCTCTGACGCCGGACTCTGGCTTACCGCGAGCTGGATGACACACTGCGCCTAACCGACACGGGGGCCGATACGCTGGCTGATGTGCGCGCCGGCAAGAACGGTCGCGATCGGCTGGCGGGCCTTTTGCGCCAATCGGTGTTCGGGCGGCTGGCTGGCTAAGAGGACGTGAACGACGCCGAACGGCTATGCAGCGATCGGGCGATGCGTTTTGGTCGGCCACTAGGCGATTACCAGCTCTACCGCCTCGGTCAGCCAGATGGGCCGCTTCGAGACGAAATGGGGCTGAGCCGGCCAGAGAACCTCGTCGCACTCTCCGATCTGCCCGGCCAGTGGATCAACAAGGTGCACCTACAGTGACCGCCAGGTGATCGTGCTCGACACGGATTCGAACGAGAGCCCGGCCTACGGCGACCAGGAAGGCAGCGCCTACAACGGCCATCTCGGCTGTACCTGCTATCACCACTGTTCGTGTTCAACCAGCTCGGCGATGTTGAGCGGCGCGCTTTGCGACCTAGTAACGTCCGTAGCGCTGATGGCTGGCTTGTAGTGCTGGAGCTAGTCATCGCCCACTACCGCGGCATCACGAAGCGGCTGTATTTCCGAGGTGATGCGGCCTTCGCCAACCCGAGGTCTACGGTTCCTAGAAGCCGAGGGCATGGGTTATGCAATCCGCCTGCCGGCTAACAGCATCTTGCAGAGCAAGATCGGATACCTGCTCAAGCGCCCTGTTGGGCGAACGGCGCATGACCTGCGCCGCTACTTCGCCAGCTTCAGTTATCAGGCGGAGAGCTGGAGAAAGCCAAGACGTGTTGTCGCCAAGGTCGAGTGGCATTCCCGCGCGTCGGCTTTATCGTCATCAACCTGGTTCGTCCGGCCGAGCGCGTTGTCGCCTTCTACAATCGGCGCGGCACAGCGAGCAATCGATCAAGGAGGGCAAGGGTGCAATCAAGTGGACGCGGCTGTCGTGCCGGACCCTTCGCGGCAACGCGGTGTGCCTCCAGCTCCACGTATTGGCCTACAATCTGGGATAACTTCATGCGCACGCTAGCGATGCCCAAAGCGGCGGAACCGTGGTCGCTGACCAGCTTGCGGGAAAAGCTGATCAAGCTTGGTGCCAAGGTTGTAAGCCATGGGGGTACGTCACGTTCCAGATGGCCGAGGTCGCGGTGTCGCGTCAGATGTTCAACGAAATCCTGTCGTTGATCGCCCGGCTGCGGGCGCCGCATGCGCCAGCATGACGGAGGTTGTGGTCAGATGCGACGGCCGACGGTGCAGGGTGCGGCTCGGCGGACGCACAATAACAAGTTCCAATACCACGACGCCAACCGGTGGTTTCGGAGGGTCAGCAGAACACCCCTGCAGCGCACAGAAGCGGACGGTCGCGCGTACAGCTCAAAAATCTGGCGAATATCGCCGCATACGTGGTCGCACGTATTGTCCCGGTGCTGCTATCAGGACGAGCATCTGGGGAATTCCAAACCAAAGGAACGATACGATCCATGGACAATAAGCCCGACCCGATCGCCGAAGCGGTCACCCGCAATCCGAGGAAAAACTTTTTCCTAAGTGTGAACTACCTCACATTTCTCGGCGGATTCCTGAACGATGCTGCTTGAGGATGGGCGGATCGGAGGCTCATCTGGCGAATGTCGGCTCATATGTAATGCTCTAGTGTATAAAATCTGACAAAAGAGTCCTGATGGTGTATGCTCGGCTGGGTGATGGGAGCTGAGCATGCGCCAGGGGATTACAGTCGAGGTGAATAGCGCCGATCGTGCGCGTTTGCAGGCGATCGTGGCGGATCGGAACAGCGCGCAGAAACATGTGTGGCGAGCGCGCATCGTGCTGATGACGGCAGATGGCGTCGGCACGACCACGATCATGCGCCAGACGGGCAAGAGCAAGGTCACCGTGTGGCGCTGGCAGGAGCGTTTCATGGCGCAGGGGGTCGACGGGTTGCTGCGCGACAAGACCCGTCCGTCGCGGATCCCGCGGCTGCCGCCAACGGTGCACGAGCAGACGGTTGCACTGACGCAGACCGATCCGCCGGGCGAGGTGACCCATTGGACGGCCCAAATGATGGCCAAACAGGTCGGGATCAGCGTCAGCTCGGTGTAGCGGATCTGGCACACCCATGGCCTGCAGCCGCATCGCGTGCGTCAGTTCAAGCTGTCGCGCGACCGCCAATTCGTCACCAAGCTCCGCGACATTGTCGGTCTTTATGTCGATCCGCCGGCGCATGCGGTGGTGTTGTCGGTCGACGAAAAATCGCAAATCCAGGCGCTCGACCGCACCCAGCCTGGTTTGCCGATGAAGAAGGGCCGCTGCGCGACAATGACGCATGATTACAAGCGGCACGGCACCACCACTTTGTTCGCCGCGCTCAACGTTCTCGAAGGCCAGATCATCGGGCGCTGCATGCAGCGCCATCGCCATCAGGAGTTCATTCGCTTCCTCAATACGATCGAGGCTGCCATCCCCGCCGGCAAAATGATCCACGTCGTCCTCGACAATTACGCGACCCACAAGCACGCCAGGGTGCGTGCCTGGCTTCAGCGCCACCCCCGCTGGACGTTCCACTTCACTCCGACCTCGGCCTCCTGGCTCAATGCGGTCGAGGGCTTCTTCGCCAAATTGACCAAGCGCCGCCTCAAACGCGGCGTCTTCCGTTCGATTGTCGACCTCCAGACCGCCATCAACCGCTTCCTGAAGGAAACCAATGATGACCCCAAGCCCTTCGTGTGGACCGCCGATCCCGATCAAATCATCGCGGCCGTCAAACGTGGGTACCAAGCGTTAGGTTTTATCCACTAGCGAACGAGGCCCTCAGAATGAGTAAAATGGCAGCCATCGATTACGCCGTGCGTCTGCAAGTTCTCGAGGACGGGAACGCCCCTGTTGCCAACTACCAAGAGGTAATGGGTCCCAACCCCGGGGGGATGGCCGGGGTGTTCTTTAATTATACTGCACCGGGGCTAGCAATTTTTCTATACAACGTGTCCAATCGTCTGAAATTGGACGTGCCGTCGCTCAATTTTGCATGGTCGAATCTTAATGTGCAACAAGTTCTCACGATGAACGTCCGCGCCCTCGAACTCTATATTTTCGCTCAAACCGATTAGCGACTTTGGTCAAAAAAAGGTACCCAAGGTCAAAAAAAATCGATAGCTCAG
>Ga0306924_10007054_pt1 | contig 11228 bp, 12 predicted proteins | sample sta12Can44000111_FD_203756 | JGI IMG/M metagenome (GOLD analysis project Ga0306924, IMG submission 203756) | Lab enrichment of tropical soil microbial communities from Luquillo Experimental Forest, Puerto Rico - statanox.12C.anox.44.000.111 (v2)... | ecosystem: Environmental > Terrestrial >...
CACCGATTGTGGAGGTATTCAAAAAGCAGCCGAAGGAGATCATCCTTTCGGCCTTGCTGCGCATGGGGCAACAGGCACCATTCTATATCTTTACAGCCTTCATCTTTGCCTATGCGGTAGGCACCCTGCATCTGTCCCGCAACCTGATCTTGAGCGCGGTGCTGGTCGCGTCTTGCGTTTCGTTCGTCAGCATTCCGCTTTTCGGACACATGTCCGACCGTATTGGACGCAGGAAAATGTACCTGATCGGTGCAGTAGCGACCGGCCTGTTCGGGTTCCTGTATTTCGGCATGGTGGACACTGCCATCCCTTCGGCGGTGTTCATCGCGATTGTCCTGTCGCTGATCCCACATGACATGCAGTACGGGCCGCAGGCTGCGTTGATAGCTGAAGCATTTACGCCCCGGCTGCGCTACAGCGGTTCCTCGCTGGGTTACCAACTGGCGTCAGTGATCGCGGGCGGGCCTGCCCCCCTCATCGCGACCGCGTTGTTTGCCACCTACCACTCGGGTTATGCAATCTCGATCTACATCGCCGCTTGCACAGTGATAAGCCTGATATCGGCAGCATTCATGCCCGACTACACCGGCAAGGATATTTCGATGGAGTATGATCACGCCGCATAGCTGGTCGCGGGAGCGCAATATGTCGCCAAATGGTAGTGGCCTCAGTTTGAAGTTGGTGACTGCTTCGAGAGCAAGGATTATAATTACGCCAGATACGGGCGAAGAACCGCGTATCCGCTCAATATCGGGAAAGGTGGAGGAGGGTACTGATGACGCCGATCGAATTCGACGCGGACCTACGCCGCGAAGGCTATCAGGTGATGAATACGAGCCTCGCTCCAAACCAACTGAACGCTGAGCACACCCACGAATTCGATGCCCGGATCATGGTTCTGGCGGGCGAAATTACAATCACCCGTGATGGTCAGGCGAGGACGTATGGTCCTGGTGACTACTGGCTGACCCCAGCCCACGCAGTTCACACCGAATTGGCGGGGCCGGAAGGAGTCGCGATTATAATAGGACGGCGCGCTAAGACCTGATTATCGGGTATCAGGATTTCAAACTAAGACATTTCCCGCAAACCCGCTAATCCCCGCCTGATGCGACCAACCTGACTGTGCCCCGTGATATGGTTCACGATATCCTTGTGCGTGGGCGGCTCCATTTCGTTTCGGTGAACCGTCTCAAGCGCATGTCGCCTCGAATGATCCATCCGGCAAATAGACAAATCGCCGGGCTGTGTTATGAGACCGGGATCGGTGCCTGCGGTACCGTCTGCCAGAACTCGGGATCATGGCCGAAAAAGATACGAGCCCCGCTGCGTTCCAACGCCTCCAACCGGTCAAGGGAGGCCAGCATTGCCTCGCGGTCGTACATGTAACGCGGTAGGCGGCGCTCGCGGAGGGTCTGGCAAAAGTAGCAGGCATCCGCAGCGAGAACGACCTCACCGCCATCGAGCCGCAGCCGAAGGGATTGGTGCCCCGGCGTGTGACCGTATGTCGGCAGACACACCACCGAGCCATCGCCGAACACGTCGTGCTCACCATCAACCAGCCGTAATTTATGGCCGAGGTCGAAATCGCGCGGATTGAACCCTCGCCGTGCGGCGGTGTCGGGGTCCATACCGGCCTCCCACTCACGGCGCTGCACCAGCATCGTCGCGTTCGGGATCAGCGCGTTGCCGCCAACATGATCGAAATGAAAATGGGAGTTGATAATGAGGTCGATCTTGCCGGGGTCTCGGTCGATCGCTTCAAGTCGCGCGCTGATTTCTTCACCGGGCTGAAAGCCGATACGGAAAAGCCGGGCGAGCCGTTCCCCGAGTCGTCCAGCGGGGTCGTGCTGGCAATCGGGGTGCAGTCCGGTGTCGAATAGCACCGTTCCCTTCGAGTGCTCGATCAGAAAGACCGGGATCGGCACGGTGATGTCGCCTTCGCCACCGTGCATTAGATGAGCGAACTCGCCGGTCACGCTGCCGCAAGTGAAAGCATAGAGTTTGACTGTCATCTCTTCTCAGAGTTCCTTGCAGTGGCGCGCCGCGTTCGGTCGGACGGAAAGGAAAAGCGACTTTCACGCGGTCTGGGCTTCACAAATTCACGCCGGCTTGCGTGCAAGCACCTCGATCATCGACGTGCGATCGCGCAGGCTGCGCATCGCGTTGATGCGCCATGTCTTTGCCTCCTCACCCGTAACGACGTGCTCGCCCAATGGCGGAAGTCCCTCGGTCTCCAGTTTCCTCAACACTGGAGCAAGGTCGGCAGTAACTTCTGCACTAGTATCGCGGAGGGTGGCAATCTGAAACCCTGCCGCGAACAAATCGGATCGAATCTCATCCAAGGTGACGAGAAAACTGGTCGCATCCGTCGCAGCTCATGGCAACGGATAATAGGGTTCCCCGGCTGGACCAGAGCCGACGAAAGATAGGGCTAGCAAACCCCCAGGCCGAAGCACCCGGAATACTTCGCGCAAGAAAGCCAGCTTATCTGAGATGTTCATGAGCACGGCTTGCGAGTACGCGTGATCAAAGCTGGCGTCCGGCACGGGAATTGCCAGCGCTGAGCCGTGCAGGATGGTGATCCGCTCAGCAAGGCCGGTGAGGCTGTTGAGTTCGCGCGCCGCCTCGCAGAACCCTAGCGTCAGATCCACTCCGGTGATGCGGCACCCGTACTTTGCGGCGATCCACCGCGCTGGTCCACCAATGCCACAGCCAATATCGAGGACGTGATCACTCGCCTTTGGTTGTAAGCTCGCGGAAACCTCTTCGGTCGCTATCACTCCCTTGCCGTGGAAGTGGTCAATCGGCGCAAGGGTGTCGGATGTGATCGGCACATCCGGCCCGCTCGCATTTCGAAGCGCCGCCAATACTCGTGCCACGACACCTTCGCTCGCATAGTGCTCCCTGATCGGACCCAAGTCCTCCAATTCACTCTCCGTCATCAGCCGACATTCGCAGTCGCCAGATTCAGCGGTCTCGACGCCAGGATCATGCCTTGCCCGGCTTCGGGCAACGGCAAATCAGCTTGGCCAGAAGCAAAGGGCGACCGAGGCAGGCGGGTTTATAGTACCGAAATTGGCGGCTCTGACTTTCATCGCCGGAGTCCATGGCGTCGGATCAGCCGCTCGATTTGGACGATAGCGCCCCGATCAATGATGTCGTCGGCCTGGATATCCACGCTTGACCCCTTGAACCCTGGAATACGCAAACTGTCCTCGTCGTCACCGGCTACGATTAACATAGCGCGCGGTGAACAACATCGGAGGCCAGGCTATGGCAACGCTGGACGGGAAGGTGGCGATCGTCACAGGTGCGGCGAGAGGTCTGGGTCGTGCTTATGCAAAGCGCCTCGCCGGGTTGGGGGCCAAGGTCGCGGTCGCCGACCTGAACCTGCGCTCCTATGAAGAGTTCGAGACCGAGGCCAAGGACATGACCGCCGACAATACCGTCGCCGAGATTGAAGCGGCAGGCGGCACCGCTTTAGGAATCGAGGTCGATGTCCGCGACCACGAGGCGGTCGAAGCGATGGTGGCGCAAGTCGTCGAGGAATGGGGTCGTGTCGATGTGCTCGTCGCGAATGCGGGCGGAGGTCGTGGTAGGCCCATCGACACCAAGGCCAGCACTCTAGATCCGGCGCTCATGCAGCTTGTCACCGAGATGAATCTGTTCGGGACGGTCTATCGTGCAACGCGGTCGCCCCAATCATGAAGGAGCAGCGCGCCGGCAAGATCATCACGGTGAGTTCCGTCGCCGGGACTGCGCCTTCCGCTGATGGTGGATATGCCCATTACGGGGTAGCAAAGGCTGCTATCGCCCACTACACGCGGTATCTGGCCCAGGATCTCGGGCCGTTCGGGATCACCGTGAACTGCATCGCGCCCGGTGTCATCGCGACCGGAAGGATTATGGCGACGGTCATCCCCGGCAGCGTTCAGAGTAATCGCGACCGGGCCGAGTTGGTCGCCCTTCGGCGGCTTGGTACGGTCGAGGATTGCGCCAAGGTGGTCGAATTCCTCGCCAACGACTTGTCAGACTATGTGACCGGCGCGGTGATCCCGATCGATGGCGGGTTGGTGCGGGGATAGCCGCTCGCCCTCGTCAGATCCGAGCAACTCGGAGAATGGTGAGCTTGAGCAGGTTCCGGGGTAAGTTCGAATCCCGAGGTGGCATTCGAACCTGCGACCGGTAGCAGCATCCGAGACCAGCCCGAAAGGCTTTGTGGCATGGTCGCAAAACCCCCGACTGACTGCGGCGGCTCCACCTTGGCAGGGGTACTATGGTGGGGTACTATGCAGGGTGTCGGAGGTCGAACAAGGTGTTGATTTTGCTGCGGTACTTGGCTGAGGCAGCGGGTCCCGCCCCCTCCGCCACCGTCGGCCGATAGAGATGAAGGAAACACTGGCATCAGTTCTATGCCGGGTTGGCCGTCCTACAAACGTACCCGCAAATGGACCCCGGATTGAGGTGGACGGCAGTAAACTTCGGTGGTCAGCGCTAGCGGCGCAACATCCCCGTTCCCGAGTGTCCTGCCCATCGTATCCCTGCTGGCGACGAGAGGCACCGATCACGATCCCCAGTACCGTGCCGGGCGCGGCCGCCTGACCACGTTGCTCGCGAAATGCTCTTCCCTTTCAGCTAAAGCGCGCCAGCCGGAACCTCACCGCGGCCGATGCGGGTGTAGCTCAGGGGTAGAGCACAACCTTGCCAAGGTCACTCTCGTAAAATTATCGCCGGGGCTGACGGCGGTCCGACGTGTTCCGGGTGAACCTCCACCTCCAGGTTACCGGGCGGACGAGGGGCTCAGCCGGACGTCAGCCGCTCCCACATATGCTCAACCACAGCCCGCGCATCCCGCTCATCCGCTAGAGGTGAAAATCTAACGCTTGATACCCGGCTCCGAGGACGGCTCTCGACCCTCAGCCGTCGTTTGCACCGGATTTCAAGATGGACGGGATGCGTTTAATCTCGCTTAGTGAACGCCGCTGGGCGTGCCCACCTGATGTGCCGATGGATTTGACCAATGTCCCAGGGCCCCGCCGACACGACGACACGCGGAGAAGAGTTCTTCCGCACCGAAGGCACCCACACCCGCTTGGGGGCACCGATTCCGGGCGGTCAGGTCGCGCGTTGGCTGCTTTGCGAAGGCCGGCGTATCGAGAGCATCGTCGAGATGTTCGACGAACTGTGCTGGCGGCTCGTCGGCGATGGGGTGCCGTTGTGAAGTGCCGCGCTCTACATGGGTACGTTGCATCCGCAGACCGCGGGTCTCGGTGCGCGCTGGCTCCGTGAGCCCAACTTCATCGAGAGGTATCGCACCCTGCACGGCAGCCAAAGCAGCGAGGAGTATTTGCGCAGCCCGATCCGCGCCACGATCGAGCGCGGGACACCGTTTCGGCGTCGCCTCGTCAACGATACGCCCGAGTATCCCTTGCTATCCGAGTTACGGAGCGCGGGGGCCACCGATTATTTCGCCCTTGCGCTCAGTCGCATCTACCGCGGCTTTCCGGCGGTGACATGGGCGACCGATCGGCCGGACGGATTCACCGGGGCGGAGATCGCCGCGCTCGAAGAGATCAATCCGGCTCTCGCCGCGATCGTGGGGGAGCGCGCGATCCGCCGGATCACCGACAATCTGCTCAACACCTATCTCGGGCCGCTGGCCGGACGGCGCGTGCTCGCGGGTCAGATCCGGCGAGCCGTGGGGGAGCGCCTACACGCTGTCATCATGATGACCGACATGCGCGGTTTCACCGCCTTGTCCGATCGGCTGCCGGGGGACGCGGTGATCGAGCTTCTCGACGATTATTTCGACGCCATCGTCACACCGGTCGAGGCGCGGAAGGGGGAAACCCTCAAAATTATGGGCGACGGCGCGCTCTCGATCTTCCCGGCCGCGGATAAAGGCGATTTCTCAGAAGCCAGCAGGCAGGCGCTTGAAGCCGCGCTGGAAGGGCTAGAACGCCTCGGCATGGTCAACAGGCGCGACGCGAAACCAACCGAACCGAGGTCAGAATCGGGATCGGCTTGCATCTCGGTGAGGTTATTTTTGGTAACGTCGGGGCCGCCGACCGGCTCGACTTTACGGTGATCGGCCCGGCCGTGAACCTCGCCTCACGGATCGAAGGTCTCACCAAGAAGTTGTTGCGGCCGATCCTGGTCTCCCGCGTCTTCGCGCAAGCTTGCCCCGCCCCCTCGTCTCGCTCGGTTTCCACCCTGTGCCCGGCCTCATCGAGCCGGAAGAGGTGTTTGGCCTGTCTGAATAGGCCGGATCATCAGCAGGGCGCATATTCGCTGCCGCCACAGGCAATACGAAGCGCGGAACGGAATGACGGCTTTCTACCCAGAGCTGACTAAGCGCTAGATTTTATTAGATCCAGAAGATCCGGGTGAATTGGGCGGCGAGGGTCGGCCCGCGCTTGCGCTTTGAGCGGGCAGGGCTTGAATTCGGGGCGCGTTTCCCCAAAATGTCTGCGTTGTTCATTGTTTCCTCCGCCGGTTTCGGGTGGCTGCCCTTCCGGCTTGGGTTTAGCGAACGCTCCTCGGTTGAAGCCTTGGGGCGTTCGGCGTTTCTGGGGTTAGGTCACCCGGATAAACTCCTCAGGCCGCCATCCGACGCTCATCCGCGAGCACTTCCTCCGCCAAGCGCAAACCGGCCAGCCGCAAGAAACTCGAGAGATTTCGCTGGTCGGCAACCGCGGCTTTTACCAGGCGTTCCTTTTCCGCCGCGGGTAAGCGGATTGTGATGACCGCGCCCGGAGGGGTACCAAAACTTTTCGACATCTAGAACCTCGTGGGTTTTCAACTCTCCAGATTATCGCTCATTCATACTCTGTACTGCAAGTCCCCCACTCACTATTGAAGTGATAGTCACTCGGCGGGCTGGGGAAGGTGTGGGTATTAGGAAAGCCGCCCGCGTTCCGGTTGCGGGTTCGCGCCAGGCGTGCACGGTTTGGCCCGATGCCCCTTCGCGTTATCCGCCGCAGGTCGACCCAGGCGCTGACTATCAGCAGCACCGTGGCCGGCCAACGCATCCGACGACGAGCACAAAGCGATAACCCGGCCCTGGCCCGAGAGGAAGCCGCCGCGATCGAGGCCGAACTCCTTCGAACCGGCAGTTACCTGGCAGCGACCCCACGCAGCGAAAACCAGCAGGCTAGGGTCGCTCGGCTCCTGCGGGTGATCGGCAACACGCGGCTCGGCGCCTTCGATCAGCAGCTTGCGATCCGGTTTCGAGAAGAGATGCTACGGCCGGGTGTTTCGTCGCGAGCCTATGACGACGCTATTCTCATGCCGCTACGGGCGATCCTCCACCATGCCCCGACGTCTCGGTTGGTGTGACGTGCCGCATTTCGAGACACCGCGCCGTGCTCTAGGCCGGACTTTGTTCCTATTGCCGGGGGAGGCCGAACGCCTGATCGCGGCCACGGCACCTCACCATTCGCCCCCTGCTGATCTTCCTGATCGGAACCGGTGCTCGGATGCCGGAGGCGATGGAACTGGAATGGCGAGACGTCGACCTGGTCGGCCCGCGAGCGATCTTCTGGGTCACGAAGAACAGGGTAGTCCAGGCTTTGGCGGAGCTGCCTCGGCGCGAGGGGGTAGTATTCCTCGCCAACCACGGGAGGCCCTACACCGATCGTCGACGCAGACAAGGCGGGCAGATCACAAATGGGTGGCGTGGGGCGATCCGACGGGCGGGTCTCAACCCCAGTCTTCTTTTTGCGCCGCGCCGGGCCCCAACGGACCGATCGATGCTTGCCACCAATGGGTCCCATCTGGTTAGCCCGAGGGGCGCCGAAAAATTTCAAAAATCGGGTGGAGAAACGCGCTGAAGCCCTCTCCGAAATGGGCGCGAAGGGTGTCGGCCAAGAGCGGCCGGGACAAGCAGGGTGCGGTGGGACGGTGATCGTGATTAGCCCGCCGGACGTTTCGCTGACTGGCCGCGCGTATGATCACGCCGGCTTGGTTTTCATCTGCGACCAGGCCTCGCATGCAGGGCGGCGTCGGGACTGAGTGTTCCCTCCCACCAAACCCGGCGCTGCTCCTTTCCGCAGCCCTCCCTTCCCGCCCCGCGCAAAGCCTTCGCGCGCAGGCCAGGTTACCGCTCAGAAAGAGAACCGGCCTCGGTCGAAGTCGGAGCCCGCGAAACGAGCGCGTGCGAGTGACATCTTATTGACCCAGGACGCGTGTAATATCGAACTGGGCTGGGCGTGTCGGGCCGAGCCTGGGAGCGGCGTCGGAGATGTTCCCCCCAGACCCGGCGCTGCTCCTTTTCTCGCTCACTTCGTGGCGTCCCCTGGGTGCATCGCGGGGGCGGCAGCCGAACATCCCGGCGACATCCAGACCGTTGCAGTGTTGCGGTGCAAACGGAGGGAGAGGGGCGCCGGCTCACCCGCCCTCACAATGCCACTTCACCGAAACGACGGCTCGTCCCCGCGCTCCGCAGCTGCGGCATCGGACCCCCCGGTAGTTCGAGCAACTTGGTCCGGGGAGCTGAGCCGAACCGCCGCAAAGTGCTGGCGTCAGCAGCGCGACGCGATGGGCGGACGGCGCGGTTGATCTTCACGAACTAGCCTTGCCTGTCGACTTGCGGCCGTCGTCGATGGCAATCGTCCTCCCCCGAGAATGGCCTTGCCGATATCGCCAACAGTTACGATGTCAGCCGCAGTACGATTTCAAGGTCATAAGATATGACTTTTGACTACATGCTTGACACGAACGTGTTTAATGACGTGCTAGACGGCAGAATATCTCTCACGGCCCTCATGGGAAATCGTTTGCTTATCATAGGCGTCCAAGCGGCTGAATTGCGCGCGACGCAGAACTCCCAGAGACGAACGGATCTTCTGGCGGTATTGGAGGAGGTCAAGCCCGCGCGCAAGTTAGCATCTAGCGCTGCGTGGGGCGTTGAAGGTGCGGGTTGGGGTCAGGCTCGCTGGAATGATGGGAGCGGAGATTTTGAAGAGATGCTTCACCGCCTTGAGGAGTTGGATCGGAAAAGAAAGAGGGGTAAGGACCCACTAAACCAATTGCGTGATATTTTGATTGCTGAGACGGCGATCAAGATAGCGGCGACCTTGGTCTCTGGTGATCGTAATCTTCGACAAGTTGTTTCTGAGTTCGGAGGACGAGCCACAGACCATTTCCCCTAGGTGGCTGTGAGTTCCTCGGAACCACTATGATAGCCCTCTAAACCACTGCGAGTACAAATACCAACATCACAATGCAGTGGTGTATTGTATTAACGTGTTACTCGGGTTGAGCGGTTATCGGAGGGATGGATGGATTTTTGTTGATGTTAACCAAGCCGCCGCCTCAAGTGCCATGCAGTTACGTTAGGCAATCGGGACCAAGGCACACTTCTTCCGGAATATAGGTAGGCCGCGCGGACGAGCTTGATCTCGATCGGAGGAAGGCGGACGCGGCCACACATGGGGCGAGCATAGCGGCTGAGGCGCGGCCCCAAGCGGTCGCCACTGCGCTTGCCGCAGCTCACTCATTCGATGACCTCATCGGCGCGGGCGAGGATCGAGGGCGGGATCGTGAGGCCAAGCGCCTTCGCGGTCTTTAAATTGACGACCAATTCGAACCTAGTCGGCTGCTGGACCGGCAGATCGGCCGGGTTGGTGCCCTTCAGGATCTTTCCGGTGTAGCTGCCCACCCCGCGCCATATATCGGTCCCGACGCTTCCATAACTGATCAGCCCACCAGCATAGACAATTCCATTCGAGTCATAGATCGCCGGAACGGCATGGCGTGCAGCAAGCGCCACGAGTTGCTCACGCGCGCTAAAAAAGAACGGATCAGTGCCGACCACTAATGCCCCGGCTTTTACTTGGGCGAGGGAGGCGAAAGCGGAGTCGATCTCGCCCTGGTTGCTGGCCTTCAAGATCTCGATCTGCACTCCCTTCGCATGCGCCGCTTCCTGCGTGTCTCTTATCATCTTCTCGGTCTCGGGATTGTCCGGTTTCACGAGCAGGGCAATTACTCTCGCCTGCGGAACGAGCTCGAAAGGGAGCTCGAACCGTTTCTGCATGAGCTCACCGTGAATAAGGGTAAAGCCGGTAAGATTGGCGCCCGGCCGGGCGAGATTGGCTACAAGGCCTGCTGCGACGGGGTCGGCGCCGGTCACGAAAACGATCGGGATCGTCGCGGTTGAATTTTTCGCCGCGAGCGCCGGAGGGAGGCTGCCTTGGGTGACGATAACGTCGACCTGGCGGGCGACAAGATCCGCTGCCAATGCCGGCAACCGGTCGTAATGTTCCTCCGCCCAGCGGTATTCGATCGCCAAATTTTGCCCCTCAGCGTAGCCGGTTTCGCGCAGTCCTTCGCCGAACGCGGCCACAGCCCATGCAAACGGGCCGGGCGGGGAGAGGCCGAGGAAACCGATCACCGGCATCGCCTTATGCTGCGCGCGAACGGGTTGTGCCGCCATCAATGCGGTTGCCGCCAGCAGAAACTCGCGACGCCTCATCGAGTGGCTACCTCGTCGGCCAGTTTGATCGTGGTCTCGCGAGCATAGCGATGCCAGAGGGCCGGCCCAAGCGGCCTTGCCGTTGCGTTCCTCGAAGCGAACGTTTAGAGAACATCATTCGATCCCAGAGGGCGACGGAGGCCCCGATGTTCTCCACTTTCCCCGAGGACGCCCGCTGGAACGCCGAGGAGAGGCCGTGGAGTTCGGCGTCGAGATCGGCAAATACCGCGGCGTGGTACGGGTCCCGCGGCGCGTATTCCAGCGCCTTCTGCCGGAGCGGCCCACCCCTGAGCGATGCGTCGAGGCGGACCCGGTTCGAAAGCGTTGGCGAGCGGAAGGTGCGTCGGCGCCAGTTGACCGAGGATCGGACTGTCGAGATCAACGGGCGCGATTTACGCTAAGCTCAAGCCAATTTACTGGCCTCCCCAATCGTCGCAGTTCGACTTGCAGCCGTCAGAGGCTACAGGGGAAGCTGCGATCGGGTGTAGGCCGTCTAGACCAGCGAGATCTTAGAGGCGCGCCCACGGCACTCAACAAGCGTAATAGTAATGGTAATAGGGGCTCCAACAGCTCCGTGCGGGCGGATAATACGCGGCCGGTGGATAGTAAGCTGAGGCAGGTGGGTAATAGCCGTAGTAACCGTACGGGTAATAATGAGGGTTGTAGTAGTAAGGGTTCGCGAGCACCGAGCCAAGGGCGAACGCTCCGAGCCCGAGCCCGACCGCGGCACCAGGGCTGATACCCCCCACAA
>Ga0306924_10007058_pt1 | contig 11225 bp, 7 predicted proteins | sample sta12Can44000111_FD_203756 | JGI IMG/M metagenome (GOLD analysis project Ga0306924, IMG submission 203756) | Lab enrichment of tropical soil microbial communities from Luquillo Experimental Forest, Puerto Rico - statanox.12C.anox.44.000.111 (v2)... | ecosystem: Environmental > Terrestrial > Soil...
GTTAAATACTCCTACAGGTCTTCTGGCACGCCCCTATTCAAATCCCTCGACAACGTTCATTATTAGACTGTTGGGCCTGCAAGGGGGCGAATGCAGGTGGCTAGCGTTTCTTGCGATCTAGTTCAAAGCCATTTCCAAGGAGATATGCCTCATGTGCAAGATCAACACGATATTATCCAAAAAGGAGCTAAGCGCGCTCACGCCGAAGCAAAAAAGCGCGCTCCAGAAACGGGCCGTAAGTCATGTGCGAAGCTCCCCAGAGCTCCACAAAATAATCAGTGGGCATCCGAGAGTCCGCAAGATCATCAGGACGCAACCAAATGGAAAATTCCGTGCGGCGATGAGAAAGAAACTGGGGTATTAGAAAATAAGCTGCTGCGCGGATCTTGCGTGTCGACGGAGTGGACAATCCGCCCCGGCCACACCGGTGTCAGGGAATATCATGCGTGGGCTCAACCCCGTCTTCTGCCGCGGCCGCTTGAGGCCAACCAACAACCGGATGGTCCGTCCTCTGTCCAGCGCGTACCGTAGGAATGTGAGGTCGGGCCCAAGTTTCTCTCAAACTGTGGAGAGGTTCAGATGCAAGCCGGCGTCACTCCGAGGATAGTTTGCGTCAACAAAGCCACGCTCCCGCTTGGTGTCGGTTTCGACTTGCTTATCGCTGCTTTGCAGAAATACGTGGACGAGCATCTAGCTCCGGTCTGGGGGACGCAGGCAAGGCTTGTGAGGACAACAAAGCCCCGACGCGGCGACTGGACCTTGCTATTTGTAGATACCGCCAATGCGATTAGGGGCCTTAGGGCGGAGCTAGAAAAACTCTTCGGCAAAGGCGTTGTCAACGAAATTGAGTCCACCCACCTTGTCAGAGGCCAGCCAGCCGCGTTCGTTTTCGTGCAAAATGTGCTTGGGGACCAGTCGGTGCGTAGAGATCGTGACAAAGTCAGCTTAGCCGCATCACACGAGCTTGCAGAAATGCTGGTTGATCCAGGAAACAACCTCTGGGCCGACGCCGGCAAAGGCCTGCTTTATGCGTACGAAGTGTGTGACGCGGTCGAGTCAACATTCTTTCGGGTTAACGGCTTGGCGATGACCGACTTCCTCTACCCGGCTTATTTCAACAAAATCCATAAACCCAAGTCGGCGCAATTGGATCATTTAAAGAAAGTGAAGCGCCCGTTTCAGATCCTCAAGGATGGCTACGCGCCTGTACGGAAGGCGGGAAAGATAAAGATCGTTCTGCTTAGTTCGCCCAAGAAGGCACGAGAGCTTCGCAAAGAAAATCGTGATCTTCACCGCACCGAATTTCGTTAGCGGTAAATATTTGGCGCAGCGTTTTGTCGCCTTGCTCTTTGGGGCTCTTAAGCGGTCTAAGTAATCTGCCGGTGTCAATAAAGGGCGGCTCGCACAGCTCTCCCGACGCGGCAACACTGGTAGACATTAATGGAAATTCTCCGTCGAACTTTTCTTCAACTGGCGGCGGGCGCCGTCGCACCGTTGAGTGTGGCGCCCATCGCCCGCGCTCGAACCTATCCAACGCGGCCGGTGCGCTTGCTGGTCGGTTATGCAGCGGGCGGACCGCTTGATACCAGTGCACGGCTGATCGCCTCATGGTTGTCGGAACGCCTTGGTCAGCAATTCATTGTCGAGAATCAGCCCGGTGCCGGCAGCAATCTCGCCGCCGAGACGGTCGTGCGGGCGCCGCCAGACGGGTACACTTTGCTGGAAATTTCGGCGTCGAATGCCTGGAACGCCGCACTGTACGATAACCTCAAATTCAATTTCATCCGCGACATCGTGCCGATCGCGGGCGTCAGGCGTGCCGCCGGCGTGATGGAAGTCCATCCGGCGGTGCCGGCCAGGACCATTCCCGAATTTATCGCTTACGCCAAGGCCAATCCGGGCAAAATCAATATGGCTACGGGGGGCATAGGAAGCGCACCGCATCTTTATGGCGAGTTGTTTAAGACGATGACGGGTGTCGACCTGGTAACTGTAAACTATCGCGGCTCGGGGCCTGCGCTTCCTGATCTCATTAGCGGTCGGGTGCAGATTATGTTCGATGTTGTGATTTCGTCGCTTGCACACATCAGGGCTGGCGAGCTGCGGCCTCTAGGGGTGACGTCCACTAATCGTTTGGCCGCATTGCCGGATGTTCCGCCGATCAGCGATTCAGTGCCGGATTACGAAGCGAACAGTTGGGATGGGATTGGCGCGCCCGTAAACACGCCGCCGGAAATCATCGCGATTCTCAATAAGGAAGTGAACTCTGCTCTTGCTGATCCGGCATTTAAAGCGCAGCTCACCGATTTGGGCGCAGAACCCTTCCTCGCAGGCTCACCCGCAGATTTCAGACAACTCGTCGTCGAATATACCGACAAATGGGGCAAGTTGATCCAGGCGGCAGGCTTCAAGGGCGAGTGAATACCGGTGAGCGCAACTGCTGCTTTCGCGGTGGCATAATGAGATCTGCGCGCACCGGGCCTTCATTCGGCGGAGTGCGCGCCATAAGCGGGCAGTCGCAGCAGTTGACGTGACGAGCGGCTCTTCCTCGAAAAATTTTGGAAAAGCCTCGTCGACCGGCAAGAATTTGCGAACGCTAGCCGATCGACCCGATCATGCTTGAACGTCGCGACACAAGCGCCGGCCCAAGCGGCTGCGTCGGTAAGCCTATTTTCGCTTCATACGGCTGAATGTGGGGCGCAGCAGCGATTTAAGTTTCCTGCGGATCTTTGGATCTTTCTTGATTATGTTCCGGATCTCCTTAGAAGTTCGAACCAAACGTACGCCGTGTTTTGTAAGGGCGTCACGCTTTTTCTTATTGAGCGTCCTCAATTCAGCGGCGGTGTAGATGAGGTCTAATCTGCACATAGAATCTACCTCCCTTGAAGCTCGCGCGTTGACGGTTACTTTAAGGAAACACCCGCGACACACTCATGTATTCCAACGCCTCTGATTGAGTGAGTTTTGGATTGTCGAAATTGGTCGCTCCGGCTGCGCCAGCATCACTTCGAGTACCCTGCGGAAATCGCCAAGAAGGCGATCGATCGTGTTCGCGCGGAACAGATGAGGCTTGTAAACGCAGCATCCCGCCAGCCCTTGGCTGCCTTCGCGAAGCATCAGAATAACATCGAATTCTGTAATTGCCACCAGCGGTAGCAGCATATCGGGATTGGCTTCCTCGAAAGCGAGCTTATGTGCGGAGCTCGCGATCGGGCGCAGTGCGGCGTTCTGCAGCCAGATCATGATGTTAGTCAGAGCCGCCGGCTTTACGCCACGCTCTCGTTCAAGCGTCTCAACGAGTACTTCAAAAGGCAACTCCTGGTTTGCAAAAGCCGCGAGGGCGGTCGCGCGAACCCGGCGCATCACCTCGCGCGGCGTGGGATCGCCACCGAGATTGGTGCGGAGAATCACCGTATTGACCAAGGGGCCGATGAGGTGCTCGGTGCCTGGTCGGTTGCGGTTGGCGATGGGCGTGGCCAAGCGCACATCCTCCTCGGCCGTGTGGAGATGCAATAGCGTGTCGAAGGCGGCGATCAGCGCCATGAACAAGGTGCCGCCTTCTGTCTGGCTAAAGCGTTTAATCCCCTTCGACAGCTTGGCCGGTAGCGCCACCTCCCGCCGCGCCGTACGCAAGTCGTCCGCTTTCCCTTTCGAACGGGCGGAAGAAAGCCTTATCGCCGGCAGCGGATCGCGCAGCTGCGCGCGCCAATAAGCGAGCTGCGTAACGAAATCCGGATGTGACCGCCATTGCCGCTGCCAATGCGCGAAGTCGGTGTACTGCATCGAGAGTGGTGCGAGCGGTGACTGCCGTCCAGCACAGAAAGCGTCATAGATCGCGGTAAGCTCCCCGACCAGCACGCCAAGCGACCAGCCGTCGCAGATGACTTGGTGCATGGTAATCAGCAAAAGATGTTCCCGCTCGGCCAGGCGCAGCAGCCGAGTCCGCAACAGAGGCCCTCGTGCGATGTCAAAGGAATAAAGCGCCTCTTCTTCGATAAGACGATGCGCAACTGTCTGCATCTTGGATTTCGGCAATCTACGCAGGTCCTTAAACCTCAGCGGCACCGTCAGCCGTCGTGCGATGACTTGCGCGTATCGATTATTCTTGATGGCGAAAGTCGTGCGGAGAATTTCATGTCGCCGTACGATTTCGTTGATGCTCCGTTCCAGCACCCCAACGTCGACCGGGGACGTCAGTCTGAGCGCGTAAAGGATGTTCAAGAACGGCAAGTCGGGCAGCGCATTTTGAAGCTCGCATAAACGCGCTTGGGCGATGGAAGCCAGGCGCCGACCTGTCCGGGATGCCCGTGGAATCGATGACGAAAGCCGTCGTGCTTGGCCACCGTTGGTCAAACGCTCGATTTGATGCGCCAGGTCGGCAATGGTCGGCTCGTCGAAAAAGCGCAAAACCTCGACATCGACATTTAGCTTTTCATGAATGCTGAGGAGAAGGCGCGCGGCCAGGAGCGAATCACCCCCCAAGACGAAGAAGTCATCATGAATTCCGACGCGATCAAGCTCGAGGAGTTCATGCCAGAGTCCGGCCAACAGCTTCTCAAGCGGAGTCCGCGGCTCAGTGAAATCCGGCGGCAATTCGGCATTGCTTGCGACTCCCAGCTTCTCGGCTAGGCCGACACGCTTTACCTTTCCCGTCGGACCTTTGGGAATCTCTTGGAGAAATACGACTTGGCGCGGGACCTTGAAATAAGCTAGGCGCGCACTGGCGAATTGCCGAATTTCCTGTGCGGTTGCGCTGGCCCGCGGTCGCAACACCACGGCAGCGGCTACATCCTCCCCCAATGTGGGGTGTGGCGCAGCAAAGGTCACCGCCTCCGCAACAGCCGGGTGCTCGAACAGAACCTCGTCGACTTCGGGCGGAGCGATCTTCTCGCCGCCGCGATTGATGATCTCGCGCGAACGAGCGATCAGAAAGAGATAGCCCTCGTCATCGAAGAACCCGACATCGCCGGTCTTGAACCACTTCCCCGCGAACGCAGCCTGCGTCGCGGCTGGATTGCCGTCGTAGCCTGACAAGACGCCCTGGCCGCGGACAACGATTTGGCCGGTCTCCCCGCGCGACAGAAGATTCCCGCCTTCATCCATAATGCCTACGTCCAGTGCCACGGGAAGGCCCGCGGACCCCGGTTTGCGCGTATGTGGCGGCAGCGGATTGCAGGCGATCGGCGACGAGGCGACTTCGGTCATGCCGTAATAATCGATGACTGGCGTCTCGAAGATGCGTTCCAATTCCAGGAAAAAGCGGGGAGGTAGAGGCGCCGAGGAGGTACGAATAAAGCGCAACCGGGATTCCGCCATTTGCTTGCGATCGTGGCGCGCAACATTGAGAATTGCTTGATGAATGGTCGGCACCGCCGAATACCACGTTGGCGCGAAGGAGCTGAGCCATTTGCCGAAATTCCCGGCGTCAAAACCGGCGGTACAGACAATGCTGCCACCTGCCGCCAAAGACGCCATCATGGTGGCGTGGAGACCATGTCCATGAAATAGCGGCAAGACGTTCAAGCAACGATCGCTCTCGCGCAGCGCTAGTGCGGCGACGGTGCCGAAAGCGGACGCGCAGATCATGGCGTGGCTCTGCGGCACAATCTTTGGCCGGGACGTCGTCCCGGAGGTGGGCAATAGCACGGCGACGTGATCGGGGCTGACCGTCTCGTCGAATGACGCAGCGCCGTGCTCTCCAGCGAGCATGAAAAGACCAGCCGCCGCCTCGGGCAAAACCGATAGTTCGATGATGCGCATTCCGCGCGCAAGCGCCGCACGCTGTGCAGCCGATTCGATTCCGGCCTGAACTATCAATGCACGCGGGCGCAGATCGGCGAAATATCTGTCTACTTCTTCAGCGGCGTAAGCAGGATTAACTGGAGCGCAGCTCGCAGTCGCGGCGACTGCAAGAATCGCTACCGCCAATTCCGGGCCATTTGGCAGCACCACAGCGACCCGGTCGTGCCGGCCGATGCCCATCGCCCGCAACGCCTGTTCCGTTTCATGCAAATGCCGACCGAGGACACTGTAGGTCAGCGGCTCGCGTCCGGGAGCGAGAATCGCCGGTGCGTCGGGAATGCGTTTCGCTTGATGTTCCAACAAAAGAGGAAGGCAAGAAAACGGAACGCTGGGTCTCGCGTCTGGGGAACGTTGATGGGGCATGGAGTATTGATCTCACCCCGCAAAATTGGCTTCCACTCTCACCGGCGATCGGGGATTGACCAGGCCGAACACACCGTTTCGCGGGCCGCGATCTATGAGCCTCTCCTCACGTGGCGCTGTAGCCTCATGTCAACGCCCCGGATCCATCGGGAGCGGCTGCATGCCGAGCTCCCGGTACGTCGCAGTCGCGGCGGCATCGAATTCCTTTGCCTTGGCCTGATCGCCGCGCCTAGCATAGATCCCACAAAGTGTCGTGTTGCAAAACGCAGCCAGCGGGCGAGCTTCGCTTGTGGCGGCGAGGCGAAGGGCAACGTCAAGCTCCTTCTCTGCTTCGTCGAGGTCCTTCGGCTCGGACGCCCAGTAGGCCCGGCCGATCAGGAATCTCGCCCATGCCTCGTCGCCTTTCGCCTCGTGCCTCATCGCGATGGCTGTTGCTTCCTTCCCAAGCATTAGGGCTGTTTCAATCTCGCGCGCTGCAAGGGACACCTGCCCGAGGCGAATCAACAATCTGGGCTTGTCCACTATCAAATGCATCTTTTCACTATCGCTCACTGCCTGTCCCGCGAGTTCAAGCGCCTCCGCTACGCGGCCCGAGCGGGCATAAGCAACAGCAAGAGCAGAGACCAGGCGAATGCGCCAAACTCGGAACGACCAACGATCGCCCAGGGCCAGACCGCGTTCCAGGGCATCGACCGCTTCCTGGATCTCGCCCGTACGAGAGAGCACGTAGCCGATTGAAAGCCAGCCTGGCAACGCGCTCAACTGATGCTCGGCGGCCTCGGCAACTGCGAGCGCGCGCTTTGCATGCCTCATGCCGGCGCTGAAATCGCCACACTCAACCAGAGCGATTGCTAACCAGGTCCGATTCAGCACCGAGGGAATAATACTCAAGCTGTGACGGTCGTGACGGAGTTCATCGGCGTTAAATTCAAGGCCCTGCTCGAGCAGCAAGATCGCTTGCCGATATTCGCCGAGGGCGTAATAGCTCTGTCCGAGACGGAAGAGTGATTGACCGAGCACCACCCGGTCGTCGCATTCGCGTGCCAGCCGAACCCCTGTGTCACCAAACTCGATGGCACGGCGCTGTTGGCCAATCAGGTAATGCTGATTGCATCGGAATGCCGCGTATTGCGCACTGCGCTGCTTGTCCCCGAGCCGGGCGAGGATGGGGTCGAGCTCATCGAGCGACCGCAGGATCCGATCGGTCTCGAAGCTCGGCAGCAGAGCGTTGCGAAGCTCGAAGCGAAGATCCACCGCCTGCCTGAGATTGTCGGAAGTTTCTGGCAATTTTTCCAGGATCTTCAAGGCGCGCTCGAAAAACCGCGCCGCATCAGCGTGGGCGCAAAGCGAGTACGCCTTGAGCCCTGAACGCTGCAGGTACTCGAGCGCTTTATCCCAGATTGCGCCTCTTTCCGCGTGATAGGCAAGCCGCTCGACGTGTTCAGTCAGGCGGTCGGCATAGACCGTTTCGATTGCGTTGAGCACGCGCGAATGGATGGCGTGCCGGCGATCGCGCAGCACTCCACTATAGGCGACATCGCGCGTAAGCGAGTGCTTGAAACTATATTGCCGCTCGGGAAAAAGCTGGGTCGGAAAGAGAAACTCGGCGGCCTGCAGATTACCGAGCCGGCGGCGCAGCACCTCATCGGTCAGACCGCATATTGAGCGCAACAAGCTGAATGGCACGTCTTGACCGACGACGGCCGCTTCCTGGAGCAGGCGCTTCTCCGCGGTCGGCAACGCGTCGATACGGGCTGCGAGCACCGCCTGCAATGTGGGTGGGACGTCGCTGCCAGAGAAGCTGCGCGCTACATGGTAGCTGCCGCGTGCGCCATTGAGAACGTCGGTCTCGACCAGGGCTCGTACAATTTCTTCGACAAACAGTGGGATGCCGCTGGCGCGCTCCGCCAAGAAATGTTTCAACGTGCGTAGACTCTGATCGGGGCCTAACAGGGCGCGAAAGAATTCCAGGAGGCTGTCGTCGATCAGCGGATCAAGGCGCAGCTCGCGAAAATTCGGATGGTCCTTCCACGGTCCCGTATGTCCCGAGCGATACGTAACGACGAGCAGCAGGCGTGCGGCCTGCGCCGCCGCAAACAATTCGCTGATCAGGCCAAGTGTAAGAGAATCGTACCAGTGAAGGTCCTCGAACACCACAAGCGCCGGCCGCGTCTCAGTTTCTTTCAGTAAGAGACGAATGATTGCTTCATATGTCTGCTGTCGCCGTTGAACAAGATCGAGAAATCGGAACGGATGCTGTTCTTCCAATGAATCGAGAAGATGCAGCAGGGGCGCTGTCACCTGCTGCGATGATGGGTCGAGCGCCAAGACCTTTTCCGTCACTTTTTGACGGATCGATGCGGTGCTGTCTTGGGAGCTTATGTTGAAATACTGCCGCAGCAGTTCGATTACCGGCAGGTATGGCGTGGTGCGCTCGTAGGGCGCAGAGTTGGATTCCAGGACCAGCCAGTCAGTTGCTTGCTGCGCATGCATGAACTTGTCGACGAAACGCGATTTGCCCACACCGGCTTCGCCGACGATTGCCACCACCTGGCCATGTCCGCTCGCTGTAACTTGCTTTGCGCGGTTAAGCCGGTCGAACTCGATTTCGCGATTGACGAAAGGCGTCAGCCCCCGCGCGGCGGCAGCCTGCAGGCGCGTTCGCGCGGCGCCGGCGCCGGTCACCTCGTACACGGGGATGCCTTCGCTGAGACCCTTCACCGGCAGCGGACCCAGCGCCTTCATCTCCACATAGCCTTCGGCCAGCTTCTTGGTTTCGGCTGTGGCAAGAATCGAACCCGGCTTCGCGATCTGTTCCATGCGCGCCGCGAGATGCGCGGTCGCGCCCACGCCGGTGTAATCCGTCCGCAGATCGCTGCGGACGGCGCGCAAGACGATCTCGCCCGAATTCAATCCAACGCGGACCGTAAGCGGCACGCCGTGAGAGTGCTGAATCTCGTCCCCATAGCGCTTGACGCTGGCTTGAATTTTCAGCGCCGCATAACTCGCCCGCACCGCGTGGTCTTCCTGCGCGATCGGCGCTCCGAACAGTGCCATGATGCCATCGCCCATGACGTCATTTACGGTGCCTTCATAGTGGTGGACCGCCTCGATCATGCGCTCGATCACGGGATCGAGAATGCGCTGCGCATCTTCAGGATCCCGCCCGACCACGAATTCCATCGACCCTTTGACGTCGGCGAACATCACCGTGACCTGTTTACGTTCGCCCTCGACTGCAGTTTTGGCAGCCAGAATCTTGTTGGCGAGATCGAGCGGCGTGTAATCCTGGGGTGAAGCCGAGCGGAGATTTTCCTCGGCGAGGCCGACCGGATGGCCGCATTGCGGGCAAAACTTCGCAGTTCTGGAAAACTCGGTTGCGCAATTAGCGCACTGTCGCACAAGCGGCGCAGCGCATTGCTCGCAGAACTTTGCCGCGACAGGGTTCTCGTGCTCACATGTCGGGCATTTCATCTTGAACCTTGCAGCAAGGGCAGAACATCGCTGAAGTCAGGGTAATGTGGTGCATGCTCGGCCACAAGGCATATGTTGGTTGCATCCAGCGGCTCGCGGGTGAGATCGATATTCCGCGTTCGGCGCCTGAGCAGATTTTCAGCTTGCGCGAGCGGGTCGAATATTTTGGGTCGGTGCTGAAGACAATTGAGTCGAATGAAAATCGTATTCGAACCGAATTGGATGATTTCGCTTGACTGAGACAGTCCGACATGTACGTCGGCAATATTGAAAAAGCTCCAGCGGAAGTCCGAGATCAAATAGACCAGCGGAATTGAACAGCGTGACCGTGCGCTAGAACGGTGGCAAGCCGCGGCCGCGACTTCTTGGCTCACGCTGGCACGAACACTCTGCCGGGTCGATCGCGCGGATTAAGACTAAGACATTATCGGTGCGGGGCCTGCGACCGGTGCGAGTCCGAGGATCTCTCACCCACGCGACCTCGCCTCCGGCTTAGGTGCGACTCTGAACAGACATGCGCCGTGGGCCAAGATCAGCTAGAATCTTCGGCGTCCAGGAGGAACATAGGGTGCTGCGGCTTTCAGATCTAAGTAAGGTCTATTCCGGCGGGCTGCGATGAAGACGATTGCGGACTGGCTCAGCCAAGTCGGCATGCACGAATACACCCAGCGTTTTGCTGAGAACGGTATTGATTTAGATATTGTGACCGACCTGACTGATCAGGATCTTGAAAAGATCGGTGTCACGTCGCTTGGTCACCGTCGAAAGCTGTTGCGCGCGATCGCTAATCTCAAAGCGGCCGAGAAAGCCACGTCCGCGGCTGCCGCTGCGCAACCTGCGGCGCGAACGGCGGATGCCGCCGAGCGCCGGCAAGTGACCGTGATGTTCTCGGACCTGGTTGGTTCGACAGCACTCGCCGCTCGGATGGATCCTGAAGACCTGCGAGAACTCATCTCGGGCTATCACAAATGCGTCGCTGAAACTGTGCGCCGTTTCGGCGGTTTCGTGGCGCAATATCTGGGCGACGGCGTGCTTGTCTACTTCGGCTACCCCGAGGCCCATGAGGATGACGCCGAGCGGGCGGTGCGCGCCGGGCTGGAGTTAATCGCAGCGGTGATTGCACTCAAGACGCAGGCTGCGTTGCAAACCCGTGTTGGCATCGCCACCGGGCTAGTCGTTGTGGGCGATCTGATGACTGGGCACGAACGCGGCATTATTGGCGAGACACCAAACCTTGCCGCGCGTCTGCAGGGTATTGCTGAGCCAAACTCGGTTGTTATTGCCGAAGCAACGCGCAGGCTTCTCGGCAATCTCTTTGAGCTGAGGGACCTCGGCACCAGAGAGCTTAAGGGCGTCTCCGAGCCACTGCGCGCTTGGGTGGCGCTACGGGCGAGCACGGTCGAAAGCCGCTTCGAGGCGCTGCATCCGAGCGGTGTGACTGCCCTCGTCGGGCGCGCGGAAGAAACCGAACTGCTGTTGCGGCGCTGGTCGCGGGTTAAGAGCGGCGAGGGTCAGGTGGTGTTGATTTCCGGCGAAGCGGGCATCGGCAAATCCCGGCTCACCGCCGCCCTTCTGGAAGCCGTCGG
>Ga0306924_10007067_pt1 | contig 11219 bp, 11 predicted proteins | sample sta12Can44000111_FD_203756 | JGI IMG/M metagenome (GOLD analysis project Ga0306924, IMG submission 203756) | Lab enrichment of tropical soil microbial communities from Luquillo Experimental Forest, Puerto Rico - statanox.12C.anox.44.000.111 (v2)... | ecosystem: Environmental > Terrestrial >...
GATGTCACGCTCCCGCAGCATCCGCCGCTTCCAGCCGGCGATCTGCGGTGTCACGTGCGGAAGTAGGCGCAGCGAGTAGTACGGCGGCAGGATCGGAACTCCGAGCAGATCACCCATCGTGATCAGAATGAAGAGGTGCTCCATGCTGGCCCGCGTCCTGAGCGCGTGCCGGGTCATCTCGTGCGAGGACATCCCGTAGACGATGTCCCGGAAGACGCCCAACAGCCCGCCCTTCTTCCTCGGTCTCGCTTGCTCCACCATGACGTCACGTTCCTCACGTCGGGTTAGAGGCCGTGGAGATCGTACTCTTCCTTCTCCCAGAACTCCTTGCGTCGAGCCATGTTCCGCTTCCACGTCGCGATCTCGGGCACCACGTAAGGAAGCAGGCGCAGCGAATAGACCGGCGGGAGCACGGGCACCCCGATCAGGTCACCCAAGGTCACCACCATGAACACGCTCTCCATTTCGTGCCGCATCTCCAGGGCGTGCCGGACGAACTCATACCCGGTGAGTCCGTACATGAACTTGGCGGCCGCGTCCCGAAATCGCGCCACGCGCTCGGCCAGGGTCATGTCGGCCTCCAGCACAGCCCCGACGCCGGGGGAGCCCGAAGCTCCCCCGGCACCACACAGTTGCCGCGCCGATCGTCGGCGATGCCCGGCCTCGCTAGGCTCGGGCCCCCACCGGCTTGGGGGCGGCGATCGGTTGCCGGCGGTACCGCTGGAAGGCCCTTGCACCGTCGATCCCGATGACAATGGCCGCCGCGACCAGCAAGAGGGCCAGGAAGATCAGAATCCCCGAGCCGACGATGGGCACTATCCGTCCCGCGACGGCGTTCACCTTGTAGACGTTGGAGTAGATGTTGTACGCGCTCACGAGCAGCGACGCGATCGTCGTCACGTACATGAACACGGCCGGAAGCCCGGCGTAGAGCCAGTTCTTTCCGACCGAGGCCAGCCACACAGTCACCAGGAGCAGCGCGAGCGCCGCCATGAGCTGGTTGGCGCCACCGAGGAGCTGCCACAGGTAAATCCACGTCCCCGTGAGCACCACGACGATCGCCAACGCGATGCACACGAAGGACGAGACGTGCTGGTTGCGCACGATCGGAATCGTCTCGCCAAGCCACTCGCTGAGCGTGACCCGCATGACGCGGAACAGGAGCTGCATCACGACCAGCACGATCACGATGAACGCGGCATAGGCGAGCGAGACCGCGTAATCGAGCGGGATGCCGAACACACTGATGAACCCGCCGAGCCCCGTCGCGAATGCCGCCACCGGGGCGCCCTTGGAGCCGACCGACACGGAGAGGAGCGCCAGGAGCCCGAGGAGGAACTCGCAGAGCATCGAGCCGCCGCCGACCGGCAGCATGTCCGCTTCGTTCTCGATCTGTCGCGCCGTGCCGACCGACCCGAACAGCGCGTGCCACCCAGAGATGGCGCCGCAGGCGATGGTGACGAAGAGCATCGGCCAGAGCGGCATCATTCCACTGGGGCCCACCTGGGGATTGAAGCCCTTGAACGCGGGGATCGTGAACTGGGCGACCTCCGGCTTGACGAACGTGGCGAGCGCGGCGCCGCCGAGCCCCAGCACGATCGCCGTGGCGCTGATCCAGAACGCCACGTAGATCACCGGCTGCGCCATCCGCCAGATCGGGAGCACCGAGCCGGCGTAGCAGAAGACGCAAATGGCGAGCGCCCAGAGGAGCAGGCTCGGCATCATCGCCGCCTCGCCTCCCTTGAAACCGGCCGCTGTGGGGTCGAAGTACGTGACGAGAGGATGCCCCGCGGTGAGACTGTTCATGGCCCCGTTCAGCCCCGTGAACGCAGGCTCCGACCGGGGCCCGGCCAGGATCGCCAGGAGCGTGACGCCGACGGTGAGGACCGTGGCACCGACTAGGCCACTACGCCAGCGGTAGAGCATCTGACCGAGGAGAAGCCCCATCGCGGTCAGCACGACGATGCCCAGAACCGTCCGCGGCTGGCCTTCGATGGTGTTGGCCATGATACTGAGGAACCCGCTCGCGCCGATCAGCAGATAGATGACGATGAACATCAAGAGCACCGTGCGTGACCTCGCGGACACCAGCCGATGCGCGGTCGCCGAGAGGCTGTTCCCGTCGTTCCGCACCGAGATCACGATCCCGCTGTAGTCGCTCGCCCACCCGATGAAGGTGACACCCAGGACGAGCCACATCAGCGCCGGCAGCCACCCCCAGAGGGTCGCGGCGACGATCGCACCCACGATGGGTCCGGCGGCGGCGATGGACTTGAAGTGATAACCGAAGAGAATGTTCTTGTTCGTGGGCATGAAATCCACGCCATCCATGTAGAGCGTCGCGGGCGTCGCGCGCTTCGGATCGGACTGGATGACATGACGGTCGATCCGCCGGGCGTAGAAGGTATACGCGAGATACACCGTCAACACCCCGATGATGACGGCCAGTAACGTGTTCATTCTGCCTCCTTCCGTAACGAATCCGTACCGGTCAGTCGGTCCCCGTTATGTGTCTCGCCCCTTTCTCGTCGGAGCCGCTTGAACCTTTCCGAGCTGAAGCCGCTCGGCGATGAGCTCGTTCACTTGTCTGAAGTCTGAGCCGACGTAGCGGCGGTCCCCGACGGTGAAGGCGGGGAACCGCCTGAACCGCCGCACGAGCGATTTGAAGAAGCCCTCGACCGAGGCCGCGTCGACGAGCCGCACTTCGACCCGGCTCCCGAACGTCGCCGGGAGTGTCCCGGCCCATTCGCTGAGAGCGTGGAACTCCCGCATCAGATCGTCCGGTAAGCCGGTCTCCGCCATCTCCTTCTGTACCTTCTGCCGGATCCCCATGACCTGCCAGGTCACTTCGCAGTGCGTTCAGTGGTTGAACTGGGTGGGAACGTACGTGATGACTTCGACGCGGACGAGATCGGCACCACGAGGTTGGCCGAGGGAATGGTTGAGCATCATTGACCCTCCCCACGAACCTATGCCGGCACCCGGACCGCAGGCAGCCGCCCTGTGGCGGCTCTCGTCGGCAGCCGGCAGGATAGTATAGCCGAAACAGCTCGACCGTCACCTCCGAGGTCATGAGGCGGTCGGGTGCGCCTGGCGGAGGAGCGTCGTGCGTGATGAGGACTGGAGACAGCTCGAAGACGATGCGCTGGAGCGACTCCTCGTCGAGCGCTGGCTCTACCGCGGCTTGATGCTCGGCGTCATCTTCGCCGCCGCCCTCGTGGCGACCTACCTCGGCGTACGCGGGATCTCTGGGCTTGCGGATCAAGTGAGCGTCGGTGTCGTCCTGGCGCTTGCCCTCGCAGCCGGGGCCAGGGCCCTCGTCATGCGCCAGCAGGATCTCCGGATCCACCGGGAACTTCGACGCCGCCGCGCCGCCGGCCCCCGATGAGTTCGGGCCGATCTCGACGGCCCGCGGCGCGCCCGTCTCTCGGACTTCGGCGACGGACGGGCATGCGCGAGCCGCACGCCCGTCCCCCCGACATGCGCGAGCCCTAGCCGTTCGGCGGCTCGTAGCCGATTCCGTTCGCCTTCCGCATGGCTTCCATGGATTCCTCGATCGTCATCAGGGGCGTCGTTTTGATCGCCTTGACCGCGCCCCCAGCGGCCCCCGCCATGGAGAAAGCGGCTGCGTTCACGTTGTTCGGCAGCTGACAGATCAGAAGGACGTCATACTCCCCGAACGCGAGCCAGCCACCCTCGACCTTGCCGCCGAGCTTCTCGATCACCGGGCGGATGACGTCCAGGCGGTTCTGCGGGTTCTTGACGAGCGCCTTCCAGGCCTCGGGCGCATACGCCGCTTGCAGCATGTAGTACGGCATCTCGCGGCCTCCTCTCGTTCCTGGGCACCAAACGCGGACGAGATTCAGCGTCGCCTTCGTGGTCGGATGAGGTGGCCCACGGACACACGAAGGCGCGAGCGGGGGATGGCCAGGGTCGAACGAAATCGCCAGGGACAGGAGCATGACTGCCTCCCGTCAGCAGGGAAACCAGGCTAGTACGCAGAGACTCTGCGCGCCACCCCCGCGCTTGTCAAGAAGTCAAAGGTGCAGCATCAGACGCCGATCGCCGGACCCGCGCCGACGAGCGTCCGCACCAGCTCGATCTCGCCGGCGTGGGCCATGCCGTGCGAGAGGCAGGTCTGGCCGAGCGCGCGGATGCCCGGCATGTCGCCCAGCGGCTTCACGGTGACGACCCTGTCGAGCACCGCCGGATCCGTCTTCGCGAGGAACTCCTCCGTGCTCGCCCAGACCTTCTGCATGTAGTCGCGGAACAGCGCGATGTCCTTCAGCCTGAGCGCCTGGGCGTCGGCCGGCGACATGCCCGTGCCCTGGGCCACCGGCGGCAGGCCGAGCTTCTCGGCGTAGCCGCCTTCGGCCCACACGGTCGGGCGGCGATTCTGGAGCACGAAGCGCACGACGTTGTCCTCGGTCCGCACGTAGTGGAAGAAGGTCCACGCCAGCGTGTTCGCATTCGGATGGTTCGCCGGCACGGCGTGGAGCTGGGCCGGGGTCAGGTCGCCGATCGCCTTGTCCAGCATTCCGTGCAGGCGCTTCAGCTCGGCGTGAACGAACTCGAGGGCGGTCATCATGACAGCTCTTCCTTTCGGAGAAGCGGAGTCACTCATCGGTTGCACGAGCCAGCGGCTCGCACGATGTCTGACGGAGGCTAGACGGTGGACAGGCTGGCCGTCAAGCGTACCCGAGACCGGTGTAGAGAGCACATGATCTGTCCGCTTTTCGGAGCAAATGATCTGTCCGCTCGGCAAGCCCTGGCGAGTCAGAGTGTCACTTGTCAGCGACAGACGCACGTCAATTCGTGCAGGCGAGTGATCGAAGGAAGGACGCGCGGCGGTGGAGCTTGCCGCCGCGCGGGTCGTTCAGGGAGTCTGTCCAGGTGGAACGGTCCCGACTCTGCCCTTACCCGGCCTCACTCCGCTCGGCGGATTGGCCTTGCCAGGCGAGGGAGTGGATAGACGTTGGGTCGCGGTCTCGGAGCGGTGCCGACTACCGGGCGCGGTGAGCGCCGTGCCTCGGCCGGCGCCGGTCGTGAAGCCGCTCGATCCGCCGGCGCCTTGCCCCACGCCATGACCGTTTCCCTGGTCGTTGCCGTGGCCGTTTGCCTGGCCGTTTCCCGGGCTGCCGGCCGCGGGTCCTCCGCCGTTGCCGCCACCAGCCGCGCCCCCGCCCCCACCGCCGCCACCTCCACCTTTCGCCAGCGCAGGACTCACGACGAGAGCGATCACTGCCAAGCCGAGCACGAAAGCGCGAAACGTACCCATGTGCGTTCGGCCTCCTTTGCGGGCGCCGACTCAAGCCGCCCGGGTGTCAATCTCAGCATCCGTGATGCCACAGTACCCCGGCCGCCGCGACGACAATGGCCACGACAATTTGCAACGCGGTGGCGGATTCGCGTCGGTGTCGACCCCGCGACAGTCGCTGTGTAAGAATTTCATCCCCGCACGGCGCGAAGCCGAGAAGCGCGCTACTCTCTACGCTCGGACACGGTCATGAGCGACTGGTTCCCCAAGCAGACTCTCGGCTCCTTGCCCGAGCGCGCGGCCGCGCGCTGGGGCGCGCGCGAAGCGCTCTGCTACGACGGCCGGCGCCGGAGCTTCGCCGAGCTCGCGGCCGGCGTCGACCGAGTGGCGCGCGGGCTCATCGGCCTGGGCGTCCGCGCGGGCGAGAAGGTCGCGCTCTGGATGGTGAACCGGCCCGAGTTCATCGAGGCGATGTTCGCGGTGATGAAGATCGGCGCCGTGCTCGTGCCGATCAACACGCGCCTGCGCACGGAGGACACCGCGTACATCCTCGGCCAGTCGGACTCCGTGGCGCTCCTGATCGCCGATCGATCCGGCCCCGTCGACTACCTCGGCATGGTGAAGGAGCTGGCGCCGTCGCTTCGCGGCGGAGCAGTGAGCGAGGACCGGTTCAAGCACCTGCGTCTGGTCGTCTCGGCCGGCGACGCGCCCCGCGCGGAGACCCTGTACTGCACGGCCGCGCTGGCGGCCGGCGACGCGGTCGACGCCGCCGCGCTTCGCGCCCGGGCGGCGGCCGTCGACCCCGACGCCATCGCCTTTCTCATGTACACGTCGGGTACGACCGGCTTTCCCAAAGGCGCGATGCACGGGCACGCGATCGTCCGCAACCTCGTCGATCGCGCTTTCCGCATGGCGATCACGCCGGCGGACACGATCATGATGTACCTGCCGCTGTTCCACCTGTTCGGCTTCTCCGACGGCGCGTTGATGTCGATGGTGACGGGCGCCCGCCAGGTGCTCACGGAGACGTTCGATCCCGACGAGAGCCTGGCGCTCGTGGAGCAGGAGCGCGCGACGATCCTCCACGGCTTCGACACGCACTTCAAGGAACTCATGGAGGCGCACGAGCGTTCCCCCAGGGACGTGTCGAGCGTGCGAACCGGAATCCTCGCCACCGGGATGTCGAGCTCCGTGCCGATCGCCCGCAAGGCACGCATGAGGCTCGGCCGCTTCCTCTCGGGCTACGGGATGAGCGAGTTCGGCGTGGGCGCCGCGCTGAGCGCGCTCGACTCGACCGAGGAGCAGTGCACCGAGGCATCGGGATTCCCGGCGCCGGGCTACGAGATCCGCGTGGTCGATCCCCTGACGGGGGCCGATCAGCCAGCGGGCGTGCCCGGCGAGATCCTCGTGCGGAGCTACATGACGATGCACGGCTATTACGGCAAGCCCGCGGAGACGGCGCAGGCGCTCGACGGCGACGGGTGGCTCCACTCGGGCGACATGGGCGTGCTACGCGCGGACGGGCACCTCCGCTTCATGGGCCGCTACAAGGACATGCTGAAGATCGGCGGCGAGAACGTCGACCCGATGGAGGTCGAGGCGTTCCTGATGAGCCTCGCGGGCGTCAACCTGGCCGCGGTCGTGAGCTTTCCCGACGCGCGCCTGTCGGAAGTGGGCGTCGCCTTCGTGCGCCGCGAGCCCGGCCACGCGCTCACCGACGCCGAGGTGCTGGCGCAGTGCAAGGGGCGGATCGCCAGCTTCAAGATTCCGCGCCACGTCGTCTTCGTCGACGACTTTCCGATGACCAGCTCGGGCAAGATCCAGAAGGTGAAGCTGCGCGAGGAGGCCCTGAGGCGCCTGCCGCCCGCGTGAGGTATGATTCGCCCCTCCCGGCCACCCGGCGCGGGATATTCGAATTCCAGAGGAGCTGACCATGCGGAAAATCCTCAAGGGGCTCGCGCTCGTCGTGGTCGGGGCGCTCGCGGCGCTCACGATGACCGGCGCGGCCTATGCCCAGAAGAAGACGCTCGTCGTCGCGCTGAATCAGGATCCGGACATTCTGGATCCCACCCTGGCGCGCACGTACGTCGGCCGGATCGTCTTCTCCCAGATGTGCGAGAAGCTCTACGAGATCGACGAGGGCCTGCACATCCATCCGCAGCTCGCCGCCGCGCTGCCGACGATCTCCGACGGGGGTCGAACGATCACGATCAAGCTGCGCTCGGGCGTGAAGTTCAACGACGGCACGCCGATGGACGCCGAGTCCGTCCGGTTCTCGCTCGAGCGTCACCGCACGCTGAAGGGCTCCAACCGGGCCAGCGAGCTGGCGCCGGTCGAGGCCGTCGAGGTGGTCGACCCGCTCACGGTGCGCCTGCGCCTGAAGGCGCCGTTCTCGCCACTCCTCGCCCAGCTGACCGACCGCGCGGGGATGCCGCTGTCACCGGCCGCGGTCAACAAGCTCGGCGAGAAGTTCGGCACGGCGCCGGTCTGCGTGGGCCCGTGGCAGTTCGCCGAGCGCGTCGCCCAGGATCGGATCGTGGTCGAGAAATCGCCGCACTACTTCGAGCCGTCGCAGGCGAAGTTCGACAAGATCGTGTTCCGGATCATCCCCGACGACAACGTCCGCCTGGCCAATTTGAAATCCGGCGACATCGACGTGATGCATCAGGTCTCGCCCACCGATGCGACCGCCATCAAGCGCGAGGGGCGGTTCGAGCTCTCGAACGTGACCGGGCTCGGCTACGACGGCATCACCATCAACCTGCGCAACAAGACCGGCAAGCTGAACCCGCCCGGCGACCTGGGCACGCCGCTCGCCAACGACCCGCGCGTGCGCGAGGCCCTCGAGCTCAGCATCGACCGCGAAGCCCTGAACCAGGTGGCGTGGGACGGGCTCTACACGCCGGGCTGCACGCCGATCCCGCCGATCAGCGTGTTCTACGACAAGAGCCGCAAATGCCCGGCCCGCGACGTCGCGAAGGCCAAGAAGCTCCTGGCCGACGCCGGGCTCGCCGGCGGATACAGCTTCGAGCTGGTCGTCGTCAACAACCCCCGGTCGCGCCGGGTCGGCGAGGTGATCCAGCAGATGGCCCGCGAGGCGGGCTTCAACATCGCGCTGCGGGCCCAGGAATTCGCCTCCGCGCTCACGGACAACGAGGACGGCAAGCACGCCGCGTTCCAGATCGGCTGGAGCGGCCGCGTCGATCCCGACGGCAACATCCATCAGATCCAGACCTGCAAGGGGAGCCTGAACTCGACGGGGGCGTGCGACGAGAAGATCGACGCGATCCTGAACAAAGCACGCGAGGTGAGCGACGTCGATCAGCGCCGCGGGCTCTATCGCGAGGCGATCGATCTGTTCACGGCGCGGCGCAACATCATCTACCTCTACCATCCGAACTACATCGTTGCGTTCCCCAAGAATCTGAAGGGGTACAAGGCCGTCCCCGACGGTCTCATCCGGATCAAGGGCACGTCCTGGAACTGACCCGGTAGTCGGCGGGCGCCGGTGTTCGACTTCCTGGTCCAGAGGGCCGCGATCTCGATCGTGACCCTCTTCGTCATCAGCATGATCGTCTTCACCGGCGTGCGCATGATCCCCGGTGATCCCGCGCGCGTCCTGGCCGGCACCGAAGCCGACGCCGCCGGCATCGAGGCCGTGCGTGAGAAATATGGCCTCGGCGATCCGATCCCCATCCAGTACCTGCGCTGGGTGGCCCTGGCACTCCGCGGCGACCTCGGCCACTCGATCCGCACGCGCGAGTCCGTGATCCACACCGTCGCGACCAAGCTGCCGATCACGATCGAGCTCGCCTTCCTCTCGCTCCTCATCGCCGTCGGCATCGCGATTCCCGCGGGCGTCCTGGCGGCGGTGCGCCGCAATACGATCTGGGACGTGCTGGCCAGCGGCGCGTCGCTGGGCGGCGTGTCGATCCCGAACTTCTGGCTCGGGATCATGCTGATCCTGTTCTTCTCGGTGCAGCTCGGCTGGCTGCCCGCCTCGGGGTTCGTACCGATCTGGGAGAGCCCCCTCGACAATCTCCGGCGCATGATCATGCCCGCGTTCGTGCTCGGCACCGCGCTCGCCGCGGTGCTGATGCGGCAGACGCGCAACAGCATGATCGAGGTCATGAGCGCCGACTACATCCGGACCGCCTACAGCAAGGGGCTGGCGAGCCGCGTCGTCGTGTTCCGCCACGCGATCCGCAACAGCCTGATCCCGGTGGTCACCATTCTCGGCCTGCAGATGGGCGCCCTGATGAGCGGTGCGGTCGTGACCGAGCAGATCTTCGTCGTGCCGGGATTCGGGCGGCTGATCGTCGAGTCGGTCTTCACGCGTGACTATCCGCTCGTGCAGGGCGTGGTGCTCATCACCGCCAGCTCCTATGTGCTGATCAACCTGCTGGTCGACGTGTCCTACTCGCTCTTGAACCCGCGCATCCGCATCGGAGGCACGGCGCGTGAGTCCTAGCACGACCGCGTCCACCGCGCTGGTGGCGCAGGCGACGCCAAGCGAGCCGAGCCGTCTGGCCCGGGCGTGGCGGCAGGCGCGACGCCGGCCGGCGTCCGTGGTGGGGGCGGCGATCGTGCTCCTGTTCGTGGCCGCGGCGCTTGGCGCGCCGTGGATCGCCGGCGCCGACCCGATGCAGACCGACTGGAAGCTCGTCCGCAAGGCGCCGAGCCTCGCGCACCCGTTCGGCACCGACGATCTCGGCCGCGACACCTTCGCTCGCGTCGTGTGGGGCACCCGCATCTCGATGCAGGCCGGCGTCTTCTCGATCCTCTTGGCGATCGCCGTCGGCGTGCCGATGGGCCTCGTCGCCGGCTTCTACCGCGGCGCCCTCGACCAGACGATCATGCGGCTCACCGACGCGTGGCTGGCGTTCCCGTTCCTGATCCTGGCGATCGGCCTGGTGACGATCATGGGCCCATCGCTCACGAACGCGACCGTCGCGATCGGGCTTGGCGCGACGCCGACCTACATCCGGCTCACACGCGGCCTGGTGCTCGCGACCGCGGCCGAGGACTACGTCCAGGGCGCCCGCGCGCTCGGCGCCGGCGATCTCCGGCTCATGAGCCGCCACGTCCTGCCGAACATCGTGAGCTCGCTCCTGGTCCAGGCGACGATCTCGATCCCGATCGCGATCATCGCCGAGGCGGTGCTGTCGTTCCTCGGCCTCGGCGTGCAGCCGCCCGCTCCCAGCTGGGGCACCATGCTGAACACGGCGCAGCAGTTCCTGGAGACGGCGCCCTGGATGGCCTGGTGGCCGGGGCTCGCGATCTTCTCGCTGGCCCTGTCGTTCAACCTCGCCGGCGACGGCCTGCGCGATCTGCTCGATCCGAGAGACTACTAGCCATGGCGTGGTCGCCGGATCGAGGCGCCCTGCGCGGTCGCGTCGCCGTGGTCGCGGGGGCCGCCCGTGGTGCCGGGCGCGGGATCGCCGCGACCTTGGGTGACGGTCGTGTGCACGGGTCGCGCGACGCGGTCGAGTCGATCGGAATACAACCGCGCCGAGACCATCGAAGAGACCGCCGAGCCCGTGACACAGCTCAGCCCGCCATAGAGCGCCGGAATTTCAGCGAGGGCCGAGGAGGCGCTCTCGGGCCTGTGCCGTTCTGATCTTCAGACGCGCTCCCGATACCGCCTGCGGAAAAACCTGTACCGTGATCAGCGCGGCATCGAGCACGAGACTCCACTTGACGCCGTGCCCGCGCTCTCGACTACTGGGAATGCTCGATGGTCACAGCGCCGATCGATCAGCGCCAGCTGGGATAGTCGCGGCTTATGTCTAAAGCTCAGCGCGAGCATAGACGGGACAAAGGCCCAGTTGAGGGCACCGCCGTTCTCGCACGCCCGCCGGATCGGAACACGGCAGCGGCCCGGTTCTCGCATTCAGGCCCAAGGTACAGAGCTCGTGGCCGGCGAGGATCACGTGCCGGAGTCGAACGGCCTCGCGCTCTT
>Ga0306924_10007070_pt1 | contig 11218 bp, 5 predicted proteins | sample sta12Can44000111_FD_203756 | JGI IMG/M metagenome (GOLD analysis project Ga0306924, IMG submission 203756) | Lab enrichment of tropical soil microbial communities from Luquillo Experimental Forest, Puerto Rico - statanox.12C.anox.44.000.111 (v2)... | ecosystem: Environmental > Terrestrial > Soil...
CCGCACGCGGACCGCGCGCAACACGGCCGAGGCAGGGGGAGGCGGACATGCTGTCGGGCTCGCGCATTCAACAAAGGCTGGCGCTGCAGACGCTTGCCCTCGTTCTTGCCGGCGGCCGCGGCAGCCGGCTGAAACAGCTGACCGACCGGCGGGCCAAGCCGGCGGTGTTTTTCGGCGGCAAGTTCCGCCTGATCGACTTCACCTTGTCGAACTGCCTCAATTCAGGGATCCGGCGCATCGCCGTGTTGACCCAATACAAGGCGCACAGTCTGCTGCGCCATCTGCAGATGGGATGGTCGTTCCTGCGCCCCGAAATGGGCGAGTTCCTGGACCTGTTGCCGGCGCAGCAGCGGCTCGACGAGGCGACCTGGTACCGCGGTACTGCCGACGCGGTACATCAAAACTACGATATTCTGCGCGCCGCCAACCCGACTTACTTTTTGGTGTTGGCCGGCGACCACATCTACAAGATGGACTACTCGAACATGCTGGCCGATCACGTCGACAGGGGTGCCGATTGCACGGTCGCCTGTGTCGAGGTGCCGGTCTCGGACGCATCGGGTTTTGGGGTCATGGCGGTAGACGACTCGATGCGGATCGTCGATTTCCAGGAAAAGCCGCACCACCCGCCCGCCATTATCGGTAAGCCGGACCGAGCGCTCGCCAGCATGGGCGTCTATGTGTTCAACGCCGAGTTTCTCTATGCCGAGCTCGAACGCGATCACCACGACCCCGAATCGAGTCATGATTTCGGCAAGGACATCATTCCGAAACTCGTGAGCCGCGGGCGCGCTGTCGCCCATTCATTCGACGAGAGCTGCGTCAAGACGACCCCGGAAGCCGATTCCTATTGGCGCGATGTCGGTACCATCGATTCCTACTGGGCGGCCAATCTCGATCTGGTGATGCCGGTCCCCTCGCTCGACATCTACGACCCCAATTGGCCGATCTGGACCTACCAGCAGCAGTTGCCGCCGGCCAAGTTTGTGTTCGACGACGATGCTCGACGCGGCATGGCGGTCGATTCGATGGTGTCCGGCGGCTGCATCGTTTCCGGAGGCACGGTCAGACGCTCGCTGATGTTCTCGAACTGCCGGGTCAATTCTTACGCCCAGACTTGCGAAGCAGTGCTACTGCCCGAAGTTGAAGTCGGCCGCCACGCGCGGCTGACCAAGGTCGTCGTGGATCGGGGCTGCCGGATCAAGGAGGGGCTGGTGATCGGTGAAGATGCGGCGCTCGATGCCGCGCGCTTTTACCGCAGCGACGGCGGCGTCACCCTAGTTACCGCAGAAATGCTTGCCGCTCTAGACTAAGCCAGCTTAGGCTGATTTATCTCAAGTCGGGGTTATCCTTGTGGGCGGCGTTCAGAATACTCTCGCCGTAGTCGCGCGGTCCCGGACCCACACTTGCGCTTCGCGGCCGGCCTCGAGCGCATCCCGCGCAGCGTCGACCGCATCGAGCAGGGCCTGCTCCTTGTCGAGATAGGCCCCGTAAACCGCATTGCCGAGCGTGACCACCCATCGCGATTCGCGACCGCGCCGGCACACCTGAAATTCCATGATGCTCATCTTGTGCGCTCCTTGAACGACAACGGCCGTCCTGGCGGGTTTCATCCCCGGTGCCCCACACTCCCATCAGACAATTATCGCTCAAAAGGCCAATCAAATAAAGTCAATTTTGTTACGAACGGATACAAAGTGATAAATTTACCACGAATCGGCAAGTCAAGATTAATTTCACCGATGATCACTTCTCCTCTGCGGTGAATACCCCGTCCCAATTGGCCGGCGGCGCTTCCGTCTGGAAGTGAACGATTCGACGACGGTAAAGATCATAGACCGGGGCGAGGTGGCGCGCCGCGGCCAAGCGCCCGTCGTCGAGCAGGTGCAAAGCCGCCGCCCACTCCTGATGGCGATAGGCGCTGAGCAGCGCCGAATGCCGGTAGGCGAACTCTCCCTCCTCGATCTTCTCGGGCGGCAGCGTATAGACATGGCCGGCTTGGCTCTTGCCCTTGACCGCGACGAGGTCGACCTCGATCAGCGCAGGCTCATCGAGGCGCGCGGCCGTTTCCTCGCCGATCACTAGATCGATGCCGTAGACCTTACCGAGCCCTTCGAGACGCGAGGCCAGGTTGACCGGGTCGCCCAATAGCGAATAGTCGAAATGCTGCTCCGAGCCGAAATTGCCGACGCAGCATTCGCCTGTGTTGATGCCGATGCCCATCTGAACCGGTTGAAACATCTTGCCCGCCGCTGCCGCTTCCTCTTCCCACACCTGGTTCAGCTCGACGAGCTTACGGCGCATCATCTGGGCCGCCTGCACCGCATTTTTGGCATGGTCGGGATCGTCGAGCGGGGCATTCCAGAACGCCATGACGCAGTCGCCGATATATTTGTCGATCGTGCCCTTGCGCTCGGTGATGATCTCGGTCATCGGCGTCAGAAAGCTGTTCATGAACTGGGTCAATGTCTGCGCATCCATACCCTCGGCGCGGCTGGTAAAGTTGCGGATGTCGCAGAACATGATCGTCATGTCCCGCATCTCGCCGCCTAGGACCAGCTTTTCGGGGTGTGCAGCGAGTTCCTCGACATAGTGCGGCGACATGTAACGCGAAAAGGCGCCGCGGATTTCGCGCTGGCGCGCCTCGGTGCGCAGGTAGCCAAGGAGGCTCGCGACCAGATAGACGAGGGTCAGGACCGCCCAGGGATAGACCGGATCAATCAGCAGGTGTGCGTATTTGAAGGCGAACCACGACCCGCCCACCGCCGCCGCGATCGAGACGCCTCCCAAGGCGGCGCTCGGCAACGCGCCGATCCTCGGCAGGACAAAGATCAGCCCAGCTCCGACCAACAGCGCAAACAGGACTTCGGCGCCGACCGCCCAATCGGGCCGCCTCAGATAATCGCCTTGGAGGATTTCGTCGAGCAGCTGAGCGTGGATCTCAACCCCAGGAACGGCACCCGAAATCGGGGTCGCCTGCAAGTCATTGATGACGCCGGCGGCCGAAGTTCCGACCAATACGATATGGCCAGAGAACAATGCCGGATCGAACTTCCCGCCGAGCACGTCGGCGGCGGAGACGGTGCGGTCCGGTTCGATCGGTGCGTAATGCAGCCACACGCGACCGGCGGCGTCGGTCGGCACCGTCAGCGGGCCGATGCGGATCGCGGTCAGGCCGGTATCCTGGCCAAAATTCTTCTCGCCATTGGCGCCGGCGGCACGGCCGACATAGGTGGAGGCGCCAGTGGCGAGCCGAAGAGCCTCGGCGGCAAGCGACGGATAGGGATGCCCGTCAAATGCGAGGATCAGCGGAACCCGGCGCACGACATTGTCCCACTCCGGCAGCTGGTTGAGAAACCCGTCGCCGGCAGCCGCCGCCTCCAACACCGGCAGGGTGGCTACCACTCTGGTGAACTTGTCTACATGGCCGAGCGGGTCGTCGCCAGTAAAGGCAAAGCCGGCCTTCGCCGCCGGCTCCCGCGTCCCGCCTTGACCGGTCAGAATAAATCCTGTCACTACCGGCACTTGGCGCATCGCTGCCGCCAGCCGCTGATCGGGATCGGGCAAGGTCGACAGCAGCTTTTCCGCGTTTGCCGGGTCGACGCCCTCTCGGGCGATCAACGGCAGCAACATTTTGAGGGATGTCCGGTCCGGTTCGGCAAAATCGATGTCGAAGGCGACGACCGCGGCACCGGCCTTGGCCAGGCGCTCGACCAATTGAGCCACGACGGTACGCGGCCACGGCCATTGGCCGAACTTGGCGAGGCTTTTATCGTCGATGTCGACGATCCGGATCGGCGAATTCCCCGGCATGCGCGGCAGCGTGCGCTGGTAAAGGTCGAAGGCGATCAACGACAGCCTATCGAGCAGATCGGGGACAATGACCCTGGCGCCGATCGCTGCGAGCAAGACGGCGAGAGGCAAAAGATAGAGACCGCCGCGGCGAAGATTGGAGAACAGGCGCATGTGTCGGTCGCGGGGACGAACTGTGGGCATCATCGCCTAGTCCGGCGGCACTTTCCACCATCCTCGACGCGCCAAGAACCTTGCCCGGACGCGGCAGAGTAGCCAGTGTTTAAGGTTCCATGACTGATACGATCGAAATGATGCTCCCGGCAGCGTCCAAGAGCACCGGCGAGACCAAACCGCCGGATCAAGCAAAAAAGGCGACGCTGATCCGCAAAGCCGTGGCGCTCGCCGAGGAGGCCCTCGAGCCGGCCGACCGCAGCCCGGCCCAGAGGGTGATTGCCGGCTTCTACGAGCATGTGTCGCCGGCCGATGTCGCCGGGCGCGGCCTGCGGGATCTGGGCGGCGCCGCGCTGTCGCTGTGGCGCTTTGCCGGGCGGCGGCGGCCGGGACACCCTAAGATCCGGATCTATAACCCAGAGACTGCGGCTGACGGCTGGTCGTCGCCACACACGATCGTCGAGGTCGTCAACGACGACATGCCGTTTCTCGTCGATTCGGTGACTGGCGCGATCAATGCCGGCGACCGCATCGTTCATCTCGTCATTCACCCGGTTCTGATCGTCGACCGCGACCCCAACGGCCGGTTGCGCGAGATTCGCGAAGCCGCTGCTGCGGGATTGCGCGAATCGTGGATGCAGGTCGAGATCACCCGCGAGGCCGATCCGGCAAATCTTGCGCTGCTCACGCAGACCATCGCAGGCGTTCTCGCCGATGTCCGAGCCGCGGTCGGCGACTGGCTGCCAATGCGCGAGACCTTGCGCGCTCTGCTCGACGAACTGTCCGCCCAACCTGAACCTCCGGCGCCGGCCGCCGATCTCGCCGAAGTCCGGGATTTCCTGCGGTGGCTCGAAGACGACAACTTCACTTTTCTGGGTTATCGCGAATACGATTTCGACGGCGCGGCGGAGCCGGCGCGGCCGGCGCTCGGGATCTTGCGCGATCCGGGCTACTCGATCTTCGGCGGGCTGCGTGATCTGTCCTCGCTGCCGCCCGACGTGCAGGATTTTATCCGGCGCCGCGAACTGCTCGTCATCACCAAGTCGAATCGGCGCGCCACCGTCCACCGCACCGCGCATATGGATGCGATCGGGGTGCGCCGATTTGACGGCAACGGAAATGTCGTCGGCGTTCGTTTGTTTCTCGGGCTGTTCACCTCGCTCGCCTACAGCCGCAACCCGCGTGCGATCCCGCTGCTGCGGCCCAAGGTCCGCCGGATCGTCGCCCGGGCCGGATTGTCCCCGACCAGTCATGACGGCAAGGCGCTGCTGCACATCCTCGACACTCTGCCCCGCGACGAACTGTTCCAGAGCAGCGCAGACGAGTTGTTCGAAACGGTTATCGGGATCCTCAACTTGCAGGATCGGCAGCGAATTGCGCTCTTTGTCCGGCGCGATCCGCTCGAGCGCTTTGTCTCCTGCCTCGTCTATGTCCCGCGCGAACGCTACGACAGCGACCTGCGCCGCCGGTTCACGGCGATCCTCGAACGAGCTTTCGCCGGACGGCTTTCGGCCTTCTACACCCATCTCGACGAGTCGGTGCTGGCGCGCGTCCAGTTCTTTATCCGGACCACCCGCGGCGCAGTGCCCGCGGTCGACACCGCGGCGCTGGAAGGGGAGTTGGCCGAGGCGGGGCGGAACTGGTCGGATCGGCTCGATCAGGCAGCAATCGAGGCCTTCGGTGAGGCCGAGGCACAATCCCGGCTGCATCGCCTGAAGGCCTTTCCGGTCGCCTACCAGGCCCTGACCGAGCCCGCCCAGGCGATAGCCGATCTGCCCCGGATCGAGAGCGCCCTGGCAGGTTCGCCATTGGAAGTCTCACTGCGCCCCACAGCAGAGGGTAAGCGGCCGGGGCTGCGGCTCTATCGGGCGCAAGAGCCGGCGATCCTTTCCGACGTGCTGCCGATGCTCGAAAATCTCGGTCTGTGCGTCGTCACCGAAGAGGCTTTCCGCATCGACAGCGGCGATGGCGGCATCGTCTGGGTCCACGAATTCGAACTCGACGGCGAACTCGCCGCTACCGCAGTCTCCAATGGCGTCCGAAGACGCTTCGAGCACGCGGTCGTTGCGCTGTGGACCGGCCGCATCGAAAACGATCGGTTCAATCGCTTGATCCTCGCCGCGGGGCTGTCGGCCCGACAAGTCGCGCTGCTGCGGCTTTACGCCAAGGTGCTGCGGCAGGCCGGGGTCCCGTTCAGCCAAGCCTACATGGAAGACACGCTGGGCGCGCATCCTGATATCGCCGCCCGGCTCGTCCGGTTGTTCGAAAGCCGCTTTGACCCGGCCGGCGTTGCAGATCCCTCGCTTACGGTAATGAGCGAGGTTCAGGCCATCGATCACGGGCTCGACGCGGTCGTCAGCCTCGACGAGGACCGCATCCTGCGCAGCTACTTGACGCTCGTCCTCAAGACGGTCCGCACGAATTACTTCCAAAAGCTGCCTTCGGGTGAGCCTAAACCCTACATCGCGGTCAAGCTCGCCAGCAGCGAGATCGATTTGATGCCGCGGCCGCGGCCGCTGTTCGAAATCTACGTCTACAGCCCGCGGATGGAGGGCGTGCATATGCGGGCCGGCAAGGTCGCCCGTGGCGGCATTCGCTGGTCCGATCGGAAAGAGGATTTCCGCACCGAGATCCTCGGGCTGATGAAGGCGCAGACCGTCAAGAACGCGGTCATCGTGCCGGTCGGAGCAAAGGGCGGGTTCGTCGTCAAACGGCCGCCCGCGATGCGCGACCGGCTCGGCGATGAAGCGGTCGAGTGCTACAAAATCCTGATCCGCGGTTTGCTTGACCTTACCGACAACATCGTCACCGAGGGCGTCGACGGGCATCGCATCGTCCCCCCGCCGCAGGTCGTGCGCTACGACGCGGATGACCCCTACCTGGTTGTCGCTGCCGACAAGGGAACCGCGACCTTCTCGGACTTCGCCAATGCGATTTCCGATGAGTACCGGTTCTGGCTCTGCGATGCGTTCGCCTCTGGCGGGTCGGCCGGGTACGACCACAAGGCAATGGGCATCACCGCGCGCGGCGCGTGGGAGCTCGTCAAGCGCCATTTTCGCGAACTCGAATGGGACATCGAGGCGAACGGGGTGACCGTTGTCGGCGTCGGCGACATGTCCGGCGACGTTTTCGGCAACGGCATGCTGATGTCGCGCCGCCTGCGGCTGCTCGCCGCGTTCGATCACCGGCACGTGTTTGTCGATCCGGATCCCGATCCCGAACGCAGCTTCACCGAGCGCGAACGGCTGTTCCGGCTGCCGCGGTCGAGCTGGGCGGATTATGACCGGTCGCTAATCTCGGAGGGCGGAGGCGTCTTCGAACGCAGCGCCAAATCGGTCGAGATCAGCGCGCAGATGAAGCGCGCCTTTGGCATCGTCACGGATCGGCTTACCCCGGCGGAGCTGATCCGTGCGCTTTTGGCCGCCCCGGTCGATTTGTTGTGGTTCGGCGGGATCGGAACGTTCATCAAGGCGTCCCAGGAAAGCCATGCCGAAGTCGGCGACCGCTCCAACGATGCGCTGCGCCTCAACGCCGACGAGGTCAGGGCAAGGGTCGTCGGCGAAGGGGCCAACCTCGGGGTGACCCAGCGCGGGCGCGTGGCGTATGCGCTGAAAGGCGGCCGCATCGATACCGACGCGATCGACAATTCCGCCGGGGTCGACACCTCGGATCACGAGGTCAACCTCAAAATCCTGATCGACCGGGCGATTGCCGCCGGAGCGCTGACTACGGAAGAACGCGAGCCGCTGCTGCACGGCATGGCCGAGGACATCGCGGCCCTGGTGTTGCGCGACAATTACTTGCAGGGCCAGGCGTTATCGGTTGTTGAGGCCCGCGGCGCCGCGGCTCTCGACCGGCAGATGCGGCTAGTGCGTGATCTCGAGCGGTCCGGCCGGCTCGACCGGGCGCTCGAATTTTTGCCCGACGATGAGGCGATCGCGGCACGCGCGGCGCAGCGCCAAGGACTCGTCCGGCCAGAACTGGCCGTGCTCCTCGCCTATGCGAAGATGGCGCTCGACGGTGAGATTCTGGCTTCCGGGCTGCCTGGCGCGCCGGAACTGATCGAGGAACTGCGCGACTATTTTCCGGCGGCCCTGCGAGACCGGCTCGGATCGCTGATCCCGACGCACCCGCTGAGCCGCGAGATCACCGCAACCGTCGTTACCAACGATCTCGTCAACCGGGCCGGCGTTACCTTTGTCAGCGAGATGCAGGCGCGCACCGGCCGGGCTGCCGCCGAGATCGCCTGGGCCTACCTGATCGTGCGCGAAGTGTTTGATTTGGGGCATTTGTGGGCCGAGATCGAGGCGCTCGACAACAAGGTCGCCGCCCGGCTGCAGACCGAGATGCTGCTGGAGACCGCAATCGTCGTCGAGCATGCAGCCGCGCTGCTGCTGCGGACAAACCGTCTTGATATCAGCGCGGAAATCGCCCGCGTCGCCCCGGCTGTCCGCCACCTCGCAGCGATGGTGCCGCAATTGCTGCCGTCGAGCGAGCGGGCGTTGTTCGACGAACGCGTTGCACGATTTGCCGCTGCGGGCGTGCCGCAAGCACTGGCCGCGCGTGTCGGCGGGATGATATTCCTCACCACAGCCCTCGAAGTCGGCGAATTGGCTGCGCGCGCCGCGCAACCGATCGCTCAGGCGGCGCAGACCTTTTACCAGGTTGGCGCCCGGTTTGCCTTTGACGAGCTGCGCGATATGGCGCGCCGCTTGCCGGCGGAGACTGCTTGGCAAAAGGCCGCCGTCGCCACCCTGATCGAAGACTTTTACGCGATGCAGGCCGATCTTGCCGAGAGGATCCTGCGGGGCGCCGACAGCGCGGCCGATCCGCTTGGCGCTTGGACCCAAACGCATGCCGCCGCACTTGGCCCGGCAGAGGCTGTCATTGCCGATCTCCGTGCCGCCGGCGCCCCGGACCTTGCGATGCTCGTCGTCGCTGCGCGACAGCTGCGCCAGCTTCCGGGCTGACGACAGGAGCGCCGGTTAAGGCCCGCGGTTGAGCCGGTTGCCAACGAGATCGTCGACGACGGCGGGATCGGCGAGGGTCGAGGTGTCGCCGAGCGCGTCGTGCTCGTCGGCGGCGATCTTGCGCAAGATGCGGCGCATGATCTTGCCAGACCGGGTCTTCGGCAGACCGGGCGCCCATTGCACCAGGTCGGGTGCCGCGATCGGGCTGATTTCCTGGCGCACCCAGGCGACAAGCTCATGCCGCAGCTCTTCGCTCGGCGACTCGTCGATCCTCAGCGTCACATATGCGTAAATGCCCTGGCCCTTGATGTCGTGGGGATAGCCGACGACGGCCGCCTCGGCGACCTTCGGGTGCGCGACGAGCGCACTCTCGATTTCAGCGGTGCCGAGCCGGTGGCCGGCGACGTTGATCACGTCGTCGACCCGCCCGGTGATCCAGTAATAGCCGTCCTCGTCGCGGCGCGCTCCGTCGCCGGTAAAGTAAAGGTCGTGGAAGGTCGAAAAATAGGTATCGATAAAACGGCGATGGTCGCCATAGACAGTGCGCATCTGCCCCGGCCAGGAGCGGGCGAGGCACAGATTCCCTTCGCCCGGGCCTTCGAGGCGCTTGCCCTCATTGTCGACGATTACCGGCTCGATCCCGAAAAACGGGCGGGTCGCGGAGCCCGGCTTTAGTGGCGTCGCCCCGGGGATCGGGGTGATCAGGATGCCGCCGGTCTCGGTCTGCCACCAGGTGTCGACGATTGGGCAGCGACGCTCGCCGACATGATCGTAATACCAGAGCCATGCCTCGGGATTGATCGGTTCGCCGACGGTGCCGAGAAGGCGGAGCGAGCGCCGGCCGGTGCGGCGGACATATTCCTCGCCCTCGCGCATCAGCGCGCGGATCGCTGTCGGCGCCGTGTAAAAGATCGAGACCTTATGCTTGTCCACCACCTGCCAAAACCGCGACGGGTCGGGATAGTTGGGGACGCCTTCGAACATCAGGGTCGTGGCGCCGTTGGCGAGCGGCCCGTAGAGGATATAGCTGTGCCCGGTCACCCAGCCGACATCCGCGGTGCACCAGTAGACTTCGCCCTCGCGGTAATCGAAAACGTACTCGTGCGTCAGCGAGGCATAGACGAGATAGCCGCCGGTCGTGTGGAGCACCCCCTTGGGCTGGCCGGTCGAGCCGGAGGTGTAAAGGATGAAGAGCGGATCCTCGGCCGACATCTCCTCGGGCGGGCACTCTGGCGAGGCTGCCGCACAGGCTTCGTGATACCAGGTGTCGCGCCCCTCGACCCAGTCGACGTCGCCACCGGTGCGGCGCACGACGACCACGTCGTGCACGTCGGGGCAGCTTTCTAGCGCGGCGTCGGCATTGCGTTTCAGTGGCACCTTCCGGCCGCCGCGCAGCCCCTCATCCGCGGTGACGAGAAAGGTCGATCGGCAGTCCCGGATACGCCCGGCGAGGCTGTCGGGGGAAAACCCGCCAAACACGACCGAGTGGATCGCACCGATGCGGGCACAGGCCAACACCGCGACCGCGATCTCCGGGATCATCGGCAGATAGATCGTGACCCGGTCGCCCTTTTGTACTCCTCGCCCCTTCAAAACGTTGGCGAAGCGGCAAACCGCTTCGTGTAATTCGCGATAGGTGATGCTGCGGTCCTCACCGGGATCGTCGCCCTCCCACAGGATCGCGATCTGGTCGCCACGCCGGGGCAAATGGCGGTCTATACAGTTGTAACAGGCGTTGAGGGTGCCATCCTCGTACCAGGCGATACGGACGTCTTCATCGAACAAGGCGTCCTTCACTCTGGTGTATGGCTTGATCCAGTCGAGCCTTTGGCCGTGCTGGCCCCAGAACCCGTCCGGATCGTCGAGGGAGTGCTGATACAGCCGAAAGTAGTCGGCCTCGCTGACCTTCCCTGTCTGCGGGTGAGCCGAGAGCGGGATCATTGTTCGGCTCGACATGGCGGCTACCCTCCTCGGTCGGCGGCGCCGTGGGGCGCCGCGCGGGTCTGCCGAGGATTATTCCGCCGCGCTGAACGGTTTACAATACCCGTTCCGCTGCTTGCCGGAGGGATCCGAGACCGCTACGGCCGGCGCGGGTGGCCAACAACGCCGCCTGGGTCCGGTTGCCCACGTGCAGGCGCTTGATGATCTGCTTCACATGGGCCTTGACCGTGCTCTCGGACATGGACAAAGCGTCGGCGATCAGCTTGTTCGGCTTACCTTCCGAGATCAGCGCCAAAACATCGCGCTGACGTCGAGTCAGTTCCCGCCATGGTGAATGGGCG
>Ga0306924_10007071_pt1 | contig 11217 bp, 9 predicted proteins | sample sta12Can44000111_FD_203756 | JGI IMG/M metagenome (GOLD analysis project Ga0306924, IMG submission 203756) | Lab enrichment of tropical soil microbial communities from Luquillo Experimental Forest, Puerto Rico - statanox.12C.anox.44.000.111 (v2)... | ecosystem: Environmental > Terrestrial > Soil...
CCCAAGTCGCGAGCACGGACTACGGCGTGATCATCCACCACGACGAGTGGAACACCCTCGAACTCAAGTGGCTGCCCGCCAGCAAGGACGCCACCGAGGCGGAGGCCAGAGACACGATGGCGCTGTTCGCCGCCGAGACCGAGAAGCGCAAGCCACAGTTCCTCATCGTGGACACCACCGAGTTCGTGCACCGGTGGGCCGACGACATGATGGCCTGGCGCGACAAGGAGATCATTCCCCACTACAACGCCGGGGGACCCGCGAAGTTCGCCTTCATCACCGGCGAGGGCGTTCCGTTCCCGACCGTTGAGTCCGGTGCAAAGCCGGCACCTGATGGCCCGGCGACCTTCCCCACCGGATGGTTCGCCACCCGGGACCGTGCCTACCAGTGGCTGGCTGAATGAGCGCTGACCCGGACTAGACGTTCGGGAGCGCGTGGCCGTACCGGCCCCGCTGGTTCACCACGCCCGACGGGCGGATGCACTGCATCGACGAAGGGCCACGCGACGGGCGTCCGGTCGTCCTCGTGCACGGCAACCCCACCTGGGGATTCGTCTACCGCAACTTCGTCGGCCCGCTCATCAACGCCAGGTACCGGGTCATCGTGCCGACCACCTCGGCTTCGGCCGCCCCGAGAAGCCACGCGCCGCGAGCCTCTGCACCGTCTGCCGGCGCGTCGAGCCTTTCGATGCGCTGCTGGAGCCGCTGGACCTGCACGGCGCTACGGTCGTGCCGCAAGACTGGAGCGGCCCGATCGGGCTGTCCTGGGCGGTGGCCCACCCCGAGCGGGTCGAGCGGCTGTTCATTCTCAATACCTTCGCTCACCGCCCGCCCTGGAAGGTTCCCATCCCGCTGCCGTTGCGCCTGTCCCGGCCCCGGAAACCCGGTGAAGTCCTGGTGAAAGGGCTGAAGATGTTCGTGCGCGGCTTCTTGTTCCCGGCCGGCGTCATCCACCCCGAACGGCTCACCGCCCGGCGCACCGCGCCTACCTGGCGCCGCACCCCAGGTCGGCCAGCGCACCACCATGCTGGCCTTCCCCCGCCAGATCCCGTCCGGCCCCGACGGCCCGGCGTCCAAGCTCGCGGCCCGGCTCGAAGGTGGCCTGCGCCGCCACTCACCGGCCGGCCGGTCGCGATCGCCTGAGGCATGAAAGACCCCGCGTTCACGCCACACTGGCTCGAGCTATGGCTCCAGACCTTCCCCACGCAGACGTCCTGCGCCTCGCCGACGCCGGGCATTACCTCCAAGAAGACGCCCACGAGCGCATCATCCCCGCGCTGCTGCACTTCCTCGGCCGGCCGCCACGCCAGCGACGTGATCTTGAACCAGCCAGCAGCTCTCCCCGGTCACCACAACCGGGCCACCGCTGCGCCAACCGCGCCAAGCATACGGCGCCAGGCCAGCCTTCGGCGGCCACTGAAAATGCGCGGATCACCCGGTTCGGGCGCAGCGAAATGGCCTGCAAAAGGACCCCTCGTGCAGTGCAGAACGGCGGCTACGGGCGCGGCTGCGTGAAGGCTCAAGCTGCTGTCTGTGACGAGCCCCATCAGTCTCGGCCTGCAGCAGACAGAGTCTACGGCTCCCGATCGAACACGTGGCACGACTAAGGCTTCCGCCTGTCGTGCACGCGCCGCAGCGCTCGACCCTGTCCGCGGCATTATGTGGATGATCAATAGATCACCTCGCCCTTCGGGCTCACATAATGCCTGATCATGCAGGTGATCGAGGCGCAGTACGCCTCGATCCTGGAGCCTCACTATCACCTGCATATCAGCCATGACCGGATGTCTCTGAGGCGCATCTTCGACTCGAGTCGCGCGCCGGCTTCCGAGGTCGCCGAGCGGCTGCCCGGGATCTTCGAGGACCATAACCTCGTCGGTCCGGAAGACGCCGGGTTTCGGGAGATGGCCCTGCGATCGCGGCAGAACGGGCGCCCGTAGCGGGCGGGCTCGTGCAGCCTCACGGCCGGGATCGCAGCACGGCGACCTCGGGAACTCCTCGGGCGAGCCGTAGCCGTGCTCGGCCAGCCAGCGGACGTTAGTCAGGCATCGCAACGACCACCATGCGCGGATGAGGTCGCGGTCGACGTCGGTGCCGTAGCCGGCGACGACGTCGCCAAGATGCTCCTTGTGTCCGAGCGTGAGGATGGCGACGTCGAAGAGCGCGTCGCCCTGGGACGCCTCGGACCAGTCGACGACACCGGTGACCTCGTCACCGTCGACGAAGACGTGGTCGACCTGCAGGTCGCCATGGATGAACACTGGTGTCCACGGCCGGAGCGCAGTCTCGGCGAGCTGGCGGTTACGTGTGACCAGGCCGGCGGGAAGGACGTCGTTGGCGACGAGCCACTCGCATTCGCCGTCCAGGCGCGAGGCGAGCTCGCCGGGGCTCCGGCCGGGCCAGGGCGGCAGCGGCGCGTCGTGCAGCGTCCGGACGGCGGCACCGGCCGCGGCCCACGCGGCCGGCGACGCGGTAGATGGCTCGCCGAGGTGGCCGAGGGCCGTTCCTGGGAGGGCGGCGAGCGCGAGCACCGGCGGCCTGCGCCACAGGATCTCCGGGGTCGGGACCGGGGCCATCGCCATCGCCTCGGCCTCGACGTCGGTGCGGGTCTGACCAGCGTCGATCTTCAGGAACACGTCGCCTACGCGCAGGGTCGCGCGCTCGTTATGGGCGACGACGACCTCGACCTCCTCCACGTTGGCCATCATCGCCGGGATGACTACCGACGTCACCGGGTTTATCGCGTGCGACTCATGGCTCATCTGTAGCCAGCTCGCCGCGATGACATTTCGGTATTCCGCTAGGGATCTGGCCGGAGGTCCTCCAAGCCACCCCGGAGTCTGACCAGGTCGGTGGCGTGGCCGCCGCTGGTCGCGTCGCGGACGTCGAGCAGCCGCCCAAGTCGGCTAGCCCTGTGCGCTCCGTCCCGGTCCCTCGCGCGGGACCGGGACGGAGCGGCCTCCGGGGGTCTTCAGACCTTAAGGATGCGGGATATGGCGCGCCATCGCGGTGACGTACAGGTCGCCGCGGTAGACCGGGATCTCCAGGCCCCGCAAGAAGGGGGTCACTAGGTGGCCGTAGTCGTTCGGCGGGGTCACCACGAGGTACGCGGCGAACACCGCGTCGCCGCGCAGCGCGCCGCTGGCCCAGGCCACGCTCGCGCTGGCGGTTTCCCCCGGGGACAGCACGATCAGCTGGCGGCCGGGGTCCCGGTCGAACCAGGTCCCACCCCCGAACGTGTGCGATGGCACCGCGTGGTGATTCTGGTCCTGCAGGCCCAGCCCCGGGTACCCGTACAGCGCGCAGGACCGCTGCCCGTTGTTGGTGAGCGTCAAGATATAGCCCAGGCGATAGCCCGGGGCGATCTCCAGCCCGTGCAGCGCAGCGGACAGATCCTGCGGAGAGCAGCGCGGCACGGAAGCGGCTGCGTCGGCCGCGGACCGTGTCATGCTCGCCGTGTTCGTGATGCTGGCCGTGCTGCCGGTGTTCGTGGTACTGGCCGCGAGGGGGGCGCCGGTTCCAGCGCTTCCCAGCATGACCGCTGCCGCCACCGTGAACATGATCTTGTGAGTGAGGCGACCCGTCGCCTTCCCCTTCCCCGTAGTGCCGGACGCCTTTGCTGGCGTCCGGTAGCCCGTGAACTATGAGATGACAGACCTGCCCAGATGGTTATGAATCGGATTGCCCGATGCGCTGGCTGCCTGTCCCACCGTGCGTCTTTGTGACAGATAGACTCTTCACCGATGATGTCTTCGGCGGTACGTCCTTATGTCCGGCCCGGGCGGGATGCCGCGACGCGGTCGGAGCCGATTCAGCGGCTTGCGGCCGCGGGCTGAGACGCCCGGGCCGCAGCGCCTCGCCAACCGGCGCCTGTGGCTGGGAGAGCACGCGATGGCCGTGGACGTAAACCAGCGCGCCGCCGAGGTAGCCGCCGACGATCAGGAGCGCCTCGCCGGCCAGCGCCAGGACAAGGGCGGCGGCGCGGACGCGGCCGTCTTCGTATCCCGCCCGGCCCGGGAACCAGCTGACCGCGAAGACGGCGGTCGTGGCCAGCATGGTGACCAGATGCAGGCTCGCCAGCTTGCGTTTGGGCGTTCCGGGGGGCAGGTCGCGCCAGTCGAGCAGGCCGGTCAGCATCGTCGGCGGCGCCAGGATCAACCCGGCCGAGATCGCCAGCAGTGCTCCGTGGGCCATGGCCGGCTGTTGCAGGCCAGCCGCGCCGAGGACGAGCAGCGCGGCGGCGATCGTGTAAGCGCCGATCGAGACGTCGGTCAGCGGCGGGTCGAGGGGTGGCCGGGATGACCCTTGAGCCGGCGCGTGAGCGTCATCTGGAATCTCCTTCTGGTCGGTGGCCGCCAGTGGCGGCGCTTGCTCCAGCGCTGGCCCTCCTGCGAGCTAGCGCAGCCAGCCCCGGAACAGACGCGTCATCGCCGGCGCGATGACCCAGGTCATGGCGGTCACCATCAGCCCGCTCAAGACCAGCGCGCGGACCGCCAGCGGCCAGCCAGCCAACGTCCGACCGCCGATGGCCAGCACCACCAGGATCACCGCGTAGGCGCCAGCCCAGGTGAGCAGCGCGAGCTTCGCGCGGGGCCGTCCGCCGCGCGGCCGGGAATCGCCGGCGGGCATGTCATGCGCTCCGCGTGCCCGGGAGACGCGCGTACCGGGCGCCGCTGGGATCGCCTGGGGTCTGGTCGCCTGGTCCGGTTTGGCCTGTGCCGGGCCGGCGGCCGGATCTTGCGCGCCGGGCCGCTGGGGGGCCGTGATCGCATCCGGGTCCACCGCTGCCTCCGATCTGTTCGGACACTTATCGAGCGTAGGCCCGGTCAGACGATAGGTCTAAGAGAAGAATTATCTGGATATGATAGGCTTTACCTATGGAGTTGCGGCAGCTTGCCTACTTCGTCGCCATCGCCGAGGAACGCAACTTCACCCGCGCGGCCGAGCGGATCCCGATCGCGCAGCCCTCCATCAGCCAGCAGATCCGCCGCCTGGAAGCAGAACTCGGCGAGCGCCTGTTCCTGCGCGACCGCCGGGGCATCCGGCTGACCCCGGCCGGCCAGGCCCTGCTCCCCCACGCACGGACAACGCTTCAGGACGCTGAGGGCGGGCGCGAAGCCGTCGCAGCGCTCAGCGGCCTGCTCACCGGCCGCCTGACCGTCGGCCTGGTCCACCCCCTCCCCGACCGGCGCTTCCTCCATCTGCTCGGCGCGTTCCACCGCACCTATCCGCGGATCGAGCTGACGCTGCTCGAGGACCAGACCGACGCGCTGCTCGCCGCGCTGGCCGACGGGCAGCTCCACGCCGCGCTGATCGGACTGGGCCGCTATGATCGCCCGCCCCCGGACACGCAGTCCCTGCTGGTCGCACGGGAGCCGGTCGTGGTCGCCGTCCACCCGGCCCACCCGCTGGCCGGCCGCGGCCAGATCCAGCTGCGCGCCCTGCACCACGAGCCGATCGTCACCCTGACCCGGGCCAGCAAGCTGCGCAGCACGCTGGAGACGGCCTGCCACGCCGCCGGCTTCGCGCCCCGGATCGTCGCCGAGACCAGCGACCTAGCCGTCGTGGCCGAGCTGGCGGCCGAGCAGGTCGGCGTCGCGGTGCTCCCGGCATCCGGGCTGGAGGACGCGGCCGGGCTGGTCCAGCTCAGCCTCATCCGCCCTGCGCTTGACCGCCGCATCCTGCTGGTGTGGCGGCCCGCCACCAGCCCGCCGGCCGGGCGCGCCTTCCTCGCCCTCGCCCGCGAGCACCTAGCCCCGCCGCCGGGCAGCCCATGACCGACCCGGGCAAGCCTTCCGGCCGTTCGCGGCCCGGCATAGTGCTGCTCACGACCACAGATCCTGCCCGGATCAGCCGGCCAGCGGCAGCGGAGTCGTCGCCCTGCTTGGCTTGCCGTCGCCAGCCGGGTCCCACTCCCATGCCAGTCGTGCTGGGTCGGCGGGACAGCGGCCAGCGCAACGCCGGAGACCTTCATACCCAACGGGTAGACACCGCGGTCCGCGGCTGACCGCGTCCCGCTGTCCGGCGGCCTCGTGCCGCCACCGGCCGCAGACGGGGCGGGCACAGCCTCGGTCCGCCGCACCCCGGCACGTGGCTCCTCAAGTCCAGGCGGCATGTCGTCGTGGCCGGTGACCTCGACGCGACCGAGACGGTAGGTCCGATGACGTCGAGCGAGCGCTGTCGCGCATGACCCGGCTGCGCTCAAGTCATCCGGTTGCCTGCCGGACACACTTGGCCCATGCCTCGGCGAGCCCGAATCGGTGAACCGGTGGCACGCGCTCGCTCGGAGTACGAATCGGGATGCGTCAAGGCGCATAGGCATGCGACCTAGCCGACTCCCTCACATCGAAATGAGCGCGCGAGTCAAGAGCGCAGATCGGCCTGATCGGCGATCGCCGTGCGCTGTGAGGCCGCGCAGGTTCGGCCGCGCCGAACGGCGGTCAGCGCGCGTTATCCCGGAGTTACGTGCTCTTCCTATGCTGGAGCGTATCTGCCCTGGTCACAGAGCTGCGGATCGAAGATCTTTCTGGCTACAGGCATAGAAAGACCGCCTTCTCAACGGAGTTTTCGCAGCTCAGAAGCGCTGCTACAGAGAGTTACAGCAACTTCGGGTTATCCGTGAACCTGTCGATCACTCAGCGCATCCCCTGGCCGCGAGCAGAGCCAGAGCTGCCTGCTCAGCCGCCCGGAAATGTCGCATACCACGCTTACAGTGCCACACATGAACGAACCACCCAGGCGGCACGACATCACCATACGGGTCGCCAAGCAGGCAGGCCGTCACACCGACCCGGCCGCGTTCACGGCCGCGGCCAGCCAGGCAACGGCGGGCCGGGACGCGAGCATCCTCAGCGCGCACACCGCCGAGGAAATCATCTGCGTGGTCAGCGTCGCGGGCCACCGAGGCGCACGCGGTCGCGGTGGCACTGGCCGTCGTCGCCGACGCGCTCAGCGCCGGGGATCGGTTGCCGTCACCCAGCCGGTAAGCGGGTCGTGCGCGGGCTCATAAAACCTGGTCTGACGCAGTTGATCATGGCAGGCGGTGCAGGTGATCATTGCGTACATCTAAATGATCATGTCCTGACCAGGCGCTTGGAGCCTGCTGAACTGGACTGTTTCTGAACGTCCGCGGGCGTGATGACTTTGCGGTCTGGCTGGGGCTGGCCGGCTGGCTCCGGGCGTATGTCGTGGCTGGCGGGCTGCTGGCCCCCCTTGGCGGGGCCGGGTCGCCGGGCAGGGGCCGGCTGGCTGGTCAGCTGGCCAGGGCCCAGCCGCCGTCAAGGCGGGCCAGGCCCTTGCCGAGAAGGTTCCGCAGGTTCAGCGCGACGGTGCGGCGCTAGAGCCAGGCATGGTTCGCGGCTGCTCCGCGGTAGCGGAGCTTGAGGCGGCGTCCTCGCCAGGTGGCGACCTGGGCGATGACCCGCTCGACGTTCGGCCGGCGCGTGCTATAGTCCTGGCGCAGCCCCTGGCCGGCGGCCCAGGCAGCGCGAGCGGCGCGCAGCAGGGCGTCGTGCTCGTGCGGGTGCAAGATGCGGCCGGCTCTGGCGGTGGTGCACTGCTGTCGCAGAGGGCAGCCGCGGCAAGCAGCCCCGAAGATGACGGCGTTCTTGGCGGTGAGATGGCGGGTGACGCCGGCCGGGCAGGTCACGGTCCGAGCGGCCGGGTCGACGGTGAAGTTACCGGCGGTGAAGCCGCCTTCGACGGCAGGCAGCAGCGGCCAGGGCTTGATCACCGCGTGGTGCCCGGCCCCGGCGATCGCCGCGCGCAGGTCCCCGGTGCCGTAGGCCGGATCGGCGTACCAGGTGAGCTGGCCGCCGCCGGCACCGCCCTCGCCGCGGTCACCGTCACGTCCGCCGGCGCCGCTGGTGCCGTCGCCGCCTCCGGCCTCAGCCGCGACGAACTCCGCCGCGACGGCCGCGTCCGAGTTCTCCGCCGCGGCGGCCCTGGTCAGCTTTTCATCGGTGATGATCCCGGTCGCGACGTCGGCGGCCACATGCGCGCGGTAGCCGTCCCGGCGCGCCTCGGGAGACTTGCGGGCGTGCCGGGCCTGGGTGTCTACCGTCGAGATGACGCGGTCCCCGGCGACCTTGCGCGATCCGCCACCGCCCGTCCCGCCCGTCCGACCCCTCGGCCGGCTTGACGTCCTGCCCGGCGACCAGGGCCAGCAGCGCCACCGCGGACGCGGCCGGCTCGGCCAGGCCTGGGCCAGACAGCGCGGCTACCAGCGCGTTTGCGTTGTTGACCAGAGCCGAGACCAGCGCGTCCTTGGCGGCAGGGTCATCCCAGTCGATCTTCGGCTTGGCCGGCCGCGAGTAGTCGTGCCCAGTGCAGACGGCTGCGATCTGCGCCGCCGCGCCGGGCACCTCGCGGGCCACCCGGCGGATGGCCGAGACCAGCTGGGTCACGGTGTCCTGGGTGGCCACCGCATCAGCCAGGATCGTGGAGTCCACCGCCCGGCGCCGGCGCCCCTTCAAGATCCCGGTCTGCTCCACGATCGCGCGGACCGCGTCGTTGACCCGGTGCGGCCGGCCCGACTTCGCCAGCCGCTTGCGCCAGTACGCCAGCGAGGACGGGTCGAACCCCGGAGCATCCAGGCTCGCGCCGATCGCCACCTTCCACCGCACGTCGAACCTCACCGCCTCGGCGGTCTCCCGGTCCGAGTAGTCATGTAGCACCTGCAAGGTCAGCACCGCGGCCATCTGCGGGGCCGGCAGCGACGGCCGGCCTACTCCCCGCGGCGCGAATAGGTCCGCGTAGTCCGCATCCGGGAACACCTCCGCCCGGTGCGCCGCCAGGAACGCGAACATGCTGCCCGCCGGGACCAGGTGCCCGGCCAGCGCCGCCGCATCCAGCAACTGCCGGTCAGACCGCTCGAAACCCTGCATGACAGACATCGTCCCAGGCAATCGAACACCCAGCCGGCAAAACGCCCCAGACCCGTCGACCTTTTTCAGCAGGCTCCTAGTGACTGGTGATGCCCCATCCGGTCCAGAATCCCGCGGGTTATTGCTCTGCGGGCACTAAAACCTTCATGATCATGAAAACTCGCACGCCTGTACGGATTCTGGATTGCTACGGATGCCTCCTGACTAGCCATGAAGACGTCCTGTACTTCAGCTGCATTTTGTCACAAAGTGCGGCTGGAGTGGTGAGCGCATAGCCGAAATCGCATGAATACCTGGCGTCCCGGCAAGTTTCTTGTTGTCCCCGGCTCCCGCGAATTGAAGCCAATACACATTAACCCCACTAGCACCGTTTCAACCATGCGTTACTTATTTCGCAGGATGGCCGGGGGAATCCCGAAATGCAGCCGCCATCTTTTACGGCTCGGATTGAGTATCACCGCACATCGCCATTGCCTCTGGATTAATGAAGGACGTTTCCGAGGGCAGTAGTTATGGATGAGCCGAGATTCCCTGGTCAGACCCGGCGACGCCGGCGCGGATCGTGGCTACGAGCGCTTGCGGGAACATGCGTGGCCGCCATTATGGCGTGCGGACTTGCGACGGTGGCAGGCAGCCCCGCCGCAGGGGCGTCAGGCCTCGTCTCAGTTCCCGCGGCGAGCGGGGCATGCTCGCTGCTCGCTGTCCGGGCGGAGGCCTCGTACAAGTTCTGCCTGAAGGCTGACCCAATAGACCACCAGCGGGTGCAGTTGACATGGACCCCGCGCGCGTCGCGCGACAACCTCGCCATCTATAAGGGGACCAGTAAGGATATTCGTCAGGCCGTCTCGGCCGGTGCCGCCACGGGCACGAGCGCCACGGTGACCGACTTGGACAAAGGCACCACGTACTACTTCTGGCTCGTAGACGGAAAGCCTCCGAACGCGGTGTCGAACATGGCGTTGGCGCGGACGGCGCGGAGCCCGGCGGAGATCCCGGCGGGGACCCCGGGAACGCCGGCCGGGCTGACCGCGACTGCAGGTAACGCCCAGGTCGCCCTGAAGTGGGACGCGCCCGCAAAGGGCGTCGGTTCGCCGGTCATCCGCTACAACGTCTACAAGGGAACCACGGCTGATTTCACCGCGACAGATCCGGCCGCCACGGTCAAAGACACCTCCGTCGTGCTGGGTGACCTGGTCAACGGGACCACGTATTACTTCCGGGTGAACGCGGTCAGCAAGTTCCAGGGTCCGGCGTCGTGCGAGGTCCCGGCCACCCCGGCGCCCGAAGCGCCGGGGGCGCCCACCGGGCTGACCGCCACCACAGGCAACGGCCAGGTCACCTTGAACTGGGACCCGCCCGCATCCAACGGCGGCTCGGACGTCACCAGCTACAAGGTCTATGTCGGGACCACGGCCGGATTCACCAGGGGCGATCCGTTCACCAGCACCCCAGGCACCACCGCCACCGTGCCCCAGCTGACCAACGGGACCACGTACTACTTCCAGGTGACCGCGGTCAACCAGGTCGGCGAAGGCCAGCCGAGCGAGGTCCCGGCCACCCCGGCGCCCGAAGCGCCGGGGGCGCCCACCGGGCTGACCGCCACCCGAGGCAACGGCCAGGTCACCTTGAACTGGGACCCGCCCGCATCCAACGGCGGCTCGGACGTCACCAGCTACAACATCTATGCGGGGACCACGGCTGATCTCACCGGGAGCGCTCCGGTCGGAAGCGTCACAGGCACCGTCGTTATCGTGAGAGGCCTGACCCGCGGGACCACGTATTACTTCCAGGTGACCGCGGTCAACGCCGTGGGTGAGGGTTCTCCATCGGAGGAGGTGCCGGCCGTCGCGGTGACCGTGCCGGAGGCGCCCACCGGGCTGACCGTGACACCAGGCAAGTCGCAGACGACCCTGAAATGGACCCCGCCCGCGTCGGACGGCGGGTTGCCGGTCACCGGCTATGTCATCTACCAGGGGACCAGCCGGGGCGTCGGGACCGGTGCCCCGGGCGGCGGCTTGCTGGTCAGGACGACCAGCTACACGGTTACCGGCCTGACCAACGGGACGACGTATTACTTCAGGGTGGCCGCGGTCAACGCCGTGGGTGAGGGCTCCCAGTCGGAGGAGGTGTCGGCCGTGCTGCCGCCTCCACCCACCCAGACCCCCACGCAGACCAGCACCCCGACCCAGACCCCCACGCAGACCCCCACGCAGACCAGCACCCCGCCCCCGACCCCCACGCCGGCCCCCACCCCCCCCCCGACCCCCCCCCCCGCCCCCCCCCCCGCCCGCCCCCCCGCGCCGCGCCCCCGCCCGCCCGCCGCCCCCGCCCG
>Ga0306924_10007079_pt1 | contig 11211 bp, 9 predicted proteins | sample sta12Can44000111_FD_203756 | JGI IMG/M metagenome (GOLD analysis project Ga0306924, IMG submission 203756) | Lab enrichment of tropical soil microbial communities from Luquillo Experimental Forest, Puerto Rico - statanox.12C.anox.44.000.111 (v2)... | ecosystem: Environmental > Terrestrial > Soil...
ACAACACCCCCGCCGCAGCGCCCAGCCATCGCCGCCGCCACCACGGGGGCCGCGCTTATAAGCCCACCCAACACCCCGCGTCAACACCCCACATTCGGAGCGCCGAACGCAAGGACCAAGCCAGCCTACCGTCGCGGCAAACGCGTAACGTAATACGCAGCGATGCGCCTGTCTAGGGCGAGATGAACAAAAAATTTACCATGTTGGCATCAGATCAGGCCGAGCGAGCGCAGATCGGCGAGCAGCCGATCAGGCGGCGCCTCTCCGCTGTCGGGAAGATCGACCGGCGCATCCTCCGGCGATAGGTAACGCCAGCCCTGAAACGGCCGCCACGGCCGTGGCACCGTCGGCACCAGCTGCGGGTCGATCTCGATCAGGCAATAGCGACGGCCAGTGCCGTCCCGCTCGCTGTGAAATCCGCGCACCCGCTGACGGACCCGGACGTGGCCGCGAATGACCCAGTAGATCGATCCGCCCGACAATATTTCCTGCCCTCGCCGCGGCTGGTTGCGCGTGTAAACCCAGTCGCCGCCGCGCTCTGCGGCTCGTGCCGCGCGGATGCGGCGTAAATCGTCGATGCTCTCGATGCCGACGGCGAGCTTCAATAGATGCAGCACCATAGCGGGACAGCAACGTTAAGTCCGTTCCTGGCGTTCGGCGGCCGCGAAAGCGATCAGCTCGGCGCCCTCTTCGACCTGGTCACCGACCGCGAACCGAACTGCCTCGACGACCCCGTCGGCGGGCGCAGAGACGGTGTGCTCCATTTTCATCGCCTCGATGACCAGCAGTGGTTGACCGCGCCGGACGTTCATGCCGGGCCCGACGATCAGCTGCGTAATGCGCCCGGGCATCGGCGCGGAGAGTCGCCCGGCGGTCGGGTCCTCGCCCACGCGTGCGGCGAGAGGATCGACCTCGACGAGCTGCCAACCCTCGCTCTCGAGAAAAACCGCGATCTCGATCCCGTTTTCGAGCACCGGCATGCGTAGGTGGATGCCGTCAATGACAATCGCCAGCAGCCCGTCGGACCCGCATTCTCCGGCGGCCACGATCCGCCACCCGTCGATTTCCAACATCCAGTCTTCCGCTCGAGCTGTCGCCGTAACCCTTCGCTCCTCCGCCCCATCCCGGAACAGGATCTCGTGGTAGCCTCGACCGTTGAGCCGCCATGCATCGATCAGAGCCCAGGGCGAAAATGCGTCGCTGGAGCGGGCCGCCGCAGCCCTTGCCGCGGCCCCGCGCGCCAGCAGCCGGCAGAGTGCGGCCGCCGCGAGCACCGTCTCGGGAGCGGGTCGGCGCGGCGCAAGCAGGACGGCGCGATGGCCTTCGACAAAGGCGGTATTGACTGCGCCGGCAACGAAATCCGACTGGGCTAGGATCTTCTTCAGCAGGCCGAGGTTAGTCGCGACGCCCAGCACGCCCGTCTCGGCGAGCGCGCGCCGCAGGCGCGTGATCGCCGTCGGACGGTCCTCGCCCCAGGCGATGATCTTGGCGATCATCGGGTCGTAGAACGGGGTGACGGCATCGCCTGGCCGCACGCCGGTATCGACGCGCGCGATCTTGCTCGGCGGCAAGCGCAATCCGTGCAATGTCCCGGTCTGCGGCAGAAACCCGCGTTCCGGGTCCTCGGCATAGATGCGCGCTTCGATCGCATGACCGCGCAAAGTGAGGCTCTGCTCGCATAGCGGCAGCGCCTCCCCGGCAGCCACCCGAAATTGCCATTCGACGAGGTCGAGCCCGGTCACCGCCTCGGTGACCGGATGCTCGACCTGCAGCCGCGTGTTCATCTCGATAAAGTAGAACGCTCCTGCCTCGACGATGAACTCGACGGTGCCGGCCCCGAGATAGCCGGCTGCCTTCGCGGCGGCGACCGCCGCTTTCCCCATCGTGCTGCGTTCTTTCTCAGTGAGCCCCGGCGCCGGCGCCTCCTCGATCACCTTCTGATGCCGCCGCTGGATCGAGCAGTCCCGCTCGAAGAGATGGATTGCGTTGCCGGCCGTGTCGGCGAAGATCTGGATTTCGATATGCCTCGGGTGCAGCAGGTATTTTTCGATCAGCATCCGATCGTCGCCAAAGGCCGCTGCCGCTTCGCGTTTTGCGCTGGCCAGCGCCGCGGCGAACTCCGCTGCACCGTCCACGACCCGCATCCCGCGCCCGCCGCCACCCGCCGAAGCCTTGATCAAGATCGGAAAGCCGATACGTTCGGCCTCGTCGAGCAGCCGGTCCGGCTCTTGATCTTCGCCGTGATACCCCGGGACGAGCGGGACCCCATATTGCTGCATCAGCACCTTCGCCGCTGCCTTGGAGCCCATCGTGCGGATCGCCGAGGCAGGCGGTCCGATGAACGCGATCCCTCGAGCTTCGCAGGCTTCGGCAAACTCGGCATTCTCCGACAGAAAGCCGTAACCGGGATGCACCGCCTCGGCATCACTCTTGAGCGCGGCATCGAGGATCGCCTCGATGTTCAGATAACTCTCCCGCGCCGGTGGTGGACCGATGGGCCATGCCTCGTCAGCGAGCTCGACGTGCATCGCCCCGCGGTCGGCCTCGGAATAAACCGCGACCGTCGCGATCCCCAATCGCCGCGCGGTGCGGATCACGCGGCAGGCGATTTCTCCGCGGTTGGCGATCAGGATCTTGGCGAACAAGCTCACATCCGGAAGACGCCGAAGCGGGTCGGTTCGATCGGCGCGTTGAGGCTGGCGGAGATCGCCAGCGCCAAGGTCATCCGCGTGTCGACGGGGTCAATGATGCCGTCGTCCCACAATCGCGCGCTGGCATAGTAAGGATGGCCTTGGGTCTCGTATTGAGATCGGATCGGTGCCTTGAATGCTTCCTCTTCCGCCTCGCTCCATTCCCGATCGCGCCCGCTCCCGCCATCGCGCCGCACTTGCGCCAGCACCGAGGCGGCCTGTTCGCCGCCCATGACCGAGATTCGGGCGTTGGGCCACATCCACAAGAAACGCGGCGAATAACCCCGCCCGCACATCGCGTAATTGCCCGCGCCGAAGCTGCCACCGATGATGACGGTGAATTTCGGCACCGCGGCGGTCGCGACGGCGGTCACCATCTTGGCGCCATCCTTGGCTATTCCGCCGGCCTCGTATCTGCGGCCGACCATGAACCCCGTGATGTTCTGCAGGAAGACGAGAGGCATTCCGCGTTGTGCGCAGAGTTCGACAAAATGCGCCGCTTTCAGCGCGCTCTCCGAGAACAGGATGCCGTTATTGGCGAGAATCCCAACTGGGTAGCCCCAGATCCGGGCAAAGCCGCAGATGAGGGTGGGGCCGTAAAGCCGCTTGAACTCGTCGAGCTCGCTGCCGTCGACGAGGCGGGCGATGACCTCGCGCACCTCATAGGGCCGGCGCGTGTCGGGCGGGATAATGCCGTAGATCTCCTCGGCTGGGTAGAGCGGCTCGCGCGGCGGTACAACCTGCAACGCGAAGCTTTTCGTGCGATTGAGATTGCCGACGATGCGGCGCGCGATGCCAATGGCGTGGCGGTCGTCGAGCGCATAATGGTCGGTGACACCGGAGGTGCGGCTGTGCACCTCGGCGCCGCCCAATTCCTCGGCGGTGACGACCTCGCCGGTCGCAGCCCGCACCAGCGGCGGCCCGCCGAGAAAAATCGTCCCCTGCCCGCGCACGATAACCGACTCGTCCGACATCGCCGGAACATAGGCACCGCCCGCGGTGCACGAGCCCATGACGAGCGCGATCTGCGGGACGCCGGCCGACGACAGCCGCGCCTGGTTATAGAAGATGCGTCCGAAGTGGTCGCGGTCAGGAAAGACCTCGTCCTGCGCCGGCAGGAAAGCCCCGCCGGAATCAACGAGATAGAGGCAAGGCAGCCGGTTGTCGCCGGCGATTTCCTGCGCGCGCAAGTGTTTCTTGACGGTCATCGGGAAATAAGTGCCGCCCTTGACCGTCGCGTCATTGGCGATGATGACGCATTCGCGGCCGACGACGCGGCCGATGCCGGTGATGATGCCGGCGGCGGGCACCTCGCCGCCGTACATCGCGTAAGCGGCGAGCTGCGAGAGTTCAAGAAACGGCGAGCCCGGATCGAGCAGTGCCCGCACCCGCTCGCGCGGCAAGAGTTTGCCACGCGCCAAGTGCCGCCGCCGCGCTGTCTCTCCGCCGCCTTCACGGATCGCCGCGACCTTCTCCCGCAGATCTTGGACGAGCGTCCGCATCGCCGCCGCATTCGCCGCGAACGCTTCAGAGCGCCGGTCGAGCGAGGTCGTAAGCACCGTCATCGGTGGACAGCACCTTATTATCTCGGCCACGTCGGGCAAGCAGAAAAGCCCGCCGGTCAGCCGCATCCTGATCGGAGGCCGAACCCGCGGCTTCGTTCAGCCGACCGTCGGCGCGATCAGTCCGACATCGTCCTGTTTGAGATCGTTTATACGATCGCTGACCCGGGCGATGGTCATTCCTCCGGTGTATGAGACGAGCAGCCTCCTGGCGGTCTGGAGCGAACCGGTGAGCCAGCGTTGATGATCTGCCGGTGCGAGGATCACCGGCATGCGGTCGTGCACCTCGCTGAGAAGTTTGTTTGCGCGCGACGTAATGATCGCGAAGGTCTCGACAGGCTCGCCGACCTCGGGCGTCCATTTCTCCCATAACCCGGCGAACACAAACAGTGCTCCACCCCGCGGTGCTATTCGGTATGGCTGCCTCCTCGTCCCTTTCGTCTCCCATTCGTAAAAGCCACTGGCGGGTACAAGGCAACGCTGCGATGGAAAAGCCGCGCGGAATGCCGGCCTCTCGTCGATCGCCTCGGCCGGAGCGTTGATCATTCCGGCACCCAGCGAGAGATCGCGCGACCACGGCGGCACCAAGCCCCATCGCGCCATGCGGACGCGCCGCTCCCTACCTTCCGGGAACACGATCGGGCAAAGTTGTGTCGGCGCGATATTGTACCGCGGCCCGAGGTCGGGCACGCCGTCGACCTTGAATGTCTTCCTGATTTCAGCCGCCCCCGCGGTCAGATAGTAGCGCCCGCACATGGCGAAACTATAGCACCATGCCCCACCCTCCCGGCATCCCTCCTTTTCTATCGATTTGGACTGGGAGCCACGTCGTTGCCGGTTCGGGCCGCGAGACGAGCTTTACGCGAGGCGCCTTTGAGCCGAACCTGAGAGAGCGTGCGTTGATCGAAAAGATGTTTAGGTCTATAACGCTTCCGGCCCGATCCTCGACAGCAACCAGCCCTAGGCGCGTAGCTCAGTGGCAGAGCGCTCCTATCACATGGGAGAGGTCAGGGGTTCGATTCCCTTTCGCGCCTACCACTGTCGGGCATCTTAACGCTTTCATTATCGTCATACCTCAATACTCGGCGGAACCGATACGTTCCGGCCGAGCCGATAATGCTGGTTACATTGTCACTGGTCTTCTGTTTGCTGGGTCAACCAAGTCATTGCCAGACACTACGGCCAGATGCCGAGGATGGATGGTCCGGGCTGGCGGCTTGCGTGCTGCACGGTCAGGAATTGGCCGCACAATGGCTGGCCGAGCACCCGAAATGGGAGCTCGATCGCATACGCTGCACCCCCGGAAACCCGCCGCGCAGCGACGACATCTGACGTTGCCGGTATAAGATCAGCGCTTCCCGCACACTCGACCGCGCCGTCGCGTCGGCGTAGGCTCGCCAGCGAAAACATCCGAAGCGGGCCGGAGGGGAAGATGCAATTCACGCGTATCGGCGATTTCGAGGTCCATCGCGTCGCCGAGTATGAGGGGCCGTTCATCGCTCCGGAGACATTTTTTCCCGATTTCGATGCTGAGGCGGTGCGGTCGAACCCCGATCATCTCGGCGCCAAGCTGATCGATCGAGCGACAGGCAACCTGCTCTTCAGCTTCCATAGCTTTGTCGTCAGGACCGGGCGTCACACGATCCTCATCGATTCCTGCCTCGGCAACGACAAGGAGCGCCCGTCTCGGCCGCAATTCCATCGGCTGCGCACCTCCTATGTCGCCGACCTCGCCAGTGCCGGGATCGCGCTCGAAGAAGTCGACTACGTGATGTGCACGCACCTGCACTGGGATCACGTGGGCTGGAATACGCGGCTCGAAAACGGCCGCTGGGTCCCGACCTTCCGGAGTGCGCGCTACATCATGGCCCGCCGCGAATTCGCACATTGGGAAGGTGTGCACCAGCGCGGCGAGGACACCCCACATCGTCTCGCTTTCGAGGACAGCGTGTTGCCCGTCGTGCGCACCGGACAAGCGGTGCTGGTCAATGATGATTATGCGCTGGAGGACGGTCTGTGGTTCGAAGGCGCTCCCGGCCACACACCGGGCAATGTCGTCATTCATGCGCGCTCGCGCGATGAGACCGCCGTGTTCATGGGCGACGTGATCCACCACCCGCTGCAGCTGTTGAAGCCGGAATGGTCGACGCTCGCCTGCAGCGACCGCGAATTGTCGCGGCAGACCCGGACGCGATTGATCGAGCAGCACGCCGGGCTCGGTACCCGCCTGTTGCCGGCGCATTTCCCGAGCCCGACCCTCGGGCGGATCGTGCGCCACGGCAGCGCCTACACGTACGCGTTCGAATAAGAAAGGCGCCAGATAAGGAGGGACGCGATGACGAAAATGACGGGTGGCGGGGCGCTGGTCGAGATGCTGCGCCGGCATGGGGTGGATACAATCTTCGCGCTTCCCGGCGTGCAGAACGACGCGCTGTTCGTCGCCTTCTACGATGCGGGCGAGGCGCTGCGCGTGATCCACACGCGGCACGAGCAGGGCGCGGCTTATATGGCGTTCGGCTACGCCCGCGCGAGCGGCAAAATCGGCACCTACGCTGTCGTCCCGGGACCGGGCTTGCTCAACACGACCGCGGCCCTCGCGACCGCCTATGCGACGAACGCGCCGGTATTGTGCATCAGCGGACAGGTCGCCTCCGACCTGATCGGCCGGGGCTTCGGCCTGTTGCACGAGATTCCGGATCAGCTCGGCATCCTGCAGCGGCTGACCAAATGGGCGGTGCGGATCGAGCACCCGGCGCAGACCGGCAAGCTCGTCAACGAGGCGTTCCGGCAATTGCGCGACGGCCGCCCGCGCCCGGTCGGAATCGAGATCCCGCCCGACGTGCTGGCGCTCCAGACCGAGGTGACGCTGCCGGCGGCCGAGGGGCCACCGGTGCCTACAGCGCCCGATCCCGAGCTGATCGACAAGGCGGCGGCGCTGCTCGCAGATGCCAAGAAGCCGCTTTTGTTTGTCGGCAGCGGCGCCGTCGATGCCGCCGAGGAGGCGGTCGCGGTCGCCGAGATGCTCGAAGCACCGGTCGTGAGCTTTACCGGCGGCAAGGGCATCGTCAGCGATCGTCATTATCTGGCGCAGTCGGCGCTCGCCGGTCACGAGCTGTGGCGCGAGGCGGATGTCGTATTGGCGGTCGGCACCCGCCTGCATCAGCCGCAGGTGCGCTGGGGCGTAGATAATGACCTGACGCTGATCCGCATCGACATCGACCCGATCGAGATCAGCCGCATTCGCCGCCCCACCCTCGGCATTGTCGCCGACGCCAAGGCGGCGCTCGCCGCGCTCCACCAGGCGCTCGGACACCGCAATACCCCGCGCCGGTCACGCAGAGACGAGCTCGAGACTCTGAAGGCCCGCAGCCGCGCCGCGCTCGCCGACAAGCTCGGCCCGCAATGCGAATACCTCGATGCGATCCGTGCCGAGCTGCCCGAGGACGGCATTTATGTCGAGGATCTGACGCAGGTCGGCTATGTCGGGCGCGTGGCGTTCCCGGTCTACCGCCCACGCAGCTACATCCACAGCGGGTATCAGGGCACGCTCGGCTACGGTTTTGCGACCGCGCTCGGCGCCAAAGTCGGGCGCCCCGACCTGCCGGTCGTCTCGGTCTCGGGCGATGGCGGGTTCATGTACAACGTCCAGGAGCTCTCGACCGCGGTCAAGCACGGCATCGACATCGTCGCGATCGTCTTTGCCGACGGCGCCTATGGCAACGTCCGGCGCATGCAGAAGGAGGATTACGGCAACCGGCTGATCGGGGTTGATCTGCTGAACCCGCAATTCCCGAAGATGGCCGAAAGCTTCGGCGCCGCCGGGGTGCGTACGACCACCCCGGACGGCCTGCGCCGCGAGCTTGGCGCTGCGCTCAAACGGCGCGGCACGACGTTGATCGAGGTCGCGGTTGGCGAGATGCCCGACCCGTGGAAAGTCATATTGCCTTCGCGCGTCCGCGGCGGCCGCTGATCGAAGAGCGCAATGTTCGACAAGGAAAAGCTCGAAGCGCTGCGCGCCAGATATCAGGGCGCCAAGGAAACCGAAGTCGGGCCGGACGAGTTCAAAAAGGCGCTCTCATTGGTGTTCGGCAGCCGTTACCAGCGGGCGATGCCGTTTGCCGGAATATCAACGCTATTGGATCTGCCATACCGGCCGGAGGCGCCCGACCAGCCGGATTTCGGCGGCGTCGATATCGCCCTCGTTGGGGTGCCGATGGATCTCGGTGTCACCAACCGCGCCGGCGCCCGCTTCGGGCCGCGCGCGGTGCGCGAGGTCGAACGCATCGGACCTTACAACCATGCGTTGACGGTCGTGCCGCGGGCCGAGTGCCAGGCCGCCGATATCGGCGATGTGCCGATGCGGTCGCGTTTCAGCCTCGACAGCTGCATCGAGGACATCGAGACCTTCTTCGATCGCATTCACGTCGCGGGGGTGCGGCCGCTGTCGGTCGGCGGCGACCATTCGGTCAGCTTTCCGATCCTGAAGGCACTGGGGCGCGATCGCCCGGTCGGTCTCGTTCACATCGACGCGCACTGCGACACGATGGGCGAGATCGAGCAGACCAAGTTCCATCATGGCGGGCCATTCCGTCAGGCGGTGCTTGCCGGCGTCCTCGACCCAGAGCGTACGATCCAGATCGGAATCCGCGGCGCGGCGGAGATTTTCTGGGGCTTCTCGTACGAGTCCGGGATGACCGTGCTGCATATCGAGGATGTTGACCGGATCGGCATCGAAGGCGTCGTCGCAAAGGCGCGCGAAGTGGTCGGCGACGACCCGACCTACATCTCGTTCGATGTCGACGGTCTTGACCCGGCCTACACCCCCGGCACCGGGACGCCGGAGGCGGGCGGGCTGACCCCACGCGAGGCGCAGGCGATCCTGCACGGCCTCAGGGGTGTCGATATCATCGGCGGCGATGTCGTCGAGATCGCGCCGCAATACGACCCCACCAGCAATACCGCAATGGTCGGCGCCCAGATGCTGTTCGAGATCTTCTCGCTGATGGTTCTCTCGCCGAGCTTCGCCCGGCACGAGGTAGGGTCCTGATCTCGAAGTTTGGTCGACCAGCCACACTCCTTTTATTGTCGCCCCGACGCAGGTCGGGGCCCACCCCTCAACCGCTCCTGCGTTGGAACGGTGGATACCGGCCGGAGCTTGTCCTCGGGCCGCGCTCCGCGCGGACCCGTGGGCCGGTATGACGATCGAACGCGCTTGTTTGCCTGAACATCAGCCCCGTTTTGCGGCGAGAAGATCGCGGATCTCGGCGAGCAATACCTCGCTGCGTGGCGGCGCGGCGGGCGCTGCCTCCTGACGGACATGGAGACGCGTCAGCGCCTTAACCAGCCAGAAGACCGCGAAACTGACGATCAGGAACTGGATCACGGCGTTGAGGAACACGCCGATGTTCAACGTCACCGCGCCGGCCTTTTGCGCGTCGGCGAGGGTCGGCGTCGACGGTCCCTTCAACGTCACGAAGATGTTCGTGAAATCGATGCCGCCCACCAGGAGGCCGATGACCGGAGTGAAGATGTCCTTGACCAGGCTGTTGACGACAGTGGTGAAGGCGACGCCGATGATGATGCCGACAGCGAGATCGACGACATTGCCGCGCATGATGAACGCGCGGAATTCCTCGATCCAACCCGGCTGGTGCAAACCGAACGGGACGGCAGTGCACTCGCTCATCGAGATCCTCCCCTTCTGGGCGTCACGATCGTGCGGTATGAAGTTTAGCCCGCGCGCAACTCTGCCGCGAGTGCGTTTATCTCGGCGGCAGCGGGGGTCGTGTGCGCGGTTTCAACGACCCCGAGCCCGAGTGCCGTGGTGCGGGCTAGCGCGATCCGATTGCCGATTCTCGTACTCGAGATTGCTACCCCAGTGCCCTTGAGATTGGCGGCGATCGCATCGGCGAGGCCGGAGCGTGGCGCGACCCGGTTCAAGACGACAAGCGAAAGCCGGCGTTCGTCGCGCGCCATCTTGAGGGTCGCTTCCGTCGCCCAAAGATCGAGCGGCGACGGCTGAACCGGGATCAGCACCAGCTTTGCCGCGCGCACCGACATCCTCGCCTCGGTCTCGGCATGCGGCGGGTTGTCGATGACGACCAGATCCGCCTCGCGCGCGCGGTCCTCAATCCATTGCGTCGCGCGCCAGCCGGGCAAGGCGGCAAATTCGAAACCGATTGCTTCGCTCCCGAGCCGTGCCCGCCGCAGATCGACCCAGGCGGCAAGACTGCCCTGCGGATCGGTATCGAGAGCTGCGACGCGCGCGCCGCGGCGTACCCAGGCAACCGCTAGCTGCGCCGCCAAAGTGGTCTTGCCGGCGCCGCCCTTGCGCTGCGCGATCGCAATCACCAGTCCTGCCACTTCCTTCCCCCAAAGCAGTGATATGTACTGTTGCGGGATGGGGTAGCCCGCACAAGTTTAGTGGGCAACCAGGTTCAGTAGAGGGGCTTCCCACAATGCCCGCCCCGACTTCGGCTGCTACGCCGCAGGCGATCGCCGAAGCTGCGGCTCACCTGCGCGCCGGACGGCTCGTCGCGTTTCCGACCGAGACCGTCTACGGGCTCGGCGGCGATGCGACAAACGAGCGCGCCGTTGCAGAGATTTTCTCGGTCAAGGGCCGACCCCGCTTCAACCCGTTGATTGTGCACGTTCCCGGTTTGGCGCAGGCCGAAAACTTCGCGGTCTTCAACTCAGCCGCGCACCGCGCGGCCGCGCGTTTCTGGCCGGGACCGCTGAGCCTGGTATTGCCGCGCCGCGAGGGTTGTGGCTTGTCGTTGCTGGCGAGCGCCGGGCTGGATACGCTCGCGATCCGCGCGCCGGACCATCCTGGCGCGCAAGTCCTGTTGTGCGCGACCGGGCGCCCGATCGCCGCGCCGTCCGCCAACCGCTCGGGCCGGGTAAGCCCGACCGAGGCGGTGCATGTGGCCGAGGAACTCGGCGACAAAGTCGCGATGATC
>Ga0306924_10007082_pt1 | contig 11210 bp, 6 predicted proteins | sample sta12Can44000111_FD_203756 | JGI IMG/M metagenome (GOLD analysis project Ga0306924, IMG submission 203756) | Lab enrichment of tropical soil microbial communities from Luquillo Experimental Forest, Puerto Rico - statanox.12C.anox.44.000.111 (v2)... | ecosystem: Environmental > Terrestrial > Soil...
GTTCGTAAGTACGTCGTGCAACGCGTCTTGTGTCAAAGATTCCGAATGGGTCTCAATCAGTTGGATAAGGCGGTTGGCTAACATGGAAGTACGCCTCCCAACTAAATGGTAGGCGTGACCCTGTGCGTTCACAATGCACCAGATCACATTCCAATGTGACTAGCGTCACGATTCGTCCTGCGTTCCTCTCCGTCAAACTGCATGCGGCGTCTATGATCGTTCCTAAGGGGTGTTTTTGGGAGGCTGAATTGCCGAAAGATATAAAGCCAGTAAGTGAAGTTGTCTTAGACTCGCAGGCGATGACGATTTTTACTGATGTTTTCATTGCTTTCGACTCCGAGTAGACCTACCCTTTTTTATGTACGCGCCCGGAGAATCCAATGAACAGAAATATGTCGATTGTGGACGGCAATGAGGCGGCCGCTTCGGTCGCATTCCGCCTGAACGAAGTGATTGCGATATACCCAATCACGCCGTCGTCGCCGATGGGTGAATGGTCTGACCAGTGGAATTCAGAAGGCAGGAAGAACATCTGGGGAGCGATCCCGGATGTCATCGAGATGCAGAGCGAAGGAGGAGCTGCTGGTGCATTGCACGGCGCGCTGCAAGCCGGCGCATTAGCAACCACATTTACGGCCTCGCAGGGACTTCTGCTGATGATCCCCAATATGTACAAGATTGCGGGAGAGCTGACGGCGGCGGTAATCCATGTGGCCGCGCGAACCCTGGCTACGCACGCGCTGTCTATCTTTGGAGATCATAGCGACGTGATGTCGACCCGTGGAACCGGGTTTGCGCTTCTCTCGTCCAATTCGGTGCAAGAGGCGTGTGACCTGGCCTGTATCGCGCAGGCTGCGACGCTCGAGGCGCATGTTCCGTTCCTTCATTTCTTCGACGGATTCCGCACTTCACACGAAGTGAACATGATTACACCGTTGAACGACGATGATCTGCGAGCGATTGTCGACGATAAATATGTACGGCAGCATCGCGAACGATCAATGTCACCGGATCGACCGAGCCTGCGTGGTACTGCACAGAATCCGGATGTGTTCTTTCAGGCGCGCGAAGCATGCAATCCGTTTTACCGGGCTTGCCCCACGATTGTGCAAGACGTAATGGATCGATTCGCGAAGCGCACTGGCCGCGCCTATAAATTGTTCGACTACTACGGGCCGGCGGATGCGGAACGGCTGATTATCTTGATGGGATCGGGAGCCGGTGCCGCGGAAGAAGCTGTGGACACACTCATAAAGCGTGGTGAAAAAGTAGCGTTGCTGAAAGTGCGGTTGTTCCGTCCGTTTTCGACGGAAGCGTTTCTTGGGGCTATTCCCGCCAGCGTAAAAGGAATCGCGGTGTTGGATCGCACCAAAGAACCCGGTAGTTTGGGTGAACCGTTGTACCAGGACGTCCTCACCACCTATATGGAACGCTACGCAGCGAATCCGGTGTCGGCCATCCCGCGAATCATTGGCGGAAGGTACGGACTTTCGTCGAAGGAATTTACGCCAGCGATGGTGAAAACGGTGTTCGACGAGCTGAAGAAGCCGGAAGCGAAGAACCACTTCACCGTGGGCATCAAGGATGACGTGACGCATACCAGCCTGAACTATGATGTAGACTTTTCAACCGAAGATCCGCGCACCGTACGGGCGCTGTTCTATGGATTGGGCTCGGACGGCACAGTCGGAGCTAACAAGAACTCGATCAAGATCATTGGCAAGAGCACAGACAACTTCGCACAGGGCTACTTCGTATACGACTCGAAAAAGGCAGGAGCCGTCACGGTCTCGCACTTGCGATTTGGGCCAGATCCCATTCGTTCTAGTTATCTAATCAGGAAAGCAAACTTTGTGGCTTGTCACCAGGTTCAATTTCTTGACCGGATAGACGTTTTGTCGGCGGCTGATGCGGGCGCAACATTCCTGTTGAATACACCGTTTGGGCCGAACGAAATCTGGAATCATGTCCCGCGACATGTCCAGGAAACGATTATCAAGAAGAAGTTGAAGTTCTATGTGATCGATGGTTATGCGGTAGCGCGCGAAGCTGGTATGGGCAGCCGAATCAATACGATCATGCAGACCTGTTTCTTCGCAATCAGCGGTGTGTTGCCGAAGGACGAAGCCATCGCGGCAATTAAGAAGTCGATTGTGGATACCTACGGAAAACGCGGCGAAGCGGTCGTGCAGAAGAATTACGCAGCCGTGGATCAGGCCTTGGCGCATCTGCATGAAGTGAAGGTGCCAGCTCAAGTCACGACGGTGTTCGACATGCTTCCTGCGGTGTCGGCACAAGCGCCCCAGTTTGTGCGCAGCGTGTTGGGCACCATCATTACCGGGAATGGCGACAATCTGCCGGTCAGTGCTATGCCCGTGGATGGAACCTTCCCCACAGGGACGGCCATGTGGGAGAAACGGAACATTGCAAAAGAAATTCCCGTTTGGGATACAGATCTATGCATCCAGTGCGGGAAATGCGTGCTAGTTTGCCCGCACGCGGTCATTCGCGCAAAGATCTACGACTCCTCGTTACTGAAGGATGCGCCGGCGACATTTAAGAGCTCCAAGCCGCGGTGGCGCGAATTTGAAACGTTGAAGTACACGCTGCAGGTGGCGCCGGAAGATTGCACAGGTTGCAAGCTGTGCGTGGAAGTATGCCCGGCAAAGAGCAAGAGCGAAGTGAAGCACAAAGCCATCAACATGCAAGAGCAAGATCCGCTGCGCAAGCCGGAAGCGCTTAATTGGGAATTCTTCCTGAACTTGCCGGAATTCGATCGCAACAAGCTTTCGCACACGCAAGTAAAGGATTCGCAGTTGCTCGAACCTCTGTTCGAATTCTCTGGTGCTTGCGCAGGCTGTGGCGAAACACCTTATATCAAGCTGCTGACACAGTTGTTCGGTGACAGGCTGCTGGTAGCGAATGCGACGGGGTGCTCGTCCATTTATGGCGGAAACTTGCCGACGACCCCGTACACGAAGAATGAGGATGGGCGCGGGCCGACATGGTCGAATTCTTTGTTCGAAGACAACGCCGAGTTTGGTCTTGGCATGCGTCTGGCCGTGGATCAACAAAACCAATATGCCCGGGAATTGTTGACGCGGTTCGACGGAAAACTCGGCGACGTCCTGGTGAGGGGACTGCTGGAAGCCGACCAGACCAAGGAAGTGGAAATTGAAGAGCAACGCAAGCGCGTAGTTGAACTGAAGAAACTGCTTACCGGGCAAAGTTCACCGGAGGCGTTGGCTCTTCTTACCGTGGCGGACAGTCTGGTTAAGAAGAGCGTGTGGCTGGTTGGTGGCGATGGCTGGGCATATGACATCGGCTTTGGTGGACTCGATCACGTTTTGGGATCGGGCCGAAATGTCAACGTGCTTGTGGTGGACACGGAAGTCTACTCCAACACAGGCGGACAGATGTCGAAGGCCACGCCGCGCGGTGCGGTAGCAAAGTTCGCGACTGGTGGAAAGCATACTGGAAAGAAAGATCTGGCGATGGAAGCGGTCAGCTACGGATACGTTTACGTCGCGCGCGTAGCGATGGGCTCGAGCGATACTCACACGGTGAAGGCGTTTACGGAAGCGGAAGCGCACGACGGACCTTCGCTGATCATCGCGTATAGCCATTGCATCGCACACGGATACGACATGTCGATGGGGCTGGACCAGCAGAAAAAAGCGGTGCTCTCCGGCTACTGGCCGCTAATGCGTTACAACCCAGGGCTGCGTGCGGAAGGCAAGAATCCATTCCAACTGGATTCGAAGGCGCCCAGCATTCCCCTGAAGGCTTATGCCTATCAGGAGGCACGCTACACGATGTTGGTGCGGAGCGATCCCGCCGCAGCGCGCGAGTTACTGAAGATGGCGCAGGACGACGTGGAACGCCAGTGGCGCGTGTACTCAAACCGGGCAGCGATGCCTGGGCGAGCAGACTCTCCACACGTCGCGCCGGTTGCTCCGTCTGAGCCTGAAGATGCTATGACTAGCAAGAAGGGGGGAGAAGACGAATGAGCGATCTGTCAACGAAATATCTGGGGCTAAACTTCAAATCGCCACTGCTGGCTTCGGCTTCACCTTTGTGCGAATCGGTGGACAATATCAAGCGGCTGGAGGACCACGGAATTGCCGGCGTTGTCCTGCCCTCACTGTTTGAAGAGCAATTGGAACTGGAAAGCCTCGCCCTGGATTCGGACCTGACTCGTGGAGCAGAGAGCTTTCCGGAATCCGCGGGTTTTTTCCCGGAATTGCAGACTTACAATTTGGGGCCCGACGGTTATCTTGAGCTAATTCGTCACGCGAAAGAAGCAGTAAAGATTCCGATCATCGCCAGTATCAATGGCACCTCTGACGGTGGATGGTTGCAGTACGCTCGATTGATGGAAGAGGCGGGCGCCGATGCGATCGAACTGAATATTTATTCGATCGTAACGGATCCGGCTGTAAGCGGCGCAGAAGTTGAAAAAAACTACATCGAGCTGGTGCGCCATCTGAAGAGGAATCTCCGAATCCCCATGGCGGTGAAGCTGTCGCCATTCTTCAGCGCGCCGGCCAACATGGGCGTGCGGTTCGACGAAGCGCGCGCCGACGGAATCGTTCTCTTCAACCGCTTCTACCAACCTGATTTTGACATCGAGCAACTTGTTGTATCTCCTAGTTTGGCTTTGAGCCGGCCGGAAGAACTGCTGCTTCGGATACATTGGGCAGCGATCCTTTACGGACATGTGAAGGCAGACCTCGGAATTTCCGGGGGAGTCCACACTTCCCGAGACGTCATCAAGTGCGTACTTGCGGGAGCGAAAGTGGCGTTCATGACTTCAGCATTGCTCAGGAACGGCGTGCAGCATGCTGCTCACGTGTTGAGGGAGTTGAGTCGCTGGTTGGAAGAGCACGAGTATGCGTCTGTCCAGCAGATGTGTGGAAGCATGAGCCATGGATCGGTGGCTGATCCGACGGCCTTCGAACGCGGAAACTACATGAAGGTTCTGAGTTCGTACGCGCTGCGTGCAAACGTATTCAACGATTAATCTAATTTGCCCGAGAATTTAAGCCGCCTAGCCTGGATTATTCACGAATTTACTGGCGAAAAGAGAAAAGGTTGTTCCTCGCCAAAATCTCGAACAAAAAACAGCACCGCCGCAAGATCGAATCAAAGATTGGCCCCTTCATCGCATCTTTACTGCTGCGGAGGTTCCAAAGATAGGGAAGGCGTCGGCCGATTTTTTTCCTTTTGGACTTGCGACCAGATCCTTTCTATTCGTCATCCGCTGGAACTGGGATCCACGATTTGTCCGGATTGAATCGTTCCATCTTTATGAACTCATTGAGAGTAGATGGCCCGAAATCCTTCTGATAGACAACACCATCTTGGCTGACCAGGAAACTCTTCACCCCGGTTTCGCCGTACTCAGCTGGTACCGCCACCAGAGCGAAACCCCCGATCATCGCGCCTTCAACCACATAGTCGATTTCGCCGAGCGGGGCGGCGGGTCCCTGCCCCTTCAGAACTTTGAAAAAATAGCCGTGGTACGGCTGCGGATTGGCAGAGTAGCCCTCTTCGATCGCACGGGCGATCTCTTCGCCCACCGGACCGCCCCAGCTGCCGTCCGCGTTTTGCCATGCCAGACCATCCTGTTTGCCAGGGGTGCTTATGACGCGCTGGGCGTACTGGTTCACGTCGTAGCCTTCCCGCTTCTGGTACGCGTATTCGTATTGCGCTTCAACGTAGCCGCGACAGATGTCTATGGCGTCGAGTTCGTTGCTGCCAATGCGGCGGTAGAGGAGTTCTTGGCGCCCGACTTTCGCGTCGAAGTGCCATTTGTCGCCGACCTTCACAATCGGCACGGGGAACGGCCAGTCCTCGTTGCCAACGAGGAGAAATGCTCGGTTTCCCGTCTTTGGATCGGCAGAAATGCTTTTCTTTTCACGAGCCTCGGCAGCAAAGTCAGAAGCTCGCTGCCGATCTTGCGGGTATTCACCGGAGAGAACGATGTCGTCGCCATCGGGACCGAAAATCTCTTCGAGAACACCCACGTCAAACTTTTGGGCCGCATCAACTAGCGCATCTGCAGCCTGCTGTGGTGTATCGAAAGTCTTGGCGTTGACACCGACAGAGGCTGGCGCCGATTTTGAGGCAGATTGTTGTGCCACGAGGGGTACAGCAGGGACAAGCAGAAGCGCACACGCCGCTGCGCCCACAACCCGCAGAAACTTGGAATGAATTCGATTTGCAAATATGGATTTCATAGCGCTGCCCCCGATCATTTCTCTTCCGACATCGGCGCCACTTATCTCCGCCGCCCGCCACCGCCACGACTACCACCGCCCCTAGAGCCCATGCTCGAGGCACCGCGGCTGCCGCTGGCTCGCGCGTTAGATCCGTTGTATCCTCTCGAGCCTCTCGATCCCCCTCCGAAGGCGTCTCGGTTTCCGCCACCGCTGCGCGAAAGATCCCGGCCCCCTATGCTGTTCGCTCCGCTCCCTCGGGGCCGGTTACCCGCCCCAACTCCGCCACCGGGCCGATTGCTGACGCCGCCTCCAGCCCGATTGCTCGCCAGATTGCCGCCCTGTCGGCCAATTTGTTGTCTGGCGCTAGCCTGCCGGCTGGCAAGAGAATCGCCACGCGTTGTGCCCCCAAATCTGTCTGCGGTTGCCCGGTCCCGATACGGAGCGCCGCCGCGATGTTGCGGGTTGTGTTTCCAATTAGAGTTCCCGCCCCGGCCTCCGCCCCCGATATTGTCGCGGCTACCACCGCCGCGAGCTGGCAGGTTTGACACGCGATTGCCGCCTCCAATATTCGAGTTGCGGTTGAAGTTGTTGTTGTTATTGATGGTGATGTTGTTGTTGCCGCCCCAACCGCAGCCCCACCCCCAACCGCCGCTCCAAAATGCCCCCATCATCACGCCGACGCCAAACGAAATGGCCAACCCTGCGGCATAGTATCCGGGTGGCGGATAGTAAATGGGAGGGTAGGGGTAGACCGGGGCACCATACACCACCACCGGATCGTACGAAGGCACATAAACGACCTGCGGATTGGCCTGCTCGACAACGATCACGCTCTTGTTCTCGACGACCTTGGTCTCCACAGTCTGTTGCTCAGTCGATTTCAAATTGCCTTTGTCCTGGGCCTTTTTGCGCATGCGCTGCACAGCATCCATCACGTCGTTTTGCTGCGACAGGAAGGCATTGCCCAGATCAGTGGTCCACTGGATGTCATCCGCCAAGCGCTTCACCACGTCAGGGAGGCCAGCCAGGGCCTGAACACTTGGATCCCACGGCTGTTTGGCAACCGCATCGGCGAGTGCCTTGTCCTTCAGCCCTGGATTCTTCGCTAGCCACTGCTGTAGCTGAATGAGTTCGAGAGGATATGTGGATGCAGCGAGGGTCTGGGCTAGCAATGGGTCAGGATAGAGGGCAATAGGAGCCACAAGAGAGTCCAGTTGGTCCGGCGGTATTTTCACAGCATCCAGCTGAGCTGACGAGTTTGCCTGTGATTGTGACTGAGACGCAAAAAGTACATCCACATGGATGAGAAGCGAGGAACAAACAACCGCCATGCAGTTTCGTGTCATCCCACGAAGAAATCTCGATCGAACTGTTTTTCTTGTCATGGCAGGACTCTCCCCGAAGTGTCAACAGTCGCAAGCCCGGCCGTCCTTTGACTTTTCCCGTGCCGGTTTGACTCACGAGAATTGGCCGCACGATAGTTTCGAGAGATGGCGCAAAGCGAGAAAAACAGCTCGCCCGGAAAGAGCGGAAGCCTTTCAAACTTGGCACGAGACGTCATCGTGCTTCCCGACAGCCCATCCCACCTTTGGAGAAGAACCGCCCACCTGACCCTAACAGCTCCAGACCAACGCGTCTTTCGTAACTCAAATACTAGCCAAATCAATTCGCAGCAGCAACTAGGGAAACCTCTAGCCGTTGAAGTTCACCCGGACTTGGCGACGCCATTCCGATGTGCGGCACGCCACCACCTAAATCCCAAGTGATTAGGTCTCCTGGACCGTAGTCAACGGCGAAGGTAGAGATGCGAAGCGTTTCGCCCTTGCGACCAAAAAAGACCATGAGATTGGGCACGCGCCGATGATCGATGTTTGTGTCGGTGTGGAGAGTCTGCCAACAGAATGAAGCAACTCACCTGTAACACTCATTTACCCGGCAGCCGTTTGAAAGCGGCCCTCTGCCCCGAAAGGCACACGAGCGTGGATGGTAGTTCCTGCTAATGGCTTCGAATCAATCACAATCGTCCCACTGACCAGCCGAACTCGCTCCAGCATGCTCGTAAGGCCCAGACCTCGGCTTCGCATTGCCGATTCGACGTCGAATCCTTTGCCAGAATCACTAACGATGAGATGAATCTCACCTGAGTTCTCCGCGAGTTGTACTTCGACCCGTTTTACCCCGCTGTGCTTGGCGGCGTTGTGCAGAGCTTCCTGTAGGACTCGAAAGAGGCATAACGAGATCTCCTGTGGCAGTCTTGGCAGATCATGGCTCTTAAAGTTGATTTCCATCTTTCGCCGCCCGCCGAATTCCCTGCACCAGCTCTTCATACCTCTGGCGAGACCTAGAGAATCCGGTATTAAGGAGTACAGCTCATGCGATAAGGCGTAGACATTCGACGATATATCTGACGTCATTTGTTGCAATTCCTGCACATGACCTCGAACTTCGGAGGGCAAATCTTTGCGCCTTTTTCGCAGCTGGCCGAGTCCGATTGCCACCAGAGCAAGGCGTTGGTTGATGTCGTCGTGAAGCTCTCTCGCGATCCGGACGCGTTCTTGCTCCTGCGATTCGATCAACTTTCGACTCATATCTGAGAGTGCCTCTTCCATCTGCTTGCGACGGGTAATGTCCTCTGCAAGGATGAGAATCCCTCCCACAGCGCCTTCAGCGGTCTTCCAAGGACGAACCTCCCAGCGTGCCCAATGAGTGCCGTCTTGCCCATCCCAACGGTCTTCGTCGGCTCGCAGGGTTTCTCCTTGAAGGGCGCGACGGTGAACCTCTTTCCAACGCTCGGGCATGTCTGGAAAAATCTCATAGTGGGAACACCCTAGTATCTCCGCTCTACCGGGTAAGTAATCAGAACACCAGCGGTCGCTGACTTGCAGATAACGCATGTCACGGTCGAGCATCGCGACCGCCGCTGGCACGTTCTTAACGAAGACTCTCAGCAGTTCCTCCCGTGATCGCAGTAATGAACCCTGCGCTTCTAACGTGCGGTTCATTTCCAAAAGCGCTTCTTCTACCCGCTTACGATCAGTGATGTCGTGCAGAATAGAGGCGACTCGATCAACCCCGTTAGCACCTTCGATCGGAAAGTATGAGAGCAATAAGTCCCTCTCCCCAACCGTAGGGTACGAGAATTTCATTTCGTACCTGACCACCTTACCTTGAAAACATTCATCCAGTTTGGGCTTGATGACCGTCTCAAATATTTCCTGGTTCAATACCTCAGTGACGAAATGCCCCACAACTTGCTCCCTCGTCAGATTCCGCATCTTCAAATACTGACGGTTCGCAAGTACGAGGCGGTACTGTCGGTCGATGACCCCGATCATGTCGTCCGCACCTTCCACCGCCTCCTCGTACTCTCGCAATCTGTCTTCAGCCATCTTGCGCTCGGTAATGTCGAGCGATATACCTAGCGACCGCTCTGCTTCTCCGTTTGCGGCGTACCGGAACCGTCCTCGTGAACGCAACCAGTGAGTTGTCCCGTCCCGCCAAACAACCCGAACATCCTCGGCAAACTCCTCGCGTTTCTCTTTGGCTACCTGTAATGCGTGCTCCACACGTTTGCGGTCGTCCTCATGTACGCGATCCCAGAATTCCTTACGCGATCCCGAGGTCTCATCGGGTGTCATCCCGAGTTGCGCATGCGCCGTGCCGAACCAGACATCCTCACCAGTTTTAAGATCGTAATCCCAACCTCCGGCTGAGCCAGCTTCAAGCGCGAGACGAAGCCTCTCGTTTGCTTTGCTGAGTTCCTGTTCTGCGAGTTTGTGGTCGGTTGTATCTATATTGACGCCAACCATTCGCCCAGGCTGACCAGATTCATTCATGTAAACTTGCCAGCGTCCAGCTATCCAATGAACACTCCCGTCAGGCCAGACTACGCGCCATTCTCCCTTTGTCGGCTGTCCCGTCTTCAACGCCCAGTTATCCAACTCGATCACTCTTGCCCGATCATCGGGGTGAACCAGATTTTCGAAAGCGGTTTGTGTTCCCCCAAAACCTCCCGGTGGCAAACCGTACATCGCCTCCAGTTCCGGTGTCCAAGTATTTACCCCCGTTTGAATATTCCATTCAAAAATTCCTATGCGAGCGGCTTGCTGCGCCAATCGCAGCCGTTCCTCGCTGGCACGTAGAGCCTTTTCCGCGCGTTGACGTTCGGTAATGTCTCTAATAACGACGGTGAAGAACCTCTTGCCGTCAGATTCAACCTTGGAGATGGAACCTTCGATAGGAAATTCTTCGCCAGTGGCGCGCAGCCCCCATAGTATGCCCAGATCATGCAGCATGCGATTGGTGACCCCACTCTCGGCAAAACGACGGGCACGCGTGCCGTGTCCGCCGCGGAAGCGTTGCGGAATGAAGCGTTCGACGGAACTCCCGATTGCTTCATTCGTCGGACAGGCGAATATTTTTTCCGCAGCGGCATTAAACAGCACGATCCGCTGGGCATCATCGACGGCGATGATCGCGTCCATAGCCGATCCGATGATGCCCGCCAACAGGTCCGCGCTTTCGCGTACACTCTGGTCTAATTGCTCACGTTCGTTGAGTTTCATCACCGTGCCATGCTTACTGTCCTTCCTGATTCCATGACCCTAGCTGTGTACCGATGCTCGCTACGTTAGCGCGAAGAGGGAGGATTCGGATGGCGAAGTGGTCGGCACTGTCTTCACCAATCCGCATCTTAGTCACCACAGAGCAAAGAAACTCAACTCTAGCAAGTCAATATAGACACAACAAGCTCCAAGTGCAGAGAACTGCGAGCAAACGCTCGAAACGTGCGTGGCAGTAGCTCCAGTAGCCTCGGAAGGTACACCAAATTGTGAGGTAGGCTATATTTCGCCATTCTTAGAACACTTTTGCGGAGCTCGAGCGCATTTCGAAAGATGCCTGTTTCGCACGTGCTGAACTCGCTCTGCCGGAAATCGGCATCGATCGCCTCGTGATTGCCTATCGCTGAATTTGTCCCAAGTACGT
>Ga0306924_10007083_pt1 | contig 11209 bp, 20 predicted proteins | sample sta12Can44000111_FD_203756 | JGI IMG/M metagenome (GOLD analysis project Ga0306924, IMG submission 203756) | Lab enrichment of tropical soil microbial communities from Luquillo Experimental Forest, Puerto Rico - statanox.12C.anox.44.000.111 (v2)... | ecosystem: Environmental > Terrestrial >...
CCGAGCTCAGCTTCGGCAAAGCGGGCCTCCTCTGACCGGCGGGTCGAGGTCGCCCAGCTCGTCCAGGCTTCGTCGATCCACCCGTCGCTCGCCCGGGCAGGCTTGATCCCCCGGCCGAACCAGCTGTGGAACACCTCGTGCTCAAGCGCCCTGACGGACGCGGTGGTGGCACCGTCGTATTCCATGCCCCGCCCGGCCGCCCAGACGAACGCGGTGTAACGATCTCCGTGCACCCAGGGCCCGTAGCGCTCGGCGTTGTAGGCGAGCCAGGCGGCGACATCGGCTTCGCACCCGGCCAGGTCGGCCCCGGCATCGACGTGGGCGGCGGTCAGCAGGGTGAGCGGCTCGGCCCGGCCGGCGACCGTGACCGGGCGGCTGCGCGCCGCGAGCTCCTGCTCGGGCGCGACCACGAGCAGGGGAGACAGCGGGGTGAACTCGGCTGGATATTCGATCCGCCAGTGGTCGGGGCCGAGGGGCACCTCAAACCCGTTGCTCACGAGGGTGTGAGGGCCGGCCCCCCCGACCACTTCAACCTCGAGCTGCAGCCGAAACCGATCGTGGCAGAGTCCCGCCGGTAGCCACATTTCCAGGTACCGGCCGGGATGAAGGTCCGACATCCAGAAATCGAAGTGGGCGCCGTCAGTCCAATCGATCGGCTGCGCATCTGCGGCCCGCGGGGTGGCGAGGGGGTAGCTCAACTCGAGACGGTGGCGGTTGCCGCCCGTCAACCGTCGGTCGATCACCCTCATCTCCGCTCCTTCGCCTCCGCCGAGGTCACAGGGGGAAAAGGCCTCGCCGGGCAGCTGATGACCATCGAGCCGGAACGTCTCGACTTCCTGCCGCAGGTCGAAGGCGGGACAGCCGTCCTCGCCCTCAATCGAGAACTCGACGGCGGCCTCGGCGAACGCCGTCCGCTGGCCGGCATCAAGGCGGAAGCGGGCGTCGATTCGCTCGATGTCGACCGCGAAGACCAGCCGTTCCCCGAGCCGGACCGGTGGCGGTCCTGGAGGCTTCATCCTCACAGTTTGGCCGTCCGAGCGTGCCTGGCTGTTATACTCCGATGTCCGCGAATCCGACGTCCGCGGGTGTCCGCTCCGACGGAGACCCCGTGGCCAATCCTGAAGGAGCGCTCCGTTCGGCAAGTGTCCGGGCGGAGCGTCTGCGTGTGAGGCACCGCCCCCTCTCGTGCACGAGAAGAAAGATCCAGCCGTGGCAACCAAAGCGATCGTCGGCCAGAAGGTCGGCATGACCCAGGTCTGGGACGACCAGAATCGAGCCATCGCGGTCACGGTCGTGCGGGTCGTGCCGGCGCGGGTCGTGCAGGTCAAGACCGCCGATGTGGACGGATATTCGGCCCTGCAAGTCACCTACGGAATCCGCAAGGCCCGGCTGCTGACCAAGCCGGAGGCCGGACACTTCGCCAAGGCCGGGATCGAGCCGGGCGAGCGCCTGGTCGAGCTCCGGGTCGACGACACCGGTCAGTACTCGGTCGGCCAGGAGATCGCGGTCGACGTCCTTACTCCTGGCGACCGCGTGGACGTGACGGCGGTCAGCAAAGGGAAGGGGTTCTCCGGGGGCATGAAGCGCCACAACTTCAAGGGCCAGGGCGCCAGTCACGGAAACCACAAGCACCACCGGGCGCCGGGCGCGGTCGGTGCCTGCGCCACTCCCGCCCGGGTCTTCAAAGGCACGAAGATGGCGGGACAGCTCGGAGCGCAGAAGGTCACCACCCTCAATCTCGAGGTGATCGAAGCCGACGCCGAGCGAGAGCTGCTGCTCGTCAAGGGTGCCGTTCCGGGACCCCGCGGCGCCGTGGTCCTCATTCGGGGTGCGGTGAAAGGCAACGGCAACTGATGGCGCTGTCGGTCGATGTCCGCAGCGTCGAAGGATCGGTGCTCGGTGCCATCGAGCTCGATGAGCAGATCTTTGGCATTCAGCCCAACGTGCCGGTGATGCACCAGGTGGTGACCGCCCAGCTGGCGGCGGCGCGAGCCGGGACGCACAGCACCAAGACGCGGGCCGAGGTGACCGGCGGCGGCAAGAAGCCGTTCCGCCAGAAGGGCACGGGCCGGGCCCGGCAGGGCTCGACGCGGGCTCCCCACTGGTCCGGCGGGGGCGTGGCACTCGGGCCGAAGCCCCGCAGCTACCGGCAGAAGACGCCCAGGAAGATGATCCAGCTGGCCCTCCGCTCGGCTCTGTCCGACCGGGCGGCGGGAGAGCGCGTCGTCGTTGTGGATGAGTGGCCCTGGTCAGCGCCGAAGACCGCCGATGCCCGCCGGGCCCTGGCGGCCCTGGCCCTCGAGGGCAAGGTCCTCGTGGTGCTCGATCCGGAGCGCCACGGCGAGGCGTTCCTTTCCTTCCGCAACCTCTCCAATGTTCAGTTGCTCCTGGAGGGTGAGCTGAACGCCTACGACGTGCTCTGCAACGACTGGGTGGTCTTCACTCGATCGACCCTGCCGGGCGAAAGCGTCGAAGTCCCGGCCCAAGCACCAGTGGCCGAAGTGGAGGCGGAGGAGGAAACCGAGGACCAGGCCCCGGCGGATGAGACTGCCTTGGATGAAACCGGGGCAGAGGGCGAGGACGAAGCCCGGGACGAAACGCCGGACGAATCTCAGGACCAGCCCGAGGCGGATGAGAGCGAGGAGACGCCGGAGCCGTGAGCGATGCTCGAGATGTCATCCTCCGACCAGTGGTTTCGGAGAAGTCCTACGCCCTGCTCGACCAGGGAACCTACATCTTCATTGTCCGACCCGACGCCAACAAGATCGAGATCCGCCAGGCGATCGAGCAGATCTTCAACGTGTCAGTGGTGAAGGTCAACACCCTTAACCGCAAGGGCAAGCGCAAGCGTCACCGCCGCCAGCCGAAGTGGGGCAAGCGGCCCGACACCAAGAGGGCCATCGTCACTCTCGCCGAAGGCGACCGGATTCCGTTGTTTGAGGGAGGGACCTGAGCCAATGCCGCTTCGCAAACGCAAGCCGACAAGTCCTGGCCGCCGATTCCAGACGGTCTCCGATTTCCGGGAGATCGCCAAGCGCAAGCCGGAGAAATCGCTCGTCGTTCCGAAGAGTGGGACCGGTGGACGCAACGCCTACGGACGCAAGACCGCCCGGCACCGCGGCGGGGGTCACAAGCAGCAATACCGGTTGGTGGATTTCCGCCGCAACAAGGACGGCGTTCCCGCCACAGTCGCAGCCATCGAATACGACCCCAACCGGAATGCCCGGATCGCTCTGCTCCATTACCACGACGGCGAGAAGCGCTACATCCTGGCGCCCAGCCGGGTCAGCGTGGGAGATGTCCTGCGCAGCGGGCACGGTGCAGAGATACGGCCGGGCAACGCGTTGGCCCTGCGTTACATTCCCGTCGGCTCCGTGGTGCACAACGTGGAGCTGAAGCCTGGCGGCGGAGGAAAGATGGCCCGCAGCGCCGGTACCAGCGTCCAGCTGGTCGCTAAAGAAGGGGACTTTGCCACCCTGCGGCTGCCGTCGACGGAAATGCGTCGGGTCCCGATCGATTGCCGCGCGACCCTTGGGGAGATCGGCAACGCCGAAGCCGAGCTGATTCACGTCGGCAAGGCCGGCCGCAACCGGTGGAAGGGAGTCCGCCCGCAGACCCGCGGCGTTGCCATGAATCCGGTTGACCATCCCCTCGGTGGCGGGGAGGGCAAAAGCTCGGGTGGCCGCCATCCGGTGTCGCCTTGGGGCAAGCCCGAGGGCCGGACCCGTGACAAGACCAAGCCTTCGCAGAAGCTCATCGTTCGCCGCCGGCGCACCCGCGGCGCCCGGAGGTAGCGGCCATGCCCCGCAGTCTGAAGAAGGGTCCTTTCGTCGACGACCACCTGCTGAAGAAGGTGGATGACCTCAACTCCCGCAACGAGAAGCGGGTCATCAAGACGTGGTCCAGGCGCTCGACCATCATCCCGGACATGGTCGGCCACACGATCGCCGTGCACGACGGACGCAAGCACGTGCCCGTCTACATCACCGAGTCGATGGTCGGTCACAAGCTGGGCGAGTTCGCGCCGACCCGCACGTTTCGCTACCACGCCGGCCAGGAACGTCAGGGGAGAAGGTAGTGCCGGGACCCAAGACCAACGAGCGGGAGGGCACTCGGGCCGTGCTCCGGTTCGCCCGCATCTCCCCGTACAAGGTGCGGGAAGTGCTCGACCTCATCCGGGGCAAGCCGGTAGACGAGGCGCAAGATATTCTTCGTTTCACCGAGAGGGACGCCGGCATTCCTGTGGCCAAGCTGCTCAGTTCGGCTATTGCCAACGCCGAGACGAACGACAGCCAGGATCCAGAAGAGCTTTATGTCTCGGCCTGCTTTGCCGACGAGGGAATGACCATCAAGCGTTGGCGCCCTCGCGCCCGCGGGCGAGCAACCCGCATTCGCAAGCGGACCAGTCACGTCACCATCATCGTCAGCCGTCTCCCCGAGGACGAGCTGACCCGGTTGCAGACCCGGCGCCAGGCCGAGCAGGCCGCTCGCCGGGCTCGGCGGGTGGCGGGAGCGCGGCGAACGGCTGGAGAAGAAGGTCGGAACCGGGCCGCTCGACGCCGGCGTGGTCGTGCCGCTGAAGAACCCGTGCTGGAGTCGGCCGTGAGCGAGGAGCCGGGCATCGAGGAAGGCGTCGACGACGAAGGCGTCGACGAGGTCGGGGAAGAAGCGGTTGGTGATGAAGCGGTTGGCGAGGAAGCGGTTGGCGATGAGCCCGCCGCCGATGTGCCCGCCGCCGATGTGCCCGCCGCCGACGTGCCCGCCGCCGATGTGGCGGTGGAAGCAGCAGCAGAGGAAGCCTCACCAGAGGACGAACGGGTCGGGGACGAAGCCACCGAGCCGAACGAGGAGAAGAACGAGTAGATGGGTCAGAAGGTCAACCCGTACGGATTCCGCCTTGGAGTCACCACCGACTGGAAGTCGAGGTGGTTCAACGATCGCGAATATCAGGACTACGTGGTCGAGGACTGGAAGATCCGCGACTACCTCATGAGGGAGCTCGAGCGCGCGGCGGTGAGCCGCATTGAAATCGAACGGACTCGTGACCGCCTGCGAATCGATGTCCATACCGCCCGGCCCGGGATCGTCATCGGCCGCCGGGGGGCCGAGGCTGACCGCCTCCGGTCCCGACTGGCCGAGATCACCCGGAACCCGAAGGTGCAGCTCAACATCCAGGAGATCAAGCAGCCTGAGCTCGACGCCGCCCTCATCGCCCAGGGGATCGCCGACCAGCTTCAGGGTCGGGTCAGTTTTCGCCGGGCGATGAAGCGGGCCGTCCAGACGGTGCAGAAGGCGGGCGCCCAGGGGATCCGCGTGCAGTGCGCCGGCCGGCTGGGCGGGTCGGAAATGTCGCGGCGGGAGTTCTACCGGGAAGGGCGGGTCCCGTTGCACACCCTTCGGGCCGACATCGACTACGGGATGCGGGAGGCTCGCACCACCTTTGGCCGAATCGGCGTCAAGGTCTGGATCTACAAGGGCGACATCCTCCCCTACAAGACCTCGGCGGAGGAAAAGATCAGTCGGGAAGCCGCCATGGCAGTGGGTGAGACATCCGGCCAGGCCCGGCCTCGACGGGTGATCTCCGCCGGAGGTGGCCGGCGCCGGCCTGACCTGGGTGAGCCGGGAGCGCCGCCTCCGCAGCCTGAAGAGCCAGGCGAAGCCGCCGAAACCGCGGAAACCGCCGAAACCGCCGAAACCGAGTCCCGCCCGATCGTCGGTGTTGATCCCGAGCTCGAGCGCCTCCTGGCCGAAGAAGAAGAGATCGAGCGTCGCACGCGGGGCGAACACCACGAGACCCCCCATTTTCCCAAGGATGCTTGATCAGCCATGTTGATGCCCCGAAAGGTGAGGCACCGCAAGGTGCAGCGCGGCCGGTTGTCCGGCCAGTCCAAGGGAGGCACCACCGTCAACTTCGGCGACTACGGCATCCAGGCCCTTGAACCGGGCTGGATCACCGCCCGCCAGATCGAGGCAGCCCGAATCGCGATGACCCGGCACGTGCGCCGCGGCGGCAAGGTCTGGATCCGGGTGTTCCCCGACAAGCCGGTGACCGCCAAGCCGGCCGAGACGCGGATGGGGTCGGGTAAGGGAAACCCCGAGTACTGGGTCGCAGTGGTGAAGCCGGGCCGCATCCTGTTCGAGCTCGCCGGCGTCAACGAGACCCTCGGCCGGGCCGCGATGGAACGGGCCATCCAGAAGCTGCCCATCAAGGCCCGGTTCGTCACTCGCACCGCCCAGGACGAGGTGGAGGTCTGATGGTGAAAGCCAAGGAGCTCGATGAGCTCGACGCCGAGGAGCTGGACGCTCGCCTGGCGGAGGTGAAAGCCGAGCTGTTCAACCTCCGGTTCCAGCACGTCACCGGCCAGCTCGACAACTACGCCCGGCTCGGGCACCTCCGCCACGACCTTGCCCGCATCATGACCGTCATCCGCGCCCGGGAGATCCAGGCTGCCGAGGAGGAGCAGGTCCAGTGACCGACGGTCGCGTCAATCGGCGCAAGGTGCGTGAAGGGCTCGTTGTCTCCAATGCCATGGATAAGACGGCCGTGGTTGCGGTCACCGAACGAGTTCGTCACCCCCGCTACGACAAGACGGTCCAGCGGACAAAGCGGCTCTACGCCCACGACGGCGACAACTCGTTGCGCGTGGGCGATCGGGTGCGGCTGGCCGAGACCCGGCCGACTTCCCGGTTGAAGCGCTGGCGGGTCGTGGAAGTACTGGAGCGGGCGAAATGATCCAGCAGGAGAGCCGGCTTCGCGTAGCCGACAACTCCGGGGCCAAAGAGGTGCTGTGCATCAAGGTGCTCGGTGGGTCCAAGCGCCGGTACGCCTCGATCGGGGACATCTTCGTGGCCACCGTCAAGGACGCCATCCCCGGTGCCAACGTCAAGAAGGGCGACGTCGTCAAGTGTGTCGTCGTCAGGACCAAGAAGGAAAAACGGCGGCCGGATGGCAGTTACATCCGCTTCGACGAAAACGCGGCGGTGCTTATCAATGATCAACAGCAACCGCGTGGCACCCGGATCTTCGGGCCGGTCGGCCGCGAGTTGCGGGACAAGAGGTTCATGCGGATCGTTTCGCTCGCCCCGGAGGTGCTCTGATGAAGCTGCGCAAAGGTGATCGGGTCCAGGTCCTCCAGGGTAAGGACCGGGGTAGCAGGGGCGACATCATGCGGGTGCTTCCGAGGACCAACCGGGTGATCGTTGAAGGCGTCAACCGGGCCAAGAAGCACCAGAAGGCAACCCGGGCCACGATGCAGGGCGGGATCATCGACAAGGACATGCCGATCGCGGCATCCGCGGTCGCGATCGTCTGCTCGACGGATGGGCCGACGAGGATCGGCTACCGCATCGAGGAGAACGGCCACAAGACCCGGATCTGCAAGAAGTGCGGAGGTGATCTCTAGTGAGCACCACCGCCGGGCCGGCGACGGCGGTCGCAGAGCGCCCTCGGCTCAAGGTCCGTTACGACACGCAGCTGCGTGACCAGCTCAAGGACCAGCTCAGCTTGCCGAACATCATGATGGTTCCTCGCCTGGAGAAGATCGTCATCAACATGGGAGTCGGCCGCGCCACACAGCAGCAGTCGCTGCTCGAAGGCGCCGTACGGGACCTCACCATCATCGCCGGCCAAAAGCCGCTCGTCACCCGGGCCAAGAAGTCCATTGCCGGCTTCAAGCTGCGGGAAGGCAACGCCATCGGCGCCAAAGTGACGCTGCGGGGCGATCGCATGTGGGAGTTCTTCGACCGACTGATCAGCCTGGCGATCCCCCGGATTCGGGACTTTCGCGGCCTCAATCCGGCCAGCTTCGACGGGCGGGGCAACTACACCTTCGGGGTCACCGAACAATTGATCTTTCCTGAGATCGACTACGACAAGATCGACTCTCCCCGTGGCATGGACATCACCATTGTCACGACCGCGCGCACCGATGCCGAAGGCAAGGTGTTGCTCGAATCCTTTGGCTTTCCATTCCGACGCGAAGGGCAGTAACTGGTATGGCGAAGAAGGCGCTCATCATCAAGCAGCAGCGCAAACCGAAGTACAAAGTGCGGTTCTACACCCGTTGCCGGCGATGTGGCCGACCGCACTCGGTCTTCCGCAAGTTCGGCCTGTGTCGTATCTGCCTGCGCGAGCTCGTCCACGCTGGCGAGGTTCCCGGCGTGACCAAGGCCAGCTGGTAGGAGGGAGCTGCCGCATGACGATGACCGACCCCATCGCGGACATGTTGACCCGCATTCGTAACGCAAATGTGGCGATGCTCGAAGACGTCCGTATGCCCTCGTCCAAGCTGAAGGAGGCCCTGGCCACCATCCTTGAGCGGGAGGGTTACATCCAGGGGTACCGGGTCCACGATTCGCCCGGCCGGCCGGGCCGAACGCTCGACATCAAGATGAAGTACGCCCCCGATCGCACGAGGACGATCTCGGGCGTGCGTCGGGTGTCCAAGCCGGGCCTGCGGGTCTACACCGGCGCCGATCGCCTGCCCCGCGTGCTGGGTGGTCTCGGTGTGGCCGTGCTGTCGACCAGTCAAGGCCTCATGACCGATCGGGAGGCGCGGCAGCGGCGGGTAGGCGGTGAGGTGCTGTGCTACGTCTGGTGAGGAGGCGATAGATGTCCCGGGTCGGCAAGGCGCCCATCCCGGTGCCGGCGGAGGTCGAAGTGACCCTTGACGCTCGTCGGGTGACCGTGAAAGGCCCGCGGGGCACTCTGGAACGGGAGCTGCCCGGTGACATCACCGTCCGCCGGTCAGACTCGACCCTTCTCGTAGAACGGCCCAACGACGAGCGGCACAACCGGGCGCTCCATGGCCTCACCCGCAGCCTGGTGAACAACATGGTGCTGGGTGTGACCAACGGGTTCACCCGGGACCTGGAGATCGTCGGTGTCGGCTATCGAGCGATCTCGAGAGGTCCTTCGGAGATCGAGCTCTCGCTCGGTTTCAGCCATCCGGTGATGATCACCGCGCCCGAGGGCATCACCTTTGAGGTCCCGTCGCCTACTCGCATCAGCGTGGCCGGCATCGACAAGGAGAAGGTCGGCCAGGTGGCGGCCAACATTCGCAAGCTCCGCAAACCCGAGCCGTACAAGGGCAAAGGCGTGCGCTACTCGGGCGAACGGGTCCGGCGCAAGGCCGGGAAGGCAGCAAAGTGACCGCAGGGAAGAAGGCATCATGAGCAACAACACGCAGGCGGCCCGTGGGCGGCGCCACGCTCGGGTCCGCAAGAAGGTCATCGGCAGCGCCGAACGGCCCCGGCTGGCGGTCTTTCGGTCCAATAAGCACATCAGCGCTCAAGTCATCGACGACGGGGTCGGGCGCACCCTCGCGGCCGCGTCCAGCGTCGAGAAGGACGTGCGGACGTCGATCACCCGTACAGGAAATGTGGCTGCCGCGACCCTCGTCGGCCGGCTGGTGGCGGAACGAGCCAAAACCGCCGGCGTCAGCCAGGTGGTGTTCGATCGAGGCGGGTTCCTGTATCACGGCCGGGTGGCCGCAGTTGCCGACGCCGCCCGAGAGGCCGGGCTCGAGTTCTAGCAGGAGTGGAGTCGTAGATGGCAGACCAGCAGTTCGAAGACCGGACCATCAAGGTCAACCGGGTGGCCAAGGTCGTGAAGGGCGGCCGTCGATTCTCCTTCGCCGCCCTCATGGTGATCGGCGACGGTCAGGGCAACGTCGGGCTCGGCTATGGCAAGGCCAAGGAAGCCGGCCTGGCCGTGCAGAAGGGGATCGAGGAGGCCAAGAAGAACCTCTTCAAGGTGCCGCTCGCGGGCAGCACCATCACCCATCCCATCCTCGGTGAGGCGGGCGCGGGACGGGTGCTGCTCAAGCCGGCTGCTCCTGGCACCGGCGTCATCGCGGGTGGCGCGGCCCGCGCCATTCTCGAGATGGCGGGGATCCACGACATCCTGGCCAAGTCGTTGGGTTCCTCCAACAGCATCAACGTCGCCCAGGCGACCATCGCCGGCCTCCGTGCGCTCAAGCGGCCTGACGAGGTCGCCAGGCTCCGGGGCAAGTCGGCCGAGGAGATCACCCCGGCCGGCGTCCTGCGGGCCTATCAAGAAAGCCAGCGGGGTCCTCACATCCCGACTGAGGTGGCGTAGCCATGTCCTCCCAGCCGCAGCTGCGGGTCACCCAGGTCCGCTCGGCCATCGGAACCAAGCCCAAGCATCGCGGGACGCTGCGAGCCCTCGGGCTTCGGGGCGTTGGCAAGTCCCACACCTTGCCGGACCGGCCCGAGATAAGGGGGATGCTGGCCCGGGTTCCCCACCTGGTCACGGTCGAAGTGGTCTCCATCCCCGAACAGGTCGGAGAGTCGCATGCGAGTTCATGATCTTCATCCCGCTCCCGGCTCGACCCGCTCACGGCGGCGGGTCGGTCGGGGAATCGGCGGAAAGGGCGGCAAGACCGCAGGTCGGGGAACGAAGGGCCAGGGCGCCCGCAACAACATGAAGCCGGGCTTCGAGGGTGGTCAGCTCCCGCTGAAGCAGCGGGTGCCGAAGTTGAAGGGTTTCAAGAACCCGTTTCGAGTCTCCTACGTGGTGGTGAACCTGGACACCCTGGAGGAGTTCGAAGGTGATGTCGTTTCTCCTGAGACCCTTCGAGCCGCGGGACTGGTCCACAAGCACGGTCTGGTGAAGGTCCTCGGCCGGGGAGAGCTGACCCGGAGCCTGTCGGTGTCCGCTCATGCCTTTTCACAGTCTGCCACCCGCGCCATCGAGGCCGCGGGCGGCTCCGTGGAGGTTCTGCCACCCCCGTTCGGGCGGGGTCGTCCGCCGGCCAGAGGCAATGCGCTCACAAACCGCTGATCGCCTCAGCACATCGGGCGGCCCGGCGACGCTGGACAGCGACCGACGTAGATCGGCGCGTGGGGCTAGGTTGGCGGCAGTCGCGCCAGGAGCCTGGGCATGAGAAGCACGCTCGCCAGCATGAAGAACATGGTCAAAGTTCCGGATCTCCGGAACAAGATCCTGTTCACCCTCCTGATGATCATGATCTACCGGCTCGGCTCCTGGGTGCCGCTCCCCGGGATCGATTTCAAACAGCTGCAATCGCTCGAGAGCGCGTCGTCACACGGAGGGGTGCTCGGTTTCCTCAACCTGTTCTCGGGCGGAGCGCTCACCCGGTTCGCGGTGTTCGGCCTCGGCATCATGCCGTACATCACCGCCTCCATCATCATCCAGCTGTTGACGGTGGTCATCCCGAAATTCGAG
>Ga0306924_10007085_pt1 | contig 11208 bp, 7 predicted proteins | sample sta12Can44000111_FD_203756 | JGI IMG/M metagenome (GOLD analysis project Ga0306924, IMG submission 203756) | Lab enrichment of tropical soil microbial communities from Luquillo Experimental Forest, Puerto Rico - statanox.12C.anox.44.000.111 (v2)... | ecosystem: Environmental > Terrestrial > Soil...
TTTCCGCGCTACGTCGAGGACACGATCGAGCTGGCCCGCCGCGCGGCCGCGCGCGGCGCGCGGGTGCTGGCGCTGACCGACGGCCCCGATTCGCCGCTCGTGCCGGTCGCGTCGCTGACGCTGTACGTGTGCGCCGAGCGGCGCTTCGCGGCGACGTCGGAAGCCGCCGTGCTCGTGATGATCGAGGCGCTGATCGACGCGGTCGCGCTGCGTACCCGGCGCTCGGCGAAGGCTGCCGCCGAGATGACCGAATTCGTGCTGCCGTGGCTCACGCAGCCGCAAGCGGCGCTGCCCGCGGCCGAACCTTCCTGTTCCCGTACGGACCCGTCATGACTCCATCCCCTATCGTCGCGATTCACGGCGGCGCCGGCACGATCCTGCGCGAGGCGATGAATACCGAAACGGAAGCGCAGTATCGCGCGGAACTGACGGCGATCCTGCGCGCCGCGCAGTCGGTGCTGGCCGACGGCGGCAGCGCGCTCGACGCGGTCAGCGTCGCGGTGCGGCTGCTCGAGGATTGCCCGCTGTTCAACGCCGGGCACGGCGCGGTCTACACCGCCGAAGGCCGGCACGAACTCGACGCGGCGATCATGGACGGCGCGACGCTCGCCGCCGGCGCCGTGTGCTGCGCGACGCGCGTGCGCAACCCGGTGCTGGCCGCGCGGCGGGTGATGGAAGCGAGCGAGCACGTGATGTTCGCGGGCGCGGGCGCGGACGCGTTCGCGGCCGCGCACGGGCTGGAGATGGTCGAGCCCGGCTATTTCGACACGCCGTTCCGCCACGCGCAGTGGGTGAAGGCGCGCGACGCGGCCGGCACGATGCTCGATCACGACGCCGCGACATTCGCGTTCGGCGACGGGGTGCCGCCTGCGCCGGCGCCGCTCGATCCCGACCGTAAGCACGGCACCGTCGGCGCGGTCGCGCTCGATGGCCGCGGGCACCTCGCGGCGGCGACCTCGACCGGCGGGATCACCAACAAGCAGCCCGGTCGCGTCGGCGACACGCCGATCATCGGCGCGGGCTGCTATGCGGACGACGCGACGTGCGCGGTGTCGTCGACCGGCACCGGCGAGATGTTCATCCGGCTCGCGACCGCGCACGACGTCGCCGCGCAGATCGCATACCGTGGCGTGTCGCTCGGCGAAGCCGCGTACGACGTGGTGATGAACAAGCTGCCGCGCATCGCGGGGCGCGGCGGAATCGTCGCGGTCGACGCGCACGGCAACGTCGCGATGCCGTTCAACACCGAAGGCATGTATCGCGGCTACGCCCGCGTCGGCGAAACGCCGGTCACCGCGATCTATCGCGACGACACGGCCTGATTTCGCCCGCTATCCGGAGACGCCCGCATGACATCGAGCCGAACCCCGTCCGATCTCGCGCTGCCCGAGCAGCGGGTCGTCGCCGTCGACGATCTGTCCGTGACGTTCCGCCGCGAGGGCGCCGCGTTCGACGCGGTGTGCGGCGTGTCGTTCCACGTCGAGCGGGGCGAGACGCTCGCGATCGTCGGCGAATCCGGTTCGGGCAAGTCGGTCACGTCGCTCGCGCTGATGCGGCTCGTCGAGCATGGCGGCGGGGCGATCACGCGCGGCCGGATCGCGTTCCGGCGGCGCAACGGCACGCTGCTCGATCTCGCGCGGGCGAGCCAGGCGACGATGCGCACGGTGCGCGGCGCGGACATCGCGATGATCTTCCAGGAGCCGATGACGTCGCTGAACCCGGTCTTCACGGTCGGCGACCAGATCAGCGAGGCGATCGCGCTGCATCAGTCGAAAAGCGCAGCCGGCGCGCGCGCCGAGGCGCTGCGCCTGCTCGACCTGGTGCGGATTCCCGAGGCCCGCCGCGTGTTCTCGCGCTATCCGCACCAGTTGTCGGGCGGCATGCGGCAGCGCGTGATGATCGCGATGGCGCTGTCGTGCCGTCCGGCGCTGCTGATCGCCGACGAGCCGACGACCGCGCTCGACGTGACGATCCAGGCGCAGATCCTGCAACTGATCCGCGGCCTGCAGGACGAGATGAACATGGGCGTGATCTTCATCACGCACGACATGGGCGTCGTCGCGGAAGTGGCCGATCGCGTGCTCGTGATGTATCGCGGCGAGAAGGTCGAGGAGGGCGAGTCGGAGCGGATTTTCACGGCACCCGCCCATCGCTATACGCGCGCGCTGCTCGCAGCGGTGCCGCGTCTCGGCTCGATGCACGGCACCGACGTGCCGGAGAAATTTCCGCTGCTGAAGGTTGAGGCGGCCGCGCCGGGGAACGGCGTGGCGCCGGCGAGCCCGGCCGGCGCCGAAGCTGCGGGAGAGGCGCCCGCGCCCGCGCCCGTGCCCGCCCAGCCGCGCGTCGATCCGCATGCGCCGCCGATCCTGCGCGTGCGCGACCTCGTCACTCGGTTCCCGGTGAAAAGCGGCGTGTTCGGCCGCGTGTCGCAATACGTGCATGCGGTCGAGCGGGTCAGCTTCGAGCTGCGCGCGGGCGAGACGCTCGCGCTCGTCGGCGAATCCGGCTGCGGCAAGTCGACCACCGGGCGCTCGCTGCTGCGGCTCGTCGAATCGCAGGGCGGCTCGATCGAATTCGACGGGCGCGACATCGGCGCGATGAAGGGCCGCAGCCTGCAGGCGTTGCGCCGCAACATCCAGTTCATTTTCCAGGATCCGTTCGCGTCGCTGAATCCGCGCCTAACGGTGGGCTTCTCGATCATGGAGCCGCTGCTGGTGCACGGCGTCGCGCGCGGCAAGGCCGCGCAGGAGCGGGTCGACTGGTTGCTGGACAAGGTGGGCCTGCCCGCCGACGCCGCGCGCCGCTATCCGCACGAATTCTCCGGCGGCCAGCGCCAGCGGATCGCGATCGCGCGCGCGCTCGCGCTGAACCCGAAGGTCGTGATCGCCGACGAGTCGGTGTCGGCGCTCGACGTGTCGGTGCAGGCGCAGATCGTCAACCTGATGCTCGACCTGCAACGCGAGCTCGGGGTCGCGTACCTGTTCATCTCGCACGACATGGCGGTGGTCGAGCGCATCAGCCACCGCGTCGCGGTGATGTATCTCGGCCAGATCGTCGAGATCGGCCCGCGCCGCGCGGTGTTCGAAGCGCCGCAGCATGCGTACACGAAAAAGCTGATGAGCGCGGTGCCGGTCGCCGATCCGGCGCGCCGGCACGCGCCGCGCCAGCTCGCGGCGGACGAGATTCCGAGCCCGATCCGCGCGCTCGGCGACGAGCCGGTGGTCGTGCCGCTCGTCGCCGTCGGCCCGGATCATTTCGTCGCGACGCATCGCGTCGGCGGCGCGTATTGACGCGCGAGGGGCGACGATGGACCGCAGTTGCGCGCGCGCCAGGCAGAGACGGTTTTATCCCGAGCGGGTGCAGTCACCCCGTGAATTCCACCACGCGTTACCGAACCCTCCACAGGAGCCAGGCAAAATGAGCAAGCCGCATTCGTTCCCGATGTTCCGTCCGCGCGCGCTGGTCGTCGCGGGCGCGTTCGCGCTGTCGGCCGCGCTGCCCGCGTTCGCGCAGCAGACGGCGATGATCGCAGTCGGCGAGACGTTCACGACGATGGACCCGTACGACGCGAACGACACCGTGTCGCTGGCCGCGGCGAAGTCGTTCTACGAGGGATTGTTCGGCTTCGACAAGGACATGAAGCTCGTCGACGTGCTCGCCACCGGCTACACGGCATCGCCCGACGCGAAGGTCTACACGGTCAGGCTGCGCCAGGGCGTGAAGTTCCAGGACGGCACCGACTTCAACGCGGACGCGGTGAAGCTGGTGTTCGACCGCGTGACCGATCCGGCGAACAAGCTCAAGCGCTACAACCTGTTCCGCGTGATCGAGAAAACCGAGGCCGTCGATCCGTACACGGTGAAGTTCACGCTGCGCGAGCCTTTCTCCGCGTTCGTCAACACGCTCGCGCATCCGTCCGCGGCGATGATCTCGCCGGCGGCGCTCAAGAAGTGGGGCCGCGAGATCGGGCTGCATCCGGTCGGTACCGGGCCGTTCGAGTTCGTCGAGTGGAAGCAGACCGACGACATGAAGGTGAAGAAATTCGCCGGCTACTGGAAGAAGGGCTACCCGAAGATCGACATGATCGACTGGAAGCCGGTGATCGACAACAACACGCGCGCGGCGCTGATGAAGGCCGGCCAGGCGGATTTCGCGTTCCGGATTCCTTATGAGCAGGTTGCCGATCTGCGCGGCAATCCGAAGATCGACGTGGTCGAGCGGCCGTCGATCGTGGTGCGCTACATCTCGCTGAACACGCTGCAGAAGCCGTTCGACAATCCGAAGGTACGCCAGGCGCTCAACTACGCGATCAACAAGGACGCGCTCGCGAAGGTCGCGTTCTCCGGCTTCGCGGTGCCGTCGCCGGGCGTCGTGCCGCCGGGCGTCGACTATGCGGTCAAGACCGGCCCGTGGCCGTACGATCCGGCGAAGGCGCGTGCGCTGCTGAAGGAGGCCGGCTATCCGAACGGCTTCGAATCGACGCTCTGGTCCGGCTACAACAACACGACGTCGCAGAAGGTGATCCAGTTCGTGCAGCAGCAGCTCGCGCAGGTCGGCGTGAAGGTGCAGGTGCAGGCGCTCGAATCGGGCGAGCGCGTCGCGAAGGTCGAGAGCGCGCAGGACCCGGCGACCGCGCCGGTGCGGATGTTCTACATCGGCTGGTCGTCGTCGACCGGCGAGGCGAACTGGGCGCTGTCGCCGCTGCTCGCGTCGGCGTCGAAGCCGCCGAAGCTGTTCAACACGGCCTACTACCAGAACGGCCTCGTCGACGACGATCTGGAGAAGGCGCTCGGCACCGTCGACCGCGCGAAGAAGGCCGGGTATTACGCGGCGGCGCAGAAGCAGGTGTGGGCCGACGCGCCGTGGATCTTCCTCGTGCAGGAGAAGATCGTCTATGCGCGCAGCAAGCGCCTGCAAGGCATGTACGTGATGCCGGATGGCGCGTTCAGCTTCGACGAAATCTCGCTGAAGTAAGCGCGTTCGCGCGCCGGCGCAGCGATGCGATCGCGCCGGCGCGCCGCCACGATTCGGTGCCCTCATGCTGAATTTCATCGTCAAACGCCTGTTCGGCCTGCTGCCCACGCTCGCGCTCGTCGCGCTGCTGGTGTTCCTGTTCGTGCACTTGCTGCCGGGCGACCCGGCGCGGCTCGCGGCGGGGCCGGAGGCCGACGAGGCGACGGTCGCGCTGGTGCGCGCCGATCTCGGCCTCGACCAGCCGATGCCGACCCAGTTCGCGAACTTCTTCGTGAAGATCGCGCACGGCGACTTCGGCAAGTCGACGCGCAGCAAGCGGCCCGTCTCCACCGAAATCGGCGAGCGCTTCATGCCGACGCTGCTGCTGACGCTCGTCAGCATGGTGTGGTCGACGCTGTTCGGGATGGCGATCGGCATCGCGTCGGCCGTGTGGCGCAACCGCTGGCCGGACCGCATCGGCATGACGCTCGCGGTGTCGGGGATCTCGTTTCCCGCGTTCGCGCTCGGCATGCTGCTGATGGAGATCTTCTCCGTGAAGCTCGGCTGGCTGCCGGTCGTGCCCGACGGCTCGTGGCGCAGCTACGTGCTGCCGTCGCTGACGCTCGGCGCGGCGGTCGCGGCGGTGATGGCGCGCTTCACGCGCGCGTCGTTCGTCGAGGTGCTGAACGAGGATTTCGTGCGGACCGCGCGCGCGAAGGGCGTGCACGAGCCGACGGTGGTGCTCAAGCATTGCCTGCGCAACGCGATGATTCCGGTCGTCACGATGATGGGGCTGCAGTTCGGCTTCCTGCTCGGCGGCTCGATCGTCGTCGAGGCGGTGTTCAACTGGCCGGGCCTCGGCCGGCTGCTCGTCGACGCGGTGACGATGCGCGATTACCCGGTGATCCAGGCGATCGTGCTGCTGTTCTCGCTCGAGTTCGTGCTGATCAACCTGACCGTCGACGTGCTGTACGCGGTCATCAATCCGACCATCCGTTTCAAGTGAGGCGCGCATGAACACGACCGCCCAATCCGCGCCGGCCGCCGTACCGGCCGCGATCCGCACGCCGTGGAGCGAATTCTGGCGCAAGTTCAGGAAGCAGACCGTCGCGCGCGTGGCGGGCGGCTTCGTGCTGCTGCTCGTCGTGCTGGCGTTCGTCGGCCCGCACATCGTGCCGTTCGACCCGGAAAACTACTTCGACTACGACGCGCTGAACGCCGGGCCGTCCGCCGCGCACTGGTTCGGCGTCGACGCGCTCGGCCGCGACATCTTCAGCCGGATCGTCGCCGGCACGCGGATCTCGCTCGCGGCCGGCTTCTTCTCGGTCGCGCTCGGCGCGTTCATCGGCACCTTCTTCGGCTTGCTGGCCGGCTACTACGAAGGCTGGTGGGACCGCATCACGATGCGCGTCGCCGACGTGCTGTTCGCGTTCCCGGGCATCCTGCTCGCGATCGGCGTGGTCGCGATCCTTGGCAACGGCATGATCAACGTGATCTGCGCGGTGGCGATCTTCAGCATCCCGGCGTTCGCGCGCCTCGTGCGCGGCAACACGCTGATGCTCAAGCACATGACCTACGTCGAGGCGGCGCGCAGCATCGGCGCGCCCGACCGGACCATCATCATGCGGCACATCCTGCCCGGCACCGTGTCGTCGGTCGTCGTGTACTTCACGATGCGGATCGGCACGTCGATCATCACGGCGGCTAGCCTGTCGTTCCTCGGGCTCGGCGCGCAGCCGCCGACGCCGGAGTGGGGCGCGATGCTCAACGAGGCGCGCGCCGACATGGTCAGCGCGCCGCACGTCGCGATCTTTCCGAGCCTCGCGATCTTCCTGACCGTGCTCGCGTTCAACCTGCTCGGCGACGGGCTGCGCGACGCGCTCGACCCGAAACTGGAGCGCCGCTGATGCCGCATCAAACGGGACTCGCCGCCGCGTGGCGCTGCGGCACGCTGCCCGCCGGGCCGCGCGGCACGATCGCCGACGTGCCGGGGGTGACGGTCGGCCACTGCACGCTCGACGACGGGCCGGTGCAGACCGGCGTGACGGTCGTGAAGCCGCATCCGGGCGACCTGTACCGCAGCAAGGTGCCGGCCGGCGCGGCCGTCGTCAACGGCTTCGGCAAGAGCGCGGGGCTCGTGCAGGTTGACGAACTGGGCGTGCTCGACACCCCGATCGCATTGACCAACACGTTCGGCGTCGGCGCGGTGGCCAACGCGCAGATCCGCGCGGCGATCGCCGCGAATCCGCGGATCGGCCGCGACTGGCCGACCGTCAATCCGCTCGTGTTCGAATGCAATGACGGCCATCTGAACGACATCCAGGCGTTCGCGGTGAACGCCGCGCATTACGACGCCGCGTGGCGCGACGCGTCGCGCGACGTCGCGCGCGGTTCGGTCGGCGCGGGGCGCGGGATGTCGTGCTTCGACCTGAAAGGCGGGATCGGTTCGGCGTCGCGCATCGCCGTCGCCGCTGGCCGGCCGTACACGGTCGGCGCGCTGGTGCTCGCGAATTTCGGACGGCTGCCGATGCTCACGCTCGGCGGGGCGCCGGTCGGACGCATCGTCGCGGCCCGCGAAGCCGGGCACGCGGCGCCACCCGAGCAAGGCTCGATCATCATGCTGCTCGCGACCGACGCGGCGCTCGACGCGCGGCAGCTCGCCCGGCTCGCGCGCCGCGCGGCGGCCGGGCTGGCGCGCACCGGCTCGGTCTACGGTCACGGCAGCGGCGACATCGCGCTCGCGTTCTCGACCGCGTATACGATCGACCACGATGCCACCTATGTCGCGCTGCCGGCGCTGCTCGCCGATGCGTCGCTCGATCCGCTGTTCCACGCGGCGGCCGACAGCGTCGAACAGGCGATCGTCGACGCGCTGCTGCAGGCGGCGACGGTCACCGGGCGCGACGGCCATACACGGCGGGCGTTGCGCGACGCCGTGCCCGATCTCGAGCGCCTGGTTGGCGAAGCCCACCTTTTATGACCATGAACGTCCTCATCTCGACCGATATCGAAGGCGTCGCCGGCGTGTTCGCCGCCGAGCAGACCCGCCCCGGCAATCCCGAATACGAGCGCGCGCGGCGCTGGATGACCGCCGAGGCGAACGCGGCGGTCGAAGGCGCGTTTGCGGGCGGCGCACAGGCGGTGTGGGTCAACGATTCGCACGGCGGCTTCCGCAACCTGCTGCCGGACGGGCTCGATGCGCGTGCGCGCGTCGTGCTCGGCAAGCCCCGCACGCTCGGGATGATGGCCGGCCTCGAACGGCGGCCCGACCTGGTGTTCATGATCGGCTATCACGCGAAGTCGCAGTCGCGCGGGGTGCTCGCGCACACGGTCAACAGCTTCGCGTTCACGCAGCTCTGGCTGAACGGCAGCGAAGTCGGCGAGGCGGGGCTGTACGGCGCGCTCGCGCAGGAGTACGGCGCGCACGTCGCGCTGCTGTCGGGCGACGACGTGTTCGCCGAGGAGGCGCGGCCATGCTTCCCGGGCGCGCGCATCGAAACGGTCAAGACGGCCGGCGGCGCGTCGAGCGGCGACACGCTGACGCCCGCCGCCGCGTGCGCGCAGATCGCGGCCGGTGCGCGCGCGGCCGTCGCGCATGCGTTCGCCGCCGGCTGGCACGCGAGCGCGCATCGTCCCGAGCCCGCGACCTGCACGCTGCGCGTGCAGACGGCCGCGCTCGGCGACCTGTTCGGCATGTGGCCGTTGCTGGAGCGGGTGGATGCGGTGACGCTGCGCTTTTCCGCGGCGTCGGTGGAGCATGTGGTGCGGACGCTGAACTGCCTGTCGGCGATGTCGTTCATGCTGCGCTGAGCGCGAACGCCTTTGAGTGACGATTGTTTTACAGATCAACCGCAGACAAGGTGCTGGACAACACGCATATCCCCGTCATCCTGTTCGGCGATGAAGATCTGGCGCCGGCGGTGGAGGAGGGCTCGCCCCCGCCGTCCTGCCAGGGAAGGTCTGCAAAACCTTCGCGTGACGGCGGCATGTGAGACGACAGTAGCGGCATGAAACAGATCAGCCTTGTTGGAACGGGATTCGAGGTCTCGCCGAAGCGTACGCGCACGCGGGAATTCCTCGAAGAGATGAATCGGGTGGTGCCGTGGGCGCAACTTGTGGCGCTGATCGCACCGCATGCGCCGAGCAGAATCGAGCATCCTCAACAGCTGGAGCCAGCGGAAAAAGGGGCGGGGAGGGAGTGCTACTACGTGGAATCGCTCGCCGGGCCGCCCGGACGAGCCGTCCCCGCAGGGAGACGCGCCGGACGGTCCGGCGCGTCGTGCGAGCGTCAGACCGTCAGAACACCTGACGCAGACGCACGCTGCCGGTCTGCGACAGGAACCCGGACGCGGCCTGCAGTTCGTAACGCACCGACACGCTGAGGTTGCTCGCGCGCAGCAGCGTCACGCCGAGCGACACATCCGCGAGATCGGAGACCGGCCGCGCGCCGACCGTCGTGAACGCGGTCTGGCCGGTCGGGTCCGCCGCGAAGCCTGCGGCGGTGACCTGCTTGGCCTGATCGTACTCGTGGATCCACTGCACGCGCACGTCGGACAGGATCTGGCCGTAACGGCTCGTGAAGCCTTTGTCGAGTTGCACACCCAGGCTACTCTTCACGGAGTTGACGTCGCTCGAGCCGACCGACAGCGCGGCGCCATTGCCGCCGGTTTCCGTATAGCTGCCCTGATGCTGGTGGCTGTACGTGACCCCGGCGAGCGGGGTCAGCGTGACCGGCCCGAGCGCCAGCGGATAGCCGGCTTCCACGCGGGCGAGGTACTGCTGGCCGCTGAAGTGGCCGCTCGCGTTGGCCGAGTAGCCGGTCAGGCTGACGAGCCGCGTCGTGTCGTACTGCTGCTGCACGGCCGCACCGGACAGGTTCACATACCACGGGCTGCCCGTGTAGCTCGCATAGCCGATCAGGCCATAGCCGTTCACGCGCGCCGAGTTGCCGGCGGTGTCGCCGGTGTTGTTGAGCGCGGTGTTGCTGTACGTGAACGCACCGCCTGCGCGCCAGCGCTCGCCGAGCGCACGGTCCACGCCGACCAGCAGGCCGCCGTAGTTGGCGCTGTAGCCGTCGACCGATTGCCGTTCGTCCTGGCTCGCGTGGCCGCCGAAGCCCTCGCCCCACACGCTCCACTGGGGCGTGCTGTCGCCGGTCGCGATGCCGGTTTCGCCGGCGTTCTGCGCGATGCGCAAGGTGTTGACGCGGGAGCCGACGATGCTCATCGCGTCGACGGTCGGCGCGGCGGGCGCCAAGCCGGTTTGCGTCGCGCCGAGCTGCTTGCCGATGTGGTTGGCGGTGTTCGACGAGCCGTCGCCGAGGGAGCCGAGCACCGCGTTGTACAGGTTCAGCAGATTGGCGTTGCTGATGCCGGTATAGGCAAGCAGGCCAGTCAGCGACGAGATCGCATTTGGGATCGTCGCGCCGAGCTGCGTGCCGGGGGACGCGGTCGGGCTGGGCGTCTGGCCCGGCGACGAATGGCCGCCCAGCACCACCACCAGATCCGAATTGCCGCCGTTGCTCATCGCCGTGCCGGTGATCGTGCCGGTGTACCCGGTCGCCGAGTAGTTCAGGCTGGTCGGGTTGTAGGTGGCGCTGCCGGCGGTATCCACGACGACGAAGCGCTGGCCCGTCGCAAACGCATAACCACGTGACAGCAGCTTGATCGACGCGCCGGATGCGATCGACGTGTTGCCGGTGACGATGAGGCGCCCGTAGCCGCTGTCGGTGGCGATCGAACCCTGCGTGACCGCGCCGCTCGATACGCCGATCTGCAGTGTCGCGAGGCTGCCCTGGTTGTAGTTGCCGGTGATCGTGACTGGGGCATTGACCTGCAGCACTGCGGTGCCGGTGTGGTTCACCGCGAAGGCGCCGACGTTGATGTTGTCGTTCAGCAGCAGGTTGCCGGAGGCGAACGACACGTTCGAGGCGGTGTTGGTGATCGTGCCGGGTGTGTTCGCGAGGAAGCCGGTCAGTGTGCCAAACGTCGAGCCGGTACCTCCCGCGAGCGTCAGGTCCTGGCTGGACAGGTTCCTGATGTTGCCCGCAATCGTGCCGCTGTTCGCGACGATGCCGAGCGATGCGCTCGTGCCGTTGTCAAGCGCGTAGCCCGAGCTGGCAAGGGTGCCGTTATTGGTCAGCGTGCCGATCGTGCCGTTGTTGTAGAGCGCGCCGCTGATCGTTCCGCCGGCGTTGTTGGTCAGTTGCGTGATCGAGCCGGTGTTCGACAGGCCGGTCGTGGTGCCGGTGATCAA
>Ga0306924_10007088_pt1 | contig 11206 bp, 9 predicted proteins | sample sta12Can44000111_FD_203756 | JGI IMG/M metagenome (GOLD analysis project Ga0306924, IMG submission 203756) | Lab enrichment of tropical soil microbial communities from Luquillo Experimental Forest, Puerto Rico - statanox.12C.anox.44.000.111 (v2)... | ecosystem: Environmental > Terrestrial > Soil...
CTAGGCTGGAGTGCCGCCAAGCGCTCCTGGCTGACGGGTCCGGAAAGAAAGTGCGAAAGAAGTTCGAGGATTTGCGGGAACTCCAGCGTGTCGCGGGAAAAGGTGTCAGGGATATCCTTGTCGTGGCTCATGCTCGTCGCTCTGCTTCACTGTACTACTAGTTGGTACAACTTCGCGTGCCGGAAAGATTTAGAACTGTCAATCCGAGCGCAAAGAGAAATCTGCTTTTCCCGTAAAGAACAAAAGAAGCAGATTCCTCGTTGTGCTCGGAATGACAGGTGGGGGGACTTTCGTCGCTATTGATGGGCCGAAGTCCCGCGTAAGACTCAGCATGACTGCTCCTTTAGTTGCGGCTCGGCACCGCTGTCCTAATGATGGTCGCGAGGAATTGTTTCGTCCCAGCTTTTTTGGCGGATCAGCTCGCCGTTGAGCAGCAACTCGCGAGTGTAACGGTAGAAGAAGTGCGTCTTGTCACTGCTCAGATCAAGCTGGGTGCGCCAAACCAGAGCACGGTCAGGAAGGTCGACATCAGTTTCCGCCTCGCCGTGCACCGAACTGATGTCGCTGCGGGCGTCTGCGACCTCGTAGGTCAACTGTTCGTGGTCTTTCTCTTTCCCCCAGGGAAACTCCGAGGCATCATCGCCCCGCCACTCGACACGAGTCGCTTGGCGGGCTTCATCGCGTTCGACGGTCCAGTGGCCGGGCCAAGTCTCCCCGCTGGAATGCAGCCCGGGCAAGCTGTCGTCGGGCCGGACCACAGGCGGACGGAAAGACGGCGCAGGTAATAAGCTCTTCAGCGGCACGACGGGCAGGACAAGGCGAGAGGGTTCCCGGCCTCCGAGTTGGAGGGCGGTGGTCATTGCGTAGGGCGTCGGCCAGATCATGGGCCACAAAGCGTTGGAGACCCCCACACGCACGCGGTGCCCACGCGGGAAGACCCATGAGGTGAAATGCAAATCGACTTCCAAGGGATAGAACCGGCCGGGATCAAGGTCACGTGGGTCGCTCGGGGAATCGCGTTGGGTGCCGTTCAGGCCGGCGCCGGCAACCAAAGTTGTCGTGCCGTCGGGGGCCACATCGGAAAGGCGCACGAACCAATTTGCCACTGGCGCCGTGGCGGATGCCTGAAGAATAGCCCTGGGCCTGCCTAGAACGGCCGTCTCCTCACTGAGGGGCGCTGAGTCGTACGCCAGGCTAAAGGCGTCCACAGGGCGCTGATCCGGAGTGAGATCGCCCCACCAGAAACCGGCTTCCACGCCAACCGACGAGATGTACTTCAAATGGTGAACACTCGATGTGGGAGCCTTCCGGGTGAGCCGATGGTCAGACTGCAGATATAAAGTCTCTTCATGCAATCCCGCCGGGGGCCAGCCGTTTTCGCAGCGCCACTCGCCAGGAATTTCCGCAAGATTGAGGTCCGGTGGATACCAGTGCCGCATATAGACTGCCAGGCGCGGTTCGTTCAAGACGCCGTTCTCGCGATTTTTGAGCCAGCGGTCCCACCAGCGAACCGCCTGGTCGCGCCACTCGACCGCGGGACCAGGTGCGGCGTCGTGTGGGAAGGTGTGGTTCCACGGACCGATAATGGCCTTCACGGGGGCTTTCACCCGCTCCAGCATGCGCGGCACGCTGTCGCGATAGCCGTCGAAAAGGCCGCCAATCAGGAAAGCCGGTATCCGAAGGGCATCGAGCGCACCCACCGGAATCTTCCAGAACTCGCCGTCACGCTGGTGCCGCAGGTAGAGCAGGAACCAGGGTGGGCGGTCAAAGCGCGCTGCCAGGGACTGCTCATCCACTGGGAAGTCGGGGGCCCTCGTCAGGGCGCTCGACAAGTCCATGGCGAGTTCAAACTCATCGGCATGCATCATGCCGTCGATGTAGTGGATGTCGTCATGGAAGAGCTGCTCGGTGGCGTCCACCGCCAAAATCGCCTTCAGCGCGGGCGGGTGCCGCATGGCGAGCTGGATGGAGTTGAAGCCTCCCCACGAGATACCGAGCATGCCGACGTTTCCGTTCGACCAGGGTTGGCGAGCGAGCCAGGCGATCACCTCCAGGCCGTCCAGTTGCTCCTGCTCGGAGTACTCCCGCTCGGGGGTTTCGCCTTCGCTCGCTCCCGTGCCGCGAATGTCCACGCGAGCAGCGACGTAGCCGCGACGGACGAAGTAGGAATGCAAACCGTAATCGCGCTGTTTGCTCCAGTCGTCTTTGCGATAAGGGAGGTACTCCAGCAGAGCGGGGAACGTCTCTTCTGGCTTGGCGCCGACAGGGAGGAAAAGGTTAACGGCCAGCCGAACGCCGTCCTTCATCGGAATCCAAGCCCGGGCGATGCGGACAGCGTAGAGTGGCGGTGTCGCAGAGTCATCCGCCTCTGCTGGCAAAACCTTTTGGCCATTCTCCCCTCTCCCATCGGGAGCGGGACCGGCCCGCCGCCCGTAGGCTCTGGACCGCAGGGCAGGGGTGAGGGGGCGAATGAAGTTGTCCCCGCCAGGCGCCCACCCCATAGTTGTTCCCGCCAATCCCGCAACGAGGACGCGTAGCGCGATGAGGACAACCTTCGCTGGAGAGTGGATCACGATTCCTTCGCGGCACGGCTGCTTCTTAACCTCCATATTAACCTCCGGGACTTATATTACTGTTTCCGCTTCTGGTCTTGCGACGAAGTGCCGCATCCATTTTTGGCCGCCGAAGATCACGGCGGAAGGAAATCAGAACATTTTTGCATCCTGAAACACTGAAGGAAAGCCCAGCACGTGAGGCTACATAAGTTGTCTTTGAGAACCTGCGCCGGGAAGGACCGGCAGGGGTCTGGGGAGAGCCGGAAGTGGTACACTCGAAGACGTGGCCGCAATCGCTGATCCTGCAAGCGTTGCCGACGTTATCGTCATCGGCGGCGGAATCATCGGAAGCGCAATCGCCCTTCGGTTGGCGCCGGCGGGGCTGAGAGTAATCGTCTTCGACCGCGGGGAGCCGGGCGGCGAGGCTTCCAGCGCCGCGGCGGGCATGCTCGCTCCCTTCGGAGAGAAGATTGAGCCCGGGCCGTTCTTCGATTTATGCCTAGCGAGCTATCGGCTGTATCCCGGCTTCGTGCAAGAAATCGAGGATTTGAGTGGGGCACGCGTGGATTATCGCCGCCACGGAACCCTGCTGTTGGCTGTAAGTGAGGATGAAACACACGAGCTCGAGGGGATAGCTGCCACGCAGCAGAAAATGGGGGTGCCGAGCGAGCAGCTCGACGGCGAGACGGCGCGGCAACGGGTGCCGGGTGTCTCCCCCGCCGTACGGCGCGGACTCTTCATCGCGGGCGATCATTGTGTGGATAACGAACTCCTGACGCGGGCCGTGATCAGCGCCGCCCGACGACACAATGTTTCATTTTTTTCCCAGACTTCGGTGACACGGCTGAACGTTCGCCAAAGTCGGGTGGAGAGCGTTGAGGTTGACGCGAACCACATCGCACACGGCGCGACGCTCTCCGCCCGGCAGTTTATTCTCGCTGCCGGGTGCTGGTCGGCTGAACTTGTCAATCCGTTGGGGATCGCGTTGCACACCGAACCCTGCCGTGGGCAGATGATGGAGTTTGACACGGCACGCGAGCTTCCGCTCGTGCTGCGGGCCGGCCGCCACTACTTGGTCCCGCGCGCCGGCGGACGGGTAGTGGTAGGAACGACGGTGGAATACGCGGGATACGAAAAGACCGTAACTGGAGGGGGACTGCGCTCGATACTGGAAGGCGCAGAGCGCATCCTGCCCGATGTGAGGAACTTCAAGTTCCGCCGGGCCTGGGCGGGATTGCGTCCGGATACTGGCGACCATCTTCCCATCCTCGGCCCCGGAGAGTTGTCCAACCTGATCTTCGCTACCGGACACTTTCGCAACGGTATCCTGCTGGCCCCCGTGACTGCCAAGCTGGTTTCCGAGCTTGTGCTGACCGGTTCAACCTCCATCCCCATTGAGGCTTTCCAGCCCACCCGTTTCATAAGGCATAGTCCGGTGAGGGTGCCGTGAACTCCCGGCCCAACCTGTCTTCCGGCTGGCGCACACCTTTAGGTCTGCGATGCTGCCTGTCTGCACTCAGCACCGAAAACGCAGACTTAAAGGTTTGCGCCAGCCCGACGTAAATGCGGCTGCCCGGTGCGCACCGCTCCCAGGGCCGTGACCGGCGGCCTACAGATAGAATAAACTCAAGCGGGGAATCTGATAGCGCTCGAACAGACGCTTCTTCACGAGCTGCCGGTGCAGAGATTCAATCTGCGGTCCGGTCATCTTCTGGCGGCAACTCACCAGGCCTTTATCGACTTCGCGTCGAATGTCGGCCAGCAGCTCCAGTGGTGCGAGGCGGGTCAGGGAAGCCGTCAGTTTCTCCTCCAAGGAGCTGAGCTGGTTCTCCAGTTCTTCCAGGTTGGCCGTGATGTCACTCCGGGAAGCAACAGCCCGAAGGTTCGTGGCCACGTCGCCCAGATCGGTTGCCATCGCCCGAACCCCATCCCGTGCGCGACGTTGCGACGAGCCTTCCACTGCCTCTGCGCAGTGAATGAGATAGTTCCGGACCTCATCACTGCTGAAAGGCGGCTCATCAGGTTTGCTTTTGGGCCGCGGCCCGCCTCCGGTGTTCGAGGTGCTCAATTCCTCGGCCGCGCGCAGCACCTCCTGCGTACAATAAGCCAGGCTGTTCACCTTCCGGAACCGTTGCGGCCGCTTGGCAAACTTCTGGAAGGTCCGGTCGACGCCAATCAGCACGGCCTCAAGGGGAATGTCAGCTTCCTTCCAGCACTCCACCAGCGCCCAGTCGAGGGTGGACAACAACGTCGGAGTGCCGCGACATTTGCGGAAGCACTCTTCGATCTCGGTGAAATAGTTGAAGTAGTTTTCCAAAGCAAACAAGGAGTCAGAAGCCAGCAGTCAGAACTAGTTGAAAGTGGTCAGTGGCGAGGAGCAAGAAAAGAACACTTGCCACTGATCACTTGCCACTAGCGCCTTTGTTCTGATTCCTGGCTCCTGACTTCCGGTTGTGATCTTCTACGTTGCGCTCGTAGATAATCCGCAGGCCGTCCAGGGTTAGAGAAGGATCCACGGGAGGCTTGTATTTTGAAGCCGGGGCAACGAGGGCCGCTTGGCCGCCCGTAGCTACGACCTTAGTATTCTGTCCTAGGGCCGCGCAGATGCGGTCCAGGATGCCATCCATCAGCCCTACGGCCCCGTAGAAGAGTCCGGACTGCATACTGCTTACCGTATTGGTCCCAATGACCTTCTGCGGTTCCCGAATGTCGACGCGTGGCAGGCGCGCGGCGCGCTCAAAGAGCGCCTCGGCGGCAATGCCGATACCGGGTGCAATCGCACCGCCCAAATACTCACCTTTCTGCGAGACGACGTCGAAGTTAATGCCGGTGCCGAAATCGACCACCACGCAGGGGCCTCCATACTTCTCAAAGGCCGCCACAGCGTCGGCAATGCGGTCGGCGCCGACTTCCTGCGGGTTGTCGTAATGAATGGCCATACCGGTCCGTGTGCCCGGTCCCAGAAAGAGCGCTTGGAGATGAAAGTACTTCGTCGCCATCTCTTCCAGCAAGGAGTTGAGCGGAGGCACAACGCTCGAGATCATAATCCCACTGATCCGCTCGGACCGGATGCCCTCCAGCGTGAAGAGGTTGCGGATCAGAATGCCGTACTCGTCCGCGGTTTGTGAAGGGTTGGTGGTCAGTCGCCAGTGAGCACGGAGTTCCTTGCCCGCGAAAACCCCGAGCACCGTGTTCGTATTGCCTACGTCGATGGTGAGCAGCATGAGCCAGTATCCGGTATCGCCTTCATTTCACTTCGACAATTTCTCCGGACAACAACTTGTCCTCTTGACCGTCGTCGCGACGAATGCGCAGCGCGCCAGTTGGGTCGAGGCCCAACGTGGTGGCTAGGAATTCGCCGGAACGCATGGCCACGCGGATACGCTTGCCTCGAGCGTAGGTGGAAGCCGTCGGCCACCTCTCGGTGATCGCAGTGTTGCCATCATCCATCAGCATGCGGTAGTAATACTCCAGCTTCTGCAGGAGACCGATAAAGAGTCCGGCGCGCGAATAGTTCTTGCCGCCCTCCATCCGCAACGATGTGCCGATGGCCGCGAGTTCCTCAGGCATCTGGCGATGATTAACGTTGATCCCGAGACCCAGAACCACGGCGTGGATACGGTCCATGTCCGCACTCATTTCCGTCAAGATGCCACAGACCTTCTTGCCGTTGATCAGCAGGTCGTTGGGCCAGCGGATATCCGCGGGTAGGCCGGTCGCCTCGGTCACGGCGTCATGCACGGCCAGGCCTGCCATCAGCGTTAGGATCGGCGCGGCGGCGGGCGCGAGCGCTGGCCGCAGAATCAGCGAGGTGTAGATGCCGCTTGCCTTCTCCGAGTACCAGCTGCGGCCGAAGCGGCCCCGGCCCGCAGCCTGTTCTTCAGCGACGACCACCATCCCGTGGGGCGCGCCTTCCAGGACCAGTGACAGAGCCACGTCATTTGTCGAGCCCGTCCGGAAATAATGCTTGATCCGGTGCCCGATCTGCTGATCGCCTAATTCCGGACGGATCAGGCTGGGCAGCAGAATGTCAGGCAGCTTGCGCAGTTGAAATCCGTTGTTCTGGATGCCCCGCACGTCCACCCCCAGTTCTCGTAGCTTGTTGACCCAAAAATAGATGGTATGTCGTGGGACGCCGATTTCGTCGGCAAGCTTCGCACCCGGCACCATCACCGTAGCGTTTTTCACCAGGAGCTTGACCAACTTATCGATTCGTCGATCGGTGGGTTGCGTCATACGCGGCAGGACCCGGCATGGAGGACTGTCCCGCAGTTCCATCCTGATTTCTATGGCACAGCGCTGCCCTGGGCGCGCGCAACGCTGCCGAATCCTATTGGTAATCGAGGTACCCCAGGAAGTCAAGCGCACGACCCTAATTGCGAAATCGCCGATGGCGCCAAAGTGCAACCTTTCCGGTAGCTTTATCGTCTACGCTAATGTAGGATAGGGGCGTCCTCTGTCAGGGGGAGGTGTCCAGTGAAATCTCGGCTAAGAATTTCGGTGTGCGCGGCTGCGCTGGGCGTTACCGTGTGGTTGGGCGTTGCCGTCCGTCTGTCGGCCCAGGCGAACTCCCATGTGCGCATCGTTCGCCTCAGCTTCGCTGAAGGAACGGTGAGTATTCAACGTCCCGACGTCACCGGGTGGACCACCGCTCCGGCGAACACTCCCATTCAGGAAGGCTTCCAGCTTTCCACGGGCAAGGCGAGTTTTGCCGAGGTCCAATTTGAGAATGGCTCGACGGCCCGCATTGGCGAACTCTCGCTGTTGGAATTCACAGAGCTCTCGCTGGCTCCCTCCGGAGGCAAGGTGAATCGTCTGGGCTTTAGCCAAGGGTACGCCACGTTTCACTTTACTCCGGAACTCAACGACATTTATGAAGTCAACGTCAGCCAAGTAAAGCTGACACCGAACGGCAAGGCAGAGTTTCGCACTGACCGGGACGGAGACACCCTGCGGGTGGAGGTGTTCAAGGGCGAAGTGGAGTTTTCCGGGCCCCAGGGGTCAGTAACGCTGGCCAAGAATAAGGTTCTGGAAACATCTCTAAACACGGAGGAAGCCTACAAAGTCAGTCATGGCATTACCAAAGACAGCTGGGACGAGTGGGTGGCTGAGCGCGACGATGTAGAGGCCAGCAATCGGGCGCCTTCGGCTTATTCGTCAGCCGCGGCGGGCACCAACTATGGGTGGGCTGACCTCGCAACCTACGGTTCCTGGTCCTATCTGCCGGGTTTCGGCTATGGCTGGAGTCCCGCGGTCTATGCAGGTTGGTCGCCGTACTCACTCGGACGCTGGTGCTGGTATCCGGCGTTCGGCTACACCTGGATTTCCTATGAGCCTTGGGGCTGGTTGCCGTATCACTACGGCAACTGGGCTTTCGATCCCATGTTTGGATGGGCCTGGTTCCCCGGATCTTTTGGCCTTTGGTCACCCGCACTGGTTACTTGGTATCAAGGCCCCGGATGGATTGGATGGGCTCCCGCGAGCCCAACTGTTCAGCCTTCGGGTGGTAGGCCTGCGACTAGCGTTCCCGGCACCGGCAAAGGTTGTCCTGGGGCTTCGGGCTGCATCAAAGCCATCCCGGTACAAGCCCTTGAGAGGGGGAAGTTGGTTACTCCAACCGGCTTTATGTCTGTGGATGTTGCCAAGGCCGAACCGATTGCCGAGCCCGGCGTTCCTCCCACCGGTCAGGCCAGGCTTACCGGCGTTGCTCTTCCGGCGGCTCCGGACACGCGCGTAACTTTAGGACGCGAGGTGCGAGCCTTTGACGTTCCGCAGGGGCCCACGGATGCGCGACAGTCCGGCTCCAACGCGCCCGCCCAGAGTGGCAGGCTCCATAGCACGTTTGCGCGAATGGGCCCCCCGTCCAATGCCTTCACACGCTCGGCTCCGTTTTCAGGCTGGGGTTATGCCAATTCCAGCTTCGGGGCGGCATCACGCCCTGCGGCAGGCTCGGCATCGTCATCCCTCGGTGCGGGTGGAAGAAGCAGCGGCTTTAGCGCCGCCTCATCGCACAGCGGGGGTTCCTCCAGTGCTTCGTCGGGTAGTTTCGGCGGCGGCGGTTCACACGGCAGTGGCGGTTCCCACCATTAATTAAGCCCACTCGGCCGTCACGTATCGGCAGGCCTCCACCGGCCAAGAACCGCCGGCTATGTTCCTTCTTTTCTTGAATAGACGATAATGCCTGCGTAACCCACTACGGCGCTGCGATCGCCGCTGGTGTCCGCCGAGGTCGCATACTTCACCAGGCTGGCCCTGTCAGCACCGAGTTCTATGGCCGCTGTGAGCATGGCAATGGCCGGACCATAACCGCACATCGAGATGCCCTCGCGACGCAACACGTCGTAGAGTCCGTCCGGATCCAGCGCCAGGATCCTCTGAACGGCCTTGTGGTCTTTCTCGCGCGTGATGCCGTCGGGCTCGTAGTGGTTCATGTCACTGGAGGCAATAATCAACACCGGCTTTTGGGCCTCCCTTACGGCTTGCGCCACCCCGTGGCCCAAGGATTCGAGCGCGGCGTAACCCACGGAACCGACAGCAATGGCGAGCATACGGAATTGCCCGACGCGACGCTGAAGAAAGGGGACCTGGACTTCGAGCGAGTGCTCGGTCTGGTGGGCCTCGGAATCCTCAATGAGCAGGTGGCAGCCGTGGCGCATGGCTTCGCCCAACTCACTGTCTAAAGGCACCTCGCCGAGTGGCGTGCGCCAAGCTCCCCTGGACATCATCGCCAGCGGAGCGCCCCGCCCAAAATGATTGGGGCCCAGAATAATGTAGGAGGGTAATCGCGGGAGTTGGCGATAGACAGCCCCGGCCACGTGGCCGGAGTACATGTAACCGGCGTGGGGTACTACGCAACCGAGCGGGGCGCCCGCCTCTCCTTCCGCCGGCGTCTCCGGTCCGGGCGCCAAATACTCATCCAGATCGTGCGCTAGAGTCTCTGCCCGCGCTGGATAGAAGCGACCGGCTACTGCCGGACGACGGACAAGAGGGGCTTGCATGGCTGGCTCTACGGCTTCTCGTCTTCGACGCTGATTCGCAGAGCGCGAAGAAACTGGGCATCCTGGTTGGTGAGGCGGAATTGTTGGGACTGGGATGGGCGGCGGCGCGAACCGGTCAACTTCTGGCGGTGTACCAGGTTGCCTTCGTCGCGTTTGTTGAAGCCTATGGTGACTTCGAGCACTAGAAAGAGGTCATAACCGGCGGCGCGGATGCGACCCATCGCGTCGGCAATCCTTTCGGAGTCCGAAAGGGATTCGTTGATCGCCTCACCGAGTTCCTTGACCAGCCGCTTGAAGTTATCGTCTAGGTCCAAAAGGCACCTGACTCTCTCTGGCCCTGCGACACCAGAAGTTATTGTAGACTTCCGCCGATACGCGTGTCAAGTTGATGGGAAACGCTCCGGTTGACACCCTCACTCAGGCCTCCCTATCCTGCTGGAGATGAGGAATTGCCCTCCCCGACAGTCCCGCCGCCTGGCCGCACCAAAAGCGTTCCTGGGCTGCTCTATTGCGGCCGCGCTTCTTGCTGCTCTGCCGGCGCTGGGGAAGAAATCGCGGATCAAAAACACGCCCACGAATGACATCGCTGAGCAGGTGCTGCGCGACCTGCTCTCCACACCACTCGGCAAGACGATGCCTCCGCTGCGCTGGGAATTCTTCCTGCTCGACGACAACCGCATCCAGGCTTCATCGGATGGAGCTGGCAGAATATTTGTGACCACTGGCCTGGACCGATGGTACCTGGGCAAGGTGCGCGGCATGTGGGCAGCGGTGCTGAGTCATGAGGTCGGCCACGCGCTGATTCTTAATCCCGCTTCTTGGTCCGGCTTCCAGGCAGAGCTCGAAAAGGCTGAACAGCAAGCTGACGGCGGCCGGGACCCGCAGCGCGTCACACAACCGCTGCTGGCTTGGTCCGCAGAGGCCGGAATGTTCGACGTAGGCAATCGCAAGCAGAGAGAATACGCCGCCGACTATATCGCTATGATGCTGATGGCCGAGGCCGGGTATCACCCCGAGTACGCCCTCACGCTCGACCAGTGGTTCAGCGGCAGCTTGTTCGATACGCCGACGGAGTTCCTGGCGGCGCACCCTCGCTGGCAAAAGCGCGAAGAGCACGCTCGGAAGGACTATGACCTGGCGGTCGGGATCTTTAACTCTCGCTGGCCAGACGCCCTCAAGTCGCCCGGCGGAATCGCACCGCCTATCGGCAAGCTGGGGCCTATCACTGCCCAGCCGAGCCCGGACCGCGCTGAACTTCTCATCAATGTTCCGTTCAGCGCCAGCAAAGCGGCGGGCGCCCCGATGAGGGTCGTTGCCGTGTTCGTCGCTGGCCGGGCGTTGGTGCAGTCGAAAGACGCTAGGTTTCGTGCTCCTGGCGGCGAACTGGAACTCAACGAGTCCTTTCCGGGCGCTGCCAGCCTTTCCCGTGAGGTCTCCTTCCAACTCCCAGTGGCCGCTCTCAAAACCACCCAATCGAAGCTCCGGATGGTAGTCTTTCTTAACGCCGGCGAGCAGGTGCTGGACGTCCGCGTCATGCCCATCGAAGTGAGTTTGCTCAAGAACTGATTTCGCGGCCTCTTAGTTGCACAAATTGGCGTAAACAACCCTTTCGTATCAGGGCACGACTTCAGTCGTGCCCTGGAGTTTCTACAT
>Ga0306924_10007089_pt1 | contig 11206 bp, 6 predicted proteins | sample sta12Can44000111_FD_203756 | JGI IMG/M metagenome (GOLD analysis project Ga0306924, IMG submission 203756) | Lab enrichment of tropical soil microbial communities from Luquillo Experimental Forest, Puerto Rico - statanox.12C.anox.44.000.111 (v2)... | ecosystem: Environmental > Terrestrial > Soil...
ACGCGGGAGGAGATCCTGGACAATATCATGCTGTACTGGCTCACCAACACCGGGGTCTCCGCCTCTCGTCTGTACTGGGAATACAAGGGCGGCTTCTTCAACGCCAAGGGCGTCTCCATCCCGGTGGCCGTGAGCGTCTTTCCCGGCGAGCAATACCAGGCGCCGCGGAGCTGGGCCGAGCGGGCCTATCCCAAGCTCATCTACTACCACGAGGTCGACAAGGGCGGGCACTTCGCCGCCTGGGAACAACCCCGCCTCTTCTCAGAAGAAGTTCGCGCGGCGTTCCGGACACTGCGCTGACCAGACAACGACGGGGGGGCGGCGCGCCCCCCGGCACGCCGTTCCGCACACGCGACGGGCGGGGCCGCTGGCCGGGACATCCAGCCAGCGGGAGCGTTGTCATGACAGCACACTGGCCGCCCGGCCTTGTTATCCCTCTGCGCGCTAGCTCAGACCAGGGTAACGGCCAAGGTACGGCCAGGGAGTCACGGGCGCGATCGGGCCGCCCGGGGCGCGACCGTGAGGCAGTACAGGTATGCCGCTGGCGCGGGAGTAAGGCCGTTGCCCTGCAACGTCGGGCCGAAGCCGATCGGTCCATCCCTTCTGCCGCTACGTCAGCCGATCGAGAGAAAGGGAGCAGATCCTATGTCCGGCGAAACTGAAATCCGTCCCTTCCGCGCCGAGATTCCCGAGGAGGAGGTGGTCGAGCTCCGGCGGCGGGTCGCCGCCACGCGGTGGCCCGACCGGGAGACCGTCACTGACCAGTCCCAGGGTGCTCAGCTGGCGAAGGTCCAGGAGCTGGTGCGCTACTGGGGCACCGACTACGACTGGCGGAACGGCGAGGCGAAGCTGAACGCCCTGCCGCAATTCATGACCCAGATCGACGGGCTCGACATCCACTTCATCCACGTCCAGTCGGCGCACGAGCACGCCCTGCCGATGATCATGACGCACGGCTGGCCCGGTTCGGTGTTCGAGCTGCTGAAGACGGTCGGTCCGCTGACGGATCCGACGGCCCACGGAGGGCAGGCCGAGGACGCGTTCCATCTGGTGCTGCCTTCAATGCCCGGCTTCGGCTTCTCGGGCAAGCCCACCAGCACCGGCTGGGGCCCGGAGCGTATGGGCCGCGCCTGGGACGAGCTGATGCGCCGTCTGGGCTATGAGCGCTATGTGTCGCAAGGGGGCGATTGGGGGGGCATCGTCACGCACGCGCTAGCGCGGCAGGCGCCTGCGGGACTGCTCGGCATCCACACCAACTTCCCGGGAACCGTGCCCCCCGAAATAGCGGAGGCGCTTCAATCCGGCGATCCGCCGGCCGGGCTGTCTCCCGATGAGAAAGCTGCGTACGAGCAGCTCATTGACCTGGTCACCCACGGCTCTGGCTATGCCGCCATGTTGAGTACGCGCCCTCAGACGGAGGGCTACGGCCTCACCGATTCGCCCGTCGGGCTGGCGGCCTTCTTCTACGAGAAGTTCGCCGCCTGGACCGACAGCGGCGGCGAGCCCGAGCGGGTGCTCACCTACGACGAGATGCTCGACGACATCACGCTCTATTGGCTCACCAACACCGCGACCTCAGCCGCGCGAGTCTACTGGGAGAGGAAACCCCCCGTACCTGAACGCGGTGGACATCTCCATCCCGGCTGCCGTGAGCGTCTTTCCCGGCGAGGTCTATCAAGCCCCGCGCAGCTGGGCCGAGCGCGCGTATCACAACCTCATCTACTTCAACCAGGCCGGCAAGGGCGGCCACTTCGCGGCCTGGGAGCAGCCGCAACTCTTTTCAGAAGAGGTTCGCGCGGCATTCCGGTCGCTTCGCTAGCGTCATCGAACGTCCGCACATGCTCTCGCCCGGCGTGGCGGCCGAGCTGCGCGGCCACGTCGTCCTCGCGGACTTCTGGGCGCTGACGTGCATCAGCTGGCCGCACACGGAGCCGTACCTCCGTGCGTGGTCGCGGTCCTACGATTCGGTTCGCCCTGTGTAGGCGGCGAGTAGGCGGCGAAACGAAACCCTCCTGCTGGTGCCCACGAAGATAGTGCGGTGCCCATCACGGCGAGTGACTTGAGCTTCCGGTCATGTTGTCAGTCTGCCGGGCTCTGTTCGGCGCTGACGGGCGTTGTTGCCACTGTAAGCTCCCGCGCGATAAAGGGTCGCGCACGGATACTTCTGCGCCTCGTCAGGGCTCAAGGTCGGTCACTCCCTTGCCGCTTGCAATATCGAACGGCACAGAAGCCTGGTCGTGCACGATCAGCCAATTGTGGTCGAGCTTCCGGAAGCAGAAGGTGCCCCGGACCCAGATCCCGCTCGTCGCCGTCCCGTCCTTCAGCGTGCCGCTGAGCCGGCCGAAAGCGTGCCCGAATGCCACATCATCACCCACGGTGACGGTCAGGTCGCGAACCTCATAGTCCACATCCTGGAAGAACGTGAACACCTTCGCCCAGTTCTTCAGCTTCGCCTCTAGCCCTACATGCTGCAGCGGCGGCTCGACGTCGAAGGACACCACGTCCGTTGCGTACAGCCGCTTCAGGCCTTCGAGATCCTTGGCCTGGATTCCTTCCACGATCTTGTCAACCTGCTGCCTGACCTTGGCTTCGTCTTCCTCGCGTTGCGCGGGCACCGATACTCATCCCTTCCGACCGGCGTGGAATCTTGGCTTCTACCCGTAAGACGAAACAGCTACCGAGAATGTCAGGCCCGCGGCCTCGAGGGGGTCCTGCGGGCCAGGGCCAGGGCTGGGTGAAGCCGTGCCCGGCTGCCACCCGCTGCCGCGAGGCCCACGCAACCTGGACCGCCGTCGCCCCTGACGCGGTCTTTACGGTGCGAACCCACGCCACCGGCCAATTCTTCGGCCCTCTCGCTTCTGCCGCATGCAGCCTCGTCTTGGCCTCATGTATCAGCAGGAAGGGAAGCTTCGGTCAGGACGATAGAACCAGGGCGTCGCCGTGTCCGAGAGACGCCTGCAGCGCATCGGTCAGCAATGCGGCCAGCGCCTCGAGCTGCACGTCGGCCGACGGGGAGACCTCTTGGTCCGACCCGTCCAGCGCCCGGGCGGCGAGGCCTGCCTTGCTGTCGATCAGCGCGGCGATCCGGGCGTCGATGGTCTGCGCGGCGATGATGCGCCAGGCGGTAACCGGTTCGGCCTGTCCGATGCGGTGGCTGCGGTCGATGGCCTGGGTCTGCTCTGCGTCGGTCCAGGACAGCTCGGCCAGCACGATGTTCGAGGCGACCTGCAGATTCAGGCCGACGCCAGCCGCGGTCAGCGAGCACACCGCGACCGTGACGTCCGGGTCGTTCACGAAGGCGTCGACGTTCGCCTGTCGCGCTGTGGGTGTCTGGCCGCCACGGATCGACGAGAAGCGCATCCCCTTCCGGGCGAAGATCTCTTCGGCGGCGTCCATCACGTCGACGTGCTTGGCGAAGAAGACGACCTTGCCGGCGCTGTGGGCCAGCTGAGCCGCGTAGTCCGCGGCCAGTTCGGCCTTTGCCTGGCCGATGTGTCGCATCATGGTGAACACGTTCTCGCCGGACTGCGCTGTCGTCGCCTGCTTCAGCTCCGACCGGGCCACCCGGCGGACGAGGTCGTGGTCGATGCCCTCGGCGGCGGCGTCGGACGGTTGGTTCGCGAGCGCGGTCTCGTACCGCGCCACCATCCGGCCAGCGAGGGCCCGTTCTGCCGCCCGGATCGACCGGCCGGCCCGTTCGTCCAGCTCAACGGGGAGGTCGGCGATGCGGCGGGCGGGGAGGTCGGCGGCCACGTCGAGCTTGCGCCGGCGCACGATACCCAGGTCGATCACGCACTGGTGCGCCGCGGCGTGGAAGCCGGGGTCGGCGGGCGTCAGGGCGGTGTTCTCGAGCGCGTCCATTAGCCGGTCGAGGGGCTTGCTGTCGTCGATCCAGCCGAGGAACTGCCAGATTGCCCGGAAGTCCTCGATGTCGTTGATGAGCGGTGTGCCGGTCAGCGCCATGAGCAGGGGCCGGTCGGTACGGGACCGGATGCGGTCGGAGAGCGCGAGGACGTGCTGCGAGCGCTGGGAGGTCTTGTTCTTGATGAAGTGAGCCTCGTCTACGACCATGCCACGGAAGCCAAAGTCACCGAGCCAGCCCATGTGGCGGTCGAGAACCTCGTAGTTGAGCACGACGATATCGGCGAAGCCGTCCACAGCCTCGCCGTCGCCCTGCACTACAGTGGCCGGGCGGTGGGGAGTCCACTGGGCAGCCTCACGGGCCCAGTTGGTTTTGACGACGTTCGGCACGACGACCAGCAGCGGGTATGCGTTCGCCGCTTCCGCGGCGAGCAGCGCCTGGGCCGTCTTGCCCAGACCCGGCTCATCGGCGAGCAGGAACGTCCGGTGACCGGCAGCGGCAGCGGCGACCAACTGCCCCTGGTGCGGCATCAGGTCTAGGTCCGCCGGGGTGAACCGCGCCGTTGGCGCCGGGAGCGCCATGCAAGCCGGGGCTCCGCTACCGGCACGCTCGAAGGAACTCAGCAGCGGGCCGAGCAGCTCCCAATCGGCCAGGCGGCGCGGACGGGAGGTGAGCTGCGGAACGGCGGAGAAGTCGGGGGCGAGAAAGGGGTTCGCCAGCTGCCGGGAGATCACCGACTGCGGCACGACCTGCCGCTCCGAGCCGGCGGAAGCTGTAGCGGTCTCTGTAGGCGCGATCTCTTCGGGCGCCGGGTCGATGCCGACATCCCGCAGCATCTTCCGCTTGAGCGACCGGGCCGCGTCGGAGACGCTGGAGTCCTCGGCGAGCAGCGCCAGGAGCCCAGCGTCCTGGACGGCGGTCGTCGCGAGGATGGTCGCGATGCCGTCCAGGCGCTTGAGCTGCTCGGCCCGATGGCTGTCGCTTCCGGCCGCCGCCCAGACGCGGGCCCGCTCCTCTCGCAGCAGTAGGGCGACGGCCTGGAACTTCGTGCGCACGGCAGGCGTCACCCGGCCGCGCCGGGCAGCCGCCTCGACCTCACGGGCGGTTCGGGCGAGCACCGCGACGACATCACCGCGGTGGTGGACGCGCTGCCGCTTCCGCGGGGCGCTACGGCGAGCGCCCGTCTGGCGCTGGCCTGGTCGAGCCACAGACCTCTCCTCAGGATGCCGGGACACGGCAACATGCAGCACAGTCCCACGGCCAGGGGCGAGAGACGTCCCGGGCAGAAGGCCTGGTGCCTTGAACTCCGAGCCAACTGCGGATCTCCGACGATCGACGCAGGCAGACCCCGACAGGCCATTTACACATACCCCGGGCCACCCCGAGCCACCGTGGGCGGGCTAGCGATCACAGCACGGGCAAGTCGCCGTCGGACGACCGGCGCAGTTCTCGGCTACCACTCATGGTAACGCGCGCAGGAGCGCATAATTCCCGGCCGCACTGTGCAGACAGGTCCTCAATTGCCGCTGATGGTTCCAGGTGACTGACCAGGTGGTTATCGTCGGCAAGTGGCCGACGTTGACCGGGGCTGGAGCACCGAACGGCTCGACCTTGAGCCGGTCACCGTGCACCACGCCGCCGAACTGGCCCCGTTACTGAACGACGCGGCGTTGCACGAGTTCACCGGCGGGGCGCCCCTGGGCCCGGCCGCCCTGGCCGCACGGTACGCGCTGCTAGCCGCGCGCCGCTCCCCCGACGGCAGCCAGCTGTGGGGCAACTGGGTGATCCGCGTGCGCGGCACCGGCGCGGCGGCCGGGACCCTGCAGGCCACCCTGCCCGCCGGAGGCCCGGGCGCGGGCCCGGCCGAGGTGGCCTGGGTGCTGGCCCGCCGCTACCAGGGCCGCGGCTACGCGGCCGAAGCCGCCCGCAGCCTGGTCGCCGCGTTGCAGCAGGCCGGCTGGACCGTTATGGCTCATATCCATCCCCGCCACCTGGCCTCGCAGCGCGTAGCCCGGGCCGCGGGGCTGTCGCCCTCCAGCGAAATCCATGACGGCGAAATCCGCTGGATCAGCAACCCGTAAATGGCACCCTGGCCCAGTCACCAGCTGCACTTGCGTCCTCATGCCGCATGCGGGTGCTAGGCCGGGTTGCCGGCCCATTCGTCGAGTCCCAGCAGGCGCCGGCCAAGCGGGCTGAGCGACGCCTGTTCAGCCCGCTGCTCCTCGATGCGGCGTGGATCGCCGGGGAAGGCATCGCCGTCGGGGGGCGAGCAGGCGGACCACGACAGGATGCGGCTGCGCTGCGCCATCTCGCGCTGCTGTCCGGCGGGGGGCGGCGGATTCATGGCGACGTATTGGGCCAGCCGGGGGCGCTGCGAGGAGTTTCTGCCGTTTCCGTGCAGCAGCGTCGTCTTCCAGATGACCAGGTCGCCAGCGGTCAGCGGAACCCTGACAATCGGATGGTCGCCCAGGTCGGGGGCCCGGGGGACCGGGCCAGCCTTGGAGGCTTCGGCCAGGAAGCGCTGCTGGTCGCGGTAGACGGAGGGGACGCACTGGAAACCGCCCATATCGGCGGACGTGTCCTCCAGCGCGAGAACCCCTTGCAACCGGAACGGGATGTCGGGGTACCGGTTGATATCGGTGTCCCAGTGGATGAAGCCGGACTGGTCGTAGTCGGGCCGGTCGGGCCGGACCGGCGGCTTGAGCGCGACCCGGTCGATGGAGACCCACAACTGGTCCGTGCCGTGCAGGTCGCGGAAGATCCGGTAGACCGCCGGGTGCTGCCGGACCTCCCACATCGACTGGTAGTGGTACATCTCCACCATTCCCGGCCGTGGCCGGATGATGGCCGACTGGTACCACGTGGCAGGGTCGCCAGGTGTGGCACCGGCATGGCGCCAGATGTCGTCCACGACGGCCCGCAGGATCGAGCCGGGCAGGCCAGTCGGCACCACGATGTACCCGTCCGCGTCCAGGGCGCTGCCACTAAGTCCCTGCTCCGCTGGCACGGCTGCGCTCTTTTCCAACTACCCTTCTCCGTCCTTGATGCGTGCGGCGGCTGAGCCATCTCCCCCAGCATCCCCCGGACCGGCCCCTATTCTCATCGTCCCGCCCGGCAATCAGCCACCGGCACGCAACGCCGCCTACGTCACCCTGCGGGGTAGGACTGCATCCAGACTTGGGCGTCGATACCGGGTGTTTCGCCGTCGAGGCGGTAGGTCGTGTGCACAGTGCGCCGGGAGCCGAGCATGGACCGGGCGTCGGCGATGGCCTGTGCTGGCAGTCCGGGGCAGGCTGGAGCTTGTCTCCATCCCGCCGAAACCCGGCGACCGGTGACCATGTCGGCCAGGATGCGCCGGCTGGCCAGCGCGGGAATCCCACGCCTGATCTATCACCAGCAGGGTCAGATCCGCCGGCGCCACCCGCAATCCTGTAGTCGCCGCTGTGGCCGCCGACAGCAGCGGCACGCGGCTGGGCGGTCCCGCGAGTGCCCGCACCCTCCGACGCTTGCTCACGCACTGTTGGCAACGCTCACATCTGCCGAATAGAGCGTGTTCAGTAGGCGCATGCTTTTGCGTGGTTCAGCATGAAAGTCCGTCATTCGACGATTTTTCAGAGGTGTTGGGCGGGCCCGGCCGTGATCGGCGCCAGCAGCGCGCTCAGGTCGGCCAGGACGGCAGTCGTACTGCGGATCTGACGGAAGCGGCGGATGGGGTTCATCACGACGTCGTGCTGGTGGTGGCTGGCCGGCGTTCGTCCGATGCGGCCCGGGGCTGTGGTTGAGTGCCAGCTGGGGCTGGGATGCGTGGCGGCCCGCTGGGTGCTGCGGGCGGTTGTGGTGTGCCGGGGATGCGGCCAAGCCCGGGCAGCGCCGTGGCGCGGTGGAACATCAGCGCGGCCAGGTGCCGTGCCCGGGCGGTGGGGCCGGTGTGGTGACGGCGTGTCCTGCGGGCCCGCCGCGCGGTCCGGAGCAGGCGGTCCCGCTCGCCGGCCTGCTGGGCGTCGTCTTGGCGGGCCTTGGCGAGGTACTCGTGGAAGGTCATGGCCTGCTCCCTTTGGCGGCGGCTGCGATTGGTGGCCGGGTGGCGGTAACCGGCCGTCGTGCCGGTTTCCACCATCGCCAGTGGCCTGGGGTTTGCCCACACGCGACGGCCCACGCGACCACTCACCTAAATCGCCTGGTCCGCCGGGCAGTAGTGGCGTGCCGCGCACGGATGCCACCGGGCGAGGCGGCCCGGCGGGTTCCCGCGGGCGTGCCGGCCCAATGGCGACTTTCCCGGCCGGCCTGCGTAGCCTCGTGCTGGCGGGGCCGGGTCCGCGTAGGCTTTGGGCGTGGCCTTGTCCGTGCCGGGCTGGGGCGCGGGTGGTGGGGAGAGGCGTTGGGGGCGGCGGAGCAGCCTGGGCTAGGGTTCGCGGCATTGCTGCGGCAGCTGCGGATCGGGGCCGGGCTGACCCAGGAGGAGCTGGCCGAGGCGGCGGGGGTGAGCCCGCGGGCGGTCAGTGACCTGGAACGGGGAATCCACCGCACCGCTCACAAGGACACCGCGCTGCTGCTGGCCGGCGCGCTGGGCGTGGACGGACAGGCACGCGAGTTGTTCGTCGCGGCGGCCCGCGGCCGCGCCCCCGCCCCGGGCGTGCTTGCGTCCGTGCAACCGCAGGCGCGGGCGGCATCCTGGGCTGCGGCTGGTGGCGTGCACGGGTTTCCGGTCGCGCTGACCAGTTTCATCGGGCGGGAAGCGGCGACCTGCCAGGTGGCGGGGCTGCTGGAGGAGCACCGGCTCGTGACGGTGACCGGGCCGGGCGGTTCGGGCAAGACCCGGCTGGCCGGGGAGGTGGCCCGGCAGGTGGCGGCCCGGTTCGCCGACGGGGCGTGGCTGGCCGAGCTCGCGCCGGTGGCGGACCCGGCGCACGTCGCGGCGGTAGTGGCCGCAACCCTGGGGGTACGCGAACAGCCGGGAGCGCCGGCGGCCGAGGCGCTGGCGCGGGCGCTGGCCCGCCAGCAGGTGCTGCTGGTGCTGGACAACTGCGAACACGTGATCGGCGCGGCCGCGGCGCTGTGCGCCGGGCTGCTGGCAGCCTGCGATGACGTGAGAATCCTGGCGACCAGCCGCGAGCCGCTGCGGATCGCCGGGGAGGCCCGGTGCCGGCTCGGGCCCCTGGCCCTGCCCGACCCAGACAGCCTGGCTGACGTGGCCGGGTGCGAGGCGGTGGCGCTGTTCGCGGACCGGGCCCGTAGCGCGGACGCGTATTTCGCGCTGACCCGCGAGGTGACCCCGGCGGTGGCGGGGCTGGTGACCCGGCTGGATGGGATGCCGCTGGCGATCGAGCTGGCCGCGGCGCAGGCCGAGGCGCTGGGCGTGAGCGGGCTAGTGGAGCGCCTCGATGAGCGGTTCGCGCTGCTGGCAGGCGCCGACCGGCTGGCGCCGGACCGGCAGCGGTCGCTGGCGGCCGCCGTGGACTGGAGCTACCGGCTGCTCGATGAGACCCAGCGGCGGGTGTTCCGGGCGGTGTCGGTGTTCCCGGCCGGGTTCACCCTGGAGGGGGCCGAGGCGGTCGCCGGGCAGGGCGCGGCGTCGGCGGTGGCGCACCTGGTGGACTGCTCGCTGCTGTCCCCGCCGCAGGCCGGGCCCGATGGCCGTCTGCGGTATTCGATGCTGGAGACGCTGCGCGGCTACGGGATCGCGCGGCTGGCCGAGGCCGGCGAGCACGACGACGTGGCCGCGGCGCTGGCCGGGTACGCGCTGGGAGTGGCCGAGCAGGCCTCGGCTGGGTTGCAGACCAGGGCTGGGGAGCCCGAGGCGGCGCGCTGGCTGGACGCCGAGGACGCCTCCATGCGCCAGGTGCTGGCCTGGGCCATGAGCCGCGACCCGCAGGCCGCGCAGCGGCTGGCCGGCGCGCTGGGCTGGTGGTGGTTCCTGCGCGGCCGGCTGCCCGGCCAGTACCCGCTGCTGGCCGAGGTCATCGGGTACGGCGAGGCGGGCAGCGACCCCTGGTGCGCCGCGCAGTTCTGGGCTGGCTGGGCAGCGTTCTTTCAGGGTGACCTGGCCGGGGCGCTGGATCTGTTCACCGCGCTGCGGGACGCCGTGGCGGAGCGGCCGCCGTCCCGGGCGCTGGCCGACGCCCTGGAAGGCCGGTCGGCGGCGTTGCGGGAGCTCGACCGGATCCCCGAGGCAACCGAGGACGCCCGCCGTGCCCTGGCCGTAGCCCGCGAGCTGGGTTACCCGTACGGGGAGGTGTTTGCCCTGATGAACCTCGCCTTCGACGCCGCGGCCACCGGCGATTTTGGCGAGGCGGTGCGATGGGCCTGGCAGGCCGATCATTTCCCGGGCGACATCCCCGCCTCGATAGCCCGGTCTGGCAGCTACATACTGGCCGAGGTGCTGATCCAGGCCGGCGACCTCGCCGCCGCCGGGCCCGTCTGCGCGGCCGCGCTGGCCGCGTCCCGGGGCGCGGGCGACCTGTTCAACCAGCTGGGCTTGCTGTCCACGATGGCGCGGCTGGACCTGCGGGCGGGCCGCACCGAGGACGCCGCGGCGCACCTGCGAGAATCACTCCAGATCGCCTTGCAGAGCGGCGGTTGGGACGCGGACAACCTGGACACCTGCGGGCACCTGTGCGCCGCGACCGGACGCCATGGCGACGCCGTCACGGCGTGGGCCGCGTATGTCGCCCTCAATCCGCAATTGGATTGGCCCGGCGACGTGCGGCTCCGGCAAGAATCGCTGCGCGCAGCCCGGCAGGCCCTGGGACCCGGCCGGGTGCGGGCGGCCGAAGAACGCGGCGCGGCGATGAACCAGGCCACCGCCGCCGAGTACGCCCTGATGCTCACCAGCCCCGGCTCGCAGCAACCGCACGCTCCCGGGCCAGGGCTGGGACAGCTCAGCGCCCGGGAACGCGAGCTGGTCACCCTGGTCGCCCGGGGCTGCACCGACGCGCAGATCGCGGCCCAGCTTGACATCAGCATCCGCACGGTCCGCTCGCACCTCGACCGGGTCCGGGACAAGACCGGCTGCCGACGACGCGCCGACCTCACCCGCCTTGCCCTCAGCGCCGAACTGGTATAGCCCAGTCCAGCCCGGGCCTGGCGATCAGCCGCCGGTACCAGCCCAGATGAGCCTGTGGGTAGTCTTACCCCGCCCTCGCGGCGCACCGGCCAGGTTCGCTCTCCAAGCCGGGCCCGTTCGGGGAGGGGCCTGCGGCTGCGCGGCCGGTGCGCACGGATCACGCAGATGCGCACCTAGCCGTTCCGGCTGACTGCCAGATCGCCCAGAGCTCGCACGCCAAACGCGGTCGGCCCACAGGCATTAACCGGGCTTCGCGTTGTTGAACGCGACCGCGTACAGCT
>Ga0306924_10007090_pt1 | contig 11205 bp, 9 predicted proteins | sample sta12Can44000111_FD_203756 | JGI IMG/M metagenome (GOLD analysis project Ga0306924, IMG submission 203756) | Lab enrichment of tropical soil microbial communities from Luquillo Experimental Forest, Puerto Rico - statanox.12C.anox.44.000.111 (v2)... | ecosystem: Environmental > Terrestrial > Soil...
ATCAGCTGACCGACGCGGCCCGGCACCGGGCCGGGGCCACGGCGCTGGCCGCCCGGCTGTACGGGGCCGGGCCGGTGACCGCGCTGGCGATCACCTGCTGGCTGGGCGGGGCGGGCCGGTTCTCCTCCTCCCGCCAGGCGGTCCGGTTCGCCGGGCTCGACATCACCGTGTCCTGCTCCGGCCGCAAGGGCCCGCCCGGGCGGCTGTCCCGGCAGGGGCCGCCGGTGCTGCGCTGGGCCGTCTAGGAGGCCGGCCAGGCGCACGCCCGCACCTCGGCCCCGGACCACGGCTACTACGCCGCGGTCAAGGACCGCAAGAACAGCAAGCGCGCCTGCCTGTCCGAGGCCCGCAAGATCCTCCGGCAGGCTCATCACATCCTGGCCGAGCCCGGCGACGACGCGCTGTCCGTCGCCTGACACGCCCGCCAGGGTGACCAGCACGTGACCGCCGCCCCCCAGGCCCCGCCGCAGCCGAACTCAACCGAGGGGGACCACCGCGGCCAGCTCCGGCCAATCCGCTGTCAGCCGCTGCCGGCCCTTACCGGGCCAGGCGGACGGCCTGATCAGACTGAGCGGCCGCATCCCCGCAGGCGGGGACACCCCATCAATCATCATGTCACCGGGGCACAGCAAGCCCCGCGGGCCAAGGCAAGGCTGGCTGCCCCTGGCCTGGGTCCCCGGCCGTCACCGCTGATCGTCACCCCGCACAGAAAGGCCGCCACCCCGGACCGCTCGCCCCCCACCCACCAGGCATCCCTGCCCCGCCGCCGGCAATGATCCGCTCCCGGGCGGCCGCGTCAAGGGCGCCTGCGGCGCCGCTGCGCGGGCGCTGCGCGCCCCCTGACCCGCCCGCCCGCTCGCAGAACCCGGCAGCTATGAGGGACAGGGAGCAGACTCAGTCATCCCCGAACCACGGTGATCATGACCGTGAACCAGAAATCGAACCCTTTCCATCACGGGCGAATGCAGGTAAGGCGGATCTCGCGTGACGGCCGCAGCCAGCGATCGTCACGAGGCGTGGCTTGTATTCCAGACCGCGGGCTTCCTTATCGCCGAATCGGGACGCCCGGTGCCGTGGTGTTCCCTCCCCGCGCTTGTACACAGATCATGCGATTATGGGCGTGTTGCATGCGCCGGTTTGACATTGGCCGCGGTGGTCGAATGATTGCAGTGCTACAACTGCCTCCCACTGCTCTGGCGGAGCGGATCTGTCAACGCTCGCCTTGGGAAGCGCGAGGCTACGGGCAGCTTGTAGGTGTTCCCCGGGCCCGAGCGTCTGAATGGTCGTGCTGAGGTGGGGACAGCATGCGAGCGGCCATTAGTCTCGGCCGCTGCCCAGGGACGGTCGGCTTGCGTTGGCTGCGTGATCCGCGCAGCGCTGCTGCGGCCTGGCACGGCTGTACGGCTGCTGCGGCCTGCGGTTATGGTACGGGCGTGGGGCAAGCCGCTACGGCTGGTGACGTGCATGGCTTCCCGGCTGCGCTTACGAGCTTCATCGGCCGGGCCGGGCCGGTACGCGAGGTGGCGGCCCTGCTGGTGCAGCACCGGCTGGTGACGGTGACCGGGCCTGGCGGGATGGGCAAGACCCGGCTGGCCGCTGAGGTGGCCTGGCGGGTGGCGGGCCGGTTCGCCGACGGGGTGTGGCTGGCTGAGCTGGCGTCGGTGCAGGATCCTGCGCGGGTTGCGGCGGTGGTGGCCGCGGCGCTGGGGGTGCGGGAGCAGCCCGGTGTTCCGGTGCCCGGAGTGCTGGCGCAGGTGCTGGCCGGTCAGCAGCTGCTGCTGGTCCTGGATAACTGCGAGCACGTGGCCGACGCCGTCGCGCGGCTGTGCGCCGGGCTGCTAGCTGCCTGTGATGATGTCAGGGTGCTGACGAGCAGCCGAGAGTCGCTGCGGCTGGCCGGTGAGGCGCGGTACCGACTGGGGCCGCTGGCCCTGCCCGGAGGTGGCGACCTGGCGGAGGCAGGCGGGTCGGAGGCGGTGACGCTGTTCGCGGACCGGGCCCGCCGGGTGGATGCGGGTTTCACGCTGGACGGCCAGACCGGGCCAGTGGTGGCGCAGCTGGTGACGCGGCTGGACGGGATGCCGCTAGCGATTGAGCTGGCAGCGGCGCGGGTGGAGGCGCTGGGGGTGGCGCAGCTGCTGGACCGGCTGGATGACCGGTTCGCGCTGCTGACGGCAGGGGACCGGCTGGCGCCGTCGCGGCACCGGTCGCTGGCGGCCACTGTGGAGTGGAGTTACCGGCTGCTGGATGAGCCCGGGCGGCGGGTGTTCCGCGCGGTGTCGGTGTTCCCGGGGCCGTTCACCCTGGAGGCCGCCGAGGCGGTGGCGGGGGAGGGCGCCGGGCCGGTGGTGCTGCGGCTAGTGGATTGCTCGCTGCTGGTCCCGCCGCAGCCGGGCCCGGATGGCCGGTCCCGATATGTGATGCTGGAGACGCTGCGCGCCTACGGGGCAGGGCTGCTGGCCGCAGCCGGTGAGCAGGACGGGGCTGCCGCCGCGCTGGCCCGGCAGGCGGTGAGCGTGGCCGAGCAGGCCGCGGCCGGGCTGCAGTCTGTCGAGGGCGAGGTTGCCGCGACCCGGTGGCTGGATGCCGAGGATGCCTCCCTGGCCCAGGTGCTGGCCCGGGCTGCGGAGCGTGATGCGGCGGTCGCGCTACGGCTGGCGGTCTCGGTTGCCCCGTGGTGGCTGCTGCGCGGCCGCGCAGCCGGTGAGTACCTGCGCCTGCGCGAGGCCGCCGACCGCGCCGATACGGGCAGCGACGAGTGGTGCGCCGCGCAATTCTGGCTTGGCATAACGGCTCGGCACTCGGCTGATCTGGCCGGGGCGCTGGACCACTTCACCGCGGTCCGCGACACTGCCGGCGACCGGCCGCCGTCCCGCGCGCTGGCAGACTGCCTGGCTGGCCGGTCAGCAACACTGCGGAACCTAGGCCGGCTCGCCGAGGCTGTCGATGAGGGCCGCCGCGCGCTGGCCCTGGCCCGGGAGATTGATTACCCGGCTGGGGAGGCGCTGGCTCTGCATCACCTCGCTATCACCGCTCTTTACACCGACGATCTCGGTAGTGCCCTGCAACTGGCCCGGCAGATCCCGGCGGACATCCCCGGCTGGCTAGCCCGGTCGCGCAGCATTCTCTTGGCCGAGGCGCTGGCCGAAGCCGGGGACCTGGCCGCCGCCGAGCGCATCTGCGCTGCGGGGATAGCCGGGTGCCGGGATGTCGGCGATGTGCAGAGCCTCGCGGAACTGCTTGTCCGGATGGCAAGCTTGGACCTGCAGGCGGGCCGCACCGAGAACGCCGCGGCGCACCTGCGCGAAGCGCTTCAGACCGCGGTGCGGACGGGCAGCCGTCTTAGCGTGTTCAACGCCCTCGATTGCTGCGGGGACATGTGCGCCGCGACCGGCCGCCGTGCCGAGGCGGTCACGCTATGGGCCGCGGAGGGCGCGCTCTCCCGGCACGGAGGGTATATTGAGCCGCCTGCGGGTGAGCGCCTCCGGCGTGAACGGCTGCGCGAAGCCTGGCAGGCACTCGGGCCCGCTCGGGTGCGCGCGGCCGAGCAGCGCGGCGCGGCGATGAGCCTGGCCACTGCGGCCGAGTACGCCCGCATGCTCACCGACGTCGGCGCGCGGCAGCCGGGGGCGCCGGGCCCCGGAATGCTGAGCGCCCGGGAACGGGAGCTGGTCACCTTGGTCGCCCATGGTCGCACCGACGCGCAGATCGCCGCCGAGCTGTACATCAGCATCCGCACCGTCCGCTCGCACCTGGACCGGATCCGGGACAAGACCGGCTGCCGCCGCCGCGCCGACCTGACCCGCCTGGCCCTGAACGCCGGGCTCGTCTAGCCGGGGGCCGGGTCAGCCGGCCGCCTGCGCCGACTGGCGTCGCCTGTGGGTAGTCCTACCCCGGCCGTCGCGGTGGCCCGAAAGGGGTAATCCGGCCGCTGCCCCGCCCCCGGGCGACTGCGAGAACCTGCAGGTGAAGCCGGAACAGCCGGCCAGATCCGAACAGGAGCTGATCATGTTCACATACCCTTCCCGCCGGGGAACCCGCCCGCGCACCACGACGCGGCTGCGCCGGGTCATCGTGGCCCTGGTCGCCGTTACCGGCGGCCTGCTGGCCTGGGCCGCCGCCGTGCCGGCCGCCTCCGCCGCGACCACCCTCATCCCGGACCCTGGCGGCGCGTCCGGCCCAGTCCCCGCCGTCCCGGTCCAGGTGATCGCGGTCGGCGGCATGCCTGGCTGGCAGATCATCCTGATCGCTCTCGGCGCCGCCGTGGTCGCGGCGACCACCGCCGTCCTGCTGGACCGGGCGCGGACCGTCCGCCGGGCAGCCTCGGCGACCGCCGCATGACGCGCCCCGGAACGGCCGTGTGCACTCAAGCCGTGCCTGGATCCTGGTCGCGGTCCAGGCACGGCGCAGACCAGGAAAACGCCACGTTCACAAGCCGCACCGATGAGGCCACCCGCGGGCGCGATGACCCAGTGGTCACCGGCCTGGTGACCCGCGCCAGGAACGGCGACAAGCAGGCATGGGATGCTCTGGTGGAGCGGTACGCCCCGCTGATCTGGTCCATCTGCCGCAGGCACGGCCTGGATTACGCCGATGCCGAGGATGTCGCCCAGAGCGTCTGGTTGATGCTCGTGAACCGGCTGGGCACCCTGCGCGATCCGGCCGCGCTTCCCGGCTGGCTGGCCACCACCACCCGGCGCGAATGCGGCCGTGTCCTGCGTGCGACGCGTGGATCGCACGACGCCGGGCGCGCGCCAGACGCCGAGACCATCCCGGACGGGCAGGCCATCACGGCGGAGCAGGAACTGCTCGCGGCCGAGCGGCATGTGGCACTGCGCGAGGCGTTGGCGCACCTACCCGTATGCTGCCAGCAGCTGATCGCCCTGCTTATCGAGGACCCCCCTATCTCATACGCCGAGATCAGCGCCAGGCTAGGCATCCCGGTCGGCAGCATCGGGCCGAACCGCGGCCGCTGCCTGGACAAGCTGCGCCGCCACCCGGCTATCGCAGCATTGATCGGCATCGACTCCGAGCCCACGCCACGAGATGCGTGACCAGGCATGCCGCGGTGATTAGACCAGCAAACGGCCAGTCTGCCGAGCACCGCCATCCCGGCCGTCCTAGTCCCTGATCAGGACGTCACGGGCCAGCGGCGATCCGGCGTATCCCCAGTGAATCCGCGTTGGCGACCCGATGACCGGCAGGGGGGTGGTTTTCTCCCACCGCCCAGACGGCCAAATTAACCGGGGCCTGCGGCGGGCTGGCGGGATCGCGACCTTGCTGGTCAGCGGCCGATCGCGAAGGCCCGGCCTGCAGCATCGGCCGGGCATAGGCGGTGATCGGGTGACCCCGCCGTAGGCTAAACTGCGCGGATCCTACCATTTGGCCGTCGCCGCCTTCTGGCGCCGAATGCCCAGATCTGGGCAGCCAATGACTTAATCAGACCCCAGCCGGCGTCCGTACAGATCGGCGGCTACGCGCGCGCAGGCCACGACCAGCCGCAGTCGCTGAGCGTGATCGGAACGCTGGCCCGCGGAATTCCCTGCCGAATCTGGCGCTCACAGGAAAGGCGAGGCGTGGTTGTCGGGCCCGCTCCGTATGTCCATTTATGGGCGCAGCGTGTCGCGGCTGTAATAGGCGTAGGAGACGCCGAAGGCGCTGCGCCCAATCGAAGATGGGCAGCCTTCCTCGTAGAACACAAACGGCAGCACGTGGCTGGTGCGAAGGCGACCCCACCTTGTCAGACCGGTACGTGCTCAGTCGACGTCCAAGCCCGCTGCGAGGGTGGCAGGTCCGCTCTCACGATATGCATCTGGCACAGCGAGGCCTGCGGCTCCCACCCTCCGCACGGCACGAGCGGTGATCGTACCGATGACTGACGGTCACAGACGTCCCGAACCCCCCGTCAGGACGGCAGGGCGTCGCCGGGGAAACCGCGGCAGGTGTGAACCTCGAAGGTGAATATCCCGGCCCGGACGCCAGGGTCGTCGGCGATGATGGACCGGGCTTCGTCAGGGTGGGTGTCGAAGATGCCGATTCCGGCGATCTGGTCGTCTCCTACTGGGCACACGATGGGCATGATTCCCGCCGCTTGCAATGCCATATTCCGTCTTCCGTGCTCCCAGACGATCGGCCGCGAGTCCGCAGCGAAGTACTCCGGTGTCGGTTTGAGCACTACCAGGGCATAGGTTCTGGCCTGGCCGATGCGGTTGTTCATGTAGTCGTCGGTGATGTGATCGGTAGGTATGAAGGTCGTCACTGCACGGCTCCTCCGGAGAGTCCGACGACATGACCGTCGGGATCGGCGAAGAACGCGAAGGTGAGCCCGAAATCGGGAATCTTCGTGGGTGGGACGACGGTCTTGCCTCCGAGCCTTTCGGCCCTGCCCGAGAACGCCGCCGGGTCGCCGGCCTCGACGTAGAATGTGAACCCGCCGTGGGCGCCGTCTTGGCTGGCGCCGATCCCGCCGGCGATTCCTTTCTCGCCCGCTTCGACCAGCCCGCAGCCGGAATGATCCCCTGCGTCGTTGATGCTCCAGTCGAAGAGCTTGGAGTAGAAGCGCTGGGGTGCGGGTCCGTCCTTCCCGGTGATCTCGAACCATCCGGTGAATGGCTTCATCGTCTGAGCCTCCCTTGCTCTTTGCCGACCTGCCAGTTCATCGGCCCCCAGGCTGTTGGGTGAATACATCGCAGTGCGTCCTAATAAGTCCTGATGTCGCTGGCGCGACGCCGTAGTGGCGTGCAAAATGGGTCCGATGGCCGCCGAGGTCGCGAGACGTCGGACGGTCTCTTTGGCCCGCCCGCCGAAAGTGCTATTTGCGGGTCAGAGTGAGCGCGCGACAGGTGCGCGCGGTGGCTGACGACGGGTGAGTTTTAGCTGGCTGACCCGATGTTGCGCCGACGGTAGGCGAAGAGCGCTACCAGCCCGCTGCCCAGCGTCCATGCCGCTAGGACCAGGACCGCCTTGAATACCGACGCCTGGCCGCCGGCGATCCGCCAGCCCAGCTCCGCGACGGCGTCGGACGGCAGGGCCTGGCCGATGTCCTGCATGGCGTGCGGCATGACCGACGGGGGCATCCACAGGCCGCCGAGGGCGCCGAGGGCGAAGTACAGGGCCATGGTGAGCGGGAACGCGACTTCGTCCCCGGCCAGGTAGCCGATGGCCAGGCCGAGCAGGGCCAGCGGGAGCACACCGGCCCACATGGCGGCCAGCAGGCCCAGCCACTGGGCCGCGCTGAGCTGGACGTGATGGCTGACCACCGCGGTGAGCGCCACCAGCACCATGGCGGGAAGGGCGGCGGCCAGCGCGGTGACGAGCTTGCCGGACAATGCCGACGCCGGGCTGAGCGGGGTGACCCGCAGCTGCCGGGTCCAGCCAATGGCCCGCTCGTGGGCGATCCGGGGGCCGGTGGCCGAGAACACGGCCCACATTGCGCCGTAGGCGACCATGGCCACCATCAGCTCGGTCGGCTGGGGCAGCCCCAGCGCCAGCTGGCCGTGCGACCCGAACAGGCCGGCGAACAGCAGGTACAGCCCGATCGGCAGCGCGACGGCGATGACGAGATAGCGGACGTCCCGCAGGGAACGCCTCAGTTCCAGGGTGAGGAACCCGGTCATGAGCCTTCTCCCAGCAGCCGCAGGAATGATGTCTCCAGGTCGGGCCCGCCGACTTCCAGGCCGGACCAGGCCAGCCCGCTGCTGACCAGCGAGCGCACGGTGGCGTCGGTGTCGCCGGAATGCAGGATGACCCGCCCATGGTCGTGCTCGACGTCCCGCACGCCGTCCAGGGCGGCCAGCAGCGCCGGCGAGCCCTGGACCAGGGTGAAGCGGACCTGCTGGTCGCCGAAGGTCGCCTTGATCGCGGCGGGCGGGCCGTCGGCGATCTTGCGCCCGCCCGCGATGACGACCACCCGGTCCGCGGCATCGTCGGCCTCGTGCAGGTAGTGGGTGGCGAACAGCACGGTGCGTCCCTGGCCAGCGAAGCCGTGGATCTGCCGCCAGAAGTCCCGCCGCGCCTGCACGTCCATCGCCGCGGTCGGCTCGTCCAGAACCAGCAGCAGCGGGTCGCCCGCGATCGCGGCAGCGAACCGGACCCGCTGCGCCTGTCCGCCCGACAGCCGGTCGGCGCGCCGCCCGAGCAGCGACTCCAGGTCGGCGAGGCCCACCAGTTCATCGAGCGGCAGCGGCCGGGGGTACAGGCCGCGGACCATGGCGAGCAGCTCGCCGACCCGCACGCCGGGCATCAGGCCGGCGTCTTGGAGCATGGCGCCGACCAGCCCGCCGGCGACCGCCTGTGACGGTGGCCGGCCACACACCCGGACTTGGCCCGCGTCGGGGCTCAGCAGGCCGAGCAGCAAGCCGATGGTAGTCGTCTTCCCGGCCCCGTTCGGCCCGAGTAGCGCCACGATCTCCCCGGCCGCCACGTGCAGGTCAAGGCCGGCCAGGGCCACCGCGGGGCCGTAGGACCTGGCCAGCCCGGTGGCCCACACCGCCGGGCGGTCCTCGCACGCCTGCCGTGCCGTCCACGGCCCCGGCGCCACGTGAGGGGAGTCGGTTCTACTTGATGCCATCGCACTTCCTTCTAGGAGTACATCGCCCGGCTCGGTCTCACCTCTGCTATCTACGGCCTTCGGCCAGGCGACGACGGTGATTGCTTAGGCTCGGCTGAGCAGCGGCCGGACCCAGCGCATGCGCTCGGTAGCTGCTTCTGCACGGTGGCCCTGATCGCCTCCGCCACAAGGCCGGTGCCCGGCGCATCCGATCGCTGCAGGCTGGAGGCGAACAGCGCCTGGCGTCGTCCACGTTCGGGCGGGCTGGCGTACGGCGGGCTCGGCGCCCGGTGCGGGCACGCGCATCACGCTGGGTCTGGTGGCGCAGGCCAGTCACCCCGGCCTTGGCCAGTTAGTCACTGATGGTGGGGTGCATCGCGATCTCCTCGGCGACGTCGTTGAGTGTTGTCCCGAGGATGCAGCTAAGACAGTGTGGCGCGGATCATGTGATCACACAGGATGGGGAGCCGAGGGTGCTTAGATTTCCGGCGGGGGGTGCTTAGGGCTGCTCTCGGTGCAGCAGGCCGGCGCGTTCGGCGATGGCGGCGGCTTGCACCCGGCTGGAGACTCCGAGCTTGCGCAGGATGCTGCTGACGTGCACGCTGGCCGTGCTGGGACTGATGTACAGTTCGGCGCCGATCTGGGCGTTGCTGCGCCCGGCAGCCAGCAGCCGCAGTACTGCCAGCTCACGGCCGGTCAGCCCGTACGGAGCCCCGGCCTGCGCCGGCAGCGGCGCCTCGGTGACGGCGGCCGCGGGGGGCTGGAGCGGGATCCGGGCCGGCTCCGCAAGAAGGCGGACCTGAACCAGCAGCGGTGCGTGACCGTCGGCGGCGCCCGCGGCGGCGCGCAGCGCGGCGGCGGCCGCGGCGGCCGGCTGGCCTGCGTCCAGCTGCGCCTGGGCCTGGCGCCACCACGCGTACCCGGCGCGGTGCGGGCAGCCCAGGTCCTGCCAGGCCTTCGCCGCGCCGCGCCACACCTGTGGGTCGCGGGCGCCGGCCAGGCGGGTCCGTTCGGCGTCCCAGGTAGCACGCTCGGCCGAGATCGTGGCCACGAACGGATGGTCGGTGAACGGCGGGCCAGGCGCCTGCCTGGCCCAGGAGGCCAGATCATCGGCGGCGGCCACGGCGGTTTCGGCGGCCGAATCGTCGCGGCGCGCCCGCGCCTGCTCGGCCAGGTCGACACAGGCCCGCATGGCCGCCACCAGCAACCGGCCGCAGACAAGGGTCATGTCAGGGGTCTTAAACAGCGGGAGCACTCGTCGGGCCGCAGCTAGTGCGTCGCCGGGACGCCCGGCCCACAGCGACAGCTCCACGGCCCGCGGTGCCGACTCGCAGGTAAACTCCACATTGCCGGCGTCAGCGAACAGGGCATCGATCAGCTGCCGCCGCTCGGTGGCGGCATCGATATCGCCGGCAATAGATCGATCTGGGCGCGGGCCTCGTGTACTAGCCGGTGCAGGCGGTCGGGCGGCCCGGCGGTCAGCGGGTCTATCAGCGCCGCCGCTTCCCCCGTGCGCCCCTGCGCAAGCAGGGCTTCGGATGCGTTATAGGCCAGGACGGTGGCCGAGAACGACGCCTCCAGACCGGCCTGCCGGGCGTGGCCAAGACCCCGCACGGCCACCTCGGCGGTACGCCGGAACGCGGCGAGCTTGAGCTGCACGCTGCTTTCGCTCACGGCCAGCCACAACAGAGCCGGGATGTCTTGCGAGGCACGGGCCAAAGCCCACCCTCGCTCATGGAACGCGGACCCATCTTCGATCCGTCCGCGCACGAATGCGTCTTCGGCGGAAAAGGCCAAGATGCGCGGGATCACAGCGGCTGCACCGGCCGCTTCGGCGATCTCCAGCGCCCGGTTCAGCAGGGCCGGGACGCCGGGCTGATTCCATCCCCGGGCGAAATGCAGCAAGACATCGGCGTGGTCGAGCCGGGCCATGGCATGATCGGCCGACGGCGGGGCCCGCTCATACAACTGCAGGGCGTCCTCGAGCAGCGGGAGCGCGTCAGCTGGCGCATCGATCGCCCGGTGGAACGCGGCGCGATGGCGGATGACCGCGGCGATAGCGGGGTCGGGGTCGTCAGCGAAGCACTGATAGGCCTCCTCGGCGACCATGCCGGCGCGTTCACCGTCGCCAGACAGGTAGAGCGTGTCAATGGCGCGCACATACATTCGCGGCGCGCTGATCCCGGCCAGGCTAGCGGCACCGGGCTGCATCCCGGCCAGTTCGATGGCCCGCTGCCAGTTCGCTGCCGCGTGCGCGTAACCGAATACCCGCTCCGCAGCCTCGGCCGCCGCCACCCGCGCGGGCAGTTCCTCAGCCGGGCGGCCCGCGGCCTGCCAGTGCCTGGCCACCTCTCCGGCCAGGTTCTGATCCCCCGCCGCTGCCAGGACACGCGCCGTGCGCTCGTGCAGCGCGACCCGCTCGCCAGCCAGCAGTCCGCTGGCGACCGCCTCGGCCAGCAGCGCATGCCGCGGCCGGTGCCCACCGGCGGCGGGGTCATCGGCCAGCATCCGGGCCGCCGCCAGCTCTCTCAGGCCCTCGCGCACGGTCTCCGCGTCCAGCCCGGTGACCGCGCCCAGCTGGTCCTCGTCCAGCGGCCGACCCGCCACCGCCAACCCTGCCAAGACTGCCCGGGCCTCTCCCGCGCAGCGCCCAGCCC
>Ga0306924_10007091_pt1 | contig 11205 bp, 12 predicted proteins | sample sta12Can44000111_FD_203756 | JGI IMG/M metagenome (GOLD analysis project Ga0306924, IMG submission 203756) | Lab enrichment of tropical soil microbial communities from Luquillo Experimental Forest, Puerto Rico - statanox.12C.anox.44.000.111 (v2)... | ecosystem: Environmental > Terrestrial >...
TCGCGAAGCCGGTCCGCGGCCAAGACACGACATTACACGACCCTACCCTGCTCAATGGTAAAAAGAGACAGTCAACCCGATGAAAGTCACAACGATACCCACATGGTCCGCGGCCGGCACGCTGCGTCGGCTCGGCTACCCAGTGGTCTTGGCGATCCTGATGGGGTCCGTGTCGCCGGCCGCCGCCCAACAATATCCGCCGCCGGCCTATCCGACACAGCCGCCGGCCTACTCTTATCCAGCACAACCGCCGGCTTACCCCGGTCCCGGGCAACCTCCGGTCTATCCTGGTCCCGGATACGCCGGACCAACCACGCTACCCCCGCCGCTGCAGGCGGAAGCGGTTCCACCGCCGCCCCCAGGGCCCGCGATGGTATGGACACCGGGCTATTGGAACTGGGCCGGCCGTTGGGTATGGGCGCCGGGCCGTTACGTGGCCCGTCCTTACCCTCATGCCGCCTGGGTCGCTGGCCATTGGCGCCCGCGTGGTCCGACCTGGGTCTGGGTCCCGGGGCACTGGCGCCGCTAGGTTCGGTTCGGGGCATGGTGGCGGCATCATGATGGAGCACCACCCGGCAACGTTAGGTCCTGAACCGGCCGGCTATACCGTCACCGTGCGTGGCCTCGTGCTGATGTGCAGCATCGGTATTCGCCGGCGTGAGAGGGAGCAAAAGCAGCGCGTTCGTGTGTCGGTCGACCTGGTCGCAACGGCGGCGGCCGCGTTTCCCGGCGACGACCGGCGGCGGGTCATCAACTACGAAAGGGTCGTTGCCGCGATCCGCGAAATCGCGCGCTCGGGGCACATCGATTTATGCGAGGGTTTTGCCGAACGGATCTGCTCGGTATGCCTTGCCGAGCCGCGGGTCGAGCGGGTGCGCGTCTGGGTCGAGAAGCTCGACGTGTTTGCGGATGCAGAAGGCGTCGGCGCGATGATCGAGCGGTCGCGGCGGGCGGACCAGCCCGGCTGAGCGATGTCGCCGCCTTGCTTCTTTGGCATCGTCAATATTACCGAGGATTCGTTCTCGGATGGCGGGTGCTATCTCGACCCTTCGGATGCGATCGCGCACGCCCGCGCTCTTGTCGCCGCTGGCGCCCAGGTTATCGACCTGGGTGCCGCCGCCAGCAATCTGGACGCGCAGCCGGTCAGCGCAGCCGAGGAGGTTCGCCGCCTAGATCCGGTGATATCCGCGCTTGCCGCCGCGGGCACTCGGATCTCGGTTGACAGCTTTCTACCGGAGGTCCAGCGCTTTGCGATCGCTCGCGGTGTGGCTTTTCTCAATGATATTCAGGGCTTTCCCGATCCGTCTTTCTATCCGGAGCTGGCAGCGGCAAGCTGTCGGCTCGTCGTCATGCACGCCGTGCAAGGGCGGGGTCGGGCGCAGCGAGTAGAGCTCCCCGCCGATCAGGTGTGGGACCGGATCCATAATTTCTTTGTCGAGCGACTGGCTGCGCTCGAGCGCGGCGGCGTGGCTCGCGAGCGGCTGATCCTCGATCCGGGAATGGGTTTTTTTCTCAGCAGCCGGCCGGAGGCCTCGTTGCGGGTTTTAACCGGACTGGGCCGCCTGAAGCGCGACTTCGGGTTGCCGGTGCTGGTCTCGGTCTCGCGCAAATCCTTCCTGCGCGCGATCACCGGCCGCGCCATTGCTTCGCAGACCGGCGCGGCGTCGCTTGCAGCCGAGATTTACGCTGCAAAAACGGGCGCTGATTACATCCGCACCCACGATCCCGGAGCCCTCGGCGACGCGCTCAAGGTTATCGCAGCGTTGCGGTCGGAGGCGGCGCGGCTCTCCGAGTAAATCTGTCCCACTACGACGGCGGCGGAAGCGGACTCTGCTGGGATTCGTAAGTGATTCAGTCTTTTCAATATAATAGAATCTTCATGTCATAAAATCCGGCGGTTATGTCACAATTCTTGCTGGCGCAGCCGAGCGATCCGCGCGATATAGGAACGGTTGGAATTTAATCGGAATGGATCGAAAATGGCTTCCGTTCGCAAGCGGACCTGGTCGACGAAGAAAGGCGAGCGCACCGCCTGGGTTGTCGCCTACACCCACAAGGGCAAACAGCACATAAAAACTTTTCCAACCAAGCGCGAGGCGACTGCTTGGCGCGCCGAGATGCAGCACGATGTCAAACGCGGGACCCACACCCCGGTCTCGGCAAGCCCGACCGTCGCGGAAGCCGGGGGGCTATGGCTGAGCCAGGCTGAGACCGACGGGCTCGAACGCGCAACCGTCGCGCAGTACCGCCAGCACCTCGACCTTCACATCGTCCCGTTTCTCGGTGAGGTGAAGCTTGCCAGCCTCAGCCCGGCCGACGTGCAGGACTTCCGCAATGGGCTGATCCGCGACAAGCGCTCGCCGGTCATGGCGAAAAAGGTCGTCTCGTCGCTGGGTGCCATCCTGGCGCACGCGATGGCGGCGGGGTTGGCGGCGCGCAACGTGGTGCACGAGCAAAGCCGCACCCGCCACCGCCGACTCGAGCAACGTCACGATAAGCGTCTCGAAGTCGGCGTCGACATCCCGACCAAAGACGAGATCCGGGCGCTGCTGAGCGCCGCACAAGGCCGTTGGCGGCCGCTGGTCGTGACCGCGATTTTCACTGGTCTGCGCGCCTCGGAGCTGCGCGGCCTGCAATGGAAAGATGTCGACCTCGACAAGGCGAGGCTGACGGTGCGGCAGCGCGCCGATCGGTACGGCGAGATCGGATCACCCAAATCGAAAAGCGCCCAGCGCGAGATCCCGCTGGCGCCGATGGTCGTCAACACGCTGCGCGAATGGCGTCCCGAGGACGAACTCGAGCTGGTGTTTCCCAATGGCGAGGGCGACGTCGAAGAGGTATCCAACCTGCACCGCCGCGGCCTCGGCTCGGTCGAGGTCAAGGCCGGGATCTGCACCAACCCACGACAGCCGAAATACGGGCTGCACTCGTTCCGCCACGCCGCGGCAAGCCTGTTCATCGAGCAGGGGTTCAGCCCGAAGCGCGTGCAGGCGCTGATGGGTCATTCCTCGATCCAGATGACCTTCGACACGTACGGGCATCTGTTCCCCTCGAAGGACGACGGCGCGGCGGCGATGCAGCAGCTGCAGGCCCGCCTCGTCGGCTGACCTCACTTGAGGCGCGCTGTCCCCGCCGGGCCCTGGGTCACTTAGCTCACGAATGAATTTTCCCGCGACCCATAAAACGACTGCCAAGCGTCCGCGCCATCGCAAACCAAGTCGACATAGGTGCGCGAGGCAGACAGGAGCACCATTGCAGACATCTGCTCTAGAAACGTCTTGGAGAAGTCCCGTACAACAGCTGACTTCCCCTTCGGATCGAAGAAGGCCAAGAAGAAGGAAAAGCTGCGCAGGTGAACGGCGCGCAAGACTTTGCGCCCCACGCCCTCGACACTAAAGGCGACCAGTCCCACCCTATTATCTTGTGGTTCCCAAATAATTGGAGCACCGACTAATTCGGGGTCGGCCAGGTGCTCGCGTGGTATTTTGCCTGGGTAAGAAAGCTGGATATAAAGCTGAACGGACCGCCCCACTGATAATGATTGGCCGCGGATGTACGGTGCGAGATCTGGGTAGACAAAAAGATCTCTGGATCCGTGCATGCGCGCAGAGTTGAACGACATTTTCAATAGCCAGCGCTTGAGGCGATGGTAATCGTATTCAAAGCGAACGGTCGCGTGGCGTTGATGAATATGGATGAAATAGAGGTCGAAGAGTTCACAGATATATGCGTCGAGCTGAGACAGAACGCCGTTGTTGCACTCTTGGCAGACATCGCGCAGCTTCGCCTCGCCCTCGATTTCTGCATTGGCTCTGCGGAGCCAGAACAGCCCCTTGGAGGCTTTGTTCGCCTCCACCAGCCGCCGATGAAGGGAGGAGGGCCACAGATGCTCTCGCGTTAGCGGTCCGCTGGACCCGCAATACGCGCATTGGCGATCGGTCATACCGGAAAGTTTGTGGGAAGACCCATTTTTAGCATACCGGGAATTGCCTAATTGAAATTGGATGTCTTTCTCGCCGCGAGCATCATCGGACGGAAGCCGAGCCAACGCGCTACATGAAGAAGCGGAACTGATAGGGCGTGCTTCCGAGCCCGCTCATGCGCTTGACGACCCGCGCGAGAACCTTGGCGTAGCTCATGGTCACCGGAAGCGGATCGTAGAGCGCGTCGTTGTTCCAGTTCATTTTGGCAAGGCCCAGCGCCGCGCGGCAGGTATCGTCCCATGCCCCGTGTCCGGCGTGACGTACCAGCCGCAAGGGCCGCGGCGTGCTACGGGCGCCCTGGAAGTAGGGGTTGCGATCCGTGATTCCCTGTACCTCCCCATGCGTCCACAACAGCGCCTCGCGCGCTCCGATGCCTATCGCAGTTCCACGCGAAACGGGATAGGCCGTCGGCTGGCCTTTTGCGTGGCCCGCGCGACGCTCGATGCGCACGCCGCGCCAGCTCACATCCTCGACCACCTGAAGGAGATCGACGGCTTCGCAAAGGTGAAGCGCTTCCATCGCACCGTCGATCTCGCCCGGCTTGAACTCCGTTGTCTTGTGCACCATGACCCGACGGGGCGAGCGCCCCGCGTGACGCCGCCGGTAAAGGTTCATTGAGCGCGTCATTACCCGGAACATCTCTGTCCGGGAGAGGAATGGGTTGTCCCGCTGGACCTCTACCTCATGGGCGTCATAGGCAACGAATTCGAGGTCCGCCCCCTCCGCGTCGAAGACTTGGCTGCAGCAGGTGACGAAGCGCGGCCGCTCGGAATCGACGGGTCGGACCGCGTAGGATAGCCCAATATACGCCGTCTCGGCGTCAGCCTCGGCGAGTTTCCAGGGAATGCCCCCGGCCTTGACATAGAGCGCAAGCCCGAGCCGCCACATGACGCTGGCCTGGTCGCGATAAGCAAGCGCCTTGTCCTCTCGCAGCAACTGAATCGGCAAACGCAGGGCAGCGGTCGCAGCCTTGATGTGGTCGTGCAGATCGAAATCGTCGGAGCTGCCGCCCGTGAAGCCCGGAGCCCAGCGTTGTGGAATGTAAATGAACAGGACATCGAACTCCGACCGGCGGGCGTTCAGGTTCTGCACGGCCCGCAGCAATCGGTCGGCCAGGACCGCATGCGGCGCTGCCGAGGCTTTCATGTCGCTCTCGAGCTCCGCGTCGACCTCGATACGGCAGCCGCGCCCCGCTGCGCGCATATGCAGCCCGAACACCCGATGGAATCCGGGCCATTCCGGCAGGTACTCGTGTCGCTCGGTGGGCTTCGAGGACTCATTGAGCTCGCGCACGAACGCAAACAACCGTTCGCTCTCGCCGGACGGAGCGATGGTCGCAACTCGGATCGGGTCCGGCACTAGTCTCGCCGAATAGGGGCCGAACCGCAGCAGGCCGCGAAGGGGATGAATATCCCGATCGGAGGTGCGCTCGGGATGAAAAGCGAGCTTCGGCTCGGGCAACCAGATGTGCGGCGCGATTTCGCTCGTCATGGGGTCATGCTCTCCGGGAATAGGCCGTATCCAGCGAGAGGCGGAAGACGGCGTCGATACCGTCGCCAATGCCGAAGGCCCGAAGCTGCGCATCGCCCGCAAGATACGCCACCCAGAAGGCGAGGAGGTCATTGAGCTGCCGATTGTAGCGCCGAACTGTCCGCTCGCGTCCGAAGTTGGCGGCGAATGCTTTGTTGGCATCGCAGATGCCGTCGAACACGGTGCAGGGGTCGATCAGGAGCCACAGGCGATCATCCGCCCAGTCGAGCCGCGTGCTGAGCCCCTCGCGCCAGCCCAGTTCGGGATGATCCGGGACCCAACCCACCAGCGGCCCGACAAGCCGGCCGAGCTCTCCCCATGGTGCCCCCAATGGATCGGCGGGGGCGAGCAGGTCGGCGTTGCGCCTGCGGATGGCGACGACGCCGCGGCCACGGACGATTGCCCGCGTCATGGCCTCGCGCAGAAGCCCGCGTTCGGCCGAATCATACCGAAGCCGTCTCGCCTCGATGGTGTGCAGATCGAATTCCGTAATCGCGTGACATCCGAACGCCTTGCGCACGTCGCTGTCCGCACCGAAGGCAAGCACGCCGGCTCTCGTCCGGGCAGCGAGCACGTCCACGCCCGCCTTCTCGATCGCGCTGCGGACGTCGGCCGTGCCGCCGATGCTGCACGCTACGCGGCGACAGACATTCGGCACCTCGACCACCGGGAGCGCATTGAGGCGGACAACCGGCCAGGCCCTCCGGCCCACCGGTCGCGGCGGCGGGCTCCATCGCCGGCGCTCCGTTGCAAATGCGTCGAGGTCGGTCATGTCCAGCCCGTCGATTAACCGCACGGAATCGCGAAGCGCTTCGTCGAAGTTCTCGATGCGCACGAGCGCGGCCTCGACCCCGGTCGCGACAGCACGCGCGAGCAGCGCCTGGACGCGCGGCAGAGGCGCGTCCTCTCCGCGATGGAGCCAAAAGAAGCCTGCCGGGAACGCGCCGGGCTTGCTCGCGGCGTCGTCGAGCGTATCCATGATCGAGTTATCGCGGCCGCTATAGCCCGCCACCACGAGCCCGAACCGGCCGCTGGCCTCAACGAGCAGCTGCCGCAGCCGTGCGTCCTGTTGCCGCAGCTCGTCATTGGTGTTCTTGAGCCGCCGCGAGCGGAAATCTCCGTGTAACTTCAGCTCGATAGGCCAGCGGCCCTCGGCGATGACCTGCCGGGCGATTTCGGGCGCATCGAGCGCTACGCTAGTCAGCGTGCCGGTGGTGCCGAAGATCTTGGCACAGGCATCTGCGACCAGCGGATCGAAGTTGGTCGTCCACACCAGTCGCGCCCGCTGCGCGCGCATGAGCGCGGACAGTGCCAGGTGACCATAGGACGGCTTTGCTCCCGCAAGCTTCGCATCCAGGTACGCCCTCCGATCCGATTCGGCCGGATAGACCGCTTCGAACAGGGCTGCGTACTCGTCGGGGGAGCCCGCGGTCGGCAAGGTACCCGCCGCGTCGATATGGGCCTGCAACTGTGTGCGAATTGCCGGATTGGAAAGATCGGACACGCTTTGCAGCGCGACCCGCCGCTGGCTGACATACAGTAACTGCTTAAATTCCCAGATCATATCGCCAGCGGTGGGTACACCGGCCGAAGCGGACGCCCCGGCTCCGAGGAACCACATGAGATTGGCTGCCCGGAGTGCAAAGCGCCGGGTGAAATCGTCGATCCTGAGCTCAGGCGAGTGGTCCCTCGCGGACATTAGGGCAAGTCCTGGTTTCCCTGAAAAATGGCGGCTCCGGCATTATACACCTCGGAATTGTCCTCTGGACGGAGCGTATTTCGCCGTTCGGCCAGCTGAGACGGCAAAGCTATCGGATATCCGGGAGACCGTTCTCCTTCCCGACCGCACTGGCCGCTAAGGGGCAACAGCGCCCGAAGCCGTGAGACAGCATGAGTGACCGCTTTTGGGTCGCATTGGGTCTTGGCGTCTTTTTGAAGGTTCTTCTATTCCGGGGTTTGCTTACTTCGTCGTCGCCAAGTCGTCGGCTCCCGCTGCATCTGGATTTGGAGTTCTCTGACCACAGCTCGGGTACCTGGCTGACACCGATCCGTCGCAACGAGTTGCACTGTCTTGCGGAGAAAATCGATGTTTAACTGATTGTCTTGGCAGAAATAAAAGGACCCAAATGACCCGTAGCCGTCAACCCGTTCTTGCTCCATGCTGTAATCTGCATCGGATTGTTAATAAAGATCGGGCCGATCTCGGGGAACGGCTTTATCCGCATCAGGTGTACTTCGACCATTTGACATTGTTTAGTCTCTTTAACGCACTCGATGTGTACGGCGACGCATAGGGGAGAGCCATTATGTGCGATGAGCCCGCCATCGACCTGGAAAGCTCCATTCTCGATGTCCGTCGGATTGAAGCCCGACGAAGTGGTGGTGCGCGGCATATCCACACCGCACTCCGGTTCTGATTGGGCTGCCAACTGGACTAGCGGCGACCATCGCGGCGAGCGCGACGGCGGAGAAAGTGCGGCGCAGCATTTCCGGGTTCCTCAAATAGAGTGGGGTGACGCGTTTCGCCGGTCGTGCTCCAGGAAATACTCAAGCATGTAGCAGATCGCTGCGGCTCGGCTTGGCAGGACTCGCTGTTGGCCGCGCCAAGCATCGATTTTCTCGATTAGCTGCGGCTCGACCCGGATGTCGATATTGGCGGTTTTCCGTTTCATGCCGCGGAGCTAGGGCGTTGTCAGACGCGCCGCTTGATAATTCCGGCCAAAAACTTGATAGCCCGCGCCACCCCGTCGAAAACCCCGCTAAGGGGCCGTCTCGCTCCGGGCTACATCACAGACATGAGCCTACACTTGCGGCTGTATGGTGGATACCATATCAACTCTAGAGTGTAACACTTCAACTCTAGAGAGTCGCCCTCCGAACCGGGTACCAAGAGGCACGCAAGAGGGCTCGAAAGACACTTCGCCGCAGTCCGACGTCAGCGGCGGGTTCTCGGCGAGGTCGCTGTTTCCCAAGGGGGAGTCAAGGAAGGGACGTTGGCGCAATCTGGCGTGAGGTTGACAATCATTGGCGCTCCGCGACCGAAGCGACAGCGCACCCGGCGGCCATGATCCTTGACCTGTCCCGACGAAGAGACGCGGGCGCTGCTCAATCTGCTGATCGACACCATCGAGGCCGACCGCTACCCCAACTCGCCGCGCGCATCCGGCGACTACAGGAGATCCTCGCCAAGTGCGGCGAGATCGGGGGGCTCTCTCCGGAAGTCGCGGCACGGGTCCGCCGCTATTGCGCCGCCACCTCCCGCCCAGCGGCCGACAACCGAGGAGCGTGATCCTTCGCGCCGTCCACGGCAGGGACGACGTACCCGGTGATGTCAGGCGCAGTCGTTCAATGGCTGTTGAAATCCCGGAGCCCGGTTCGCTGGGTTCTCACCGCCTTGGTTGGTGTCGTCTGGCTCTTGGCGGCCCCGGCATGGACGGCGGACGCGCCTGCCCGGAAATTTCCCACTGGGAGCCCCGGACGGAGACGACCCTCTATCGGCCTCGGCAGGGGTTTCTGACGGGTGGCGCGGGCTATCAAGTTTTTGGCCGGAATTATCAAGCACTCGGGTAGCGGGCGCACACGTCAGGAGCATCGCAAAGGCCGAAAAACTCCTACGAAGCGCTAGGAGCGCAGTCCTTCGCCCGACGTTCGTCAGTGCTCCGCCAAGGAGATCACCGATGGCTACGAAATCTGTGAGTCGCTGCGCGAGCTACTCGAACAGTAACTGAGTAAGGAATTTAAAATGCTGAGCTGGATTCGGCGTCGTGATGTAGCCGCAAGATATGCTAATATCACAACTATATTAACCGGCCTTTTGGAAACCTGCCTAGAGATAGCGAAGAGGGGGTGGAAGGACTTACAAATATATTAGAGCAACTCCAAAATCGTTGTGGAAGCGATCTTGTTCATAGATCCATCAATTTGGTTAAATCGGGGAGCAAATCCTTCACGGATGCCACTTTCTTCGGCGGCAACGAGTACAACAACTGGATGAGATTGAAAGGAAGCTTCACTCCAGTTGCGCTAGGCCGATATTTTTATTGGAACGAAGTGCCCAGCGGCGCTTACTCCGGGAGGGAGATTTCTCTAAATCTGGACCCATCTCGTGCGCGGCAGTGTCGATAAGGTTCGTAAGCCTCTCCGGAGCCCGTAGACGGGCGTCTCGTCCGGACGTAGCCAAAGGTAAGGACCGGACCCTAGTCGCCCCCCAAGCGGGCTCCCGGACCCCCGGGCCAGGGCGGCAGAAATGCCCTTGGGTCAGCGCTCGACAAAGTGAAACGCCAGCGCCCGCTTCCCGGTCTGCTCGCCGCATACATGCGCTTGAGCACCTTGAAACACCGGCAGATCCGCCGCATCGGGGTCAGCTTCGCGCACTCGGCGCATAGCGGCACCAGCAGCATCGTCCCAGCGCGTCTTGTCGCTGTAATCCGGCAGCGTCACCGCCATTGGCGTGCCTGTAATAGAACCGTCACAAATGAAGCAGAGCTGAGGGGGATGGTCGCGCCGCGCGCCGATCGACAGTATCGTCAGCTCAGCCATTTTTCAGGAAAACCGCGGCGCAAAGGAGGGACGTTTCCCAAGACGCCGCGGCCGCCCGCAGCCGATGACGGTAGACCCCCCGCCGTCGGCCCTTTCCAGGCGCACAGGAGAGAGCGCCCGGAACCTATTCCAGCACCGCTTCGGCATCGACCATCAGCCGCTCGACAAACCCTGCCCAATTGACCGACGGCGCGGGCGGCCTCGCGTTCGGATCGCGGTACATCGCCGCGCGGGTTGAGGCCGTGAAGGCGGTCCCGACGAGATGATGCCGCCGCTGAAAATTCGCCGTCACATAGCCGGCTTGTTCGAGGTTGCTGCGAATTTGTGCGGCTACATGGTCAAGGCCCGCCGCCTCGCGGCCCAACCGCAGGATCTCGCTTTTCAGGACGTCAAGCACCGTATGCGGAACACGCTCTTGTGCCGCGTCAAGCTGCCGCTGCGCCGCAAGGGCCTCCCCTTCGAGCAGCGCCACGGCGGCCTCGGCCCGCTCGGCCGCAACCCGCGCATCGGCAATCAGCACACCCGCATCGCTGGGCTTGCCTTCCGCTGTCGGCTCGTAAATGCCCCGGAAGCTCTGCGCCAGGCGATCGGCCGCCGCAGCCTCGGCCACCCCGCCTCGGGCGAGGACCTCGTCCGCGTTCCGCGCCGGCGAGATGCGCGCCAGCGGCCGCCGCCGCGGCTCATGGCCCGCGGCGCCGGTCCGCCTGGGCCACTTTGCGTAGGGACCCGCCTGGGAAGCCGGTCTTTGCTATAGCGCCAATAAGCTTGGGCCCAACTTTTTGAAAGGTATGGAATTTCGCCGATTTTGAGCAACTCGCCCAGATCGAGCAGACGCTCCGGATGATCACCGCGACGCAAGCGGAGGCTGAGAACGGCGGCTAATAACCCGGGAGAACCCGACGCCGACCACCCTTGCCACTCATAGCCCTACCCGGCATCGAGAGGAGGTTTCCGTTCCGAGCGCCACCAATAACGCGGCGGGAGGTGGCTTGGCTCGGCCGATTTCAGTCCTCGCGTCGTCGCGGGGCGTTGGGGCGAACCTTGAGTGCTGTCGCGCGCAGGCGCGGGCGCGCACTCGAGGACCCTGATGGCTGAAGACACCGCCCGGCCAGCTAGCATCATCGCTAGCGGGACGGCGCCCGGACGGGCGAGC
>Ga0306924_10007093_pt1 | contig 11204 bp, 10 predicted proteins | sample sta12Can44000111_FD_203756 | JGI IMG/M metagenome (GOLD analysis project Ga0306924, IMG submission 203756) | Lab enrichment of tropical soil microbial communities from Luquillo Experimental Forest, Puerto Rico - statanox.12C.anox.44.000.111 (v2)... | ecosystem: Environmental > Terrestrial >...
TTCGATAATCAAGCCTAGACTAAATTCATGCCGTCTTTACGCCGGATACCATGCAGCCAGTAATTTAGGATCCCGCTGCATTCATCCCGGGTAAGGGAGAAGTTCCCGGTTTTGGTACCATTTTCGTACTTAACGACGCTTCATCGAACGGTTCGCTTGCGCTCATCTCTTTAGCCCTTACATGACGGGATCTAAGTCCCGCCTTTTCCACATCCGTTCACCACCAGTGCCGTTAGAGCACCAGCAGCGTGTGGTTGTTTGCACCCAACCCATAAGCCGAGTGCGGTGGACCTTCCACCATCTTGATTACCGCTTCATGTCACAGTCTCCCCAAGGGTACACAGGAATCTCACCTTTACGTGCTTTCTCAAGGAGAGTTTTTGGTGCGATGTCTAAGTACTCAGCGGCCTTCTCAACTGATTAGGAACCGCTCCCTAGGCTGTCGCACCGCCTGGTGCGATTAGACTTTGCGGCGCCGCAGAGGTCAGCCCTGTCAGACACATGCATCCAATTAAGAGCACGCTCAAATGCAATCTGCTTTTCATGTGATCCCTCCCCCTAAACATTCAAAATTCCTTGCAGGCGGCGCTTTGGATCGAGCCACCGACTTATTGGCTGAATCGGCCGAGTCCCAATCCCCGGAGAAGCTGCTTGCGAATATTCGCTGGCATTCGGGACTGCGGGTGTGTGACTGCGACTGCGGCCACCGACGAGGAAATACTTCCGTTTATGGGCGTTGCCAGGAACGCGTGAATACGGCCTGCATCTGGACCACTGAGGACCGTAGCCATACCCGAGATCTGACCGCGCGAGTTAATCTTGTTGGCCATGGTCGCGTACAAGTTGGAATCGGCCGGGAACAGTGTGTTCAGGTCGGTCATCACACTGTCCTGCCAGATGAAGCCATGCGCCCAGTTGAAGCTGGAGTCCAGGGTGCTTCCCACCACTTGGCCCTTGTTGTTGATGCCGGTGGCGAGGGCCGCAAAATCCCCCGGAAGCGTGCCCAAGTTTGTGATGGTCCCGTTCTGCCAAAGCGCGGCATAAAAGGTTGCGCCGTCCGGGCTCGAGACGAGGCCAACAATCTGGCCCTGATTGTTAATGGCGAGTGCTTCGTTGTAGGACGCGTTCCCGAGGTTGGGAAGTTCGTGTGCGGTACCGTTCTCCCACAGAACGGCATGGTTGTCCCCGCTACAGGTTCCTGTCCCTCCGACAACTTCTCCCAGGTCATTGACACCAAGGGCATAGCCGTCTGAGTCGCCTGCTACTGTAGGAAGCTGTCGGACTTTGCCTTTTTCCCATAGCACCGGCGGTGCAATCTGGTAAGGCGGACACCCAGGGTCGGTTACCATGGTTTGCGCTTTCCCCGTGATTTGGCCCCGGTTGTTAATCGCGCTGGCCAGGCCGTTGTTTCCACCGAGCGTGGGAAGAGCCTTCATATCACCGTTTTGCCAAAGAAACGGCCGACAAGTAAGTCCCGTGCCGAACCCGCAGAAGTCCTCACCATTCCGTTCAAGAATGCTGGTTTCGGCCTCACCGACAGCCTCTCCTTGCTCGTTGATCCCTCCCCAATAAATCCAACTATCCCGTCCTCCCAGCGTGCCGAGGTCGACCTTAAGTCCGTCTACGTTTATCACCGCGCGCCCTACAAAATTCCCTTTCACATCCAAGTACCCGTCCATGGATTCGGTCCAGCCGCGATTGTTGAGGCCCATGGCGCAACCGAAAACGCCGTCATGCAACGCGCCCAGATCGGTAACTCTGTAGCTGGTTTGCGCAGCCGCAGTGATAGCTAGCAGCAGCCCAACTGCGCTTATGGACACTTGGCGAAGCGAATGTTCTTGCATTGGAAACCTCCTAAATTGCTATTGCCCGTGTTTCGAGCCGTGTGCCACCCTTTAACTCTTAATGTGCAATTCAGAGCAGATTTGGCTCAGGGCCTGACAAAATAGGTCGTGAAAAACCACCGGCAGCGATGACCGGGTGAAGTACGTTGGTTTTGCAATGGGATTGACTCATGCCGGTAAGGTGATATCTTGCCCTCAAAGCACTGGTTTGCAGGGGGGTGGTGTGGCAGAAAAGACCTCCGAGCCTGTGACCGAGCTACTCGCCAAGTGGCGGGCCGGGGACGAAGAATCCTTTCGCCGCTTGGTTCCACTGGTTTACCACAAGCTGCATCGTTTAGCGCATTATCATGTTCGTCGAGAACGTGCCGATCACACGTTGCAGACGACGGCCCTCGTACATGAAGCCTACCTTAGCTTAATGAAGCAAGAGCCGACAGACTTTGAAAACCGTGCGCATTTCTTTGCGGTTTGCGCTCAGTTGATGCGCGAGATTCTCGTCCAGTATGCTCGGCGGCGAAATGCAGCAAAACGAGGCGGAGGCTACAAACTTACGCTCGACGGTTCAGTTGTACTCCCCGAGAGCCGAAACCTCGATCTGATAGCGCTCGATGACGCCTTGCAAGAACTCGCCAGACTTGACCCACAACAAAGCCGAATCGTCGAGCTGAGGTTCTTTGGCGGACTGTCCATTGAGGAGACCTCTCAGGTTTTGAGCATCTCGCCGGCTACCGTGAAGAGGTACTGGACCACCGCAAGAGTTTGGTTACACGACCAAATCAGCAGGGCCGAGCGCCATGACCCCTGAGGAATGGCAACAAGTTCGCGAAGTGCTCGCCGACGCGCTGGAGCTGAAACCAGAAGACCGGCCGGCATTCCTGGATCGCGCCTGTTCCGCGGATCATTCTCTACGGCGAGAAGTGGAACGCCTGCTTTCTACCAGTGACGAAGTCCGCTTCAGCTTTCTCCAATCTTCTGCCTTCCGCGTCGGCCTCACGCCGGGAGCCAAGCTGAGCGAATATGAAGTGCAGAAACTCATCGGCTCCGGCGGTATGGGTGAAGTCTACCGGGCCCGCGATACGCGTTTGGGTCGTGATGTCGCCATCAAGGTGTTGCCTGCGGTTCTGTCGCACGATCCGGATCGGCTGCGGCGATTCGAGCAGGAAGCGCAGGCGGCTGCTGCGCTCAATCATCCCAACATTCTTGCCGTGCACCAGATGGGAAGTTATGAAGGCGCGCCCTATCTGGTTTCGGAGTTGCTGGAAGGCAGCACGTTGCGCGAACAGCTGCTGTGTGGTCCGCTGCCGGTTCGCAAAGCTGTTGACTACAGTGTGCAGATCACCCGCGGCCTGGCGGCAGCGCATGAGAAAGGAATCACCCACCGCGACCTGAAGCCCGAGAACCTGTTTGTGACCAAAGACGGGCGAGTAAAGATTCTCGACTTCGGCTTAGCGAAACTGACGCAGCCGAAAACTGTCGCGGCTCAAAGCGCACCTACCGTCAGCGCGCAAACCGAGCCCGGCGTGGTGATGGGAACCGTCGGCTACATGGCGCCGGAGCAAGTCCGGGGCAGCGCCGCCGATCATCGCGCCGACATCTTCGCCTTCGGAGCAATTCTGTACGAAATGCTCACTGCCAAGCGCGCCTTCCAGAAAGCAACCTCAGCCGAAACGATGAGTGCGATCCTGAACGAAGAGTCTCCGAGTCCCGCGCAGATTGTGCCAAATGTTCCTGTCGCCCTGCACCGAGTAGTGCACCGCTGTCTGGAAAAGAATCCTGAGCAGCGCTTCCAGTCGGCGTCCGATTTGGCATTTGCTCTCGAGTGCTTGTCAGATTCTGGACCGTTGTCCGCTCCAGAAAATGATCGTGCGAAAAATCCCGAGCGAAATTGGGTCCTGGCCATCTCTGCAGTCGCACTCCTCCTCGCTGCACTTGTCACGTGGTTCCTCGCGCGTCCCTCCTCACAATCAGCTCCGCCGATATTCACCCAGCTCACCGACGAAGCAGGACCCAAGCTGTACCCGAGTCTTTCGCCAGACGGCAGATCCTTTGTTTATCAGAGCCGGGCCTCGGGAAAATGGGATATCTACTTCCAGCGCGTGGGTGGCAAGAACCCCGTCAACCTGACCAAGGATTCTACGGACGAGAACACCCAACCCACGTTTTCGCCCGATGGCGAACGTGTCGCGTTCCGGTCTGAACGAGATGGCGGAGGCATTTTTCTTATGGGCGCAACTGGCGAGGACGTCAAGCGTCTAGTCGACCTCTGCTACAACCCTGCTTGGGCGCCAGATGGGCAGGAAATTGTTTGTTCTACGGGATGGTTTTGGCGCGCAGAAGACACAGGAACAAGCCACAACGGGCAACTTTTCCGGATAAATGTTTCCACTGGTGAGAGGCGCCTCATTCCAGGAAAGATAGAGGATGCCAGACAGCCTAGCTGGTCTCCTAACGGATACCGCATTGCATATTGGGGACGACGACAAGCAGGACAACGAGATATCTGGACCGTGGCAGCGAGTGGGGGTGATCCGGTTCCGGTAACAAACGATCCCTACATGGATTGGAATCCTGTGTGGTCACCAGATGGCCGCTATCTCTACTTCTCCAGTGACCGAGGCGGCAGTATGAATCTGTGGCGAGTCCGCATTGACGAAAAGACAGGAAAAACGCCGGCATCTCCCGAGCCTGTAACGACGCCCTCGCAGTGGAGTGGGTTTGTCAGCTTTGCGCGGGACGGTCTCCACATGGCCTACGTGCAGCAGACACGAACCTGGAATTTATACAAAGCCGTCTTTGATCCCGCCAAAGAAACGATCGTCGGCCAGCCATTTCCAATCACGCAGGGCACTAAGGAAGCGGCATTTCCTGATGTTTCGCCCGACGGCCAATGGATCGCCTTCACCTCAAGGCTACAGCCGGAAGACGTCTACCTCGTGAAGACAGACGGGTCAGGCCTTCGCCAGCTCACGGACGACATTTACCTAAAGCGCGTGCCGCGCTGGTCGCCGGACGGGAAGCGGATCGCCTTCTTCTCTAACCGGACCGGCAAATGGCAAATCTGGACCGTTAGACCCGACGGCAGTGATCTGAAACAACTCACTGACGCCGCGGAGGGAGCACTCGGCCCGGTTTGGTCTCCAGACGGAACACATTTATTTTGCTTTTCATTTGGAGAACCTTTTCTTGTGGAGACAGGTGAGGCATGGAGCGACCGTTTCCGCCGGGGTTTGCCACCCGAAAGCGAGTCAGGTGGCAAACTATGGGCTTGGTCTTGGTCGGCCGACGGAAAACGTTTAGTCGGGCCACTCTTGCGCGGAGAGGATGGCAGTAGCCTTGGGGTAACTGCTTACTCTCCCGATTCGCAAAAATACGAGAGATTGGTGCCATTCGGGATGGGGGGCCATTGGCTCAGTGACAATCGACGAGTGCTCTTTGCGCATCAAGGCAAAATTTATCTTGTGGACAGCCAGTCTAAGAGATTGCACGAAGTACTCTCCGTCGCACCGCACGAGGTCGTTCCGCAGTTTGGTTTCTCCAGGGACCGGCTGATCGTTTTTACCCTCGATGCTACGCAGGCCAACATCTGGCAAATGAACCTTCGCGATTCCGCTCATTGAGTGGGGAGGCTAACGGCCGATTGGCGGGTGAGGGTGTGCGTTATGGTGCGCACAGAGAAGGTGCACCAAGCAACTCGACCAGCTCTTGAAACAGCACGCAACTCGGAATGCCCTGTTGTCGCACGCAGCGGTCACGAGGGTCGTAGAAACCCCTACCTACGGCTCTTGAAAGCACCTAGCCGGTTCCTTTGTCGAGGGCGGATTGGGCCTCTTGGATCAGTCTTTGCTTGCGAATCTCCTCCTCTTTCTTCGACTTTTCGAGGGCTCGGTCCTTAAGAGCTTTGGCCTTTCTATGCTGCTGATCCCAGGTAGAAGCTGCACCATCGGAGACACACATCGAGTTTTGCGCCGGAAAGTAGCTATAGCTAGCCTTTTTTAAAGCATTAGCCCGATCACTTCGGGATTTCCGGTCCTCACCAGAGGACCCCGCCGGGGGTTCTTATATCACCGCTACGAGTGAACCACTCCCCCGAAACTCCGCCCTCCCCGAGGGCATCTAAGAACTACAACGGTCTATATGAAACGATTTTCGTTCTTGGCAATTTGCTTGATTGCGCTGGCGGCGACTTCCACCATTGCTGCGCCCAACCCGAGTACTGCAAAGGTGCCGGCGTTTCCTGGCATTCTGGTGAATGCGCGCTACGTCTACGTGGCCTCATATGACGGAGATCAGTTCGATCCGAACCTGTTTCCCGAGGATCGGGGCGCGATTGGCGCTGTGCAGAACGCGATTCAGGAGTGGGGTAAGCTAATCGTGGTATATCGGCCTTCCGAAGCTGACATCATCATCCTGGTGACGAGCCGGCCTTCCGAAGATTTGCTGGCGGTGTACGACGCACGCCACCCAGGTGGCAATTTTCTCTGGCGCGTCATGGGACGCGATGGTCTCCAAGCTGGCGAAACACCGCTGGTTACCCAATTTGAAAAGGGGTTCGAGAGCGTACAGAGGCACAAGTGAAATCTCCAAATTGCTACCTGTTCTCCATTTCAATCCGGCGATCTGCGAGAGGTTGAAGACAAAAGGGGTCAACTAAGCAAACCCCTGTATGCTCTGCCCTATCCCTACCACAGGCCAAAAAAGTAGATTCGTTAGAAGAAATCATGGGTAAGCTCCGGCTCGGGTAGTTTGCCAAGTGAGTGATAGAGCGCGAGTTCCAGGATGCGGAAGGTGCGAAGGCCGTAGGATCTTCTGATGGTTACTTTGGCTTTATTGTTCAGCCCTTCGATAACACCGCTGGAGAACTGCTTCTTGGCCTTGAAGTAGTTGAGCAGCAGGGGACGGTGAGCGCGCAAGGTACGGGCGATTTTCTTCATAGGCTCGATGCGGGAATGCATGGTTTGATAGCACCAGAAATCGAGAAAATTGCCGGCCCAGGTGGGCGAGATGTATTTCCAGAACTGCTGAAAATCTTCTTTTAAGAGATAGGCGCGGACGGTCTGGAGGTTGTAGCGGAGCAGCTCGCGCAGACGGATATTCTGCTGCGAGGTGAGATTCTGTTTGCGCTTCAGAACGCACCAGCGAGATTTCTTCAACAGCGGCTCATGACCCTCCAGGGCCATTTTGCGTGACTCGGCGGCACGGACTTCATCCAAGGCCTTGTTCATCTTGGCGACGATGTGGAAGCGATCGAGGATGTGCACCGCCTGGGAGCATTTCTGGCGGATCACGTCCAGGTAGGGTTGCCACATATCCGAGCAGACGAACTCGATCTGCGCCGCCAGTTGCTCTCCGATGACGGTGAAGAAGCCCTGGAAGGATTCCAGGGTGCGTTCCTTGCCGACCCAGAGCAGGCGGGTGATCCCGTGGTCGATCTGGTAGACCAAAGTCAGGTACTGGTGGCCTTTGGCGTACTGAATTTCGTCCACCCCAATGGCGCGGATCGACTGCAGGGTGCGATGCTCCAGACCCCAGCCGACCACGTCCTCGACGGCGTCGCACACCTTGTCCCAGGAAGTGTGGAACGATTCGGCGGTCTCCTTCCAGGAAAGCTTACGCGCCCAGCGGGCCAGAAACAGCATATAGGCTCGGGTCAACGGGTGCTTGCCATCGCACCAGGGAACCTCCTCGACGACCACGCCACAGTTCCGGCACTCGACGCGCCGCATGCGGTACAGGAGGAAAACCAGAAAACCCCACAGCGGAATGAACTCGAAGCGCCGCTGGGGAAGATGATCGTAACCCGGTGCCGGCTGGTGACACCCCGAACAGACGGCTGACGAGCCCGCCCGCGGCCGGACGTCGACTTCGATGCTTAGCTGGTCGGCTGCGAAGCGGGCGTGCTGGTAGACGAACCCGCGATGACGATGGCAGTGATTTAGAATCGTGATCAGTTCCATGGTGCGGACGATTTTCAAGGCGAAGACTGCCCAAGTAAACCGTGCGGCTACACCGGCGTCCTCCTCCGCTGCGTCCGCCTACGGCCGCGATCTGGACCACTGGCCACACTCCTGGATGGGGCTGGAAAAAAGACCTGCCACCAGGAGAAGCCCTGGTGGTTTGCTTCCGGCCCTTCATCGAACATCTGGCCGCCTCGAGTCTTTCCCCGGTATTTTCAATGCCTTACATCCACCGTTGGAACAACTGATGCGTAGTCAGTCGTGGGATTCAGATAGGGGATGAGCTGCTTGTAATTCAATAACATGCGCTTCTGCCCAAAGCTCTGTGGCTAAAGTGTGGCTGTGTTCCGCTCTTATTTATACGTTGCAGATGACCCGGTTGCGGCCGACGAAACCTACGTGCGTTTGATGGCATTACATCCCGATCGAGTCATTCACATTCGCGACGAGCTCGCGTCTTCGGGAATGACATCCGCAGCAAGGGTGCACAGGGTTTTCGTTAGGGGACCGTCCCCTTTGTCGATGCGACAATCCACACAGGCAGTGAACTCTTCGGGGATAGGACTCGCCGAGACCAAAACAACTGGCACCGCGGGCTTTGCTCGCTTCATTTGCCGCGCGACCATTCCACCATCCATCCCTGGCATCAAGAAGTCGAGCAGCACCAGTTTCACAGGCTGCTCAGCAAACAGCCGCAATGCCTGTTCGCCGTTACCTGCACTCAGGACGTCATATCCGGCATTCTCAAGGATCTTCTCCCGTGTGAGCAAGATCGCCGGCTCATCATCCACAGACAGAATGAGCTGCGTACCGTTGTCGAAAAGAGGATTGGAGGAAAGTTTCCCGTCCGAGGGTTGGGAACTCATAAGCGTACCCCAACAATTTTCGTTTGACTCTGGACTGCACTCCAGATTTTAGAATAGCCTTGATACCGAAGGACCAGTGTGGAGTCTAGCGCCTCAACCTGCAAGTCGCGCGACATCCTCTCAAGCCGCTGGCGTGTTTTCTTGCTGTATTGGCTTCCGGCTATTGCGATTGTCGTGGCCGGGGCTCCAGCCATCAGCAACGGTTGGCGAACAATCGTCTGGACTGTCGCGCTCGCCACAATGGCCGTGGCGTGTATTGTGAATGCCCTCCGCTGCGGGCGCGTGCACTGTTACGTCACCGGCCCCTTCTTCCTCCTCATGGCCCTCGTCGCATTGTCGTACGGTCTCGGCATCCTACATCTCGGCGGGAACGGTTGGAACTTGCTTGGCCTAATAGGCCTGATCGGCGCCCTCGCCCTGTGGTACCTGCCCGAGATGTTTTTCGGAAAATATCGGCAACGAAACTGACGGCAAAACTGGCTCATCCAGTCGCAGTCGACGACGGACAATATTCGGGGCGGATAGTCGGCTTACACGGAAGCAATCCACTTTGACGGTTTGTCGGCGTTTCGTCCTTGTTACCGGGACCTCCAAGACGATGGGGTAGTCGTTTTGCGTCAAGTTGAACCCGGAGTCGGCAATCGGGTGGCAGCCGGACGATCCAAAACTTGGCGGGTTGAACCGCGAAAAGGTGGGAACGCGCCGTGGATTTTGCTTTTAGGGGGGTATGCTCGGGAGAGGGAATGAACACGAGCTTGCTAGGTCATGTCGCTTTGGTCACCGGCGCCAACCACGGAATCGGCGCTGCCACAGTGAAGATACTTGCCGCGCGTGGCGCTGCCGTCGTGTTGGCTTATCTGCGGATACCCGACCCTGGTGATCAGGGCGGCCCGAACCTTTATCGGAGCAATCGCGCGTCAGACGCAGAAAAAGTGCTAGCCGCGATCAAAGATCTCGGCGGTCGCGGCGTAGCCATTGAGGCCGACCTTGCTGATGCAGGTACCGCAGGGCTCCTGCTCGACGCGGCCGAATCCGCCTTCGGGCCAGTAGATATCTTGATCAACAATGCCTCAGCCTGGGTAGCCGATACCTTTTCGCCAACTCCTAATGGCCGTTTTGGTCATCAGCAGAAGCGAGTCTCCCCGGCGACAATTGACCATCAGTTCGGAGTGGATTCGCGCGGCTCGGCTTTGCTCATCGCCGAATTTGCACGCCGTCATGCCGCCCGCGGTGGCACGTGGGGGCGAATCGTGGGACTCACGTCAGGCGGACCGACCGGATTCCCAAATGAAGTATCGTACGGAGCCGCAAAGGCCGCGTTGGAGAATTACACAATGTCTGCCGCGCTCGAACTCGCGACGCTCGGAATCACAGCGAATATCGTACACCCGCCAGTAACGGATACCGGGTGGGTCACCGAAGAAGTTCGCCAACACGTGGCCGAACGTGCTGACCTGATCCACATCGCTAGTCCCGACGAAGTGGCTGAGGTTATCGCCTTTCTGGTCTCGGACGCAGCACACCTGATTACCGGCAACAGAATCCACCTTCGATAAGACGAATGGCCTTCGGACCCGCGCAGGGAACGTCACCAGACCTTGAACCGCTCCCGTGCAGAGCAGGCTCGGGGTTGTCACGATCAAACCGAAGCACCTACGAATCCATGTTGACGGTTTGTCGGCATGTCGGACTTGTGCCTTCGGGTATGCCGATATGGAATGTATGCGGGGGACGCTCCTGGATCGGTACTGATAAGTCGCCTAGTGTTCAAGTCGCCTAGTGTTTACTGATGGCTGCTTACACGGTAGTCGTTCGGATTCTCAGTTAGCGGCAACAGGCACTCAACCAACGCTGCCGAAATGCCAATGTGGCCCTACCGTAGGTCTTGTCATCAACTCCTAAACAACTCACCACTTGGTGCGAGGGTGTGATACCGAAGGTCGCTTCCTCCGTAATCATCGCTCGTTTCGCCCGGTCAGCTTCACCTCCCCGAATATTCTCAAAAGACAATGAACCTAATTAACGGTCGCACCCTGTTCTTGCTGAGGGCAATGTGTGCAGTTTGGCCTTGGCTCTTAGCGCACACAACATGGGCCGGAATGCCCGGAAAGGAAACTGCGGTGTTTGGACCAATGATGATCGAACCCGTTCTGCAGATCGAGCCAGGAAGGGATCTGGAAACTTCAGTCGCGGCACTAATCAAAGTAGCCGAAAACCCAGAAATCCTTCGTTGGATCGAGTTCCCGCACTCGCTCCTCCTGTTCTTGCTGGTGCGCGGTGATCCGGAGTCCGGGGCCGTCTATGTCCTGGACCGCAAGAAGGGAACCTGGTACTCGGTCGATTTCGAGGACCAACAATTCAGCGGTTACAGCATCGAGGAGTTTTGAAATGCTGCTGAAAGAATGCCGATTTCTGGATCTGGTTGAGCGGCCAGGGCTTTGGCGCACCGGGCTGACATGGATGTTGTCGCCGGGAAAAGCGCCTGAGGCGGCCGTTTGACAGAAAAAATATTTCAGGTTATCTACCCACACCCGCGCATG
>Ga0306924_10007097_pt1 | contig 11202 bp, 11 predicted proteins | sample sta12Can44000111_FD_203756 | JGI IMG/M metagenome (GOLD analysis project Ga0306924, IMG submission 203756) | Lab enrichment of tropical soil microbial communities from Luquillo Experimental Forest, Puerto Rico - statanox.12C.anox.44.000.111 (v2)... | ecosystem: Environmental > Terrestrial >...
TTCTCTGTGGCACTTTCCTGCGGGTCGCCCCGACCGGTCGTTAACCGGCACCCTGCCCTGTGGTGCTCGGACTTTCCTCGGCGGCCCCTGCCCTGCAGACCGACGCGTTCGCCCGAGCGGCTCCGGCCAGCGGGATGTAACACGCGCTCTCGCCTCCGGCAACGCGCCGACCGCAGGCGGACGCGCGCTCAACCGCCCACGAGCGCTATCAGGAGGTAGGCGACGCCGGCGAGCCCGACCGCCATCGAGCCGAGCCACACGAGCCGCTTGCGCGTGAGCGCCGCGACCGCGCCGAGGGCGATCGCCACCTGGAAGAGCGCGACAGCGCCCGCGAAGCTGTGGTGGAGGTGCATGAGGTGCGCGGCCTCGCGCTGCTTCGCGTCCCGCTCCGCCTCGAGCTCGCGCGCCTTGGCCTGGATCTCCTCCTGCTCCCGCGCGTACCGCTCCGCCTTCGCGGCGTGCTCCTCGGGCGGCGCCTTGCCGGCGGCGAGCCACGCGGCGCGCGCCGCGTCCGCCACCGCGCCCTTCAGGCCCTTCGCCTGGTAGTGGGCCCACTGATCGGACGCCTCCGCCTGGAGGCGCGTGGCGGCCGTCTCGAGCCTGAGCGCCTCGTTCACCGTCCCGCCCGCGCGCAGAGACGCGATCGCGGCGAGCGCGGCGAGCAGCGCCGTCGTCAGCGCGATGTTGCGGAGGAACGCGCCGCCCTCCTTCTCGAGCTCCTCCTCGATGGCCTCGTGCAGCTTCTCGGTCTCGATCTCGGACGCCTCGGGCATGCGCCGCCCCATAGCACGGGTCGGGCGTCGGTCGCGCTAGCGCCGGAGCTCGCGGGGCACCCCGCGCTTCGGGCAGAGGTCCTCGACCGGGCAGCGCGAGCACGCCGGCGCGCGCGCGAGGCACGTCCGCCGCCCGTGCCAGACGAAGAGCTGGTGCGCGTGCGCCCAGCGCTCCTCCGGCAGGAGCGCGCGGAGGTCGCGCTCCACCTTCGACGGATCTTCCTCGCGCGTGAGGTCGAGCCGGCGCGAGACCCGCCCGACATGCGTGTCGACCGGGAACGCGTGCGCCGCGCCGAGGTGGACCAGCACGACGCCCGCCGTCTTCGGACCGACGCCGGGGAGCGCCTCGAGCCCCTCGCGCGTCCGCGGCACGCGACCGCCGTGCTCGGCCGCGATCGCCTGCATCGATCGCACGATCGCCTTCGCCTTGTTCCGGTACAGGCCGAGGCTCCGGATGAACGGCCAGAGCTCCTCGGGGCGCGCCCGGGCGTAGTCCTCGGCGGTCCGGTAGCGCGCGAAGAGCGCGGGCGTCGCGCGGTTCACGCCGGCGTCGGTGCTCTGCGCCGAGAGGATCACGGAGACGAGGAGCTCGAGGTCGTCCCCGAACTCGAGGGCGATCCGCACGTCGGGCATCGCCCGCGCGAGCCGATCGACGATCTCGGCGGCGCGGGCGCGCTTCCGGGGAGCGGGCGGGCGCCTCCTCGGCGCCGGGCGCGGCGGCATGGTGGTGCGGATGGTACCATCCGCGCTCGCCCGAGGAGACTCGCACGGTGAAAGGCTCGCGCCCCGACGTCGTCCGGTTCGTCACCCACCGCGACGTGTCGCGCGACGACGTCGACGAGGCGAGCCGGCGCGCGGCCCGCGTCATCGCGCGATAGCGCCCGCTCCTCACACTCCCGCCCACCCCCAGGGCCGCGGGACGGGCGTCCGGAGCGCGCGTGCTAGCATCTCCTGGCGGTGCGCTCGCGCCTGCTCTCCGCGCCGACGGGCGCGCTCCTCTCGACGCTCGCGCTCGCCGCGGCCGCGTCGGGCTGCGCCGGGGCGCCTCCCAAGATGACCTTCGCCGACGCGGGGCTCCTCCCGGAGGGCGCCGCCGCGCTCATCGCGGTCGAGCCCGACGGCCCCGCGCCGATGCCGCCCGTGCCGGTGCCGGCGCCCGAGTCGATCGCCTCGGAGCTCCCCGAGGGGCCGCCCATCGACACCGTCCTCGTGCGGTTCGCGACCGAGGCGCGCGCGCGCCGCGGCCGGACGACCGTCGGGCGGAGCTTCCCGCCCGACGCGGTCGCCGCCTGGAAGGTGCTCGCGTACGACCTCGACCACTACCTCGCGCGGGCGCTCCCGCAGACGCCGCTCCTCGAGCTCGTCCGCGCCCGGATCACGGTCGATGCCGAGTGGGACTACGACCTCCGCCGCTTCGGCGCGCCGCCCGCCGACCTCCGAAGCCTCGTCGAGTCGCGCTCGGCGCGGCTCGCCGTGCGGATCTCCGCGGTGCGCGCGCTCGGCCTCGGGCTCCTCGCCCGGACGCCCGCGCCGAAGCTCCGCTGGCCCGTCGAGCAGGCCGGGATCTCGAGCCTGTTCGGGATGCGCACGCACCCGCTCGACCACGTGCGGCGGATGCACTTCGGCGTCGACCTCGCCTCGGGGACGGGCCGCGTCGTCGGCGCCGCGGCGAAGGGCTGGGTCGTCCGCGCGGGCTGGATGGGCGGGTACGGGCTCGTCGTCGAGGTCCGGCACGACGGCGACCTGACGACGCGCTACGGCCACCTCTCGGCGCTCCTCTGCGCGCCGGGCGACGCGGTCGACGCCGGCCAGCCGCTCGGGCTGGTCGGTCAGACGGGGCGGGCGACGGGGCCGCACCTTCACTTCGAGGTCTGGCGCGGCGGGACCCCGTCGGATCCGCTCGCGTGGCTCGGGCTGGGACCGTTGCCCGGCGCGGGGAACTAGTCGGGACGTGCGAGCATTGAAAAGGGGCGCCTCGACGGAAGAGGCGCCCCGGGATCCCCACACCCTCCCCGAGGACGTGGACGAAAGCTCGGCAGCGGACGCTACAAGTGTATATCCGTCCCGTCGGGATGGGGTCAACCGACGGTCCCATTCACGGTGCGCCCGAATGCACGCGATCGCGATAGCGCTATTTCACGTCCTCTCCGCCGCGGTCGCAGACGTGCCGGCCGGCGGCGATGTCGCTGCGGCGCTCGCACGCGCAGCGCCAGGCGACGTCGTCCGGCTCGGGCCGGGCGATCACGCGGGTCCGCTCGCGATCCCGCCCGGCGTCCGCGTCGAGGGCGCGGGCGTCGCGGCGACCCGCGTCGTCGCCCCCGACGGCGCGGACGCCGCGACGCCGTCCGGCGACGCCGAGCTCGGGGCGCTCTCGCTGATCGCGCGCCCGCCGCGCTGCGCGCTGGTCGTGAGGAAGGGCACGGTGCGCGCCGAGGATGTCGCGCTCGACGGCGGCACGTGCGGAGCCCGGGTCGAGGGGGGTGCGCTCGAGGGTGCGCGCGTGTCGGCGCGCGGTGCGGTGGCCCTGCACGTCGTGGCGGGCGCGCTCGAGCTCGTCGACGCGCACCTCCGCGGCACGTCGGCGGGCCTGGCCGTCCACGGCGGGCGCGCGGAGCTCCGGAGGGCGGTGGTGGATGGGCCGTTCCGCGAGGCGGCCGTGACCGCGGAGGGGGGCGCGACGCGGCTCGAGGGCGTCGTCATCCGCGCGCCGGGACCCGCGGGAATCGCGGCGGAGGGCGGCGCGACCGTCGAGGGGGTGGGCATCGTGGTGGCGGGCGTCGGCGAGGTGGACGGGATTCCGGGGGCGTGCGTCCAGGTGCGCCGCGCGACGCTCCGTATCGAGGGGGCGACGCTGCTCGCCTGCGGCGGGGCGGCGGTCGAGGCGCAGGGCGGGACGCTTACCCTGTCCGGGATGGACGCGTCTGGCGGCGTCGCCGGCTGCCTCGTCCTGCGCGGAGGACGCGCCGAGCTGACCGGGAACGCCTGCGCGGGGCACGGCCCGGGGCTCGTCCTCGAGGACGGGGCGCGGGCGTCGCTCCGGATGAATCGCTGGTGGACGGACCCCGTCCTGTGGGTCGACTGCGGGAGCGGCGCCCGGGCCGCTCTGGGCGCAGGCGAGCTCGCCCGAGCGCCCTGCGCCGGGTCACCTTGACGTGGGACGCCCCGCTCGACAAATCAGGGCGCCCGTGACAGCCTTTCGCGTCGGCGCCACGGCGGCGAGGGCGATCGAGCCTCCGGCCGAGCGCGGCGCCGGCAGCACGCCGGTCACGAGGTCGAGGAGGGTGGCGCGGCAATGCAGATCAACCTGCGCAAAGCGATGTTCGTGCTCCCGAACCTGTTCACGGTGAGCTCGATCTTCCTCGGCTTCTACGCGCTCACGCTCTGCGCCGGCGACGCGACGCCGCTCCAGCTCTACCAGGCGGCCCTCGCCATCTTCTTCGCGATGTTCTTCGACGCGTTCGACGGCCGCGTCGCGCGGATGACCAAGACGCAATCGGAGTTCGGCGTCCAGCTCGACAGCCTCGCCGACGTCGTCTCCTTCGGCGCCGCCCCCGCGCTCCTCGTCTACAAGTGGGCGCTCGCGCCGCTCGGCTTCATCGGCTTCTTCGTCGCGTTCGCCTTCCTCGCCTGCGGCGCGCTCCGGCTCGCCCGCTTCAACGTGCTGGCGGCGCGCGGCGACAAGGGCTCCTCCGCGTACTTCGTCGGCCTGCCGATCCCGCTCGCCGCCGGGACCATCGTCGCGCTCGTCATCGCCCACTACCGCCAGTTCGGCTCGACCACCGACGCGGCCGCCCGCGCGCCGATCGCCGCGGTGGTCGCGCTGCTCGCGTTCCTCATGGTCTCGACGGTGCGCTACCGCACGTTCAAGGACGTGCACCTCTCGGCGCGCAGCCTCACGGTGTTCGGGTTCCTCACCGTCGCGGGCGTCGCGGTCGGCATCGCGACGCGCGCGTCGTTCGTCCTCGTCATCTACACCGCGGCCTACATCGCCCTCGGGATCGCCGAGTCGCTCCTCGCCCGTACCCGGCCCGCCCCGGATCGCGCCTCGCTCCCGCCGGCGATCCGCGCCGAGCTCGACGCCGACGAGGCGCTCGAGCCCGAGCCGGAGGACGCCGAGGACGAGAAGCCGGTCGAGGACGAGTACATCTAGGACGTGGCGTCGCTCTCGCTCCTCTCCCGGCTCCGCGCGCGCAGCCAGAAGCGCGCCCCGCGCCCCGAGGGGCCGCCGGGGCCTTGGGTGATCGTCGCCGCGTGGGGCCCGTGCGGCTACGCGCCGGTCGCGCCCGGGACGTTCGGCACGCTCGGCGCGATCCCCGCCTACTGGGCGCTCCAGCGCGTCCCCGCGCCGCTCTACCTCCTGACGCTCGCGGCGCTCGTCGCGCTCGGGATCCACGCGGCGGCGCGCGCAGGGCGGTACTGGGGTGTCGCCGACGCCTCGCCCATCGTCATCGACGAGGTCGCCGGCTACCTCGTGACGATGGCGCTCGTCCCCTTCAGCTGGCCCGCCGCCCTCCTCGGCTTCGCCCTGTTCCGGCTCTTCGACGTGCTGAAGCCCTGGCCGGCGTCCGCCTTCGATCGCGTGAAGAACGGCTTCGGCGTCGTCATGGACGACGTGGCGGCGGGCGTGTACGCGTGGGCGTGCCTCCAGCTTCTCGCGCTCGCGCTCCGCGCCGGGGGCGGCTGCGCGGAGGCGGCGCGCTGGTACTGCGCGTCGCTCGCGCCGTAGCCCGCCCTGCGTTAGGAACCTGCGGCCATGCCGCTCCACGTCGAGCTCCTCTCCACGGGTGACGAGCTGCTCACCGGCCAGATCGTCGACACCAACTCCGTCTGGATCATGGACCGCCTGTGGGATCTCGGCGTGATGGTCCGCCGCAAGACGCTCGTCGGGGACGATCGCGACGACCTCGACGCGGCGCTCCGCGAGACCACTGGCCGCGCGGACCTCGTCGTGATGAGCGGCGGCATGGGACCGACCGAGGACGACCTCACGAGCGAGCGCGTCGCCGCGGTGCTCGGGGTGCCGCTCGAGCTCGACGAGCCGTCGCTCCGCACCATCGAGGAGCGCTTCCGCCGGTTCGGCCGGGAGATGACGCCGAACAACGTGAAGCAGGCCCTCTTCCCACGCGGCGCGACGGTGATCCCGAACCGCTTCGGGACGGCGCCGGGCTTCGCGGTGCGCCTCGGCGGAGCCGAGCTGGTATGCCTCCCCGGCGTGCCGGTCGAGTACCGCGGGCTCTGCGACGAGTGGCTCCTGCCACGCGTCGCGGCCCGGCTCACGGACGTCCCCGCCGCCGGCCTCGTGAAGCTCTTCGCCGTCCCGGAGTCGCACGCCGACCACGCGATGCGCCCGGTGATGGACGATCCGGCGAACGCCGGCGTCCGGTTCGGGTACCGCGCGCACTGGCCGGAGATCCACGTGAAGTGGGCGGTGCCCGGGCCCGACGCCGCGGCGCGCGCTGCCCGGATCCGCGCCGCGGTCCACGCCATCTTCGGCGACGCGATCTTCGCGGAGGGGAAGGACGAGCTGCCCGACCTGGTGGTCAGGCGGCTGACGGCGCGCGAAGAGCGGGTCGCGATCGCCGAGAGCTGCACGGGCGGGCTCCTCGCCGAGCTCGTGACGCGCGTCTCGGGGGCCTCGGCCGTCTTCGACCTCGGCGTCGTCGCCTACGCGAACGAGACGAAGTCCGCGCTCGTGGGCGTCCCGGCCGCCCTCCTCGCGGAGCACGGCGCCGTGTCCGAGCCGGTCGCGCGCGCGCTCGCCGAGGGCGCGCGCCGCGTCGGCGCCGCGACGTGGGGGATCGGGATCACCGGCATCGCGGGGCCGACGGGCGGAACGCCGGAGAAGCCCGTCGGCACCGTCCACGTCGCGCTCGCGGGCCCGCGCGGCACCGAGGCCGTGCAGCGCGCCTACCGCGGCGATCGCGAGCGGATCCGCAAGACCGCGGCGTACGAGGCCCTGAACCTGCTGCGGTTGGCCATGCGCTAGAGGGTCTCGCAGAAGAGCTCGACGAAGCGGTCCCAGGAGAGCATCGCGGCGCCGGTCGCCATCAGGTGCTCGTGGAGCGCGGCGGCCGCGTCCAGCAGCGCGGCGCCCTGCCGGGGGCGGTACCGCGCGGTGAGCCCGCCGTCCTCCAGCACGCGGCGCACGAGCGCCTCGACGTTGACCGCCTTGCCGGCGAGCCGACCCTGCCGGTCGAGGACCCAGCCGGCAAGCTGCCCGATGCGCTGGCGGACCGCGACGCGGGGGGCCGCCCCGCCCGCGGCGAGCGCCTCGTTCACCGCGTCGGGCGACGCGTCACGCACGACGAGCCACGTGAGCGACCGCTCTGCCGCGAAGCCGGCGCGCGCCAGCACCTCGACCGCCCGGGCCTCCTCGTCGGGTTCGCAGCGCATCCGGACGATCGGCTCGATCCGCGGGGTCATCGCGCGCACCGGTAACCGGGCGGCGTCGGGGCCGCAACGGGCGTATGCTACTGGTGTGACCGGCGACGAGGACGCGCTCGAGGAGCGACGCGCCGCGAGCGGGCTCTCCATCGATGAGGAGGGGCGGTTCCTGCACCGCGGCGAGCCGATCTTCCACGCACGGACGCTCGAGGTGCTCTGGCGGTCGCTCCACCGCACGAGCGACGGGAGGTGGGCCGTGCGCGTGGGTCGCGAGGTGGCGTACGTCGACGTGGGCGAGACGCCATACGCAGTGCGCGCCATCGCGCAGGCCGAGCGCGCCGGCGACGGCGCGCCGTGGCTCCTGCTCACGGACGGGACGCGCGAGCGGCTCGCCCCCGAGACGCTGGCGATCGGCGCCGACGGCGTGCTGCGTTGCGCCGTGAAGGGCGGCCAGCGCGCTCGCTTCACGCGCGCCGGCCAGGTCGCGCTGGGTGCGCTCGTGGACGAGGACCCGCCGGGGTCCGAGCGCTTCGTGATCACGCTGAGTGGACGCCGCTGGCCGATTCCGTCCGCAGGGCGGGGGTGAGGGAATGGGCTCGTCCTTCGCCCCGCGCACCCCTGCCCGCCCGCCCCCCCGCCTTCCGGGTCCTCGCCGGCGGGCCAATCGCTACGGACTGTTTCCACCCATGAGAGCCCTGGCCCTCTGCGCCTTGCTAGCTTTCCCGCTCGTGACGTCCGCGCAGGGGCTGACGCTGCGCGCCCCGTCGATCGGCGAGGCGATCGACACGATGCACCGGACCGACGCCATGAAGGAGAAGGGCGTCGAGCAGACGTTCGTCGTCCCGGAGCGCCCGGGCCAGAACCAGGTCGCCTGGTACGACTTCTCGTGGCAGTTCATCGACGTGCCGCCGCCCGGCGGCGGGCCCGGCGGGCTGCGCCTCTACTACTACCGGAGCGAGCGGCCGCAGGCCGAGCGCGCCCTACCCGCGATCCAGAGCGCGTACGCGCGCCTCGTGGAGATCTTCCACTACAACCCGACGAGACGCATCCCCTACATCCTCTACGCGACGCAGCGCGAGTTCCAGACGACCAACGTCTTCGCCGTGACGGAGTCGGTCCTCGGCGTCACGTCGCCGCAGGATCTGAAGATGACCGTGCCGTACTTCGGGGACCACTCCCGGTTCATCGAGGTGTCGACGCACGAGATGGTTCACCAGTTCACGATCCAGAAGCTGATGGACGAGGCCGGGGCAGAGGAGATCAGCTCCCCGATCAACTTCCTGCCGCTCTGGTTCATCGAGGGGATCGCCGAGTACTACTCGAAGGGCGGGATCGACGTGGAGACGGACCTCTTCCTCCGCGACCTCGTCTGGAACCCCGACCCGCGCACCGGCTATGACATCATCTCGTTCGCGGACGATCGGCTCCGCGGCTACATCCCGACCTACAAGCTCGGCCAGGCGCGCGTCGCGTTCATCGCCGAGCAGTACGGCCGCGAGCGGATCCAGGCGTTCCTCGAGAACGCCTACCTCCTCGGCGATGGGGGCGGGGGGGGCGGCGGCCCCGGCGGGCGCGGGTTCGAGGCCCTCGCGCGGCGCGTCCTCGGCGAGCCCGTCGAGCAGGTCGATGCCCGCTGGCGGGCGTGGCTGAAGCGGCGCTACTACCCGGAGTACCTCGCCTCGAAGCAGGACCTGCCCCAGACGCGCGAGCTGCACGGGCTCCCGACGGAGCCGGAGAGCTTCGCCGCGTCCCCGGACGGGAACGTCATCCTGGTGCGCGGCATCGACCGGAGCCGCGGCCGCGCGCGCGTCCTCATCGCCGACGTCCGCAACCCGCGCGGTGCCATCGAGCTCGCCGCGGACGGCGTGCCGGGGTTCGAATCGCTCCACCCGGTCGAGTACGGGGTGCTCGCCGTCGGCACCAGCATGATCGCCTTCTCGGCGCAGGACGGCGTGGGCGACCGACTCCACGTGCAGCGCTACCGTGTGGTCGAGTCCAAGGGGCGGCCACCGCGCCTCGAGATCGGCAAGCAGCACAAGCTCGACGTCCGCCCCGCCAGCGGCGGCGCCTTCATCCAGATCGGCGACCCGACCTTCTCTCCCGACGGGAGCCAGATCGCGTTCGCGGGCGTCGCGCTGGATGGGCAGTCGGACATCTACGTCGTGCCGGTGACGGGCGGGACGGCGCGCCGGATCACGAACGACCCGTACGTCGAGAAGGACATCGCCTGGGGAGCGGACGGCATCTACTGCGCGTCCGACGCGACCGACCATGGTCGCCTCAACCTCTTCCGCGTCGACCCGCAGACGGGGCAGAAGACGCGGCTCACCACGGCGCCGTCGAACGACCGCGCGCCGTTCCCGCAGCCGGACGGATCCATCCTGTTCTCCTCGGACATGGGCGGGAAGCCCGACCTGTACGTCCTCAAGGACGGCGCCACGCAGAAGCTGACCGACTTCACGACCGGGCTCGGGCACCCATCCCCGGCCCCGAAGGCGCGCGGCGCGTTCGCGACCACGTTCCAGGGCGGGAAGTTCCGGGTCGTCGAGGTGCCCAAGGTCGCCTGGCTCGAGCAGCCTCCGGTCGTCGTCCCGGCCGCGCCCGCGGGCGTGATGCCCATCCCGCGCGCCGACTGGCCCGCGGACGTCCGCGACTACGATTCGCTCTCGGTGCGCAACTGGAGGCCGGAGGCGGGCTTCGTGTACGGCGGCGGCGCCGGCAGCACGGTCGCGGGGCGCGCGGCGGTCATGTTCGCCGACATGCTCCGGGACAACGTGCTGTACCTCGACCTGGCGGTGTACGGGTCGTTCGCCTACACGCAGGCCCTCGTGCTCTTCGAGGACCGCTCGCAGCGGACGAGCTGGATCCTCGGCGCGTACCACTTCGTCCAGCAGAACATCGACGCCAGGGACATCAACCTCGCCTACTACCAGCGCGACTTCGGCGTGGTGGGCGCGCTCCGCTACCCGCTCGATCGCTTCCGCCGGATCGAGACCGAGCTCGCGGTCGGCGGCGTCCAGCGCTACTGCCTCACGGACTTCTCGAGCTCCGCCTTCCTCGTCTGCCAGGGCATCCAGAACATCTCGCCGGGCAGCCCGTACTACGACCCGACGAACCCGACCGCGAAGTGGCAGGCCGAGAACGGGGGCGTGAACTTCCAGCTGTCGCCGGCGATCCGGTACGGCTACGACACCGTCCGGTACCATCCCCTCGCCGGCCCGATCTCCGGCGGCTCCCTGCTCCTCGAGCTCGGCGGCGGCTACCTCCCCGGCCGGCAGGCGCTCACCGGGTTCGTCCGCACCGACGCGCAGAAGTACTGGCAGATCGTCGGCCGCTCGAAGTTCGAGCTCCGCTTCGCGGGCGGCAGCTCGTTCGCGCCGGACGCGAGGGGCACGGTCTGGGAGCGGACCTGGTGGCTCACGTCCGCCGACAACCTCCGCGGCTTCTCGCCGCTCGACCTCGCGTACCTGATCGGCCAGCACTACTACGTCGTGAACGCCGAGCTGCAGATCCCGCTCGATCCGCTCATCCGCCTCCTCATCTTCGATTACATCGCGGGGGTCGCGGCGTTCGACTTCGGCGGCGTGTTCGACACGTGGCAGACCCGGACCCTGATCTCCCGCGTCCAACCGGGTGCCTGGCAGTCCCGGACGCTCACCGGCGTCCTCGGCGTGAACGTCCTGTTCGGCCCGCTCCTCCTCCGCGTCCACTTCGGCCACCCGTTCAACATCGGTGGCGAGGTGACGCCCGCGCTCGCGACCGGGGCGCACTGGGTGACGAACATCACGTTGCGTTACTTCTTCTTCTGATCGTAACGGGGGCTGCGCCCCCGCCCCCTCGCCCGCTACCGCGGGCTCCGGGGCCCCACCCCGCTCGGCGGGGCCCGTGACCCGTCGCGCCCGCCCTCGGCTCGCTCCGGGCGGGTTCGCGACGGGTCCCCGCCGCGGGGGGGGGGGGGGGGGGGGGGGGGGGGGGGGGGGGGGGGGGGCGGCGGGGCGGGCGGGGGGGCGCGGCGCGCCCCGCGCCCCCCCCCCGCCCCCCCCCG
>Ga0306924_10007101_pt1 | contig 11200 bp, 9 predicted proteins | sample sta12Can44000111_FD_203756 | JGI IMG/M metagenome (GOLD analysis project Ga0306924, IMG submission 203756) | Lab enrichment of tropical soil microbial communities from Luquillo Experimental Forest, Puerto Rico - statanox.12C.anox.44.000.111 (v2)... | ecosystem: Environmental > Terrestrial > Soil...
CCAGACCACTGGCGAGATCGTCGACACCTGCTGTGACGCCTGGAATTGGCTGCTCGGCCAAACCGGACGCATCCGATCCCTGTGTTCCTATCCCTGGATCGAACGGGTCAGCGGCTAATCAGGTCGGTTATAAGCCTAATGCCGGGGGCAGGGCTAACGCTGCATCTCAATCAGCACGTTGATGGCGCGGGCGGCAGTGGCAAGCTCGCGCCAGGTCTCGTCGTCGATCGGCACGCCATTGGCGATGCGCACGGCGCGGGTGCGGCGCTCCGGGTCGCCGGGGATCAAGACAGGCTCGTCTGGGCGCGACGGTGGCGAGGCGGTGATGTAGGCGGCCATCGCTGCGATTTCGTCGCGCAGCCAGGCGCGGTCGACGAGGCGCTCGGGATCGATGATGATCGTCAGCATGCCGTTCGTCGCCGTGCCGCGGTCCTGCCGCTCGGGCCGCATCGTTCCGCTGCCGCATAGGGCCCCCGCCAGCATCTCGCAGATAAAGGCGAGCGCGTAGCCCTTGTGCTCGCCGAAAGCCAGCACGGCGCCACGCGGCTGTCGGTACATCGCGCCAGGATCGGTCGTCGGCTTGCCCTCCCCGTCGAGCAGGATACCAGGTTTAAGTTGCTCGCCCTTGTTGCGGGCGACGCGCACCTTGCCCATCGCGACGACACTCGTCGCCATGTCGAGGATGATCGGTCGTTCGGGCTCGGGGCCGGGTATAGCGATGCAGAGGGGGTTGGTGCTGAACCGCGCATCGGTGCCACGCCACGGCGCCACGGCGGGCCGCGCGTCGGTGACGTTGACGAAATGAAACGAGACCATGCCGGCGCCGACGCAAATCTCGCCATAAGTGCCGACCCGGCCGATATGGTGCGGGTTGCGCAAGGCGACGACCGCGACCCCGGTGTCGCGCGCCTTGGCGATGCCGGCCATCGTCGCCTCGCGTGCGGCGATCTGGCCCCAGGCGCGCTCGCCGTCATAAACGATCAAGGAGCCGTTCTCGCTGACGACGCGTCCCTTGCGATTGGGGACGACGGTCCCGTTGGCGAGATGTTGGAGATAATTCGGGATCAACCCGACGCCATGGCTGTCATGACCGCGCAGATTGGCCTCGATCAGGTGATCGGCGATGATCAGCGCTTCGTCGGCATCGCTCCCGGCCGCCTCAAAGACGCGCGATGCGATGCCGTGCAGCTCAGTGTGATCGATCGATATCATATCGGTGAGTCCTCAATTCGCGTCGCCTGCCGCGGCGGCGATGCGCAGTGGGTGGGCGGGGTAGACGCCGAGGATCTTCACCTCACGCGAGAAGAAGGCGAGTTCCTCGAGGGCCAACGCTAAGGGCCGATCCTCCGGATGCGCCTCGACATCGGCGTAGAACTGGGTCGCGGCAAAGGCGCCGCCGACCATGTAGCTCTCCAGCTTGGTCATGTTGACGCCGTTGGTGGCGAACCCGCCCATCGCCTTGTAGAGCGCCGCCGGCACATTGCGGACGCGGAATAGAAACGTCGTCACCGTCGGGGTACCGCGCGGCGGACATTTGGCTTCGCGCGACATGATCAGAAAACGGGTCGTGTTGTGTTCGGCGTCTTCGATGTTCTCCTTCAGGGAGAGGAGGCCGTAGATCTCGCCGGCCAGCTCGGAGGCGATCGCCGCGACGGTGGGGTCGCCGCGCTCGGCAATTTCCGCCGCGGCGCCGGCGGTGTCGGCAGCGACGACCGGGTTGAGCCCCAGCGAGCGGATCAGGTTTCGGCATTGGGACAAGGCGTGGACGTGGCTTCGGACTGTGCGGATTGTCGCAAGTGTCGCGCTCGGAAGGGTGAGTAGGTGGTGGTTTACCCGCTCGAAATGCTCGCCGATGATGTGAAGGCCCGAATCCGGCATCAGATGGTGGATGTCTGCGACGCGGCCGGCGACTGAATTCTCGATCGGGATCATCGCCAGTGCTGCCCGACTTTCGCGCACCGCGGCGAAGGCGTCCTCGAACTGGTTGCACGGCAAAGTCGTCATGTCAGGAAAGACACGCCGGCACGCCAGATCCGAATAGGCCCCCAAGGCGCCCTGGAACGCAATCGTCCGGTCTCGATTTGAAGTCGCTGTCATTGCTGGACTTCCTCCGTCACCCCCGCGAAAGCGGGGGGCCAGGGCTCGCGGTGGTGGTTTGCCGGCTCTGGATTCCCGCTTTCGCGGGTTTGACGGAATGAAACTCTGCAAGTTCGCGGGCGCGGGCGAGGTCGGCTGGGGTGTCAACCTGCACGCCCAAGCGGACGGGGTCGATCAGGCTGACCGAAATGCTCATCCCGGCTTCCAGCGCGCGGAGCTGCTCGAGGTGCTCGCGCTGCTCGAGGACGCCGCGCGGCAGCCCGACGAAGCTTTCGAGTGCGGCGCGACGGTACGCGTAGAGCCCGATATGCTCGTAATGCGGTCCCGGCCCCCATGGCACGACGGCCTTGCTGAAATAAAGCGCGCGCGCGGGTCGCGTCGGATCACTGAACGGGGCGACGACCTTGTTGACGCTGGTGTCTGCGAGCGTTGCATCATCCTCGATTATTGCGGCGAGCGTTGCGATGTCGGTTTCCGGGTCGGCGAGACCGGCGACCGCAACCTGGATCCCCGACGGGTCCAATAGCGGCAGATCGCCCTGCACGTTGACCACTGCGTCGTGACGCCGGCCCGGATCGATCCGCCGGATCGCCTCGTGAATGCGGTCAGAGCCGGTCGGGTGGTTGGGGTCGGTCATGACTGCGCGCCCGCCCGCAGATTCGACGGCGTCGGCAATCGCGCGGTCGCCACAGGCAACGACGACAGGGCCGATCTCTGCGGCGACGGCGCGGCGCCAGACATGCACAATCATCGGCGTGCCGGCGATGTCGGCGAGCGGCTTCCCGGGCAGCCGGGTCGCGGCGAGCCGGGCGGGGATCAGGATGATCGGGTTCTCGGGGGCGGTTCTGGTCACGGATGTTGCTTAATCTTGCTGCCATAGCGACAACATGCCCGGTTCGTGCATGCGCCGGAAGCATGATAATTCGCTCCGGCCGCGGAGGTTTGGGCATCGATGTCGTCATTCGAGTGGAACAAGATCATTGCCTCGGTGCTTACCGCGATGATCGTTGCGATGGCGTCTGGAATACTGGCGGGCCAACTCGTCCGCCCAAAGGAGCTGGAAAAGCCGGTCTTTATCGTGGCGGGGGCGGAGCCCACTGCGAGCGCCCCGGCGGCGGAGGGAGCGGCGGCCAGCCTTGAGCCGATTGGGCCACTGCTCGCCAAGGCTGATCCCAAAAGAGGCGAGCAGCTCGCCAAAGTCTGCGCTACATGCCACACTTTCACCAAGGGCGGCGCGAACAAGGTCGGGCCGAACCTGTGGGATGTCACCGAGGAGGCGATGGCCGAGGTGCCCCGCTATCAGTTTTCTGCCGCAATGGCCGGCCACAAAGGAGAGAAGTGGGATCCGGAGAAGCTCAACGAGTGGCTGTGGAAGCCGCAGGCCCTGATCAAGGGAACCAAAATGACCTTTGCCGGCTTCCCCAAGGCTCAGGACCGTGCCGATGTCATCGCCTTTCTGCAGTCGCTGAAATAAGCTGGTGAAGCCGATACCGTTCGACGAATTTCTCGGCCTCGCTCTCCATCTCGCTGATGCCGCTGGCGAGGTTATTCGGCCCTACTTCCGAAAGGCAATCACCGTCGACGACAAGGCTGATCTGACCCCGGTAACCGCTGCCGACCAGGCGGCAGAACAGGCGATGCGGGTGCTGATCGAGAGCAGGTTCCAGGAGCACGGCATCATCGGCGAAGAGTTCGGGCGCGTGCGCGAGGATGCCGAGTTCGTCTGGACCCTCGACCCGATCGACGGGACCAAATCCTTTATCAGCGGCGTGCCGTTGTTCGGCACCTTGATCGCGTTGACCCACAACCGGCGGCCGATACTGGGAATCATCGACCAGCCGGTATCGCGCGAGCGTTGGGTGGGGGTGACCGGACGCCCGACGACTCTGAACGGCACGGCGGTCCGGTGCCGCGCCTGCCCCGCGCTCGCCGCGGCGACGCTGTTCGCGACGACCCCAGACATGTTCAAGGACGCTGACGCCGACGCCTTCGCTCGGGTGTCGGGCGCGGTCAAGCTGACCCGGTTTGGCGCCGATTGCTACGCCTATGGTCTGGTAGCTGCCGGGTTTATCGACCTCGTCCTTGAAGCGAGCCTCAAGCCCTACGATTTCTGCGCGATGGTTCCGATCGTCGAAGGGGCTGGCGGCATCGCCACCGATTGGCGCGGGGCCGGTCTCGATCTTGCCTCGGACGGCCGCATCGTGGTGGCCGGGGACCGCCGGACACATCGCGCGGCCCTCGAACTCATCGGCGCCTGAGCCGCCCGCCGGAGCCAAACCCATGCGCAGAGTTTCTGCAATCCTCGTCGCGCCCATTGTATTGTTCGGATTCGCCGCAGCCGCCATTGCGGCTACGACGCCGGGCATGTCGTTGTTCGGCGATCTCAAATACGCCCCCGACTTCAAGAATTTCGACTATGTCAACCCGGATGCGCCGAAGGGCGGCACGATGCGCCTTTTCTCGATCGGCACGTTCGATACCCTCAACCCCTTCGTTGTTAAAGGCGTTCCAGCGGCCGGCATAGGCCAGATCTTCGACACGTTGGCAGTGGCCTCCGAAGACGAGCCCGGCAGCGAATACGGCCTCGTTGCCGAAAAGATTGAGCTCGCGCCCGACAGGCTCTCGGTGCTCTACACCCTGCGCAATGAGGCGCGATTTCACGATGGGACGCCGATGACGCCAGAAGACGTCATCTGGACCTTTGATACGTTGAGGACCAAAGGGGCACCCTCCTATCGTTCCTATTACGGCGATGTCACAAAGGTCGAAAAGGAGGGCGATCGCGGGGTGCGGTTCTCGTTCAAATCGGCCGAGAACCGCGAGTTGCCGCAGATCCTGGGACAGATGCCAGTCTTGTCGAAAGCGTATTGGGCCGGGCGCGATTTCGAAAAGACGACGCTCGACCCGCCGCTCGGCAGCGGACCCTACAAGATCGAATCGCTGGATCCCGGGCGCTCGATAACCTATCGCCGGGTTCCGGATTATTGGGCGGCAGATCTGCCGGTCATGAAGGGCCGCTTCAATGTCGACACGATCCGCTACGACTATTACCGCGACGCGACGATCGCTCTCGAAGCCTTCAAGGCGGGCCAGTTCGACGTAAAGCTCGAAAATTCGTCGAAGGATTGGGCGACCGGATACGACAGTCCGGCTTTGCGAGCCAGCCTGATCAAGAAGGAAGAGATCCCCAATGGGTTGCCGAGCGGAATGCAGGGCTTTGCGTACAATCTGCGGCGGCCATTGTTCCAAGACCCGCGGGTGCGCGAGGCCTTGGCCTATGCGTTCGATTTCGAATGGTCGAACAAGAATTTGTTCTACAGCGCCTATAAGCGCACGCGCAGCTATTTCGACAATTCGGAACTGGCAGCGACCGGGGTGCCCCAGGGCGAGGAATTGAAGATCCTCGAAAAGTTTCGTGGGCAGATTCCTGACCAGGTTTTCACGGCCGAATACGATCCCCCGAAATACGACGGTTCGGGGAATATCCGCGACGGCGTGCGGGCAGCATTGAAATTGCTGAAGGAGGCAGGCTGGACGTTCAAGGGCGAAAAGCTCGTCAATGACGAGACAGGCCAGCCCTTCGAATTTGAAATCCTGCTTGACAATCCGCAATTCGAGCGAATCGTGCTGCCCTTTGCGAAAAATCTCGAGCGCATGGGGATCACCGCGCGCGTCCGCACCGTCGACAACGCGCAATACCAGAAGCGCATGGAGACTTTCGACTACGACATGCCAGTCGTGGCATTCGGCGAATCACTGTCGCCCGGCAACGAGCAGCGCGAATATTGGGGCTCGCAATCCGCCGACGAGCAAGGCAGCCGCAATCTAATGGGCATCAAGAGCAAAGTCGTCGACGAGTTGATCGAGGAGCTGGTCCGGTCGCCCGACCGGGCGAGCCTGGTGGCCCACACTCATGCCCTCGATCGTGTATTGCAATACGGGTATTATCTGATCCCGCATTACCACATTGCGGCGTTCCGCGTCGCCCACTGGGACAAGTTCCGCCGTCCCGCCGTCTCGCCAAAATATGCCGTCGGGCTAGAGACCTGGTGGATCGATCCGACCGCCGAGCAGTCGGTCGAGGCCAAGAAAGGCGAAGTAACGAAGCAGTGACCTCTGGGAGCCGCGCATGATCGCTTATGCGATCCGCCGGATTGCGCTGATCATCCCGACCCTGTTTGCGATCATGGTGGTGAACTTCGTGATCGTGCAGGCGGCGCCGGGTGGGCCGGTCGAGCAGATGATCTCGCGCCTCAAGGGCAGTGACGTCAGCGCCACTGAGCGAGTCAGCGGCGGCACCGGCGAGTTCAAGACCGAGGCAGGCGGCGGTGACAGCCGTTATCGCGGAGCCCGCGGCCTCGATCCGGCGCTCATCAAAGAGCTCGAAAAGCAATACGGCTTCGACAAGCCGCCGCTCGAGCGGTTCTGGCTGATGATGCGCAACTACATCACCTTCGATTTCGGCACCAGCTTCTTCCGCGACCGCCGCGTTGTCGATCTGATCAAAGACAAATTGCCGGTGTCGATTTCGATCGGGTTGTGGACGACTCTGATCACCTATCTCGTCTCGATCCCACTCGGCATCAAAAAGGCGGTGCGCGATGGCAGCCGGTTCGATGTGTGGACCAGCGGCGTCATCATTGTCGGCTACGCCGTGCCGAGCTTTCTGTTCGCGGTCTTGCTGATCGTGCTGTTCGCCGGCGGCAGCTATCTCTCGATCTTCCCGTTGCGCGGCCTCGTCAGCGACAATTGGGTGTCATTGTCCTGGCCAATGCGCATTGCCGATTATTTCTGGCACATCGCATTGCCGATCATCGCATTGGTGATCTCCGGGTTTGCCACCCTGACGATGCTGACCAAGAACTGCTTCTTGGAGGAGATCAACAAGCAATACGTATTGACCGCCCGCTCCAAGGGGCTGACCGAGCATCGCGTGCTCTATGGCCACGTCTTCCGCAATGCGATGCTGCTGGTCGTTGCCGGTTTTCCGGCGGCATTGATCGGCATCCTGTTCACCGGATCGCTGTTGATCGAAGTCATCTTCTCACTCGACGGTCTCGGCCTCCTCGGCTTCGAGGCGGCGATCAACCGCGACTACCCGATTATGTTCGCCACGCTCTACGTCTTCACATTGATCGGCTTGCTCCTGAAACTGGTCAGCGACCTGACCTACATGCTGATCGACCCGCGCATCGACTTCGCCGCGCGAAGGGTCTGACCGCTCTTGCGTTGCTGTTTCGCCGGCGAGATTATCAGCAAGCCACGCTTGGTTCTCCGCGGAAATCCTGGGCCGCGGGAGATTCTGTGAACGAAAGAACAGCGCGACCGCCCGCTGTACTCTCGCTGTTTTCCGCTGTTTCGACTGAGAGAACAGCAAGAAGCGCAAACCCGGCACTCCTCCTGAAAAGCGGCTGCGCTTGTTGGGTCAGCCGGATGCGCCTAGCCATAGTATCACATTAGCAAATATTGTCAATATGATAAATGGCTCCGAATTGTCTGGCTCGACCCGCCCAGGACGAACCTTGCTGACAGTCGCTACCATCGCTCAATCGAAGATCGACATGGTAAACTAGGCATGGAAGGAACTGGGAGGACGTCGCGGTGCCAGAGCGGGTCGAGCGGCGGCTGACAACAATTTTGGCCGCCGACGTCGCCGAGTACAGCCGGCTGATGCGCGGGGCCGAAGACGAGACGCTTGCCGCCCTCACGGCGTGCCGCGCGATCGTGGATGGGCTGGTCGCGGAGCATCGTGGGCGGATTGCCAATACTGCGGGAGACTCTGTGCTCGCCGAGTTCCCGAGTGTTGCCGGTGCGCTCTCGTGCGCGCTTGCGATCCAGCAAGAGATAACGAAGCACAACGAGCCGCTTCCGCCCGACCGGCAGCTGCGGTTTCGCATCGGTCTGCATCTCGGCGACGTGATGATCAGAGGCGGCGATCTTTTCGGCGATGCAGTCAATATTGCAGCGCGCCTGCAGAGTCTCGCGGAACCGGGCGGCATTTGTGTCTCGGCGGCGGTGCGAGAGCATGTCGGGACGCGGCTTGCGGCTGCGTTTGCCGATGGCGGTGCGCAACAGGTCAAGAACATTGCGGAGCCGATCCATGTGTTTCGCGTCACAGCGCCGGGGACCGCGCAATCAAGCGGGCCGTCCGCCGCATTGCCGTTGCCCGACAAGCCATCGGTGGCTGTGCTGCCCTTTACGAATATGAGCGGCGACCCCGAGCAAGAATTCTTCGCCGACGGCATCGCCGAGGACGTCATCACCGCGCTGTCGCGGTATCCCTCGCTGTTCGTCATCGCGCGTAATTCTACCTTCACATACAAGGGCCGCGCGGTCGACGTGAAGCAGGTCGGCCGCGAGCTCGGCGTGCGCTATGTGCTCGAAGGCAGCCTGCGCAAATCCGGCAACCGCATCCGCGTCACCGCACAACTGGTCGAGGCCGAAACCGGCAAACACGTCTGGGCCGAGCGCTACGACCGCAATCTCGCCGAGATCTTCGCGGTCCAGGACGAGATCACCGAAGCTGTAACGATCGCCGTCGCCCCGGCCATCGCCGATGCGGAACTCCATCGTGCGATGCGCAAACCACCCGAAAGCCTCGACGCCTGGGCCGCTTACCAACGCGGGCTGTGGCACTACGAGAAGGCCAACGCCGTCGATAACGCGCTTGCAGAGAAGTTTTTTCAGCAGGCTATCGATCTCGATCCGAACTTTGCCGGTGGTTACAAAGCACTGGCGCTGGCCCGAACCACGGCGGGAGCGGTGTACCAAACGCATAATCTATCCGAAGCCCTAGCATCGGCGGAGGAACTCGCGCGACGGGCGGTCGCGCTCGACGGTACCGATGCGGAGGCTCGGACCCGCATCGCGGTGACATTGTACTTGCGCGCTGATTACGAGGGCGCCCTGACCGAGGTTCAGCGAGCTTTGACAATCAATCCGAATCTGGCGCCCGCACATGGAGTCCGCGGGTCGACCTTGATCTTTTCCGGACGGCCAAGCGACGGGCTCGCTTCGCTCGAGACCTGTATCAGGCTCGATCCCCGCGACCCCAACCTTGCGGCCCGCTTGAACCACGTAGCGCTGGGACTTTATTTCTGCCGCGAATACGAGGCCGCAATCGAGGCGGCGAAGCGGACGATCAGGTCCTATCCAAATCATCCGCTGGCCTATCGGTGGCTCGCTGCCGCGCTCGGTCAGATTGGTCGGATCGACGAGGCGAGGGTAGCGCTGGACAGGGCTATCGCTGTCGCACCGCCATCTCTGGAGACGTATGTCCGCCAGCGCCCGCCCTGGTTTCGGCCCCAGGATCATGCCCACTGGGTCGAAGGGCTGTGCAAGGCGGGATGGCAGGGCTAGCGGACGATGATGATCGCGCGTGGAAATTCCTGCCACGGGCACTCAATGTGGCCGAAGCCAGCCTTGTGAAGCTCGGCAAGATGCGGCTCGACGCCTTCGACAAAGCGGTCGCAATTCAGAAAACAGCCGCCGGGTTTGAGGAGGCCGTGGATCGCGCGGTAGCAGGCGAAGATCTTCTCGAGGTCGCGCAAGTTGTGGAGCGCGATTGCGGAGACGGCGAGATCGAAGGGACCGCCGACCTGTTGCGGCCATGACGGGTCGGTAAGGTCGCAAAGGAGGTAGCGGAGCCGCTCGGAATGACCGGCGAGACGCTGGCGGGCGCGGTCGAGCATTGGCTGCGAATAATCCTGCAATGTGATCCGGGCCGCCGGAAACGCCCGCAATACCTCTTCGCTGACCGCGCCATAGCCCGCACCGACGTCCAGCACCTCGAGGTCCGCATCGCGCGGAAACGGCGCAAATGAGAGCATCTGCTGCAACAGGGGACGCCGTTCGGGGTCGCGGGCCGCATCTCGCGCGATCCATTCCGCGACGTAATCGGCCGAATGCCAATCGTGCGGGAACATGGCAAAGCTTTTGGTGTCTTCGGGCATCGGCGCAACCTCGCTGGACAGCATCGTCGAATCGTTACGGCGTTCGCACTCCGGCGACCCGGCCGCCTGCCGCCCGCACGCGGCCGAAAAGCCGCCATAACCCTGGATTAATCCCGATCGTACAGAATTTCTCGACAGGTGCCGACGGATCGGTTTAGTTTCACACCATGTTCGCTCTATGTTCTCGTCTTGACAGTCGCAGGACGGTCTCCGGACTAAGCACGCGACTGCGTCGCGAGCCAGCCCACTGCTCTCGGATTCTCTCATGTCGGTAGAGCTGATCCCGGCGATAAGTCTCGCCGTCGCGATCGTGGGGCTGGCGCTCGCCGGAGCGATCGTTGTTCGCCTGCACCATAACACGGCCTCGCAACAGCTTGGCCTCGATGCCTCGGTGGCCCGGCTCGAGCAAGGGCTGCGCGACGAGTTTGCCCGCGCCCGGCAGGAGAGCGGGATGGGCGCGAAGTTGCTGCGCGAGGAAGCCGCGACGAGCGCCCGGGAATTGCGAGAGGAGGTGCAGCGGACCCTGCAGCACCTCGGGGACCGCCTGGGTGTTGCGGTGACGGAGCTCGCCCGGAAGTCCGAAACTCAGCAAGACGCATTGCGCAACACGGTCGAAGGTCGCCTCGACGTGCTGCGTACGGAGAACACCCAAAAGCTCGAGCAGATGCGGCAGACCGTCGACGAGAAGCTTCAGGGAACACTCGAACAGCGGCTAGGCGCATCATTCAAGATGGTCAATGATTCCCTGACCCGAGTGCATGAGAGTGTCGGCGAGATGCAGGCTCTGGCAAACGGGGTCGGGGATCTGAAGCGCATTCTCAGCAACGTCAAAGCTAGGGGCACCTGGGGCGAGGTCACGCTCGGCAACATCATCGAAGAGATCCTGTCGGCCGACCAATATGCCCGCAACGTGGAGGTGCGGCCGCGCAGCAACCAGCGGGTCGAGTTCGCGATCAAATTGCCGGGCGACGGTGAGACCGTCTTGTGGCTACCGGTCGACGCGAAATACCCGACCGAGGATTACGAGCGGCTGGTCGAAGCGACCGAGCGGAGCGATCTCGAGGCGGCGGAGGCGGCGTTGCGCGGCATCGAGACACGCGTGCGCAACGGAGCCAAGGACATCTGCGCCAAATATGTGGCGCCGCCGCACA
>Ga0306924_10007103_pt1 | contig 11199 bp, 16 predicted proteins | sample sta12Can44000111_FD_203756 | JGI IMG/M metagenome (GOLD analysis project Ga0306924, IMG submission 203756) | Lab enrichment of tropical soil microbial communities from Luquillo Experimental Forest, Puerto Rico - statanox.12C.anox.44.000.111 (v2)... | ecosystem: Environmental > Terrestrial >...
ATTGGCTGCGCGACAAGAAGATCAACGTCCTCGTTCTCACCGCGCTCGAAAAGAGCGCGGAGTTTCCCGGGGCACCGGCGGTGGTCGATCTCGTCGCCAAGCAGGAGGACCGCCAGCTGCTCGAGCTGGTGACCGCTCTCCACCAAGCGCGTAGAAGTGCCGATTTCATCGGTATTTGTGCGAAGAGCTGCTCTCCAAATCCGGCCGTGGAGAGCATATGGAGAGCAGCGCTGCCGCGGCCGCGGCCCGCCAGGTGTAGAGTGCGGGCATGTCCGACGAGCTCGCCCGTGAACGCAATCGCCGATCGCGCCAGCGACGGAAAGAGGGGCTGCGATCCTGGGACATCGACCTGCCGGACCAGGCAAGCGAGCAGCTGATCGACGCGCTGGAATATTACGGCGTCGACATTTCCGATGAAGGCCGCGTCGCCGCCGCGATCGCCAAGCTCGGGCAGCGGCTCTTGATTTGGTACAGCCAGCATTGGCGCGAGCTCGACCGCCCCGGCGGGCTCGAAATCCCTCCCATACGCGTATCGAAAGCCCCACCCGAAACCGACCGATGATGCTCGCGTCCTCCTGTCCTCTTGCGGGAGGCGAGCAACATGGGATCGCGTCGGGATGGTTCCTGCTTCCATCCCGGCGCACCCAGGTTTCGGGGGAAATCAATGCCCGCACCGCGTCCTGTTGATCTTGGCCTACGCCGTCAGATTGCCACGCCGCTCGTGCGCGCCATCTTGGCGACCGCCCACGCTAGTCATCGCGGCGGCGATCGCAATGTCGAGCGTATCGTGCGCCAGCTGTGGCCACGCGACGAAGCCACGCTCGCCATCGTCACCAAGACTGCAAGCGCGCCCGCCACCACAACGACGACGGGATGGTCAGCCGAGCTCGGGCAGAACGTCATCAGCGAGCTATTAGTCAGCCTTGGTCCGGCCAGCGCCGGCAGCGAATTGTTGCGGCGGGCAACGGTGCTCAGCCTTGACCGCTTCCATAGTATCCAGGTGCCCGCGTTGGTCGCGTCCGCCGCCAATGCAAGCTTTATCCAAGAAGGCCAGCCGGTTCCGATTCGGCAGTTGGACACGTCGAAGTCGGTCAAGCTCGAACCCAGGAAGCTCGCCACGGGTTTCGTGCTGACGCGCGAGGTCATCGACAGCGGCAACGCCGAAGCGCTCGTGCGCATGGTGATGGTGAACAGCGTCGCCCTAAGCTTGGACGCGCAGCTCTTTTCCAATGTCGCCGGCGATGTCGTGAAACCGCCTGGCCTGCTGTACAACGTCACGCCGCTCACAGCGACGGCCGGGGGTGGCCTTAATGCGCTGACCGCCGATCTCGGTGCCCTGGCCGGTGCCGTCGCCCCCATCGGTGCGCTCGATCTTGTCTTCGTCGCCAGCCCGGCCGAGGCGGTGAAAATCCTGCTCAACGCCGGGCCGCGATTCCAATTCCCGATCTTGAGTAGCAGCGCGTTGGCGAGCAAAACCGTATGCTGCATTAGCCCGACAGCGGTAGTAGCGGCGACCGATCCGCAACCGACCCTTCAAGAAAGCCGCCACGCCGTCGTGGAGCTCAACACCACGCCGTCCGATCCGGCCCTGCCCAGCGGCACGCCGCTCAAGAGCATGTTTCAACTCGACGCCAGCGCCTTCAGATTGGTCCTTGGTGTTGATTGGGGTTTATTGAACGTCGGCGGCGCGGCTGTCGTCGCGAACGTCACGTGGTAGCGCCGCAACGAAGACTGCAACGGAAACCTCATGACCAGGGACGAGCGCCTCGACCGCATTGACGAGCTCAAGGCGAGCAACGACCAGCTGCACGCCGAGCGCGATGGACGCGCGCGCGCCAGAGAGCTCGATCCGTTCGCCTACGACGATTACCTGCGCGCTGAGCGTAGCGCAGAGCCCGAGCGGGGCGCGTACGTGCAGCGGGAAAGCAGCCAGGCGGGATTGGTATTCAAAACCAATTCGAATGCACTGGTGCCCGTCCCTGCGGCCGACGCCGATACGCAAAACGAGCAGGCCTGGAATTTATGGATCAGGCGGCATCTCGACGTTGAGCGAAAAGGCCTGCTCGATGCCCTAGAACGCGACATGGCCGACACCGTCGCCACGCTGCGCACCGAGCGCAACGCCGATACAGCTGCGCTGCGCCGCGAACTCACCGAACTGCGACGTACTATGCAGGAGCGCGAAGAGCGCGCGGCTGCGGTCGCCGAAGTGCGGAAACAATACGTCGGGCTGGAACGACAGCAATTGCAGACGGAATTGGCGTCACGCGACACCCGTATCACCGCGCTTGAGGAACGGCTGCAAATGCTGCTCCGGTTCTTGAGTATCAACGGCCTCGATCCAAAGGGCTTGTGATGTCGACCGGCCGACGCCTACTCGTCCATCCGCACCACCTGGCTTACATTGCCGGCTACAATCGGGCCATGCTCGACGCCCGCGCCGACGCCTCCGTCAGCAATTTCGAAACGCTATGCGAGTTGCACGACCTCAAGCGCGAAGTCGCCGACTTACGCGACATCCTCGGGCTGATGGTGAGCACGCTGCGCATACAAGCCGAGCAAGATGTCGCCACGCTGCGCCGGCAACTCGAATACGCACTGGCTCGCCTCGAACGCCGGCCCACCACAGCGCTGCATTGACATGACAAGCCACCTCGGCGGCGACGCCGCCGCTTCGCCGGTTGTGCATCAGCGGCCGATTGCAACTTCTGAGACACTTATACGGCAAAAGCTTCAATCCAAATTCATGCGACAAATCAACGGCTTCGAGCTTGTCCAAAACGTTAGTGCTTCGTTCCTCAGCCATTGCTGCCTAAGTCATTGCAGCACAAAGCGAAGAAGCTTTGACTACCCATAAAATCATGGCTCGGGTCATTGTAACTAATTCCTGCTAAGTCATTGGGGGGGAAGCGAAATTTTTGGCGCGACATTTCTCGGACGGGCGCGGCGGCGGTTCGACCTTGGCGCGAACAAGTTAAAATATTCTACTACAGGAAAGGCCAAAATTGCCGGTTTCCAGCGCCTTTCTGCGGAAACGCCAAGAAAACCGGGCGAAATCGAGGGTTTTGCAGAAATCGCGGTTTTGAGGTATGCAATTTGCGCATTTCGCCGCCAGCCGGGAGCGCGCCACATGGGCCGTCGCGGACCCCCGCCAATGCACCCACACCTACGGTTGCTGAAAGGTAACCCCGGCGGCCCAGGCCGCGCCCGTCCGCCGATCGAGCCCACCATCCCCGACGCGATCCCCGCCCCGCCCGCGTTCTTGACCGGATACGCGCTGGAGCAATGGCGCGCCGTCGCCCCTGAGCTCTACCGTTGCGGATTGTTGACCGTGCTGGACGTTGGTCCGCTCGCCGCATGGTGCGCCGCTGCCGGGCGTTGGAAGGACGCCTGTGAGGCGCTGCAGGCGTTGCCCGAAGCCGAGCGCCTTGTCGTCGGTCGCAAGCCGCAGCCGCTCGCCAAAATCGCCCGCAATGCCGCCGACGACATGATGCGCTTTGGTGGGCCGTTCGGGTTATCCGGTCCCGCCTCGCGCTCGCGTCTCCACGGCGTCGTCAAGCAAGCGGCGGGTAAGTTTGCCGGCTTGCTTGGTGGTGGTGGCGAACCAGCTTAAGACAAAAAGCCCCCGCACCGGGGGCGCAGGGGCAAGTCCAAGTCACGAAGGGGATGAAGCGCGCCGACGTTATGCCGGCGTCCACCCGCGCGCAACTTCCCTGAGGCTTCCCCATGCCGCCCCTCGCCCTTAGCGATGAACAACTGGACGCCATCCTGCTCGGCGCCAAGCCACTTCGCCCGCAGGACCGTGATGCCTTCCTAAGGGAGGTGGCGGCCGCGCTCACCAACGGTGGCGGCCCGGTCGGGGATGGCGACGTAAACCGCGCCGTCCGCAGGGCGCAGAAACAGTTCTTCGATCCACCCGAGCTCTCGCACGACAACAGCAAATATCGCTGACGTTCGTCGCTCTTTCTTCCTCAACCATACCACCTATTACTCCACCAGGCGGGTATGGCAGCACAGAGAGAGGCGCTCTCCACCTTCAACCGAGAGAGCCTTCGCTGATGCCTCCCATTATTATTTTGAAGACAGGAGAGACCACAGACAAAAGAGAGAACAGAGATAAGAGGAGAGAACAGAGAAGAGAGAAGAAAGAATAGAAGGGGACACGTATCCGCACCCATGCCGCAGTTTGGGTCAAATCTGCCGCATGGGTGCGGTAGTCACTGCCGCATGGGTGCCGCAGTTTGGTTGGCATGCAGTACGGTCACCACCGGCGTTTTGCGGCTACACCTTTCGACGCTGACCAGCCCCCTACGCTCAAGGTAGGCTAGGCCCCAATTCTTGGCGTCGGGGAGAATGCCCCATTTAGCGGCCAGAGGGTTTGTCAGGCGTATCCTGGCCCCATTGCTGTGCCAGTGCTCGTAGAGCAGAAGCAAAGCCAACTTGAACGTGGCGGCACTGTCGCAGGTCTCGAGTTGCTCCGCCCAAATCATTGGAACCGCGACGAAGCGCTGCTGCCATTTCTTGCGCTTGGCTGGTGTCGATTGCGCTTTCGGCTGACTGGCCGCCTTTGCCTCCGTGCGCCGGAAAATTTCAGCCTCAATATCGGCGTCCAACTCGGCCAGGTCGCGGTCAGTAGGATTGGTGCTGGTCATGAGGCGGTTCTTTCGGGCCGCGCGGCGCGCCTTCGGCGCCGATTTTCATCGCGTTTGAGGTTTGCCCATTCGGCATCCGACAACATGCGCACAAGGTCAGGTAGTGCAGCCTTGTAACGGGGGACGCTTGCGCGTCGTCTTCCATGGCCAGTATCCGGGTGGCGGTCCGCGCTGCTTGCCAAACTTCGCCGCGATCATGCCGGCATAGGCGGTCATCTCCCCGTCGCGTCGAGCACACGCGTGTGAAGCTTGGGAAAATTCTCTTTCAGGTATTGTAGATCGGCTTCCGCGTGCTCGTGGCGCCGCTCCCATTGTGCTCGATTCCACTCCGGCAATTTCCGCCGCCAAACGATCATCCAACGATTTGGATGCGCTGGCGCGCACCGGATCAATCGCAGTCGGCCAAGGTCGAGCCACGCTGCGCCCCACGTGGGGTGACGGTTGCCGCGCTGAATTCTGATCATGCTGACTTCTCTTGTTTGGCCTCAGCCATCCGCTCGCGCCGCTCCGCCAAGAGCTTCAGCATGGTTTCCCACAGCGCGGCGCCGCGGGGATCGGTAAAGCGGTCCGGGTAACGGATGATCTTGACGTCGGTGCGCAGCTCGATCGCGCCGCCGGCGGTCGGGTTGAGGATGACGCGACTGGCCCGGCGCATGATCTCTCGCATGAGCGCCACGTCGGCCTCGATTCGATCCTCGGGGGCTTCGAGTAACACCGCATCGTGCACCGGCGCGATCAGTGTCAGGCCGTGGCGCGTGCCCCAAATGTAGGCGAGCCGGAACATATCGGCGCAGGTGCTCTGGATCGGCCAATTGCAGATCGAACGAGCGTTCAATTCCGTGACGCCGGTTGCGCACTGCCAGCCGAGCACCGTGTGCATCATCCCGCTGGTGAGGGAGTGGTGCAGCCAATCATCCGACCACGCCCAATATTGTGAGAATAGCCCGCGATGCAGCTGCAGCATTTCGTGCGCCTCGATGTCCGATACGCCGAGGCGGGTTGCCAACGTCGCGCGTTGCATGCCGTATTGCACGCCCAAGCAAAGCACCTTGAGGCGCTCGCGTATCATGGCGACGCCTGGTGTCTCGCGCGTGGCGTCAGGCGGGATCAGCCCGACGATCTTCCCAAAATTCAGATACGGATCGCCCGACGTGCGGAGATCGAGCATCGGGTTGTTACGACCGACATGCTTGTCGGACAGAGCCGCGGCCGCGCCAAATTCCATGCTCGAGTAGTCAATATAGGCGAACGCCTTTCCAGGCTCCGGGCGGATGAGAAATCGCAACCAAACGGACGGCGAAAATATCCAATGCTTGGCCTTCGGTTGCGTGCGCGATGTCTTGGACGAGAACGGCCACAGCACCGTTCGATTTCTGCCATCGTGCCCCACGCTCAGCTGGATCGTGCGCAGCTTGTCACGGATGTAGCGTAGCTGCCGCAGCGACTCGATCTGCGGGTACGCTTTCGCCATGCTCTCGAACGTCTTACGTTGCAGATCGAGCTTGCCGGTGTCTTCCTTGCGCGGCCAGTTGATCCCTTCGGACGCGAGCAATTCTTCGAAGCGCGCGTTATTCCAGTGCCATTCCCCCGACTTGTCGCAGACATAGACGCCGTGCACGTCCACCAGCGGCACCATGCAGTCGCGGATTCCCCGCCACGTCTTCTTGTCGGCGAGCTGCGGGTATATTTCCCTGTCGATTGGCACGCCGACGTGCTCCGAGCGGGCCAGCGCGGCAACAAATTCACCGCGGTGCAGGGCTATCGGCAGATCGATGTGGGGCAACAGCTTGAACAGGAGCTGTCGCAGCATGTCGACGTCTTCGGCGCAATAATTGAGGATTTGTTCGCGCTCTTCGGCGGTGAACGGCGGGCCTTTCATAATGCGCTCGCGCATCGCGTCCTTACGCTTCGGCGCGATGCTATCCAGTCCGAAATACTGCAAAGCCCCAATTAACCCTTGGTTCTTTCGTGGAATACCTTTGCCGTTCACGTAACATTTGAATTCAGGGCTCAGGTCTAAAACGTTCTTAGGTAACGGCCAGCCGAGCGACAAATGGCAGGCACCTTCGGCATTAAAAACAAAGCTGACAACTAAGGTATCATGTCCGAGATTATAGGGCGGTCGGTCTAATTGATCGCGCCACAGCCGGATGGTCTGCCCGGTGTCCAAGTCGTGGAACACCCCGCAGATTACATCCGGCCGTTCTCCTGGAACCGCGATAAATTCGAAATCTTCCAGGATGACGCGGGCGAAGGGGAGATTACTTCTTGTCGTCACGGCCGGCCCACTTCTGCACCAAGATATGATCGGTGCTGTCGATCAACCGGCCTTTGTCGCGAAAGGCCATGCGGATGATCTTGGCGGGTTTAATATCTGGCCACTTCGGATCGCCAAATCGGTCCTTAGGTGCGGGAAAAGCCTTGTAGGCATTGTTCGCTTTGTCGCTGTACATGCGATGCCAGGCGTCTATGGCTTTGATCAGCGCGGTTTGCTTCGTGCTGTCCCACTCGTTCTGCTCGCCTTCCACGTTCGGGCCGCGGACAGGGATGATCCGCAAGCCGCCGTCCTCAGTGACGATCAGGAAGAGAGTGTGATCGGTGACCGTGATGCCTATGTTGGCCAGCGGCTCGATCATGTGGGGCAGGACGGCGATGTAGTGCCGGTCCATGCCAACCTCGATGTTGACGAGCGCCACGACCGGCCGGAACGTAGGATGCGTGCGGAAGAAAACGTTCTTCGGAACGGGCTGCCTGCCGACACTGATGGTGAGCATGCCGATTTCGGCTGCGCCCTTCACGCCGGGAACGTCGCGGCGTAAAGCGCGGAACTCCTGTTCCTCCTCGTCAAGCTCCTCTTCGGGAACGAGCTTGAGATGGTCGGGCTTTTTCGTCTGCTCGTCTGTCATGTCTACCTCCTGGGGTTGGCGTGTAGCGAAAGGTTTGCGAGAGCTCGGAACCGAACAAGCTGTCGCCCACACCGCAGACATTCGGATGTGCGATGACCAACGCGGCGACTTCGAGAGGCACCTCGCTGCCTGGGCTGAGCAACCAAACGGGTTTGCCGCGGGCAAAATGCAGACGCATGACAGCGCCGGCGCGCATGTGCGCGAGCACGCCAGTCATTCCGCGAACGTGGCGATCGAGGCGGCGGGCGCTGCGAGCGAGCGAGCTGGGGGTCGGGACTATCATAATACGATTGGCCTCGCGGAACGCAGTTAGGTCGGAGCGCCTTGCGGCGCGATGGAGAAAATGGACAAAAAGTGGCGCCGCCCTCGCGAGCGACGCCATAGTCGATAGGCAGTTAAAGTGCGGGGACGAGGCTGGTGTCGAACAACACCGTTGGTCCGACTGTCTTTGCGAAGGCGACGCGATCGGCGGCGCTAGCCCTACGATAGGCGTGGACCAAAGCCCCGAGCTGTTTGATGGCCTTCGCCGCGCCCTGCAACGGCGTCGTGCCTTCCAGAACGTTGGTCCGCAACGTCATGTTTTCGGATTGCAGCAGGACGATCGCCGCCTTGACGTAGAGGCGATTACTGCCGCAACGCTCGGCCGCGGCAGCGATCGAGGGGGCCGCTTTGGACAGATAAAGGCCACCTGCCGTGATCGCCCGCAGGGCGGCGGCGCGGTGGCCATTACGGAAATGGCGCCGTGCTGATTGACGGTGCCGTCGGCTCATGCCATTGGAACGCATTAGAGAAGTCCTTCTCCGGCCTGGCGAGGCCGGCGCTTGAGTTACAGCGGCTCGGCAGAGATGCCGGGCCGCTTCCGTTCTGATGGTCATCATCAGGCACCGCGTAACGGTGCGACGGGCGAGATTTGCCCGTTTCGACCTAGGCTGTTTTGGATTGTCCGATTTTGAGTGCGTCGCCGAGCGTGACGCGGTCGAGGCGCGGACCAACGCGCTTAATCAAATGGGGGAAGTGTTTGCGGAAAGTGTCTTCGTGGATGCCGACCATCGAAGCGGCCTCCTGCACTGAAATCTTGCGGCGCAGCGCGACCGCCTCGGGCAGGGGGATGTCGATTTTGCGCGGGCTGACCATGTTCGCCTCCGTTTGGCGCTGTACGGCGGCGAGTGTTCAGGCTACTGGCGGGTGAAAAGCAATCGGCACGTTCGGCGATGCCGATCATGCCGGTTGGTTAGTTCCAGATGTCGATTGTGCCGGTTGATATGCCGACGGCATGCCGATTGTGCCGGTTGATATGCCGACGGCATGCCAGTCGAAGCTGGCCGGACGTGCGCGGGCCACCACCTTTTCACACAAACCGCAAGACCAGCAGGCACTTTCCCCAATACAATGAAGCGTGACTTGAACTGCCGATTGAAATGCCGGCCGATGCCGACGTTAATCGTCGCGGCGTCCGAGTATCTCGATAGCCGCCTTGACGACTTTCCAGGACGGCTCGCCTAGGCCCTTTGCTTCGTTTTCGGGTGACAAGTCGCGGGCAACCTGCCCCCGCACAGTTTCGATTTCAGCGTCGCGCGGCACCTTACCTTCGGGCGGGTAGCGCTCGCGCAGAACACGAAGCACGCGGTCGATTTGACGGCCATGTCGCTCCCGTAGCGGCGCTGTCGGGGTGGGTGCTGCCGTCGCCGCTGATGCTGTCGGTGCTGTCGGCTCGGCGTTATCAACGCTGGATCGTGCCGCCGCCGCCGCCGGCTCTGATGTCGACTGATCCGGCTCGCCCTGGAAGCGTTGCGCCATCTCCCGGAGCGCTTGTTTCATCTCCGGCGACACCATCTTGGCGAGCGCGTCCTTCATCTCCGGCGACGTTGCGCCGGGGATCGCTTGCTGCAACCGTTCTTTGAAGCTGGTAGGCTTGTCGTCAGGCTTCGCCATGGACTTCGAACTCGGTGGCGAGGTTCAGGCCGGCCTGAGGTGCGCATCACCTCGGCCGGCCACTATTAGGCGCCCTTCCGTCGCCGCAGCGCAAGCACCTTCGTCGGCTTCCGCTCGCCCGAGACGAGCTGCATCACGCGGTTACCCCAGAGCTCCAGCGCCGCGCGCACTTGTTCCGGGTAGGTGGATAGGTTGTACGTGCGGGCGATCCTCCCGCCGACGGCATGACCAAGCGCAGCTTCGATGATGTGGGGCAAGGCGATGCTCTCGGTGTTCATCGTGGTCGAGCCGTAACGGCGCAGATCGTGGATCACCCATCCGGTGACACCCGCGCGCCGGTCGAGATCGCGCTTGGCCCGCGACCAGCCAGAGAACCCGCCCTGGCCGGTGCCGAACACGAGCGCTCGGCTACCGTCTGCATGCTGGTGGCGCCGCTCAAGGATCCGCCGCACCGGCGCCGACATAGGGACAGCGCGCGCAACGCCGGCCTTCGTTCGGGCGGCGGGTAGCCGGATTAGGCCGGCCGGGAAGTCTATCTCGTTCCAGGCGAGGCCGCCGATTTCGGAGAGCCGGCATAGCGTCAACGTCAGCAGGCAGACGATGTCGCTATAATCGTCAGCGCGCAGCGCGTTCCAGATCTTCACGATCTCTGCATCGGTCGGCACGTGCATCCGCGGGCCGGCGGTCGCTGCATTGGCCATGCCGATCGTGGGGTCGGTATCGATCTCGGTGCCGTCGAGCAGGCCTTGCCCGATCGCCCAGACGAAGAAGCCGGAGAGCGATCCCTTCATACTGTTCGCTTCGACCGGCCCGCTGGTGCCGGCGATCTTCCCGAGCAGCTGCGCCACGGTGCGTCGCTCGGCGGCCTTCGCCAGCTCAAGCCGGTGCAACGGCGCGGCGTGCTTCATGAGATGTCGGTCGACGTTCTCGAAGCTCCCCGGTCGCAACTTGGCTTGCATGTGCGTGAGGTACTGACGCAACGCGAGTTCCATCGTCTCATTCGCTCGGACGCGTGCCTCGGTGCGCTCGCCGGCGGGGTCCTCACCCAAGCGGACGCGCGCATACAACTGCGCGGCGTTTGTGCGTGCTTGCTGTACCGAGATTGCGGACACGGCGCCAAGGGTGATGCACGGTTGGCGTTTGCCGTGGCGGTAGCGGAAGATAAATGTCGCGCTGTGCGGACGCAGTCGCACGCCAAATCCGGCGATGTCGTCATCCCAGATAACGGCTTCCGTCTTGCCGGTCGGCAACGTGAGCTTGGCGACGCTGTCCTTGGCGAGCTTCATTGAAGTCCTCGTGGAGAGCACATGGAGAGCAGGACCGTTCGGCCGCCCTCGATCTTGTACACCCTCCCGGCTGATGGTCCAAGTGAGATTTCAGGCGTCTTCGGCCCTGTTCGCTCTTGCTCGGCCAGGCGGCGCCAGCTGCTCGAGCTCATGGTCGGACCCACCGCCATGGCGCGGCCTTTCGTGGCGCCGCCCGGTTTGTCCGCCGACAAGGCCGCGCTGCTGCGGCGCGCCTTCGATGCGACCATGCAGGACGGCGAATTCCGCGCCGAGGCAGCCAGAATTCAGGCGGACCTTGCGCCCACGACAGGCGAGGACGTGCAAAAACTGGTCGCGCGCATCTATGCGACGCCGCGCCCGGTCGTCGAACGCGTCAAAAAACTCCTGACTCCATAGATGCCGGCGAGAATCGACGGGCACAGC
>Ga0306924_10007106_pt1 | contig 11199 bp, 9 predicted proteins | sample sta12Can44000111_FD_203756 | JGI IMG/M metagenome (GOLD analysis project Ga0306924, IMG submission 203756) | Lab enrichment of tropical soil microbial communities from Luquillo Experimental Forest, Puerto Rico - statanox.12C.anox.44.000.111 (v2)... | ecosystem: Environmental > Terrestrial > Soil...
CGTACTCGCACCGAAATCGACCTGACCCCGTGGCGCGGCGCCCGCGGCGCCGCCGGCCGCCTCGTTCCCAGCGGCTTCCCGCGCTCCAACCGTTTCGGGTGATGTAGCTTTGCTTGCCCCGTGGACCGGCCGTGGAAATCGCACGATCGACCCTTCACGACCCCACGCCACCTGCTTTTGCAGGAGAAATAGAGGCATTAACTTTTGCATTAATCATGTCGAAGCTATCATAAAAGCGTAAATTTGTCAATGTAACAAATATGTTCAGAATGCATTGCCCTTAAACAGGGTGAGGACCGGACGCTTCGGGGTAAAGCCGTTCGCCGGCAGCGTTGGCAGTCAACCTGTATTGCCGGCCATACATCCAGAAAAACGCCTGCTTCGGGGGTCCGATGGGTGTCCGCTATTCCGATTCGTAAGCAGCGAGACGATTCGCGAGTTGAGCAGTTCGGGCGGGTTAGTCTCGCACTCCCAAATGACGCGTGCAGTCCACCCGAGCTTCTGAAGCTCCAATATGTGTGTGCGATCTCGCTGCACGTTATTAGCGAGCTTCGGCTGCCAATATTCTAACCGCGACTTCGGAGCGTGTGTGCGCCTGCACCCCGCGTGTTGGTGCCAGAAACACCCGTGAACGAACAAAACTTGTCGGAGTCGTGGAAACACAAGGTCCGGGGCTCCGGGGAGGTCTCGCCGGTGCAGCCGAAATCGGAAACCTAGGCGATGGGCCGCGCGCCTCACCCGCATCTCGGGTGCGGTGTTTCTTTCTTTGATTCGCGCCATAATTGCGCTACGCTTCGAGGAACAAATCGTGTCCATTTAGAGGCGCCCCCACATATGGTGTCTACGTCTTGATATTCCTGCTAAACCCAGAATAAGTTCAGGTCTCAAAGCCATGCCGAGCCGCTCCGAAACCCGCAGCTACAAACTCGCACCAGCCTTGCGGCCATTATTCGGCACTGGCGGCCCGATGGCGATAGATTTGTTTGCTGGAGCGGGCGGCATAAGCCTAGGGTTGATGAACGCAGGATTTGACGTAATATTTGCATCAGATATCTCGGAACAATGTGCTCAGACTTACACTCGAAATTTCCCGGGGGTTGAATTCCACTTAGGTGATATTCGAGATCTACAGGGACACGCGCTCCTCCATCGCTTCGATCTTGCTGAAGGGGATCTAGACCTGCTTATTGGAGGCCCGCCATGCCAAGGATTTAGTATTCTTGGACAACGAAATCTTAAAGACCCGAGGAATGATTTATTCCAGGAATTCATGAGGATTGCGGGCGAACTCCGGCCGAAGATCGTTGCCATCGAGAATGTACCCGGCCTCGCGACTCTTCACAGCGGAGTGCTGCTTAGGCAAATCGGTGATTCTTTTTGCGAACTTGGGTACCGTGTCGAATGCGCCGAGCTGCTCGCTGCGCAATACGGTGTGCCGCAGATGCGGTGGCGGATGTTCTTTGTGGCGATGCGCTCCGATGTCGGGGGTGGTGCAGACGATGCTTCTGCCCGCAGAACGTCCTCGGTCAAGCCTACCCGTTGACCTGCCGCATGATTTTGGTCCAGCGGTCGACGATCGGCAGCACCGTGTCGGCATTTTCCGGCGGGAACATCGGCACCACACGGGCCACCCCAATCTCGGCCAGGCGCTTGACCCGATCCGGATCCTCGCCGAGGCCAAACGAGGTGATTTCGATCCCAGCCGGATCGCGGCCGGCCTCGCGCGCCATCTCGCGGAATTTTGGCAGGATCTCGGGGATCTCGCCGCGCGCCGTCGGTATCCAGCCATCGCCATAGCGGATTGCGCGCCGTGCGCCATACGGGAAGGCGCCGCCGACATGGATTGGCGGGTGCGGTTTCTGCACGGGTTTGGGCCGGGCGATCATCGGCTCGAAATGGACGAACTCGCCATGATATTCGGCCTCGGACTTCGTCCAGATTGCCTTCATCGCCTCGATCGATTCGCGCATCCGCTTGAAGCGCGTCGCGTAGACAGTGCCGTGGTTTTCCATTTCGTCCTGGTTCCAGCCGCCTCCGACGCCAAACAGAAACCGTCCGCGGCTCACCTGGTCGATCGAGGCGACGAGCTTGGCGGTCTGGATCGCGTCGCGCTGTTGAATCAAAGCGACACCAGTGCCGAATTTGATGGTCTTGGTCACCTGGCTGGCGGCGGCCAGCACCACAAACGGGTCCATCGCGTCGTAATACTGTTTGGGCAGATCGCCCCCTCCCGGGAATGGCGTCTTGCGCGAGGTCGGGATGTGTGAGTGCTCAGGCGCCCAAACCGACTCGAAACCGCGCTCTTCGAGCGCGCGGGCAAGCTCCATCGCCGACATCGAATACTCGGTGAAGAACATCGCGCCACCGAAATGCATGCCACCCTCCTTGCTGTCTGCTGCTCCGGCAGTGGAGGTTAGCGGCTGGCGTTCGCCGATGCTATCGGTTACCTACCGGCATGCGGTGGGCGCGAACCGCATCCTCGCCTGCCCGATAATCGGGGGAGGGCTCATGGGGACGGAAGGACCCGCTGAAGGATCCTTGGCCGGAGCGGGCGACCCGCGCAAAATCATCCATATCGATATGGATGCGTTCTATGCATCGGTCGAACAGCGCGACAATCCAGAGCTGCGCGGCAAGCCGGTCGCCGTCGGCGGCTCGCGCGAACGCGGCGTCGTCGCCGCTGCGAGCTACGAAGCGCGCAAGTTTGGCGTGCATTCGGCGATGCCGTCGATCACCGCCAGGCGGAAATGCCCCGATCTGATCTTCGTCAAGCCGAGGTTCGACGCTTACAAGGTGATCTCTCGGGAGATCCGCGAGATCTTTGCCAGATACACCCCGATCATCGAGCCATTGTCGCTCGACGAGGCCTATCTCGACGTCACCGAAAACCTGAAGGGCATCCCTTCGGCGACACGGATCGCGGAAGAAATCCGCACACGGATCCGCGCTGAAACCGAGCTCACCGCCTCGGCCGGCGTCTCCTACAACAAGTTTCTTGCGAAGCTTGCCTCCGATTACCGCAAGCCGGACGGGCTCTTTGTGATCACGCCGCAGATGGGGCCGGCATTTGTCGAGACCCTGCCGGTCAGGAAGTTTCACGGCGTCGGGCCTGCGACCGCCAGGAAGATGACCGGGCTCGGCATCGCAACCGGGCTCGATCTCAGGGCGCAGTCCCAGGCCTTCCTGCAGCAGCATTTTGGGAAAGCCGGTTCCTACTACTACTGGGCTGCGCGCGGCATCGACGAGCGGCCTGTCCGCGCCGACAGGATCCGCAAATCGGTCGGCGCCGAGAACACGTTCCCCGCCGATCTCTTCGCCTATGAGGCAGCACGGGATGCGCTTCGCGAGATCGTCGACAAGGTGTGGGCATACTGCGATGGCTCGGGCATGCGCGGCCGCACCGTCACCCTCAAGGTCAAATTCGCCAATTTCCGGGTGATCACGCGCAGCCGCACCTGTCAGACGCCGATCAGCACAAGAATCGAGCTCGAGCAGCTCGGCGATGCGCTGCTCGAGCCTCTCTTCCCCGTCGCAAGAGGTATTCGGCTGCTCGGCGTCTCGCTGTCCACATTCGGAGAAGCGCCAAAACGCGATCCCGAATTCACTTTTCCCGTCTAGACGATGTCATACATTGAACTCGGCGGTCTGGTCGCCGGGACTGGTATTGTGGCGGCCTTGATATGCGCGTTGCTGCACCGGGTCGTGCACCATGACACGTTTCGCCGCTATCACGAGGTCGGCTATGCCGTCTTTCTGCAGCTCGGCGTAATTTTTGCTGTATTGCTGGCCTTTGTTTTCAACAACGTCTGGTCCGAATACAATGTCGCGTCGCAGGCGGTCGACAGCGAATGCGGCAGCTTGCACGGGATCGCGATCCTCAGCGACCGTCTGCCGTCACCGGCCAGGGATGCTATCCTCAACGATCTGCACCTCTATTTGACGACCATTCTCGACCGCGAATGGCCGGACATGCAGGGGCGACATGAGAGCAGGGCTGCCGACGCTCGGTTCCAGTCGCTCTGGCAGACGGTCGAGACGGTCAATACGGGCCCGGCGGACAACCAGATCCGCGGTCAGCTGCTCAACCTGGTGGCCACCGCCCATCAAAGCCGTGAAACAAGGCTGTTTCAGATGACGCAGAGTGTCCCAGGCCTCGTCTGGAGTGTGCTGATCGCGCTCGCCTCGACGCTGATCGGCTGCATGCTGGTATTTGCGGCGGAGGCATCGCTTTCCAAGGCTGTCCTGGTCGGTATTTTCACGTCTTCTTTGACCCTGGCGCTGCTCACCGTGCACATCCTCGATTTTCCCTTCGAGAGCGCGCTGCAGCTTTCTTCACGCGACTTCAGTGACACGCTCGAGAAGATCGATCGATTGATTGCGGCGGCAGAGCCGCATAGCCGGAAAGCCCCGGAGTAAGCGGATACAATCTCTTTGACCTTGAAGGATACCACTCAATGTTGATCGTCGATGCACAGATCCATCTCTGGGGAAAGGGCACGCCGTCCGCGCACCATCGGCAGGAGCCCTATTCGGCCGAGCAGGCGATCGCCGGCATGGATGACGCCGGCGTCGACCGGGCGCTGATCCACCCGGTGCTGTGGGACCCTGACTCGAACGAGCTGGCGGGTGCCGCGGTACGCCAGTTCCCCGACCGTTTTGCGGTCATGGGGTGGTTCTATCTCGATGACCCGAACGGCCGGGACCGCGTCGCGCACTGGAAGGAGCGGGCGGGCATGCTCGGCCTGCGCTTTTATACCAACGAGCGGCACCCGCAGTCCTGGTTCACCGACGGCACTCTCGACTGGCTGTGGCCCGCTGCCGAGCGAGCCGGCGTGCCGATGGCACTTGGTGCTGCAATGTTTCTGCCGACGGTTAGCAGAATCGCCGAGCGCCACCCCGGCTTGAAGCTGATTGTCGATCATATGGGGGTGCCCCGCGCCAGCACAGGCGAGGCCGCCTATCGGTTGCAGCCGGATTTGCTGGCCTTGGCCAAATACCCGAACGTCGCGGTTAAGGCGACCGGGCAGGCCGGTTGCGCCGAGGACGAATATCCGTTCAAAAGCCTCCATCCGCACCTCGAGCGCTGCTTTGACGCCTTTGGTCCCGCCCGGATGTTCTGGGGCACCGACATTACCCGCATGCCCTGCTCGTGGCGCCAATGCGTCAGCTTGTTCACCGAGGAGCTGCCGTGGCTCAAGGGCCGCGACCTCGAGCTGGTCATGGGCGAGGCGGTGTGCCATTGGCTCGGCTGGCCGCTTTCGTCGGGCAGGCTGACGCGATAGACGTAACCAATCACTGAGCTGTAAACGGCAGCGCCAGCCTCACGGAAGCCGTTTCTTAGCCCACCAGCGGGATGACGTCAGTGGTGAACCATTGCAAGCGCTCGATGCTCTCGGCGATCGACTGGCCGCGGAAATCGAAAATCAGCTCGTGCACCCCAATCGCCGCGAAAGCTCTGATGTCGGCGGCGATCTGGTCCGGTGCGCCGGAGAAGGGCCGGCGCGAGCCGTCCGGCGATGGAACGCCGGTGTCGTAGAGGGGCGCCTTGTAGGAGATCGTCAGCGCCGAAAAATCGCGCCCCTCGGCCTCGGTCAGCTGCTTCAAGGTGTCGAGATGCCCGCGCATCTCCGGCGGCGGCAACGGCGAGGCGGCGACGGCACCGACCGGGTGCCAGCCGTCGCCATGTCTGGCGGTCCGTCGCAAGGCGGCGCGCGAATGCCCGCCGATCCAGATCGGCGGGTTCGGCTTCTGTGCCGGGAACGGCTCGCAGCGGATATCGGCGTACCGGTAGAAGCGGCCGTCGAAGCTGGCGGGCGACCGCGACCACAGCTGCTTGAAGATCGCGATCCACTCGTCGGTCACCGCACCCCGTGCAGTGAAGGCGGGGCTGTTCAGCGCCTCGAACTCTTCCTTCAGCCAGCCGGCGCCGACCCCCAGGGTGAGCCGGCCGCCAGACAGCACATCGGCGAAGCCGCCATCTTTGCCGTCAGCACCGGATTGCGGTAGGGCAACACCAGCACCGAGGTGACGAGCCGCAGCCTCTCCGTGGCACCGGCCACCACCCCCAGGATCGAGAATGTCTCCAGCGCATCGCCTGCGCTCGGGTGTTTGCCATCCAACGTGTACGGGTAGGGCGATCGGCTGTCGACCGGGAGAACGATGTGATCGGCGACCATCGCCGAATGCAGGCTCAGCCGTTCGCCTTCGCGTGCGAGCGCGAGAATGCCCTCGCGCGTAGCGGTCGGACCACGGGTCGGAAGATAAAAGCCGTAGCGCATCAGTGCACCGCCGCCAACCCAGCGACCGGCAGCTGCAGCGAGCCGCGCCCCCGCCCGCTCAGCATCCGGCGCGCGTCGCCCGGGCGGTCCGCGCCGAGATAGGCTTTCAACAAGGTGAATTCCACCAGATCGAGCTGGGCGCGGCTGCCGCCGATACGTTCGAGTTCGCCGGCTATCGGTTGGAGCGCGTCGACCGTCGCGGAGAAATCGCGCCGTTCGAACGCCACGAAGCCCCGTGTCACCGCTGGAACCAGCGCCCCTGACGGATAACGGCCGTCGCGCGCGAGCTCGTCGATTTGCCGTTCACGCGCCTTCAGTGCCGCCTCGTCCCCGGCAACGGCGTCCGTAAGTGCAATGTGCATATCGGAAAAGGCAATACCGGCGCGCGGAAAGGCTGCGGTTACGAAAGCGTGCACCCCGCGCCAGGCGTCGGCGTCACGGGGATGCCCGGCGAGCTCCCAACGCCACAAAAAAGAGACTCCATCGTTGAGCTTTCCGCGCGGCGGTCCGCTGTGCACATCGGGTGCGAAGGCCTCTTTGAAGAGCCGGAGTGCGGCTGCCGCATCGCCGGCCTCAAGGTGACCGAGTGCGAGATGCCAATTGAGGTGGCTCCACAGGGCACCGTCGCGCGGATATGTGGGGAGCCAAGATGCGAGGAATTCGCGGGCCCCGTTCGAGTCGCCCTCCTCATAGCAGAGATGGGCGCGGGCGTGCGCCGCCCAGGGATTTCTCGGATTTTGGGCGAGCGAGCGATCGATCTTCGGGCGGGCGGCGTCGCGCTGTCCGTTCTCCGAGAGCGCCATTCCGTGATGAGCCGTGAACCACCAGTCGTCGCCGTAGCTCGGGGCGAGCCGGTCGAGCAGCTCGAGCAGCCTGCGCTTCTGTCCGGCGCGGCCGGAGCTGCCGATCAGGCCGTTGGTGAAGGCGGTGGTCGCCAGCACCACAATATCACGCGGCCAGGCGTCGAGATGCGTATGCACTGCCGAAAGTGCCGCTTCGGCGTCGCCCATCACCAACAAGCCGAAGAATGCGACATGGCTCTCTTCCCGCGCGGACAGACCGGCTGTGAGGGATTTGGCGGAAGCCATCGCCGCGCGGGCGGCCGCGGCGTCCCCGCGCTCCAAGCGCGCGTGTGCTCTGGCGGCATGGGCGAGGGCAAAGCCGGGATCGGCGGCGATGGCGCGATCGAACGTCTCGATCGCGCCCGGGTGCATGGTCAGCTTCGCCTCACAGGCCTCTACGTAGGCATTTCGCGCGGCGCACGAGGTTGTGGACACGAGAAGCCCGTATCGTCGGTCAACATGATGGTCCTCGATCACCGAGTTCGCCTCGCAACGATACGATCCGCTTCGGTGCGCGCGGAAGGGGTGTTTTCTCCTGCACGGGCCCGGCTCGCTGCTGCGGCGTTGACGGGAATGTACCCGCCGAGCATGGTTTGGTTTGTGCAAGCCGTACAGATGCTGGCAAGCGCCCTACCACGAAAAAGCGCCGCGGCGGTGCCGCCGTCCCGCCCGGTCGTGAAGGAGCTTCGGGGCGCAACCACACGAACAGCCCTCGGAAGTAAGCGTCCCGGAGATGGGAACGGTGAGTGGCACAACGCCACCAAGGGTTTCGGCTTCATTGTTCGGGATGGTGGCGGGAAGGACATCTTTGTGCATGCCTCCGCGCTCCAGCGGGCGGGCCTCAGGCATCTGAACGAAGGCCAGCGCGTCTTTGTCGGTATCGTCGAGGGTCCGAAGGGACGGGAAGCTGTCTCGATAGAAGTGGCCAGTGGATCTGCCCCTCTTGCATTGCAGACTAAAGGCTTCTCGGGTCCCTACAGTTGTTTTCGCGATGGATTTTGAACAACAAAGGTCTGGAGGCGCTGCAGTCGACCCGGCTCCTTTCTGCATCGACACAATCGCGGTGGTTGGATTTGTGGGTAATCCGAAAGATAGGACTTAAGACAGTGTATTGACCGGGAAATATCTGTCTAAATAGGGGCGAGAGACGGATTCCGACTTTCGGTCGTGCTCGAGAAGGGCTCGAGTTTTGACGTCGCTTTTCGTCGGTCACGGTGCAAAGGTGTCGCGGTTCAACCGGGACCGTCCCTTGCGCGAGCGATCGAAGCGTCGGATCCCGCTTTTTCCACGAGAGAGTCACACAAATCAGGTCCCGACGCGAGTACCTCGGCGCTGACAGTTCGCTCACGGCCGAGACAGCGTATCGCAGATTCCTAGTGACTTTTAGGTTGGATTGCAGTTTGAGGCTTCTTCGGCAACGTTAAATTCCGCCTCTCCGGGTGGCAGATGGATGAACCCGGCTACAATGAGCGAAGTTGCGCCCGGCTACGCCATGCGCTGGCCGGCGGATGTCGTATTAAACGTGTTTGCAGGCCGACACTTTCGCTCGCGCCCGCGGTGGGTACCACCGGCGCCCGGCTACCAATAACTGAGCTAATAGTTATAGCTCTTGTCCGCTCGGCACCGGTTCGGACCCAACAGGACCTCCGAGAGGTGATCGCGCTTTACAAGCAATGGGCTTGCCGGGATCGTCGAATCACGGGATTTTTATATCTTAGGCACTCTGCGCGGGTTCATCGAAACGCAGCTACCCGGTGCGCTCGAGTTGGTGGTGGTGGTTCGCTGCGAAAGCTTGATCCGCTACGCTTGACTCGCCTTCGCGGCGGTTGGCCGGCAAGACTACAGGCCAACAACTGCGCTAGTCCGGCAGTTCGGTGGCTCAATCGCAGGGTATGATAGACGGTTCTTGCCTCGCCCGGTTAAACTCTCGAAAATACCGTCCGCGCGATAATAAATCGGGAGGCTGCAGTGGAGATCGGCGAGAGACGCCAAGCCAACATCCTCGTTTTGCAGCCGGTCGGACGCATCGACAACTTTACCAGTGCCGAGTTTCAGGCGCGGCTGCTCGCGGCCACTAATTCCACCACCGACGACATCGTCGTCGATTTCTCCTCGGTCGAATACATTTCGAGCGCCGGTCTACGGGCGCTGATGGCGGCTTCGCGCCTGAAGCCGAAGGAGCAGCGGCTTGCCGTCGCTTGTCTCAACTCCATCGTCAGCGAGATTTTTGCAATCAGCAGGTTCGCCTATGTGGTACCGGTCTTCACCACAGTCGATGAGGCGAGCGCCGCCCGGCAGGCTCCGCCGTTACCCGCGGTTTCAATTTCGCATCAAAAGACGCAGCCGGCGGGACCGTTACGCATCCATTTCTGGGGTACCCGCGGCTCGCTGCCGGCTCCTCTGCGCGAGCGCGCGGTCCGCGTCAAGATCCGCGATGCACTCATTGCTGCGCGCGGGCAGATGCTCGAGACCGAGGCGGCGATCGACGCGTTCATCGACACCAGGCTGCCATTTTCAGTGCGTGGCACCGTCGGCGGCAACACCAGCTGTGTCGAGATCGTTACCGGCGGCGACGAGTACGTCATCTGCGACCTCGGCACTGGAGTACGCGAATTCGGCAACCGTGTGATGAACGAGCACGACCCTACCGCCAAGAGGTGCTTCAACGTGTTTCTGTCCCACTTGCATTGGGACCACATTATGGGGTTTCCGTTTTTTCGCCCGGCCTATATCCCCGGCAACGTCATTCGCATCTATAGCTGCCACTCGGCCTTGGGTGAGGCGCTGCACAAACAGCAGTCTGACCCTTGCTTCCCGGTCGATTTCCGCGCGTTGCCGGCGACCATCGAGTTCCTTGCCCTCGAGCCCGGGCGGACCTATGAGGTCGCTGGCTTATCCGTCGCGCCCATCAAGCAATTGCACGCCGGCGATTCCTATGGATACCGCTTTTCACGCGGTGACAAGACGATTGTCTATTCGACCGATTGTGAGCACAAATATTCGAAGCTCGACCAATCTTATCCCTTCATTGCCTTCTACCGTAATGCCGATGTGCTGATCTTTGACGCGATGTATTCGCTCGCCGACGCAATCTCTGTCAAAGAGGATTGGGGTCATTCGAGCAATGTCGTGGCGGTCGAGCTGGCGCAGGCGGCGCGGGTCAAGCGCCTCGTCCTATTCCACCACGAGCCGGCATACGACGACCACATGATCGAACAAGTCTTCGCCGACACCGTCCGCTTTGAGGAGATTAGCCGGCCCGGCCACAAGGTCGAGGTGATCTCGGCGTATGACGGGTTAGAACTAGAGTTGTGATCCCGGGTGGCCTCGGGCATTGCTCTGCTGCGAGGGCCCGGTCGAGCGGCGGCACTCGTGCTGATCGCCGGCGCGTTGGCGCTGCGCATCTCTGATCCTGGCGTCGTCACCGAATTGCGTGTGCGTGGCTTCGACCTGGTAGAGCGGCTCTGGCCGCGCGCCGCCGATTCGGCGAGAGTGGCGATCGTCGACATCGACGAGAAGAGTCTCGCCCAATACGGGCCATGGCCGTGGCCGCAACACATCGTGGCGGAACTCGTCCGCCGCATCGCCCAAGGTCACCCCCGCGTTGTCGGCATCGACTTTATTTTCGCTGAACGAGATCGGCTTTCTCCGACCGAGATCGCACGTGAGCTGCCCGACCTACCTCCAGCTTTGGCAGACGCGTTGGCGCATCTGCTGCCGAGCGATCGCGACCTCGCCGATGCCGTGGCAGCCGTCCCGACAGTGCTCGCGCTCGCCCCCAGCAAAGAAGAAAAAAAGCGGTCTTCCGGACCGCTTCGCCTCGCTCCGGTCCGCCGCGCGGGGGAGGATCCGATGCCGTTCCTGAAGAGTTACAAATCCTTGGTGCAGAGCCAGCCTGAACTCGGCGCCGCTGCGTCGGCCGCCGGAGCCATCGCGGTCGAGCCAGATGCTGATGGTGTCGTCCGACGGTTCGCTCTCGCCGTTGCCTTCCAAAAAACGATCGTCCCGAGCTTTGCGCTTGAGGTCGTGCGCATCGGCAGCGCCGATCATTCCATTGTAATCGATACCGGCGCGCTCGG
>Ga0306924_10007108_pt1 | contig 11197 bp, 8 predicted proteins | sample sta12Can44000111_FD_203756 | JGI IMG/M metagenome (GOLD analysis project Ga0306924, IMG submission 203756) | Lab enrichment of tropical soil microbial communities from Luquillo Experimental Forest, Puerto Rico - statanox.12C.anox.44.000.111 (v2)... | ecosystem: Environmental > Terrestrial > Soil...
AGGCCCTGCTAGACCGCGCACTGGAAGCGCACATGGCCGGTGATCTCACCGTGCAAGACGCAGCGATCGCAAAGCTCTACGCCACCGAACTGCACGGGCGCGTCGTGGATCGCTGCACCCGCGTTCTTGGGCCGTCGCATTACAACAGTGACGACGTCGTCGCACGGTTCTATCTCGACGGCCGGGTAAGCAGAATTTACGGGGGCTCGAGCGAAATCATGAAAGTCATCATCTCGCAGTCGTTCGACTTCACATCGCCAAACGTGAAGTGACCGAGACGGCCCAGCAGGCTCTCGAGCTCCGCATCGCCAGCGTCGTGGCACACATGAGGCTGATCCGACCGGAGGTGCTCAACCGCTTCGATGTGAAGCTGCATCGCGAGTTGGCGAACACCAAAGATGTGGGCAGCACGAGGACATTGACATGTGTGAGCGACGCAACTAGTATTTTGAGACACGAGGGCTTAAATATGTGGCGTGTCGTGTTAGATCGCCGACGTCCTCGCCGTCGCGACGGCTGTTGCGGCGCGTGAATAAATCAACGGAAGGTGTCTGGCAAATGGGTCGCGTTGAAGGAAAAGTCGCGTTGATCTCGGGTCTGGCCCGCGGTCAAGGTCGGTCGCACGCGGTCAGATTGGCTGAGGAGGGCGCCGATATCATCGGGTTCGATATCTGTGCTGACGACCCTTGGGTGGAGTACCCGCTGGCGACCCGAGACGACCTTGACGAAACGGTCAAGCTCGTCGAAAAGACCGGCCACCGCATCCACGCTGAGGTGGTAGACGTGCGGAACACCGAGGCTGTCGCGAAGGTCATCGAGACAGGCGTAGCCGAGTTCGGGCGGCTCGACATCGTGTTGGCGAACGCCGGAATCATGGCGATCACCGGCGAACAGCGGTTGCATCGCGAGGCCTACATCGCCGGAATCGACATCATGCTGAACGGCGTATTCGACACCGTCAACTTGGCCATTCCGCACATCCGCGCGGGTGGACGCGGCGGTGCGATCGTCATCACCAGCTCGACCGCGGGCCTCGTGGGGGGCCTGGCGGACGGAAACCCCGGGGTGATGGGTTACATCGCTTCCAAGCACGGTGTCGTCGGTTTGATGCGGGCATGGGCGAACGCGCTTGCACCGGAAGGGATTCGGGTCAACACGGTGCATCCGACCGGTGTCAACTCACCGATGATCACGAACGAGGCCTTCGGGCGCTTCGTCCAGGAGTTCCCGACCATCGCGGCAAACCTGCAAAATCCGCTTCCCGTCGAGAACGGACTGATCGAACCCGAAGACGTCACGAATACGATCCTGCACCTGGTATCCGACACGGGCCGCTACATCACCGGGTCCACTGTCATGGTCGATGCCGGTTTCACCAATAAGTAGTGGCCCGGAAAAGGATTGCCACACGCGTCCTACGCAGCACTAAGGTGCTTTCGTGGGCAGGAAGCTGTCAGCGCTCGGCAGAAGCCGCTGGTTAACGATCGCGGCCTCGCTCGTCGTGGCCGTCGGGATGATCCACGCCCAAAACACAAAGCCTGCATGCTGCGTTCAGGCTCAGGACCCGGCAGGATCCCCGACAAGCTCGGCAAGCCCGCCAACCGCACCGGCCAGCGGCCCACGCACCGCCACTCCTGAGGAAGCGCAAGCGCTGGCCGCACTGGCGGCGACCGCGCCTACCAGTGCCGTGGACTTCAAGTTCCCGCTACCTCCCGGCGTTGCGCCCGAAGCTGGGTTGCAGATCCACACCATCTGGGCGGCGAGGGTCATCGCAGTGCTGTTCCCGGAGATCACCACCATCGGTGGGTATCGGCAGGATCCCTTGCCGTGGCATCCCAATGGGTTGGCGATCGACGTGATGATCCCCAACCACCACACCCCCGAAGGTATCCAGCTCGGCAACCAAATCGCCGGGTATGCCCTGGCGAATGCGAGGCGTTGGGGGATCAACCACGTGATCTGGCGACAGAGGATCTACCCGGGCGTCGGCGCGCCGAGCTGGACGGCAAACTACGGCAACGAAACCGCCAACCACTACGACCACGTGCATATCGCTACCGACGGCGGCGGATACCCGACCGGTCACGAAATTTATTACATCAATTCCATGCGCATCGCCCCGCCGCAGTGACCGACTGATCGATGCCCGTCGGCCGACATAGTGCCCGCAGAAATTGCGATGCCACGAATGCGTTCACCTATTCCGGTTGAAACAGCAGCGGATCCGCCGCCCCGCGTCTCCGCACATCCGCGCCGGCGGACACAGCTGTGCGATCGTCATCACCAGCTCGACCGCGGGACGCTACGGCGGCGTGGCGGACGGAAACCCCGGGGGGATGGGTTACATCGCGTCCAAGCATGGCGTCGTGGGCCTGATGCGGGCATGGGCGAATGCGCTTGCACCGGAACGGATTCGGGTCAACACGGTGCGCCCGACCGGCGTGAACTCGCCGATGATCACCACTGAAGTGTTCGGGCAATTTGTCCGGGAGTTTCCCACCATCGCGGCGAACCTGCAAAATCCGCGCCAAGTCGAGAATGGGCTGATCGAACCCGAAGACGTCACTATTAAGATCCTGCACCTGGTGTCCGACACCGGGCGTTACATCACCGGGTCCACTGTGCTTGTCGATGCCGGTTTCACCAACAAGTCGCCGCCCGGTGAAGGACCGACCGCCGGCACAACACTCGTCCGGTTTGTAGTCGGCGAAATCAATGACGGGCCTCGTCGGGCCACGTAGGTAAGAGCAACTCTTCCTCGGTTATCGATCGGATGAAGTCGTGCGGCACAGATCCGATCCGCCCCGGTGCAGTTTCTGTCTGCAACCGTGAGACCGCCTGAATGAGCAGTGGTCCCTCATCGACAAAGACCCGGCTTAGCCCGCAATCCGAGCCGGTTTGCAGAAGTGGCAGCAGACTGGTGCACGCCTCATCGTGCAGTCCCGCTGCTTCCAGAGCCGAGACGAGTAGCAGCCCCGCGTGCAGGCGCGCGCGAGGTCGATGGTGTTTGGCGGTGCTTGCCACAAGCAGCCGAGCTCTTTCGACGGCGCGCAACAGCCGCGGCCCTGGGCCAGACCTTAGCTCATGTCGGATGAGGCTTGCCTCGTCTGATTCCGCGGTTTCTAAGGCCGTGCCGGCCAGTTCGTCGAATGCGGTCACGCCGTCGGTCGTTATCTGTGCCGGCATCCCGAGACGAACCTGCTCGTCGCGGATTCGTGCTTCCAGCCGGCGCAGCCTGAACCGTTCCGCGGCCTCAAGACCGAAATCGAACTGCGTTGCGGCGGCTTCGAATTCGCGCCTTAGAGCCTTCAAACGTCCACCGGTAGCGTAGGTCGCGATCATGAAGTCCACCAGCGCGAATTCGGCACCGAGGGCAGTGCTGGCCTCGAACAATCGTTCAGCCTCGTCCAGTCTGCCTTGCTCGTAGCGCAGCGCCCCCAAGAGGGCGCCGGCGAGCCTGACCGGTACTGACTGCCTCCCGCCGAGGGTCTCAGCAACTGACATCGCGGTTTCGAAATGCAGTTCTGCGGTGGGGATCTCGAGCAGTTCGTGTGCGGCGATGCCCGCGAAACAGTGCGCGAACATCACGCCGAAGGGCCCACGGCTTTCTTGCTGGTACTGCTCGGCCCAGCTTTGCCTGCGCAGCGCCGATTGAAAGTCGAAGGTGTGAGCCGAGGCGCAGATATCGGCTCCCACGGCGGCCGAGACCAGCCACTGAGGAACCTCCCCGGCCTGCTGCAGCGCCGGGTCGACAAGTTCGTGAACACCGGCAACCTCGTCGCCGAAGATCGCGAAAACGCCGCGTAGGACATCGGCTTTCATCCTCAGGTCGGCCACCTCGGAGGGTTCCAGGTGCGAGAACGATAGGGCGGAGTCGACCCGGGCCAACGCCGATCGCGCGACATCGGCGTGACGCGTCAGAATGTTCGCCGCCGCGATGGCGACTTGCAGCCTCGGGCGCGTCCGCGACAGGGCGACAGGTAGCTTGTCGATGAGCGCCATCAGCGTTGCGCTTTGTCCCCGATCCAGCAGGCTAATTCCTTGGCGCTCGACGATCTCCATCGCCATCTGCGGGTCCTCGGCGGCAAGGGCGCTATCGACCGCCTCGGAAAGGTGCATGCGTTCGCCGAACCACAGCGCGGCTCGACGGTGAAGCTCGCGCTTTCGGTCGGGGTTGTCGCGCTCTAATCGGCGTCGCAGAAAATCGGCGAACAGATGATGGATTCGATACCACTCGCTATCGTCACCCAGCCGGTCTATGAACAGGTCCTGCCGCACAATGTCTTCGAGCTTCAAGTGCGCGTCGTTAGATCCGCTCAGGGCAGCCGCCAGCCCTCCGCAGATCCGTTCGGTTATGCAGATGTCGAGGAGAAATGCGGCGACATCTGGATCGAGTTTATCGACGACATTGTCGGCGAGAAACTCGCCGATCGCGTGATGCCGACCAGAGATCTCATTGACAGATGAATCCTTGTCCGGATCCAGCCGCAGGGTTGCGAGTTGAATGGCGGCCGCCCACCCCTCAGTCGAATCCGTAAGGCGGGCTATGTTGTCGGGGTCCAGCGACAAACCGCACCGTTCGAGCACAAACGCGCGCACCTCGTCGGTGTCGAAGCGCATCGCCGTCGCATCGACCTCCGTCAACTCGTCACGTACCCGTAATCGGCTGATCGGGAGGCCGGCCTGGTTTCTGCTGGTAACCACGAGCTGAAGATGGCGGCAGCCATTGTCGAGGAGGAACTCGAGGATTTGGGTTGCCGGCGATCCTGCCACCCGATGCCAGTCGTCGATGATCAGCGCGAATTGGTTGTCGCGCCGATGTATTTGGTCCACGAATCTGGTGAGCACTTCTCGTTCGGCATCCGCGCCGAATTGTTGGATCAGCAGGTCCAGTCCGGAAACCAGGACGGGATCCACGCGTCTAGCCGCTTCGACCAGATGAGCCAGGAACCACGTGCCGTTTCGGTCGTCTTCGTCGAGGGTGAGCCACGCAACGCCTGTTCCGTTGGCCAGCAAGTGGTCGCGCCACTGCGCGGCCAACGTACTTTTCCCGAAACCCGCGGGGCCGTGGATCAACGTCAAACGTCGTGGGCCATGGGCACTCAGTGTCGCGATCAGTCGATCCCTGACCACCGTGCGCCGCAGCGGCGCCGGTGGCCAAAACCGTGTCGAGGGCGTTGGAGGTCGGTCGTAATCGGCTCTGATCGACCCCCGGGATCGTTTGCTGACTCGCCCAGATGGCCCGACCGAAGGCGCGTTCAGAGGTCGAGCATCGTCCTCGACTTCGGCCGCTGGGGTGATCATCGAATCCACTCCGAAGCCCAGGGCCTCTTGCAATTCCTGCAACTGTTCACCGAACTGGACCGCGCTCGACTGACGATCACCCGGGCTGACTTCCATGGCGCGCTCGATCACCGCGCTCAGTTCGACCGGCAACGACGCCTCATCCAGGCCGGTTCGGACTCGATCGCTGATGCGCAGGAACCGAGTGACGATGCCATCGCCCTCGCGGGATTCGTAGGCTACGTGGCCGGTAAGTGCGCAGAACATCGTTGCGGCAAGGCTGTAGACGTCCGATGCGACGGTCGGGGGGTGCCCGGAGAGCACTTCCGGGGCGGCGTAAGCCGGGGATGCCGTGATCAGATTGGCCGATGTTTCAAATGCGTCGACGACTCGCGCGATGCCGAAGTCGGCCAGCTGCGGTTCGCCATAGCCCGAGATGAGGATGTTCGCGGGTTTGACGTCCCTGTGCAGGATTCCGGCGAGGTGAGCCGTTTCGAGGGCACCCGCGATCTTGACGCCGAGGCGCAGGCCGTCGCCAAGGCTGAACGGTCCCGACTCGCGTATCCGGTCATCGACTGAGCCGCGCGCGTGATACGGCATGACGATGTAGGGTTCGCCGCGATCGGTGATATCGACATGCAGGATGCCCACGATGTTGGGGTGGCCGGAAAGCCGTCCCATCGCGCGTTGCTCACGCACGAAGCGGGTCAGATCCTCTTCGTTGTGGTTGGGGCGAAGGATTTTGATTGCGACAGTGCGGTCCAAGCTGGTTTCGATGCACCGATAGACAGCACCGAATCCGCCCTTCCCTACCAGGGTGGCGTCGGCAAAGCCGGCTCCCGCCAACTCCGCGACGATCGAGTCGGCGTCGGGACGCTGAGTCTGTGCAGGATCTGCGGTTGCCATCAAAAGCGCTCACGCTAGCGATGGCTGTCCGGTTGCGCTGCCATTGGGCGCAGGGCGATGCACGATAACCGCCGGGAACGCTTGTCGACCCGGACCGGACGGGAGCCGATACGCACGGTAGGCCCACCTCCTACGATGCACGCTGTTAACCCAGAGTAGATCCGACCTTACGTTCACGTCACGTACACGCGCGAGGACCTGGGGGGAGCAGCCGGCCACAACCGGGGCCTCGCACCTCGACTGAGATGCTCAACGCGGTGCGTGCCGACCCTGTAGGCGACCGGGCGTAGCGCCTATTGAGCTTCGGTGCAACAACGCCGGGTGCGATGCCGATATCGGCCCGGTTCGGGGCATGCAGAACGGGGCCGGGGTCTTGCACCACTGTTTTCGCCGAACGGGTGCCAGGGCGAGGTAGCTGCTGCCCGATCACTTGCCCAAGGCGAGTACTTGATCCAGGCCCTGCTGCATCGCGGCCCACAGGCTGTCGATGTTCGGAAACGCCGCGCCGTCGGCGTTGATGCCGATGCAGCACGTTCCAACATGGCTGCACAGTGCCGCGCACATCGAGGTACCCGGTAGCGGCCCGAACACGAACATCTTGTCGAAAGAGGCGCCGGCCACGTAGGCGGGTTCGGTCAATCCCGGCCAACTACTTGTCGTGAGGAGTGCTGAGGTGGTCAGTTGTTGTAGCGCCGTGGTAACCACCGCCGACGGAGCGAAGTTCAAAAGTGGCGTGACCGAGCCCATGACGTCGAGTGCCGGTTCGTTGCGCACCGCCAGCACCCGGTCGTGCAGGATGCGGATGCGTTCAGCGGGATCCTTGGTTCCGGCGGGCGCGCTGAAAAATGCGCCGGTGAACCGGTTTCCGCCCATCTGATCGTCCTTGCGGCGCACCGAAACCGGCATCGAGATGGGGATGTCGGGCAAGTCGGTGCCTTGCGACTTGTAGTACTCGCGCAGGCCACCGAGGACGGCCGAGACAAAGGCGTCGTTGACCGTGCCGCCCGCCGCGGCCCCCGCCCTTTTCAGGTCGGTGAGCTCGCATTCCAACACCGCGAACCTCCAGGCGGTGCGCGCGCCGCCCTTCACGGAATCAGGAAGCGTGTCCGACTGCGGAGCTACCACCCGCGCCGCCGATCTCGCGTACTTGGCCGCTCGCAACGGATTCAGTGTGGCGCCGGCCACCGCTGCACCGACCTTGCCCGCCGCCGCGGGAATGTTCTTGACGACTCGCGAGATGCCCGAAGACGTCGCTTGAGCCGGGGTGAATGTCGGGCGTTTGTCGGTCCATTCCGGCAAATATCCCGGGTGGCTTTCCCGCCTGCGCCCCATGATGCGACCGAACAATTGGGTCGCGCCTGCCCCGTCCATCAACACGTGGTGCGCCTGCAAGATGTAGGCGCAACGGCCACCTTCTAGGCCCTCGACGAACAGCCCCACCCAGGGCGGGCGGTTCCGGTCGAGGGGGATGACGCCCTGGGTTTGAGCGATTTCGAGTAGTTGCCGCATGCTGCCGGGCCGAGGCAGGCGCACTCGCCGCAGGTGGTAGCTCAGATCGAAGTTCGGATCGCGGGTCCACACCGGCGGCCCCACCGGGATAAGGGGTTCGACGACCTTGTCCATGAACCGTGGCACGACATTCAGGGCCCACTCGTGGGCTTCGACCACGTGCGCCCATTTTGGCGCCGAATCAAAGATCATCAGGACCACACCGGTCCATGAATTCGCCGGCGGGCGCTCGGTCCGCCACATCAGAGCGTCGAGCGGATTGAGCTCCGGGTCATGCCCCCAGTAACGCAGTTCGTCTAAGGCCTCACGACCAGACTTTCCCATCCCTAAATCTCCTCGGCGCGCACTTCGATTGGCCGGCTATGAAACTGATCGACGTGGGTAGGACCCAACGCTGTCCGTGATTCTGACTTTCTGGCGCCTGCGCCACCATCTGCGACGACGCGGCGCGACGTTCGGCATTGGCGGTTCCTGGCTAAGGGGCCGACCGTTGATGGGATCTCGCGCGAAGTCGGCAAGTAGCTGACTGAATTGGTCTGGAACCTCGATCATGGGGCTGTGACGGACTGCCTCGAGCAGTACCAGCCGCGCATCAGGAATCTTCGACACCAGCTCATGGCCGGTTGACACCGGCAGAATCCGGTCGTGGGTGCCCCACACAACCAGGGAGGGACACGTTACAGCCTGGGGTGTCACGCGATTGACCGCAGCCGCTGCGGCCTCGAGTGACCGCGTGAATCCGGGTGCAGCCATGCGAGGGAGGATTTCCAGCGCCAACGGCTCAGAAAGGGTCCGCCGATGATAGACGCCCGCGGAAAAGAGAACGGCCCGCAGCCAGCGAGTCTTAGCGACGACCCGCGGAACCCACGGAATCGAAAAGAAGGCGTGGAATAGACGCAAGACGGCCAGGATCCATCGGAGCCGACCCGGGCTGACGTTGGCCCCCCCGGCGTTGGTCAACAGCAGGCCCGAGACCCGTTCTGGATGATCGCATGCGACCTGCAGCGAAACGAGACCACCCATGGAGTGGCCCACGATGATCGCTTTTGCCAGCCCGAGGTGATCGAGCAGACCGACAATCGTCCCGACGTGTTCTTGGAACACATCGTCGTCGTCGGCGATCGGCTCAGATGCCCCGAAACCGGCAAGGTCGACGGCGATCATCCGGCCGTGTGCGGCCAGAGTCGGCATGACCCGTAGCCACCATTGCCAAGCGCCCCCCTGCCCGTGAATCAGTACCACCGCCGGGCCACTTCCAATCTCGGCGTACCGGATACGGCGACCGCGAATGATCGCGTCACGGGTGTGTGCCGACCAGTCGATCGATTGCCATTCCCGGTCGTGGTCGGGTCGCAAGTCACGCTGATGCCGGGAGCGTCGCAGGATATGCATCACGGCTGAGCCAACTCTTGTGGGCAGTGCTTGGCTAGCTCATCGAGGTTGCCTCGAGCGCTGACGTGGCCAGCGTCGGCGGTCACGCGCCACCACGCTTGGGCTTCAAAGAGCGATCTGGCGTCTCCCCGCTGAAAAAGCAGCACACCCAGGTTGTATTGCGCACTGAGATGTCCGGCGTGCGCCGCCTTGCGCCACCACATCTCCGCTTCGGCCAGCGAGCCGGCCTGGCCGTGCCCGAACAGCTGGCCGCCGAGGCTGTACTGGGCCTCGCAGTGGCCGGCGCCGCCAGCGATCCGCCACCAGCGCATGGCCTCAGCGATCGATTCGGGGTCGGCTCGCTCGGCCAGGAGTGCACCCAGGCTGTACTGCGCGTCGGTGTGGCCGGTGTTGGCGGCCATCTGCCACCATTTCTGAGCTTCGGCAACCGCCTCGTCGCCCTCGTGTTCGTAGTGAAGGACACCGAGGTTGTACTGCGCGTCAGCGTTGCCGGCGTCAGCGGCTGTGCGCCACCAGGATTCGGCCGATTTGGCGTCGCCCTGCTCATATAAGAGAACACCGAGATTGAGTTGCGCGCCAAGATGCCCGCCCTCAGCTGCCATGTGCCACCAATGCCGCGCCTCCGCGGAACCGCGCTCGTCGGACAGCACGCCGAGGTTGTTCGCGGCCTCGATGTGGCCCGCTTCGGCGGCCGAGCGCCACCATCTCTCCGCCTCGGCTACCGAAGCGTCATCCCCCCGATCATCGAGCAGGCAACCCAGGTTGTACTGGGCCCTGGCATGGCCGGCGTGGGCGGCGCTGCGCCACGACTTCTCGGCCTCCGCGACCGACGCTTCATCTTGGCGTGGATGCAGCAGTATCCCGAGGTTGTATTGAGCGTGAGGGTGCCCGGCGGCAGCCGCACTGCGCCACAACTCCTCGGTTTGGGCCAGCGAGTCGACGTCTCCGCGCTCATGCAGGAGCGCACCCAGGTCGAATTGCGCATCACTGTGGCCGGCCTCGGCGGCCTTGCGCCACAACTTTTCGGCGGCGGTGTATTCACCGCGGTCATGGCTGGCCACGCCGCGTTCATACAGCGCGGCGGCGTGGCCGATAGCGGCGTACGGGGGGACCTCGGTCACCTTTGCTTCCCATCTGGCGGCGATCCGCGTGGGCTGCGGCACACCCCCCTATTTGAGACGATCTATCTCGAATTGTAGAGCAGCCTCGTGACGTCCGTCAACGCCAAAGCTGCGCGGCAGCCCTGGGGTGGAAAAACGTTCTCACCAATGACGGTGATAACGATCGTTTCGTCTGATGGTAGCGGTAGTCCAGGTAGCAAACGCGCAACCTGCTGGTGAGTGGCTGCGGAATAGCCTATTCTGCTAACGACCGTTCATACTGCAAGTGAGCCTTCCGAATCCACAAGGAGAACAGAAGTTGAGGGTTGGAATCACCTTGCCCAGTCGCACCGGGCCCATACCGAATGTGTTCGAATACGCGCGCCGGGCCGAGGCGGCCGGCTTCTATTCGGCCTTCGACTACGAGGTCTATCGCAACCCGTTCACCATGCTGGCGGGGGCCGCCGTCCAGACGCGGCGCATCAAGCTTGGGACGGGTCTGGCGGCCGCGTTCAGCCGGAGCCCGTTCGAGGCGGCCAACGCCGCCGCCGATATCGACGAGATGTCGGGCGGCCGCATGATCTTCGGCCTGGGGACCGGAGCCCCGGAGTTGCTGAAGCGCCTTCATTCGACAGACGCCAAACGACCGGTTGCCCGGATGTCGGAGTACATCGACGTGCTGCGGCACTCCTGGGAGTACCTGAGCACCGGGAAGGCGGCGCCGTTGGACGGTGAGCACTATCGCTTCAATCCCCCGCCGCTCAACCCTTGGGGCAGCCGCGAGTTGGCGCGTCCGCAGATTCCGATCTACCTCGCGGCCATGGGACCGGCCATGCTCGAGCTGTGTGGACGCAAGGCCGATGGCTGGCTGGGATATTTCGCCACCCCGAGATTCCTGGAGGAGTCGGTCAAGCCCAAGATCGCCGCGGGAGCGGCGATCACCGGTCGCGACCTATCGGACATCGAGTTGTGCGTGGAGAACATTTGCTGTGTGCATCCCGACCGTG
>Ga0306924_10007112_pt1 | contig 11195 bp, 4 predicted proteins | sample sta12Can44000111_FD_203756 | JGI IMG/M metagenome (GOLD analysis project Ga0306924, IMG submission 203756) | Lab enrichment of tropical soil microbial communities from Luquillo Experimental Forest, Puerto Rico - statanox.12C.anox.44.000.111 (v2)... | ecosystem: Environmental > Terrestrial > Soil...
CACTGAAATTGATGCCGCGCGGCGCAACCGAAAGGATTGATGATCGCGGATAACCTAGGCGCGTGCTGCCGGGCAGAGCCGTCACGTAGAGATGGATATACATGGGTGCGCGTCTGATCCCTGTCATCGTTGTGGTCATCGCCGTCACGATCGTCGTCGCCTCGCCGTCGGTTCGAGCGCAGACCGCTTCGACACCGGCGATCGAAGCCTCGACGCCGCCCGCAGCCGGTCCCGGTGCGCCAACATCCGAGGCCGCACCCTCAGCGGCTGAGGTGGTCGCGACGCCCGCTCCGACAACCACGCCGGTACCGGGAGCTGAAACGCCGGCAGTTGAAACTCCCCCCGCAACGCCTCCATCAGCAATCGCACCGAGCCTGCGGGCCGAACAGCTCGACCAACTCCTAGCACCCGTCGCGCTCTATCCGGACGCTCTGCTCGCCCAGATGCTGATGGCCGCGACCTACCCGCTCGACATCGTTAAAGCGCGTCGTTGGTTTCAAGACCCGCGGCACGCGGCCTTGTCTGGCGAGCAACTCGCGGCGGCGCTCGAGGCCGAGACCTGGGATCCTAGCATCAAGGCCCTGGTGATCTTTCCGCAAATTCTGATGATGATGGACGCCAATCTGGACTGGACCGAGGAGCTCGGCGACGCCTTTATGGCGCAGCAGGCAGACGTCATGGATGCTATCCAACGTCTGCGCCAGCAAGCGGCGGCTGCGGGAACCTTGTGGTCCAATGCCCAGCAGAGGGTGACCGAGGAAGGGCAAGGTATCGCGATCGAGCCGGCGAATCCCGGCTATATCTATCCGCCCCTCTATAACCCGGCCCTCGTCTACGGCCCCTGGCCGTCCCCGGAATACCCGCCGCTCTATATCGTGCCACCTGATTATGGCATCGGCTTCGGACTGCCTTTTGGCATCAGCTTCGGAGCGGGATTGGTCGTCGTGAATAAGCTATGGCGCTGGTGCAGCTTTGACTGGGGCCAGCGTCGAATCCGGCTCAACGTGCAAAACTCGAAGGCCCTTGATCATCCGGTTGGGGGCTCGCAATCGGCCATTTGGCGGCACGACCCGGCACACCGGCGAGCGGTCGCGTCCTTCGATTTCGGCTCGCGCGCAGGGTTAGGGTTGTTACGAAATCACCCCCTCTCGGTCGCCGCGACCCCGCGGATCGCCGTCCCGAAGGTCGCGGGCGGTCCGTCCATGGTTTTACCGCACCCCGTCCCGCGCGCGTTCGCTCCTACCCGAGTGGGACCGGCAGGTCTGATGCTGCCGCCTGAGCACCACTTCGCCGGGCGAGCGATGATGATGCCGCAGGTGGCCCCACGGCAGCCTGCCGCATGGTCTACGCTTCGCGCCGCCGCACCGTTGAGATCGGCACCCGCGGGTGGCGGTCCGCACGTCGACGGCATATCTCATCGGTGATTTCGCCGCCACTGTTACGCGACGTCAGAGGCTGCGCCGGCGTGCGAGATAGACCCCGACCCCGGTGACCGCCGAAGCGATACCGGCCAGGCGGAAGGTCGTGCGAAAAGCCAACAAAAAACCATCCGCCGCAGCACCCCCGTTCGTTGGCAGCAACCCTTCCAGGCTATGGAAGACGAGGGTGAGCAACGTCGCTCCGGTCACGACCCCGAGGGTCCGCGTCAGCATCGCCAAGCTGCCGGCAACACCGCGATGCTGTGGCGGGAGCGTTCCCATCACCAGGTCCATATAGGCGACTTGGAAGAGGCCTACGCCGAAACCTTGCAACGCCAGCGGCGCAATGATGACGAGCACAGGTGTGCCGACGTCCCAGCCGCCGATCAGGAACAAGCCCGCGCCGCTCAGCACGGCGCCGAGAGCGGCGACACCTGCCGCTGGCAGGCGTTCGGTCATCCGTCCCGCCAACGGGGATGCGGCAATGCTCCCGGCAAAAGAAGCGGCGAGCACGGCTCCTGCCAGCGGCAGCGACAGATCGGTGAAGCGCACGAGATAATATGGGGCGAACAGCAGAACCGAAAAGCTCGTCAGATAGACCAACACGCTGGCGCCGTTGATCGTTGCGAAGCCCCCGATCCGGAAGAAATCGAGGTTGACGATCGGCTGAGCGACCCGGCGCTCCCAACGCACAAACCCGAAGAAGCTCGCAGCGGTGATCCCGCCGAGCGCAATCACCGGCAAAAGATGTCGCTCCAGCTGCTGGAGCTGATTGAGGGTCAGCAGGAAGGTGCTGATCGCGAGCGCGAGCAAGCCGGCGCCGACGATGTCGACCGGCTCGCGGCGGCCGCGACGCGGCGGCGCGGGAAGCCCCCTGAGGAACACGAGTGCGGTCACGGCGATCGGGGCACGAAACCAGAATACCGAGGGCCAGCCCCAGAAATCGACCAGCAGCCCGCCGAGCAACGGCCCGCCCGCGGAGCCCAGCGCGTGCATCATCGTGAAAATGGCAAGCGCTCGGCCGCGTCGATTCTCGGGAAACAGACCGGTCACCAACGCCGGGGCGCAGCTGAGGATCAGTGCGGCCCCAATCCCTTGCAGAACCCGGCAAAAGAGCAGCCAGCTAAAGCTTGGCGCTGCCGCGCAGCAGACGAACACTGCGGCATTCCACAACAGCCCGCCGCGAAACATTCGTCCGTAGCCGAAGACATCGCCCAGCCGCCCGCAGGCGAGCATCAGGCTGGCATGGGTCAGGACGTAGCAGATGACGACCCACTGGATCATCTCGATCGGCAGGCCAAAGCTCCCGGTGATATCGGGAAAGGCGATATTCACCGCGCTGTCGAGGGGGACGACCGACGTGCCCAGGCCGATCAGCACGAGCCGCAGCCATTGCCTTGCCGTCATCCCGGGCCATGCTGTCGAGCGGGTTTCTGCCAGAGAGCCCGGTTCCGTATTCACGACAGCAATTGTGGCAGAGGAACGATGCTCGGAGCGCTCTTTTAGGGAAAAAATTTTCGCCAGCAATTCGTCATGGGACAAAATACCATTTTTATCATCCTCTTACGATAAGGTTGGGGCGGTTCTCAGACCCCTTCTCAGGGGAACTTTGACAGCGTTTTGATGCCCAAAACCTTGGAAATGACGGTTTGGCAGGGGAGAATTGGCGCGGCTCGAAATATGGCATTTCCCGGGCGCAACTGGGGCAGACGGGACCCCGGCATCCGATCAATGCACAGTGGCATACGTCACGATCTTGTCGCCAAGATGGCGGGTCAGCTAATGCGGGTCGCTAATGGGCGCCCTCGCGGTACGAGGCCGCGTTCGAGCGCCGGGTTATGCCCGAGGATCAACACGAGGATGGCCGACAAGAACGGGAAGAACGCGACGACCAGGAGGCCAGCGGTGAAGCCGCCTGTCGCGTCCTTCAAGTAGCCCATCGCGTAGGGCGCGGCGAACCCGGCTAGGTTGCCGATCGAATTGATCAGGGCGATGCCGCCGGCGGCGGCGGTGCCGCTGAGAAACGCGGTCGGCAACGTCCAGAACAGCGGCGCTATCGCAAACATGCCGACCGCAGCGATGCACAGCATGGCCATCTTGTGCACCGGGTCCGGGAACAGGGTCGACAGGGCCAGCCCGCTCGCGGCAACCAGGAAGGCGAGGGCGGTATTCCATTTCCGTTCATGCATCCGGTCGGAAAGAAGGGGCCAAATCACAACGGCAGCGACGCCGACAACGTAGGGTATCGCCGTGATGAACCCGGTCTGGAGATCGGTGACGCCAAATTCCTTGACGATCGTCGGCAGCCAAAAGCCGAGCCCATAGCCGGCCGCTGCGGTGCCGAAATAGATGAGGCCGAGCACGAGAACGCGGGGGTGCTTCAACGCCTCCCACAGAGAATGCCTGCCGTGCGCCTCGCGGACCATCCGCTCGCGCCGCAGCCGGTCGATCAGCCAGTCGCGCTCATCGGCTGCGAGCCAATCTGCCTTCTCGGGGCCATCGGTCAGGTAGAACATCACCACGAGTCCAAGCAGAACCGTGGGAACGCCCTCGACGATAAACAACCATTGCCAGCCTGCCAGCCCCCACACCCCGTCCAACCCGAGTATCCAGCCTGATAATGGGGCGCCGATCACCGTCGAAATCGGGATCGCCGCCATAAAGCGCCCGACCATGCGCGCCCGGTAATAAGAAGGGAACCAGTAGGTCAGGAATAGGATGATCCCCGGAAAGAAACCGGCTTCGGCCGCGCCGAGCAGAAAGCGCATGACGAGAAAGCTCGCTTCGTTCCAAATTAATGCCATGCCGGCAGACAACAATCCCCAAGTCACCATGATCCGCGCGATCCACAGCCGCGCTCCGAATCGTTCGAGTGCCAAATTGCTGGGCACCTCAAAGATGAAATAACCAAAGAAAAAGATCCCGGCACCCCACCCGAACATTGTCGCAGTGAAGCCCAAATCATTGTTCATCTGCAATGCGGCAAAGCCGACATTGACCCGATCCAGATAGCAGAGAAAGTAGCAGAGCGCGACAAACGGCACGAGCCTCCGGCTGACCTTGCTGATAACCCGCGCTTCCATATTCGCCTCCTCCCGGATGCCGAGGCCGCTCGCCGCTTAGAATTGTCCTCCCGGCGATCCTGCCTGCGGTTTGGATTAAGGTAAAGAGAGCCCTCCCCGGGCCTGGGCAGCCGCCGCGCGGATTGGCGGCTATCGGTCCGCTTGCTTGGCAGCAGCTCCGCCAAACCGCGAACCGATCCAATCCCAAGCTGCGACGAGCTTTTCATTCTGGCTTGATACCGGCGGGCCACAGGGCGGGCTGCCGATCTCGGTATATAGCTGACCGTGATCGGCGAAGGGCAACAGATTGCGTTGGTAACACCACGGCGGCGGTGGCGCGCCGAGACGGAACGCCTCGCGTTGCGCCGGTGTCAGGCGCCGCGGAACGGTGGTCCGGGCTGTCGATCACCCTGGGAGCTCAAGTCATCGCGATCGCAATTACGATCCAACACCGGGCGCTGTGGTCAACCGAACATCACAGCAATCAGTAGGATCTCCGCCTGGTGCATATGATCGCAAGCAGACAGATCAAGCGAACTCGTTGAGCAGGGCCTTCGCCTCTTTGAGGTCGGGTGTCGCGAAGCCTTCGGTGAACCAGCCGTAGATCGGGGCGAGCAGGTCGCGGGCTTTGGCGCGCTTGCCCTGGTCGCGCCACAGCCGGGCGAGACTGGTCGCGGCGCGCAATTCCCAGGCCCTGGCCGACATCTCCCGCGCCAGCGCGATGGCGTCGCGAAAGTCGGCTTCGGCCAGTTCCTCCTCACTTTGCCGGCGGCGGATGTCGCCGCGCAGCCGCAGCGTCTCGGGACGCCAGTACCGCTCGTCGGGGTTGACGCTCAGCGCTTCCTTGATCGTTCGCAACCCGTCGGCCGGCGCGCTGCCCAGCGCTTGCGCCTCCGCCAGCCAGGTCAGGCGCGTTGGGACACTGACGAGCGAGCCGTTTGCGCGGTAGGCCGTCAACGCCTCGCGAATGAGGCTTGCTCCATCATCGGCATGACCCAGCTGTGCCTGCGCCCAGCCATGGGACATCCGAGGCCCCAAGCCGAATTGGTGAAATCCGTGCTCATCGGCGGTCGCGATGGCTTGCGCCGCCAGCAGCGCCGCCTGCTCGGGCTCTCTGAGCATCACATGGAGGAACGAGGAGCTCCACTGTACAATTATTCTAGCGAATGCATCGCCCTCGACCGTGGCGACGGCGCGACGCATTCGCGCCCGCGCCTCATCGGCCCGACCCATGATCCAGGCATTGAAGCCGGCAGTAGAGAGCGTCCAGGTAGCGACAAAATACCGGCGTAGATCCCAGTCCGAGAGGAACGCTTGACCGGTGACGAAATGGTCCTCGGCCCCCAGTAGATCGCCAATGTAGAGTCGCGTCCACAACTGCGCGTAGGTCGCCAGACCGCGCGTGAACGCGCCGCCGTCCCGCCGCGCGATATCCAGCACTCGATCGGCCAAGACCATCGCGGAAGGATGGTCGCCAGCGACGCCTGCCGCCCGCCATGAACCATAAATATGCTCGGCGAGCCGGCCGAGATTGCCGGTCTTTGCCGCGAGGTCTGCTGCCCGCGCAGTGATTTCGAGCCGATCGGGCGAGGTGGACCCTCGGGTTGCGGCGATCATCTGGCTCGTGGCCAACAGCAGCTCGAGCTCGCTCGCATCGCGTTCCGGCGAAGGCGGCGTCACGGCAAGCCTGTCGAGCGCGTGCCGATAGGCGGCCCGCGCTTCCGAAAAAGCATTGCGCGCGCGGGCGACATCGCCGGTCTTGCGCCAGGCCGCGAAAGCGCGCTCGGCGTCGCCGGCCCCGCTCCAGTGACGGGCGATCAATTCCGGCTGGGCTTCGGCGAGCGCCGGGAACTCGGCGGCAATCGCTTGCGCCGCGGTGCGATGCAATTCCTGGCGGCGCGCCCGCACCAGCGTTTCGTAGGCCGCGTCCTGGATCAGCGCGTGCTTAAATAGATAGGAGGACCGCGGCGCGGCGCCGTGGCAAAACAACAGTCCGGCGTCGGTCAGCGCGCCCAGCGCCGCTTGCAGATCGGCCTCCGCCCGCTGCGGCTGCGCGACGTGCGCGATCAGCTCATAGCGGAATTCGCGGCCGAGCACCGCCCCGATCTGCGCCACTTCGCGCGCCGCTGTGCCGAGACGGTCGAGCCGCGCGATCAGCGAGGCGTGCAATGCGGCCGGCACGCCGAAGGCCTGGCCCCGGGAACCAGCGGAGGACGGCAGTTGCGCCGTGTCGGCCAGCGCCTCGCCTCCATGGCCAACGCCGGCTTCGATGACCGCGCGGGTCAATTCCTCGACAAAAAGCGGCACCCCGTCCGCCTTGGCGACGATCTGCGCGGTCACTCCGGGGGGCAGCAGCCGACCGGCGACGCACTCGGCCAGGGTCTCAACCTCGGCGCGAGTTAGGCGGTCGAGCGCGATGCTGGTGACGTACGAGAGGCCGGTCCAGGGCGCCTCGTATTCCGGCCGGAAGGTGATCAGCATTAATGCCGGCAGGGCGCGGATTCGCTCGACCGTCAGATCGAGCACTTCGAGCGAGGTCGCATCGGCCCAGTGGGCGTCCTCGAACAGGATCAATACGGGTTTTTTCCGCGCCAATCCTTCGAGCTGGTCGAGTAAGGCCGCCAGGGTCAGCCGCCGCTGCTGTGCGGCACTCAGTGCGAGCGGCGGATAGCGGTCGCCCGTCGGAATCGACAGCAGGGAAGCAAAGAGCGGTGCAGTTTCCGCGATGGGCGAGGGCACCAATATGGCTTCGAGCTTGTCGAGCTGCGTCTCGGCAGGGTCGTCGAGGGCGAGGCGGGCGGCGCGCCCCAGCGCCCCGACAAAGGGGTGCAAGACGCTGTCGCGGTGATAGGGCGAGCATTGATAGCGCCACCGCGTATGCGGCTCGCTCGCGATCTCGGCGGCGAGCTGAGCGCCGAGCCGCGACTTGCCGATGCCGGCCTCGCCCGAAACCAGCACGATCTGCCCGTCCCCCGCTTGGGCGCGGGCCCAGCACCGCAACAGCAGATTGATCTCGTCGTCGCGGCCGATCAGCGGGTTCAGCGTCGATCCGCGCAACGCCTCGAACCGGCTCGTGGCGAGGTTCTCTCCCACAACCCGCCAAGCGCGGAGCGGCTCGGTGCCCCTGTTCGCCTCGAATGCGCCGAGATCGCGGCAGTCGAACAGGTTGCCGATCAGGTGCCGCGTCGCCCGGTCGATCGCCACTGTGTCCGGTGGCGTCAATATCGCCAGCCGCGCGGCCAGGTTGGGTGAGTCACCGACGACGGCGATGTTGGGGTGCGTTTGCGGCGTAGACCGGCTGACAAGGGTAGGTATGACCGCAACAGAAGCAGGCTCACCCCCTCCCAACCCTCCCCCATCAAGGGGGAGGGTTTGCCCGCGCGCTCCCGCCCCCTTGATGGGGGCGGGCTGCGGTGGGGGTGATAGGGCCTCAAATCCGTCCACGACAGGATCGCCGATGATGACCGTGCCCGTCGCGACGCCGACGCGGCACCGCATCGGCGCATCCGCATGAGGTTTCAGGGCCCTGACCGTTGCACACAATTCGAGGCCCGCGCGGACCGCCTGCTCCGCGTCGTGTTCGTGCGCCTCGGGGTGACCGAACAGGACGAGCACGTTATTCCCGAGATGGCCGTTGATGACCCCATTGTGGCGACCGGCGGTCTCCGAGACGCAGCTCTGAAACTCGCCGACCGCCTCGCGCCAGTCTTCGAGATCGATGCCGCCGGCTCCCGCCGGGCCGAGGAGTTCGCAAAAAAGAGCCGTGATCTGTCGGCGCTCGGGTTGGGCGTGCAGGATCGGCGCTGGGCCTTGCGAGGCATCTTTAATCTCGGACGCGCCTGCGCTAGCGGCGAACGACACCGCCGGCGACGCCGTCGTGGCATCGTGCGGCGGCGCCCCAAAGGTGGTTTCGTCCTCCTGCACCGCGCCAATGAAGCGGAAGCCCTTGCGCTGGAACGTGCGGATCAAGGCTTGCGCGGCCCCGCTGTCGCCGATCGCTTGGCGCGCGCCATTGATCGCGGTGGTCATCGCCGAATCGGATACGATCCGCCCGCGCCAAACCGTCTCGAGCAGTTCATCCTTGCCGACAACGCGGTCGCGATGGCGGACCAGATAGATGATCAAATCGAAGATCTGGGGCGGGACGGCGACCAGCTCGCCACCATGCCATAATTCTCGGCGGCCGATATCGAGCCGATGCTTCCCGAAGAAGAGGCGCAAACCACCCCCACATGGCCAGCGGCCGCCCCGCGGTCGCTGACAAAAAGCGGACGAAACGCGGATGGTAAATTAAGCAGCCGCTAAAGTCTTCCGTCACGAGGCCTGTCATCTTCCGTTTTCATCCGTTACAGTTTGAAACAAAAAATGTTACAAACTGATACAACTGCAAATCGTTTTCATAGCTCTCGCCGGCTCGTGAACGGCCTCTCCCCAACCCTGGGTTGTAAGCGTCGAGGGGCTGGGAGATTGTCAGGGAACGCGCGGTCACCCTCCCACCCGCGGGCTGCCCGCCGGCACAACCGCCCGCGGCTTAGCGCGCGCTCCTCCATCGAGACGGAGAGGTTGTCGACGCGCTCCCGCGCCGTTGGCGAAGGCGGGGGCGGGGTGAGAGGCCTCTCGTGAGGCGGGCAAAATAGGGAGCATGCTGATGGCAATCCAGACCACGTTCACTGTCGCGGACGGGACTGATCTCGACAATGCGATCACCGCGATCGATGCGGGCGGCGCCGATGCAGCGCCGGACACCGCCTGCACGATCGACGTGACCGGGCCGATCAGCCTCGACGCCGGCCGACCGGCGATCAATCTGGACAGCGGCTCGTCGCTGACCATCGCCGGGACCGACGGGACCGGCAGCGCGCAAGTCGAGACACTCGGCGACGGCACCGACGCGGGCCTCATGGTCTCCACCGGGACCGTCACGGTCGAGAATGTGACGGTCGCGAACGCGGTGGTGCGGGGAGGCACGCTGGTGCTCGGCACCGGCGCCACGGCGAGCGGCACAGTCATTCAACAGGGCGGCACACTCGACCTGCAGGCGGGCGGCGCGTTCGCCGGCTCGGTCGCCTTCGCCGGCGGCGGCACCTTGCAGATCGACGGCACGACGATGCCGGCCGCCGCCATCTCTGGGTTTGGCACGGCCGGGACGGTCGACCTGACCGGCGTCGCCTTCGACCCTGCCGGCAACGCGGTGCTGACCAGCGGCAACTGCTGCAGATCAGCGAGGGCGGCGAGACCGTCGGCCTCCAGCTCGAACCGACGCAGAGCTTCTCCGGGCACAGCTTTGCCCTCGCCAGCGACGGGCACGGCGGCACCACCGTGGTCGATCCAGGCCTCACGACGCTCGTCAAGTTCGCCGGCACCAACGGGGCAAACCCCCACGCCCCTCTGCTCTTCGACGCCGCCGGCGACCTCTTCGGAACGACACAACACGGCGGGGCCTACGGCGGGCCCACCGGCTACGGCACCGTGTTCGAGCTCGTCAAGACGGGCGCCGGCTACGCCAGCACGCCGACCACGCTCGTCAGCTTCAACGGGACCGATGGGGCAGACCCATATGGCGGGCTGATCGCCGATGCCGCCGGCGACCTCTTCGGCGTGACACAGAGCGGCACGGTATACGAGATCGTCAAGACGGGCAGCGGCTACGCCGCCACGCCGACCGTGCTTGTCACATTCAACGGCACCGACGGGGCGTCGCCGGAGGGCGAACTGCTCGCCGACCCCGCGGGCGACCTCTTCGGCGTGACACAAGAGGGCGGGGCTTACGGCAAGGGCACAGTGTTCGAGATCGCGAAGACCGCCGGCGGTTACGCCAGCACGCCGACCGTGCTTGTCAGCTTCAACGGCACCAACGGGGCAGACCCAACGCGCCCTCTAATCTTCGACCGCTTCTACGACCTCTACAGCACAACAGCACAGGGCGGGGCTTACAACGACGGCACCGTGTTCGAGATCGCCAATACGGGCGGTTTCGGCAGCTACGCCAGCACGCCTACCACGCTCGTCAGCTTCAACGGCTCCGACGGGGCACAGCCATTTGGCGGTGTGATCATGGACACCGCCGGCGACCTCTTCGGCACGACAGCAGCGGGCGGGGCTAGCGGCAACGGCACCGTGTTCGAGATCGCCAACACAATCGTCCCCTTTAACCCCGGCCGCTACGCCGCCACGCCGACCGTGCTTGTCAGCTTCAGCGGCGGCTATTCAGACTCGTTGTCCGGTTTGATCGCGGACGCCCGCGGTGACCTCTTCGGCACGACAACAAACCTCACGGCTGGCGGCGACAACAACGGCACGGTGTTCGAGATCACGAAGACCGCCAGCGGCTATACCAGCGCACCGCTTTTAATTGACGCATTCAACGGCACCAACGGGGCAGTTCCGGATGGCACCCCTCTGATCGTCGACTCGGCCGGAAACCTCTTCGGAACGACATACTCCGGCGGGTTCGGCGACGGCACAGTGTTCGAGGATTCTATCAACCCCGTTCTGTTTAGCCTCCCGCCATCGGAGATGGTTGGCGGACCGTATAGCGGCAACGAGTCCTCCAGCTTCGGGCCCCCGATCGCGCTCACCCTGTCGCTATCGAACGGCGTCAACAACTCAGACGTGCTGACGACGGTGCTGAGCGTGCCTTCGGGGGTTATTCAGGTCGGCGGCAGTTCCGGCTCAACGGTGACTTTGAGCGGCACCGCCACGGCGATCAGCAGTG
>Ga0306924_10007114_pt1 | contig 11195 bp, 10 predicted proteins | sample sta12Can44000111_FD_203756 | JGI IMG/M metagenome (GOLD analysis project Ga0306924, IMG submission 203756) | Lab enrichment of tropical soil microbial communities from Luquillo Experimental Forest, Puerto Rico - statanox.12C.anox.44.000.111 (v2)... | ecosystem: Environmental > Terrestrial >...
CATGCCCCCCGATCTTTGGCGTTACCCGAAGAGATCGCGAGGCTTATCGACCCGGTAGTTGAGAAAGCGAAAGAGAATTTTCGAATGACTTCCGATGCATTGATGCAGGTTTTTCGCGAAGGATCAACTCGGATTCCGGTTCCATCTACCCACGCAGCACGGGAAAGTTTTAGAAATGCTCTGCAAGAGGTTCGAAACCAGAATCTGTTGATCGGTAAAAGTCTGGAAGTTGTGAGGAGCTATCTTTTAGTCGGGCACAGACTGGATGTCATCGCCGACGATTTGGAGACCTGCCGGGCCCAAACGCTCTCCCTGGCGCTGGAGCGTTACTGGGATGATTACAGCCTCTAACTGACAAACGCTAGCAGGCCAATATGAGCGGATCCATCTTGATAACCACAGGGGTTGCGCGCCAGAAAATTTCGATTATCAGCTAGATCGCGTTGCCCAAGCCCCAGGCGTGAGTTGAGCCTCCCTACCTGAGGCGCGGGAAACAGCGCGAAGGCCCAAGTAAGAGGAGGCGAGATCACGCTGGAGCGAAAGGTGAGCGAAGTCATTGGCAAAATGTCGTTCCTCTGGCTTCCTGTTGACGATGAGCCCGGCCCCAACAGCCAGCGAGGATACATCGAGCGCAACGTCATCGCTCTCCTGAGCAACTACGAAAGAGAGCCGCTGGACCCGCCTTCGGAAAACTGGCTTGGCCGTCATTCGGATCGCGAACGTGTCCGAGAATCCGGACTCTGGAATCAGAACCATGTCGATGAAGCCTGCGACTTGAGCCTTCTTTCCATGTTATCCCTTGAGAAAGCACACGCATATTTCTGCTGGAACCAGCAACGTCCTATTGCAGAAACCGCGCCGGGGTTCTGCAATAGGATAAAACCCGGATTCTAAAGATCGGTATGTCGGGCGATAGCCAGGTCAAAGGTGCCGAACCCAAAGAAAAAGCCTTGGCTGACCGGCTATGGATGCATCGCACCGATGAGGTAGCTCGAGAAATGAAGAATGCCGGCATCAATATTTTCGAGTGCTGGGTACTGATTGAATATGAGCCGGACGGCCTGAAACGAAAACTGCTAGAAGTGTTCGGCTACATAATTTTCCAGCCTGAGTTCAACCACGAACACGCTAAGTATAAATGAGCTTAACTAGGACTCAGGCTCTATGCCCGGTCGCAGCTTCTCCATCGAAAGTTTGCATCGAAAAAAATCGAGCCCCGGCCTGGCTCGAACAGCGTCAGCGCTGAAAGGCATCTGGACCAGAATCTGATCCCAAGAGCAAAGCAAGCGATCTTGCACCGTCTAAGAGCATTGCTCGCCAAGACGATCAGGGAGTCAGTGACGCAAATCCGATCTTGGACGCGCCGCTGGTGAACGGAAGGCAGAAAGACCGGTAGGATCAGTTCTTGCTGACAAAGTTCACACGTTTTCAGTCTTTGACCTTGCCCGGCTAAACTATAACTTAAGTTGAGTTCTCCAGAACCAAACAAACCCGATCGCATAACAGTGCGCGCAGACGTTCAGAGGTTCAGTCTGAAAGATCCCGGTGACGTTTCGGGCCTCCGCGAAGCGATCGATAAAGGCATCGTCGATCCGGTAAAGATCGTTGCGGTCATAGGCAAAACGCACGGGAATGGGCTCGTTAACGACTATACCCGAGGCTACCTGACGCTCTCTCTGTCCCAGCTTATCAGTGCTTGCATGGGCGTGACAGCTGAGAGCGTAAGACAACAGGTTCCATTTATTTTTTCTGGTGGTGTGGAGGGAGTGCTGTCGCCGCACTACGTCGTCTTCACGGTAGAGCCAAATACGGCCCCGGCAGGCGAAGAGAAGTCGTTGGCCGTTGGGATCGCACTTACACCACGGCTCTCTCCTTCGGAGATCGGCCGACAACGGCAGATTGATGTGACGGCTGACGCAGTTGGGCAAGCCAAGACAAATGCCGGAATCCAGAATGCCGATGATGTCCATTTTGTTCAGGTCAAGGGCCCCGCCTTTACGCTCGAGGACATCGTTTCAGCAGGAGCCGAGACATGCGTGACTGATAATCCGGGCAAGCTGATGGGTTTCGGTAGAGCCGCTTCTGCGCTCGGTGTCGCAAAGGCTTTGGGGGAGATTCCTGCAAAGCAGGCGATGGAGAGCGCAGTGCTGCGCAACTTTCGCGCTTATTCGTCGGTCGCGAGCGTTTCGGCGGGAGTCGAAGTCCGTCAGAACGAAGTCATCGTTGCAGGTCTCAGCCAGAGGTGGTCGGGGCCGTTAACCATCGCCCATCGGATTATGCAGGACGCGCTTGACATCGACAGTGTATCCGCTCTTGCACGTGACCTCGGTCTCTCGCACGGACCGCAGGTCCCAGCAGCGCAAGCACGGCGGATCCGCGCAGCGTTCGTAAAGTGCGAGGCGCAACGTGACGGGACTATTCGCGGTCGCCGGCACACCATGCTAAACGACGGCGATATCGACCAGCAACGGCACATTCGCGGAGCGGTTGGCGCAATCGTCGCCGCTGTGCTCAACGATACGGCACTGTTTGTATCAGGTGGCGCAGAACACCAGGGGCCCGATGGCGGAGGACTGATCGCCATCATCGCCGAGAAAGAGTGAGTGTCCAATGTTTTGCAGTAGCCTAGCCGAGAGCGAACGCCATGGGTAAACTGAAATGACCACTTCGGAGGTGACAGAAACACTGTTATGATCCGTGCAACACAGTTCAACCAATCCCGCGAGGAAACTGAAAGAGAACCGCTGCGGAAAGGAGTTCTTCCGCTTAGGCACCTTCGCGTTCTTGATGTGAGTCAGATTATGGCGGGGCCCTTTTGCAGCATGCTTTTGGGCGATATGGGCGCCGACGTAATCAAGGTCGAGCCGCCTGGGTCGGGCGACCAGACCCGCCGCGCAATGGGCTTTAAGCTCAAAGGGTTCGACAGCCTCGGCTTCATCAACATGAATCGCAACAAGCGGAGCATTGTTCTTAACCTGAAGACCGAGGCGGGACGCGAGGTGTTCTACAAATTGGTTCGAACCGCGGATGTGTTGGTCGAGAATTATCGTCCCGGCGCCGCGTCGCGACTCGGTATCGATTATGCGACGTTGAAAGCCATCAATCCGCGGCTTATCTATGCCAGCATCTCGGGCTTTGGACAAACCGGTCCGTGGTCGCAGCGGCCGGGTTTCGACCTGATCGCCCAAGCGATGGGCGGAGTCATGAGCATAACCGGTGACCCCGACGGCCCGCCGGCCAAGTCTGGAGTTCCGGTTGCAGACATCGGCTGCGCCTTATTCGCGGTCTACGCTATATTGAGCGCCTACATCAGCCGGCTCGAAACAGGCGAAGGCCAATATATCGACGCTTCCCTATTCGAGGCGGCTATCGCATTCGCGGTCTGGGATATTTCCGAGTTTTGGGGCACTGGCAAAGTGCCGGAGAAACTCGGTACAGCCAACCGGATGAGTGCGCCCTACCAGGCGGTCCAGGCTGGTGATGGATACTTTGTTATGGGCGCCAACAGCGATAAGCTTTGGCGTAGCCTCTGCGAACTGATTGACCGGCCTGATCTACTGAAGGATTCACGTTTCGCGAGCATCGCCGACCGTCTTGCCAATCGGGTGGCGCTGATCGAGGAACTTGAAAAGACCTTCGTTTCCCGGCCCGCTGAGGATTGGGTTGCGCAAATGCTTGCCGCCGGGATTCCGGCCGGCCCGATCTACAATTATGCCCAGGCGCTCGACAATGATCATGCGCATCATCGGAATGTGGTCATGGAGATCGACCACCCGGTCGAAGGGAAAGTCCGCTCGATCGGGTTCCCGGTGAAGCTGAGCGGCACACCGCAGCAGGTCCGGATGCCCCCACCCCTTCTTGGCGCACACACCGAGGAGATCCTGACCGAGCTCGGTATCGACCCGGACGCTCTGGAAAAGCTTAGAGCGGCTGGAGCCTTTGCGGCGTGAGTGCCGGGGCGGTGCATTTCTCGAAAGCCGATGGCGTCGCCTCGGTTGTGTTCGATCGGCCGGAGGCGCACAACGCCATGACAGTGGCGATGTACGATCAGCTCTCCACGACTTGCGCCGCAATCGCCGCTGACTCCGACTTGCGTGTCGCAACTTTTCGAGGTACGGGCGAAGCATTCGTCGCTGGTACAGATATCCGCGAGTTCCTGACCTATGACTCCGCGGAGGACGGGATTGCTTACGAGCAGCGAATTGACGCGGTAATTACCGCGATCGAAAATTTGGCCGTGCCGACAATCGCGGTCGTTGATGGCGCGGCCATGGGTGGTGGTCTGCTGATTGCGACTGCCTGCGATTTGCGGATTGCTACACCGACCGCGCGCTTCGGCGTACCAATCGCACGCACCCTTGGCAACTGCTTGTCCCTGGCGAGCACGGCGCGGCTCGTCGCTGAGCTCGGTCCAAGCCGTACCAAGCGCCTCTTGCTTCTCGCAGACTCTATTTCAGCCGACGAGGCGCTTAGCTGCGGCTATGTCGTTCAAGTAGTCAAGCGCGAAGGCATCGAGGATGTCGTCAACAATATGTGTCGCCAGCTAGTTTCACATGCGCCGATCACAATGCAGGTGGCGAAGGAATCGATTCGACGGCTGAGCGGAGCCTTGCCTCTAGGAGACGACCTCATCCGAGCTGCTTACAGCAGCTCGGATTTCAGAGCTGGAGTACGAGCCTTTTTGGCAAAGCAGCACCCGCAATGGACTGGCCGATAGGCGAATTCTGGCGAGGCTGAGCACGCGAACGGCACGGTCCAGCGCAATCGTTTTGCACTCAATGGAATCTTGGTGATACGATCGGTTATTTCAGGAATACGAGGGTGCTCGAACCGTGCACCCAGTGGAGGGAACAACTCTAATGCGAAAGAACCTATGCTTCAATTGGTGGGCCAAGTCGGCCCAAACCGTGGCCTTGACAGTGTTTCTCTATCCGACCTTATCTGTATCGGCCGGCGACGAAAAAGGGATCGGTTTCAGCCTGGAAAAGGCGTCTCCGGGAACGGACATACCGCAGGTAGAAATAAGTCTCGGCATGCGCCCGTATGCCAACGATTTGATCTTCGTTGCCGGGATAAAGCAGGGTTTTTACCGGGATGTCGGCTTGACGATCACACCCGCGCCCTACGGGCGGAAGGTGCTTCCCGATCAAGCGATTCCGCTTCTGGTCAACAAGCAGATCGACTTTATGGCGCTCTATCCTCCCGATGTCATCGCGACCATGGATTCGGTCAAGAACATCCGGTTCGTCGCTCTGACTGATCTTTTCCAGGGATTCGCCGTCCTGGCTCGGCCCGGCTCGAACGTGAAGACTGTCGACCAATTTATGGCCGAAGGTTTGGCCTTCCAGGACGCGATGAAGCAAACAATGGCGCAGCTCAAGGGCAAGAGCTTCGTCACAGCGCCCGTGGTGGACAACCGTATCTTTCTCGAGACGGTCTTTTCGCTGGGCGGAATGAACATGGAAAAGGATACCAAGCTGACCGTCACCCCAGACTCGAACGCGCTCCAGCTCGAGAGCGGCGGGAAAATCGACTTTGCGTCCCCGACTGGCGCCCCTTTTACGGCGCAGCTCCGTCAAGCGGGTTGGATCCCGCTGGTCGCGCCGCTTGACGTATTAACCAACATGCCGGCGGGTCCAGATTCACCGACAACTGCTTTGGTTGGCACGCCAGGCGTCGCCTGCGATGCCGAATGGGCGCGCCAGCACGCAGAAACCGTACTACGCTTCACGTCGGTAATGTTTCGAATCATCGAGCAGGAGCAGAAAAACTCTGAGCAGATGCTCAAATCAATGCTCGATTACGTGAATTCCTTCGCTGGCACCAGCCTCGACATAAACGGGCTCAAGCTTACCATTGATGCTTTAAGCCCTCTATCGAACTTCGACTTTCAAAGGAACTACTGCGACAATCAGAACTCTGCCTTGTACTACCGAACTGCTTTCGATGCTGCTGTAAAATTCAATGTTGGCAAAGGTGTCCTACCGAAAGGCGAATACGACGCCGACGATCTGATTTGGTCCTGCGGCGTTTATCACAACCTTGTTGCGCTAAAGCAAGCCTCGGACGATTTGCTCAAACAAATTGAGGGCAAACGCCTTTCGGCGGCCAATCAAGAACTGGTCGAGAAGGCAAAGCAACTCTACGCCTGGTACGATTACCTCGACGCTTATCGGCTGCTGCGCGTAGCGGTGAAATGAGATTTCGTTCGATAGGTCGTCCGTCGGATCCACTGCTGCCGCGCTCTCGAACGGATGCTGGGGGTAGTTCAGCCAACCGCCTCGGAACGCAGCGGAAGCTCGTCAGCGCCTTATATTCTCTCGCTGGCATTGCCCTGTTCTTTGCCGTTTGGTGGGCGGCGGCAAGTCAGCTTCCCAGGAGCCGGCTGGTGACGCCCCTCGAGGCTGGACGCGATCTTTGGACCAATTTCCTCTACTCGCCGCGCCTCGGTGTTTTCGGCTTAGGCAAGGTCGGATACGGCTCGCTAATGCTTTATACGCTGAGCAACGTGTTCGTCGGGCTGATAACCGGCGGGGCAATTGGCATCCTGATCGGAGTCTCCAGCGCTCGACTAAGGCTCCTAAGGGTATTCGTCGACCCCGTCGTGCTGGTTCTTGGCACGGTGCCGATCCTGGTTGCCGCACCGCTATTCCTGCTTTGGTTTGGGGTCGTCCCCTTCACGCAGGTTCTGCTCGTCGCCCTTTACAGTGCGGTTATGATGGTTCTTTTCAGTCAGCGTGCAGCGGAAAACGTAGATCCGATTTATGAGCGCTGGGCCATGACATTCGGAGGGAGACTCGGAGACCGAATCCGCCATATCCTCGTTCCCGGCACCGTTCCGGAGATCATCGGCGGCCTGCGGATTACCCTCGCCAGCGTCTGGGGCTTGGAAATCTTCGCCGAGATTTTGGGGGCCCCAAGCGGTATAGGCCAGGCGATCAAGGCGCTTACCAATCTTAGCAACGTCCCTGGACTTCTAGCCTGCGTCGTCATTGTCGCAGTGACTGCCATCGTCACCGATGTTGTGCTAGTTGTGCTCGCTCGGCGGGTCACCGCCTGGGCTTGAGTGAAGGTATGAACCCTCGACAGGCCATCCTTTCTGTAAGTGACATCGGAGTGCGCTTTGTGCGCGCCGACGGCAGTCCCGTTGTCGCGCTCAACGGCGTATCGCTCAACGTTTTGCCCGGTGAATTCGTCTGCATCCTGGGGCGATCTGGCCACGGTAAGACGACACTCCTCAACGTTATCGCGGGATTACTGGGAGCCCAGCGCGGCGAGGTGCGAGTCATGAACCTCCCGGTGACTAGGCCAGGCACAGATCGCGGCGTCATCTTCCAACAGGATGCTGTTTTTCCCTGGATGCGAGTAGTCGACAATGTTGCTTTCGGCCTCAGGGTTCGCAACGTCCCCAAAGAGGAACGATTGCGGATCGCCCGCGAGCACCTGGCTCTGGTCGGCCTCTCCTCGGTAGCTCGAGCCTGGCCACGGGAACTATCGGGCGGCATGCGCGCTCGAGTCGCAATCGCCGCGGTCTTTGCCAACGATCCCCCGATACTGCTCGCTGACGAACCGTTTGGTGCGCTTGACTACGTAACCCGCCGGCAAGTGCAGGCGGTGCTGCGTGATCTTTGGCACCGTACCGGGAAGACGGTGCTCTTCGTCACCCACGACGTAGACGAGGCCATGATGCTCGGGACACGGGTTATCGTGGTCAACAACGGGCGCATCGCGGAGGATCGACCCATCGAATTGCCAATGCCACGCAGCGACGACGACGTTGCCACTCCGGCGGGGCTTGCCCTTAAGCACCTTTTGCTGCATCACATGGGGTTAGAATGACGGAATGAATTTTGGAGCATCGCGACTGCTGAGCGGACTCACCGTCTTGCTTGCACTTGTTCTCGGTTGGGAACTGCTTTCTCACATCGTGACTGCCAAGGGCAGCTATGACGAGCCTTTGATTCCTGGTTGGGACTATCTCATCGGCAATTCTCTATTGCGCATGTCGGACTACTGGGGTGGCGGGTTCGGGGTGCCAGCCCCATCGGAGGGCGGCCCGCCGACTTATGCCGCCGCACTTCTTGCGCTCGGCCAAGCGTCCTTAGTCACTTTCGAACGTGTCGGCTTGGGCACCGTGTTCGGAGTGCTCGGGGGTATCGGCCTTGGACTGCTCGTGGCGAGCTCCGATGCAGCCCGCCGCTTAATTGCGCCAACGGTGCACATCATCCGTATGACACCCTTCCTGGCGATGATTCCGCTTTTCAACCTCTGGTTTGGAGCGAACACCTTCGGCATCATCCTGTTTGTCGCCTATGGTATCGCAGTCATAATGTTCATCGGTACGATCAACGCGGTTCGCAATGTGCCGAAGGTGTATCTGGAGCGCGCGGCAACCGTTGGGGCTAACCGAGCTACCATATTCCGCCATGTTGTATTGCCCGCGATCTTTCCAGAAATCCGTGCCTCATTTTTGCTCAGCTTCGGTCTTTCCTGGAGCCTGGTAGTTGGTGGGGAGCTACTTGGAGCTCAGAGCGGCCTCGGCGTCATAGTAACCTACGCCTTGCAATTCGCTTACACCGGCCGGGTCATGATAATAGCGTTTCTGTTCGTCATCTATGCGGGCTTGAGCTTCGCGCTTTTCGATGCGGTTTCTCGACGAATCATCATTTGGCATCCGCAGGTCGAGAAGAAACCAGTCGCTGCCCAGGCGCGGCGACGCTCCGTCCGCGGAACGCGTCCAGCTGGCGGCATCAGTCAGTGATGGAATGCACCGTACTCTTTCGTACCCTCGTCAGTTACCCAGTGGACGGCGGATCGAGGTCACTGAATTTCCTGAATCCGCAACGGTCGAAACATTGCGATGACGGAAACTACGCTAATCTGAACTAGTTTGCGGATTTGGCTTAGATTAAATTAGAGAGATGGCCATCGATCAGCCCAGGGACGAGCGGATTCGTATTGCTCAGCTATGGCGCAAAGCAATCCATCTTTCCCGGGCGCCGCGACCAACTGAAAACCTATTGGTAATCCGCTGGATGAAGGGGCGCCAGGAACATTGATTCCGGGACAACCTGCCATATTCGCGAACGCGGTAAACACAGCATGGCCCCGGGGACTAACCTTCTGGCCTGCGATAATTGGCGGAAACACCTCAGTAGCGGGCCAGGGCAAAGCAGCGGCTGTTGGTGTTACGATTATATCATAGCGCGCAAAGAATACCGACAGGGCACAGCGTAAGCGCCCGACCGTATCCAACGCTGCATAGTAGTCAGCGGCAGTTATCGCCAGGCCGGAAGCGGCCATCTGCTCGATCGCCGGGGTTACTTTGCCACACCAGTCGGCCTGCGAACGGATCAGCCAGGCTAAACCCGCCTGACTGAATACAGGCCATGCCTGGCTTACCCCGTCGATATCGAAAGGAATGTTTCCCTCTTCTACCCTATGGCCGAGGCCCGCCAGGTCCTGCACGGCGCTCGCGACGCTGTCCGCAATCTCCGGATCGACCGGCGATGCGCCGAATCGCGGGAGATACAGGATACGAAGCGATGAGGCTGCCGGCACCTGAAACGGATGATCGACAAACATTACCGACAATGCATCCCGCGCGTCCCAATCGCTGATCGCTTGCATCGTGAGAACCACGTCTGCAACGGTCCGTGCTATGGGTCCGATCGTCTCAAAGTCGAGGAGGATCGTTGGAAATCCATCGCTGCGCGGCACACGGCCACGAGAGGGTTTGAGTCCGACGAGTCCGGTGTGTGATGCCGGGCGGCGGATTGAGCCACCACCGTCCGTTCCGGTCGCGATTGGGCCGAATCCGGCGCTAACCGCAGCGACAGCGCCGCCGCTGGACCCACCAGGCGTAAGCGCCAGATTCCAAGGATTGCGCGTCGGTCCGAACAACAAATTGTCGGTATACCCCTGCAGCGTAAATTCGGGACAGTTGGTCTTCCCGAGTATTATCGCGCCGCCGGCGCGCAGCCGGGCAATCGGCAGCTCGTCCAAGGTGGGTAAAAAATCCGCATACAGTTTGCTTCCCCAGGTGGCTCGCATTCCCCGCACCGGAATGTTGTCCTTGACGGTGATGGGCACCCCGTCCAGAGGGCTGAGTGCTTTGCGGTCACGCCATCGGATCTCGCTTTCCCGCGCAGCGGCGCGGGCTCCCTCAACATCCAGCGTTATGATCGCATTGATAAGCGGATTTATTTTTTCGATGCGATCGAGAACCGAATTCAGGACTTCGACGGGCGAACACTCGCCGCGGTTATATCTTTCTACGATTTCGACTGCAGGTTGTTGCCAGAGTTCGGGCATGTTGAAGTTCCCTCGATAAAGTTAATCCGTATATTCTTAGCCGTTCGCGAACCGCGCCTTCGGCAAGAGGCTGTCCGGGCTTCCTCCCTCCAGATCAAGCTCGCACGATCGCAGCGATCGGTGCAGCGCCTGGACCGCACTGGTGCTCGGTACCGCCCGACACAAAGATCGCCGGGTCAGAGGTGATCGAAGCAATCACAGCACCAACCGCAGCACGCGCATGTCGTTCGTAATTAATATCAGCATCCGACAACATCGTTGTGCGTCGTCCTCTGATCATGCCATTCGGCGCCACATCGGCTTTCGCGAAGATTGCCGCCACGCGGCTTGCAACCTCGGCTGAGGGATTACCGTCGAAAGACAAGCCCGCGTTACGTAGAGCCGCGCGCACTCCATCAGCGTCGATCGCATCCTCAAGGACCGCGTGACCGATGCGGTAATCGCTGCTTGAAGTTGGCGAATTGCCGAATAACAGCACCTCGCAGTTTTTCAGCTCACCTCCCGCGGAAGTGGATGCCACCGCTGAAAACAGATCGAAGCGCCGCGCAATGACGTCGTTGGACAAGTCACTCTCTTTCACTTCGCCTAGTCCGAACGCGACGCCCAAGGCGGTCGCACCCCGCGCAAAGGGTTTCGATCCATTCGGGTCCCGGGTGACAAGCGCTTTCCCGCGGCGGTCGGCATCAGCGATACTTGCCGGAGTCAACAACGGGCCTTTCACCTGCACGTAGTGAACATCCGCTGGATCCGTAATACCTGCTTGCTTGAGACATGCACGGACGGATGACGCAACTTCGTGTACCTGCTTCATGGTACCTACTTCTTCCGGAAGAATGTCGGGCGTTGCGTCGATTCCTAAGGCAAGGCGCGGCGTGTCGGCT
>Ga0306924_10007118_pt1 | contig 11193 bp, 10 predicted proteins | sample sta12Can44000111_FD_203756 | JGI IMG/M metagenome (GOLD analysis project Ga0306924, IMG submission 203756) | Lab enrichment of tropical soil microbial communities from Luquillo Experimental Forest, Puerto Rico - statanox.12C.anox.44.000.111 (v2)... | ecosystem: Environmental > Terrestrial >...
GCCGGCCGCCAGTTCCCTGATCACGTCCAGCACCTCGGACACCAGTTCCGGGTCGAGTGCGCTGGTGACCTCGTCCAGCAGCATGATCTGCGGTTTCATGGCCAGGGCCCGGACGATCGCGACCCGCTGCTGCTGGCCGCCGGAAAGCCGGTCCGGATACTCGTCCGCCTTGTCGAGCAGGCCGAACCGGCTCAGCAGCGCCCGGGCCTCCTCGGTGGCCTCGCCCTGTGGCATGCCCAGCACCTTGGCCGGGGCCAGCGTCACGTTCCGCAGCACCGTCATGTGCGGGAAGAGGTTGAACGACTGGAACACGATCCCGATGTACCGGCGCACCTTGTTCTGGTCGATGCCGGGGCCGGTGATCCGGCTGCCCCACAGCCAGACGGTCCCGGCATTGACCGGCTCCAGCAGGTTGATGCACCGCAGCAGCGTGGACTTGCCCGACCCGGACGCCCCGATCAGGCACACCACCTCGTGCGAGGCGACCGCCAGGTCGATGCCCTTGAGCACCTCGTTCTCGCCGAACGACTTGTGCAGGCCCTCGATCCGGACTGCCTCGCCGCCGGGCGCCGCGCCTGGATCGGCGCCTGGCGGGCTGGCGCTCACTGGGCCGCCCCGGCGAGCCGCCGGCGGCGGTCGCGCTCGATCAGCCGGTCGGTGAACCGGGCCAGCGGGATGGTCAGGATCAGGAACAAGATGGCGGCGACCGTGAAGCTGGAGAAGTTGAACACCTGCTCGCTGTAGATGTCGGCCGCCTTGTTGGCCTCGATCGTGCCGAGTATGCCGACCAGCGCGGTGTCCTTCTGCAGGCTGATGAAGTCGTTCAGCAGCGGCGGGATGATGTTCCGCACCGCCTGCGGCAAGATCACATACCGCAGCGCGGTCCGCTGTGGCAGCCCGAGCGAGCGGGCGGCGGCGACCTGGCTCTGGTGCACCGAGTTCAGGCCCGCCCGGTAGACCTCGGAGACGTAGGCCGAGTAGGACAGCACCAGCGCGGTCACCCCGTAGACGGCGTTGGACTGGTTCGACACCACCGGCAGGTTGAGTGCGGGCACGCCCAGCCCGATCGCGAAGATCACCAGGATCAGCGGCACGCCGCGGAAGAAGTCGACGTAGCCGGTGCTGATCACCCGGATCGGGAAAAGCGCAGGGTGGGTGGACTGCCGGATCAGGGCGATGACCAGCGCGAAGGCCAGGATGAAGATCTCAGCGACGACGAACATCCGGATGTTGAGCCAGATGGCGGCGCCCACCGAGTAGTAGCCCTGCTTCGGGTTGCCGATGAACGCGGCCCACATGTGCGACGGGCTGAAGAAGGCGTGCTCCACCGCCTTCGCCCCCGGCGCCAGCAGGAAGATCGCCACCAGCGCGGCCAGCACGATGATCGTGCTGACGGTCGAAATGACCGTGCCACGGCGTCCTTCTGCGCTGAACAGCTTCGGCCCGCGCCCGCCCGACGCGAACGTGCCCGGCGGCTGCCAGGCACCACCCACCGTCCGGGCCGAGGCGCCAGCCAGCCCGGCGAGCGGATCAACCGGCGGTTCTGGCTGCCGTGCGTCGTCCATGCGCCTGAGCGGCTAGCGGTCGCACCCGGTCACGGCTGGAGGGACGGGAACGCCAGATATATCTGCAGGTACTTCTTCTGCAGCGCGGTCAGCGTGCCGTTGCTCTGCAGCGTTGCGATCGCGTGGTTGACGCAGGTCACCAGCGGGTTGCCGAGGTGGAACAGCAGCCCGTAGTGCTCCCCGGTGGATGGGAACTGGCCAACCAGCACCGCCCCCTTGAGCTGCGCCGACGCCATGTACTGGGCGGTCGGGGTATCGGTGACCAGGGCGTCGATCCGGTGCGCTTCCAGCGCGGCCGACACTTCACTCAGGGTGTCGAACACTCTGGGCTGGGCGGTCGGCTGGATGTGGTTGGTGATGTAGGTGAGGCCGGTGGTGCCCACCTGGTCGCCGTACAGGTATTTCTTCAGCTCGGCCGGGCTGTGATGGGTGACGATGGGCGAGCCCTTGAGCGCCACGATGGCCTGCTGCACGGGGTAGTAACTGTTCGAGAACGTGACCGCCTGCGCCCGCTGCGGGGTGTAGGAGACCTCGTTGATGTCGAAGTCGAACTTCTTCGGCCCTGGCGCGTACGAGCTGGTGAACGGCTCCGTTACCCATGTCACCTGGGACGGCTTGAAGCCGAGCTGGTGGGCAATCGCGTAGGCGACCGCGCTCTCGTAACCCTGGCCGTTGGCCGGCTTGTTGTTGACGAACCAGGGCGTGTACACCGGGTTGTCGGTCGCCACGGTGAGCACGCCCTTGCTGTACAGGTTTTTCTGAATGCCCGCTGGCGAGCAGCTGGCCGCCGCACCCGAGATGGCCGGGGTGACCGTGATGGTTGAGCTGCTACTGCTGCAGGCGGCAAGCCCGGTGCCGACCGCCAGGGCCGTTGCCGCAATGAGGATCCGCCGCATAAAAACCGCCCCAATATGCCACGGGGACTAGGCCCGGACTCGGTGATGGTGCGCGCGAGCCTATCGTTTCCGCCGGGTTTACCCAACTTGCGGGCCGCCGCCGCCGCGGGCGAACCGCAGGTAGCGGCCGGCCGGGCGGCGCACCGATGCCGCGCCGTCGGCGCCGACCACCGTCCCCACCAGGCTGCGTAGACCCGTTCGGACGGGCAGGGGCGAGCAGGTCCAGCGACGCGCTGGTCATGCCCGGCCGTTCCGGGATCAGGTCCGGATACCTTCACTTGCCGTACTCGATAGATGTTTCAGCAGGTCGATGGGATAGAACCAGCCCGCGCGTCAGCCAGGCACACGTGCTCTGCTGGCCCGACTCAGCTGACTGGAGGGCCTCCCCGCAAGAAGTGGATGTAGCGCTCTGCTGAGACCTCCAGCACCCGCTTGGCATCATGGCGCAATACTGGCTCCCACCAGCCGCCGTAGATTCGCTCGAATGAATAAGGCCGCACCGCCTCGACCACTCCCCTAACCGCGCGTTCAGACAAGGGCAGCCGGTTCGGTGCACTCCACACGAAGGTGACTCGGTCCTCGCCGGGAGTGACGAAGATCGTGTCACCGGTGAGCAGGGCTCCCATACCCGCGGCACCGTCAGCCCAGTGCACACACGCGCTCCCTGGAAAGTGGCCGCCACACTGCACCAGCGTGACGCCGGGGAGCACAGGCAGCGTTCCCGACCATGTATGGACGGCGGGGTCGGGGCGAGTGAGCCAGTGAGCGTCTACTTCGGGTAGCAATATGTCCGAACCGAAGGCATGACTCCACTCCACAATGGCCCCATAGAAATGCGGGTGGCTTGCGCTGACCGCCCGGAGTTCCCCTGCCCTCCTGATCGCCCGGACTGCCTCCTCGTCGATGAATCCTGGTGGATCCCATAGGAGATTTCCTGCTGGCGTCTGGACCAGCAGCGCTCGCTGACCGATAGCGACCGGTGGGTCTGCGCCGATCCCGGTTAGCCCCGGCTCCACCTCTCGTACGACGCTGTGGTGTCCGGCCGCGCTTAGTTCATCGAGTGTGGTCCACCGCTGGCCAGACGGCGGCACCCACTGGCGCTCGTCTTGGCAGATGAGGCACGCGAGCGGTGAAGATTCCGACTCGGGATAGTGGTTACCGCACGTTGCGCAGACCCAGACCGGCACAGCTTTGCCTCCTCGTCGAGGTCGCCCGACTGGACGAAGTCGAATCCTTGAGCTCAAGCTCATCCTGCGGGAGATTCCATCACCCGCGTCGTCCGCGCCTGCATCTGCGGATCGGACCCGGCAGCCGCAGGGCTCGGTGCCGCTGGGTGAGCCCGGCGGCTATCAGCGACAAGATAGCTTCAGCAGATCCGGTGTTCCCGGGAGGTGACCGGTGCAGGCCGATGCGGAACTGGTCTTTCATAACGGCACCGTCTTTGACGGCCGCCGGTTCCTGCCCGCTGGCACGGTCGTCCGGGTCCGCGGCGAGAAGATCGCCGCGGTGGGGCCGGCTCGGCCCGCCAGCGGGGCTGCGCCGGTGGATCTCGCGGGCGGCACCTTGCTGCCCGGGTTCATTGACGCTCACGTGCACCCGGTGTCCGCCGGTTACCAGCTGCGCCGTTGCGACCTGCGGGCGGCCAGTACCGCGTCCGGCTATACCACGCTCGTCGCCGCCTACGCCGCGGAGCACCCCGGGCAGGAGTGGATCACCGGCGGGGGCTGGTCCATGGACGCCTTCTCCGGTGGTGTCCCGACCCGCGACTTGCTGGACACGGTGGTAGCTGACCGGCCGGTGTTCCTGCCCAACCGGGATGGCCACGGAGCATGGGTCAACAGCGCGGCACTTGCCCTGGCCGGGATCGACAGCTCGACCCCCGATCCCGCCGACGGGCGGATCGAGCGCGATGCCGCGGGCCAGCCGAACGGGATGCTGCAGGAAGGCGCGGCCGGGCTGGTGTCCCGGCTGCTGCCGCCGGTCACCGCCGAGGAGTGGTACCAGGCGCTGGTGACCGCCCAGGGCTACCTGCTGTCGCTTGGCATCACCGGCTGGCAGGACGCGAGCGTCGCCAGCCGCCCCGGCCTGGCTGATCCCCTGGACCCCTACCTGCGCGCGGCACAGGCGGGGACGCTGGTCGCCAATGTGGTGGGTGCCCTGTGGTGGGACCGGGCCCGCGGCCTGGAGCAGCTCCCCGAACTGCTCGAAAGCCGCCAGGCCGGGCAGGCCGGCCGGTTCCGGGCAACGAGCGTCAAGATGATGCTCGACGGCGTGGCCGAGAACTTCACCGCCGCGATGCTCGAGCCCTACCTGGCTGCCGATGGCCGCGCCACCGGCCAGAGCGGGCTGGATTTCATCGATCCCGGCCGGCTGCCCGGCTTTGTTACCGCGCTGGAACAGGAGGGCTTCCAGGTCCATTTTCACACGATCGGGGACCGCGCCGTGCGTAACGCCCTGGACGCGCTGGCCGCGGCCCAGCGGGCGAACGGCCCACGCGACCTGCGGCATCACCTGGCCCATCTGCAGGTGGTCCACCCGGACGACATCCCGCGGTTCGCCCAGGCCGGCGCGACCGCCAACATCCAGCCGCTGTGGGCGACCCACGAGCCGCAGATGGACGAGCTGACCGTCCCCTTCCTCGGCGAGCGCCGGTCGGCCTGGCAGTACCCGTTCCGGTCGCTGCACGACAGCGGTTCACCGCTGTGCGCGGGCAGCGACTGGCCGGTGAGCAGTCCGGACCCGCTGTGGGGGGCCCACGTCGCGGTCAACCGGAACCTGCCCGCCGCGGCGGGCGGCCGGGACGGGGATCCTTTCCTGCCGGAACAGGCGCTCAGCCTGCCGGCGGTGCTCGCCGCCTACACATCGGGCAGTGCCCGGGTGAACGGCCTGGACGGCGTGACCGGTGGCATCCGGGCTGGCCTCGACGCCGACTTCGCCATCGTCGACGCCGACCTTGCCCACATCCCGGCGGGTGAGATCGGCCGGGCGAGTGTGACCCGGACCTGGATCAGGGGCCAGCCCGTGCACCAGCAGTGAGCCGTTGCCGCTGGCCTGGGCGGCGCGGGGCAGGTCAGCCGCCGATCCGGGCCAGGCCCGGCGGGTAGCTGTGCAGGCTTTCCCAGCCGGTCTGGTTGATCAGCACCAGTTCGCCGGTCTGCACGCCGGCCCGCTCATCGGGTGTGATCACGTTCGGCTGGATCACGATCGTCATGCCCGGCTCGACCGTGACATCCGGTGCCCGCCGGGTTTCCAGGTCCGCCCGGGAGATCACCGGCGGCAGGTAACCGCCGCCGTAGCCGTGCAGCAGGTCATCGTAGATCGTGAACCCGGCGCCCAGGATGACGTCCGCCGCGGCGGCGGACAGGTCCGCCGCGCGGGCCCCCGGCCGCAGCCGGCCCGCGATCGCGGCAAACGCCGCCGCCGCCACCTCGTGCAGCTCCCGGTAGCGCGGGGTGGCATCGGCGGCGATGGTGAACGTGCGCAGCAACTGGCCGGGGTAGCCCTGGTAGGCGGCGCTGACCTCGCAGGTCAGCACGTCCCCGGCGCGCAGCCGCCGGGCGGACGGCCATTGCGCGGGCACGCACAGGCCGGGCTCGGCCATCGCGGTCACGCCCAGGTAATGGATGTGGGTCAGCCCGCCGGCGGCGATGTAGGCGCTTTCCAGGCAGGCGCAGCATTCCGCCTCGGTCATGCCCGGGCCGGCGGCGGCGGCCAGCGCCGCGACAGCGGCGTCGGTCATCGCCGCGCCAGTCCGCAGCCAGGCGATCTCCTCCGCCGACTTGACCAGCCGCAGCCCAGCGTAGGCGGCGTCCAGGAAGAGGGGCTCACCCGCCACCTCCGCCAGCCGTGCGCTGGCCCGGGCCGGCACCGGACCGATGACCGCCAGCTGGCCGGGAGCGCCTGCCCGGCCCCGGCCGCGTACCCGGTCCGCGATTTCCGCCAGCGCCGCGTCCAGCGCGGAGCCGCCGCCCGGCCGCACCTCGGCGTCCGGGGCCATCCGCCGGGCGTTGGGCACGTGGTTGTTGAAGCAGACGAACAGCACGTCCCGCTCGCCGGGGGTGAACAGCAGCGCCGCCTCACGGGTCACCGGCCAGCCGGTCAGCCACGGGACGGCCGAGCCGGACCGGTCGACGCCGTAGATGAGCGCATCGCTGGCACCGCGGGCATCCAGCAGGCCGGCCAGCGCGGCCCGGCGGCGGGCCATCTCGCCCGGCGAGAAGGCCGGGTAGCCCTCCTCCGGGCTGCTCAGCGGTTAGCCCAGTAGTCGTCGCTGGCCATGGTGGCGGCCGCCTGCTCGGGCGTGGCGAAGCCGGGGGCCAGCGATGCGTCGGTGCCCGCCATCACCTCGTGGTGGCCGATGTTCAGCATCCGCAGCCAGCTCTGCTGGCCGAACGTGAGCCCGATGGCGCAGCCCAGCTCCACCAGTTCGGGCTCGCTGAAGTGGCGGTGCATCCGCTCCCAGAAGGCGTCGTCGGTGGGCAGCTTCCAGGCGATCGCCTCCGCGTAGGCGAGGGCCGCCTTCTCCCGGCCGCTGTAGCGGCCCGACTTCTCGAAGTTCAGCAGCTCGTCGTACTTGCCCTCGGTCAGTCCCTGCTGCGCCGCCTGCACCGAGCGCTGGTTGCCGCAGTACTCGCAGTTCACCGAGCGGGAAATGTACACCCGGCAGAGTTCCTTGAGCTGGTGGTCGACCACGCCGTGCCGGAAGATGTCGTCCCACGACCGGGCGAAGAACCAGAAACACGCGGGCACGTGGGCCCGGATCGCCGAGCTTTCCGGGCGCGGGGTGCCTTCCTGGGCGCACCGCTCCATCTCCGCCCGCATCGCCTCGTCCATCTGGTCGAGCGGCACATAGCTGATGCGCTGGTGCTCTGCCATCGCGATCTCCTCTGACTGCCAGCCTGCGGGCTGCACCCGGCAGACGCCCAGTACTTAGGACATTACGCCGCCGGGCCGGCCAGCTGGGCGGGGCGACCGGGCCAGGCTGGTCAGCCGTCCTGGCGGGGTTCGCCGTAGCCGATCTCTGCGATGGTGTCGCTGACCTCGGCCAGCTGCGCCATGGTCAGGGTGCGCGGCTGGCCTGCCTGCCGGGCGTACCAGTACACCCGGGCCAGCCACTCCAGGGTCCGTGCCCGGTCATAGGCCTGGCCGAGGGTGGCGCCGTAGGCAAGCGCGCCATGGTTGCTCAGGATTACCGCGGTCCGCCCGGGCAGCGCCGACACGGCCTGGCTGGCGAGTTCTGCGGTGCCGAACCTGGCGTACCGCGCGACCCGCACCGGGCCGCCCAGGCCGGCCATGGCGTAGTGCACCGCGGGCAGCTCGTCCAGCACCGTGGACAGGGCGACCACGAACGGCGAGTGGGTGTGCACCACGGCCGCGGCGCCGGTGGCCCGGTACACCGCCAGGTGCATCGGGCTCTCGGTGGAGGGCCGCCCACGGCCCACCGGGCTGCCGTCCGCCAGCTGGACCAGGCAGATGCCGGCCGGCTGGATGTCCTCGTAGGCGACCCCGGACGGGGTGATCGCGACCAGGTCACCGGCCCGCACACTGAGGTTGCCGGACATCCCGTCCACCAGCCCGTCGGCCACCATCCGGCGGCCGAACGCGACCAGGCTGGCCCGTTCGCTGGCCAGTGCCGGCTGGCTCTCCCGGGTGGGTTCCTGCTCCGCTGGGGTCACGGGCAGCAGTCTGCCTCGCGCGGTCGGCGGTTGCCAGCAGGGGTTCGCCGTCGGGCTATGGGTGCCCCTGCGCCTCCGCTTCCTCCTCCAGGGCCCTGGTCACCAGCACGTGCTCGACCAGGGTGATCAGGACCTGCTTGACCGACTCCCGCTGCCGGGCGTCGCACAGCAGGGTCGGTACCCGCCGGTCGAGGTCGAGCGCGATCCGCACGTCCTCCGGGTCGAACTCCTGCGCGCCGTCGAAGCAGTTGATGGCGACGACGAACGGGAGCTGGCGTTTCTCGAAGTAGTCGACCGAGGGGAAGCAGTCGCCGAGCCGCCGGGTGTCGGCCAGCACCACCGCGCCGAGCGCGCCGTAGGACAGCTCGTCCCACATGAACCAGAAGCGCTCCTGGCCAGGCGTGCCGAACAGGTACAGCGCCAGGCTGGGGCTCATGGTGAGGCGGCCGAAGTCCATCGCGACGGTGGTGGTGCGCTTGCGCGACAGCCGGCTGAGGCTGTCCCGGCCGGCGCCGGCGCTGCTGAGCGTCTCCTCGGTATACAGGGGCCGGACCTCGCTGATGGCCCCCACCATGGTGGTCTTGCCTGCCCCGAACCCGCCCGCGATGAGAATCTTGAACGCGGCGAAGGACAGGCCGTCGTCCGGGCCGTCAGAGGGACCGGAGCGCATTCAGCACCTCCGTCAGCTGGCCGGCGCTGGGCTGTGCAGCCGCCTGCCGCTCCGTCATCACCCTGATCGCGCCCTGCGGGATGAGGTCAGCCATCAGTACCCTGACCACCCCCACCGGCAGGCTGATGGCCGATGCCACGTCCGCCACGGTGGCCGGCGCCCGGCACAGTCCGAGAATCCGGTGGTGCTCCGGGCTCAGCCTCAGCTGTTCCCCGTCCACCCGGGCCGCGGCGACCACCACCGCGATCAGGTCAAGTATCGCGCCAGCGACCGGCTGCGTCCGGCCGCCGGTCAGAGCGTAGGGGCGGACTACTGGGCCTGCGTCCCGGTCGACCCAGGTGCTGCCTGCGGGCATGGCCGCTCACTCGGCCGGCTGGGCGACGGGAAAGCGCGGATGGGCAGCCAGATGCGGGCCGGCCCGTTTCACCAGCATGGCCATCTCATACGCCATCAGGCCGGCGTCAGCACTGGCTGGGCAGAGCACGGCCAGGCAGCTGCCGTGACCGGCGGCGGTGATGAACAGGAACGCCTGCTCCAGCTCGATGATGGTCTGCCGCACCTCGCCGGCCCCAAAGTGCTCACCGGCACCCCTGGCCAGGCTTTGCACCCCGGCGGCCAGGGCGGACAGATGCTCGGCGTCTTCGCGGCTGAGGCCGCGGGAGGCGGCCACGGCGAGCCCATCCCGGGACAGGATGACCGCCTGCTGGAAGTGCTCGACCCGGTCGGCGAGGTCATCCAGCAGCCAGCTGAGCTGCTGCCCCGGCGTGGCCGGCGCCTGTTCTTCCATCATGCTCATGCCTCCCCGGCCTGCGGCGCATCCGCGTCCTGCCGCGCATCCGGCTCGTCGGCGGCTGCGGCATCCGTGCTGGCGGTGGGCTGGGTCGCGGCCGGCTCCGCCGCGCGGCCCCGCTGCCATCCCCTTTGCAAGGAGGATACGAGCATGCGTGCCTCTTCCGGACTGCGGCCGGCGGCCGGGGCCGGCCGGACGGCCGGCGCCTCGCGGTCCGGGCCAGGCCGTGGCTGCCGCAGATGCGGGTCCAGGCTCGCCTGCCGGACACGGCGGGGCAGCCCCCGGTGAGTGCCGGCCCCCGGCTGCGGCCCGGCTGCGGCCGGGTCCGGGGCACCGGCCGCGGTGGCGCCCTGATCGGGCAGGGCCGCCTGGCCCTCGGCGTCGGCCGTCCCAGCGTCGGCTGACCCGCTGGGCGGTGGCGCGGCGGCCGGGGCGGCCAGGATGGCCGCCGCCGGCTCGGCCGCACCGGAGCCGGCGCTGGCGGGCCGGGGGGAGTCGGTGGACCGGGTGCTGAGCGAGCCGGGGCCGCCGAAACCAGGGCCGGGACCGGGTGGGCCGAGCGAGAAGTCGGCGTCGGGCGCAGCGGTGCCCGGTTCCGGCCCCGCAGCACCGGGCGCGAGCTCATGCCGGCCCCGGTCGGGCGCCTGCCGGTCTGGCGGGGCGATGCCGCCGGTCACCTTCCGGGGCACCACGATGCTGTCCGGCATCAGCACCCGGGCAGTGGTACCCCCGTCGTGGGAGGGGCGCAGCGTGACCCGGATGCCATGCCGGGCCGCCAGCTTGCCCACCACGAACAGGCCCAGCTGGTCGGCGTTGGCCAGGTCGAAGTCCGGCGGGTTGGCTAGCTGCGCATTGATCGTGGCCAGCTGCCTGGCCCCGATGCCCAGGCCACGGTCATCCACCTCAATAGCGAAGCCGTTCGCCACCCGTCCGGCCCGGACCTCGACCCGGGTGCTAGACGGCGAGAACAGCGTCGCGTTCTCGATCAGCTCGGCCACCAGGTGGACCATGTCAGCTACCGCCTGCCCGGCCACCGCGTCCGCGGACCGGGTCAGCACGCTGACCCGCTTGTAGTCCTCGATCTCGGCGACCGCACCGCGGATCACGTCGATCACCGGGACCGGCTCGCTCCAGGACCGGCCCGGTGCCACGCCGGACAGGATGATCAGGCCCTCGGCGTGCCGGCGCATCCGGGTGGTGAGGTGGTCCAGCGGGAACAGGTCCGCCAGGGTGTCTGGGTCGGATGCCTTCTGCTCCAGCGCGTCGATGAGCCGCAGCTGCCGGTGCAGCAGCGACTGGTTCCGCCTGGCCAGGCTCACAAATACCTGCCTGATGCCATTTCGCAGGCGGGCCTCGGCGGCGGCCGCGGCCGCCGCCGATCTCGCCAGGCGGGCAATGGCCGCCTCCGCCTGCGCGACCTCGGCCGTTGCGGCCCGCGTCGCCGGCTGTGCCTGCCTGGCCCTCACCGGCTCGCCCCGCCGCAGCTTTTCCGTCAGCTGGGGCATCTCTTCAGCGGCGAGATGCTCTGTCGTTGCCTCCAGGCCGCCAACATCGGCCGCAATCCGCCGGGTGAACAATCCCATCAACACGACTGAGA
>Ga0306924_10007119_pt1 | contig 11192 bp, 9 predicted proteins | sample sta12Can44000111_FD_203756 | JGI IMG/M metagenome (GOLD analysis project Ga0306924, IMG submission 203756) | Lab enrichment of tropical soil microbial communities from Luquillo Experimental Forest, Puerto Rico - statanox.12C.anox.44.000.111 (v2)... | ecosystem: Environmental > Terrestrial > Soil...
GGGTATGGCAATATTGCGACCGCGGTCGCGGCGGTCAAAGCAGGTGCGATCGACTATCTGCCAAAGCCGGCCGATGCCGACGCCGTCGAGCGCGCGCTCCTCGCCCAAGAAGACGCGACCCCCGAACCGCCCGAAGACCCGATGTCGGCCGATCGGGTGCGCTGGGAGCACATCCAGCGGGTCTTCGAACTGTGCGACCGCAACGTCTCGGAGACCGCCCGCCGGCTCAAGATGCACCGCCGCACCCTGCAACGCATCCTGTCGAAACACGCGCCGCGGAGCTGAGCTGCCGCCCGAGGTCGAGCGGGCGGTGTCATACCACAGACAAGTAACGCTCGGGCGCGCTCGCGAGCAGTTCGGCCAGCCGCAACAGGGCCCGTTCGACACGCTCGGCAGTGGTCTGCGCACCGAGGCAGATACGCACCGCTTCCGGCGGCTGGCGAGTGACGGCGAAGGCGGCGGCAGGAATGATCCCGACGCCCCGACGCCGCGCCGCTGCCACAAAATCGTCGGCGCGCCATGGCTCCGGCAGCACCAGCCAGAGATGCGAGGCAGCGGGGTCGCCGACGAACCCAGCACTTGCAAGGATGCCGCGCGCCATGCGGTTGCGTCTGCGCGTCTCGGCGCGCTTCTCTTCGACGAGTCGTGCGGCGGTGCCGTCGGCGATCCAGCGCGCGGCGATGCGCGCCATCAACGGCGGCGCCGAGTAGACGGTAGCGCGGACGGCCGCGGCGATCGGCTCGATCTTCGCCTTGGGTGCATGCACGTAGCCGACGCGCAGCGCGGGCATCAGACTCTTCGAAGTGGAGGTGATATAGAAGGCACGCTCCGGTGCATAATGCGCCAGCGGCGGTAGTGGCTCATCCAATAGGAAGCCGTAAACATCGTCCTCGATCAACGTGACGTCGTGCCTCCGCGCCACCTCGGCGAGCACCTCCCGGCGTGCCGCTGGCATCGTGGCCGTCGTCGGGTTGTGCAAGGTCGGCATCGTATAGAGCGCCCGTACCGGGGCCGCGCGGCAGACGGCGTCGAGCGCCTCGGGGATGAGACCCTCCTCGTCGATGGCGACGGGCGCGAGACGCAGGTGCAACAGGCTCGCCAACGCACGCAGGCCTGGATAGGTCAGTGCCTCGACCGCCAGAGTGTCACCCGGCTGGGTGACCGCGCCGATGACGCAGGCCATCGCATGCTGGCCGCCGGCTGTCGCCACCACCTGCTCGGGTGCCGTGGCTAGCCTGCAACGCTCGAGAAAGGCGGCGCCCGCGACGCGGTCCTCCGAGCGGCCCTCTGGGGCCTGGTAGTCGAGCAAGGCGGCGAGATCGGGCTCGGCAGCGAGCCGTTCCAACGCTGCTGCCATCACCGCTCCCTCGCCGGCGGTGACGGGCCGGTTGATCGTGAGGTCGATGAAGTCCGGATCGCGCGTCTCGGCCCGTGCATCACCCGGCATAAACGGAGCCGCGCCCGCCGGATGCCGCACATAAGTGCCGCGGCCGACCTCGCCGGAAATCAGGCCGCGCCGTTCGGCCTCGGCATAAGCCCGGCTTACCGTGCCGATCGTGACCCGCAGACTCCAAGCAAGATCGCGATGGGTCGGCAGCCGCGTGCCGGCGGCGAGCCGGCCGTCACGCACATCCTGAGCCAGGGCTTCAGCGATCGCGCGATAGCGTGGTCCCTTGTGGCGCGCCAGATCGGGGATCCAGTTTGTCATGGTGACAAGTTTATAATTGACCCTACACAAAGAAGTCAATTTCATAACAGATCGACACAATTGGATGGATGATCAGATCTATGTGGAAAGATTGTATCGATACAAATTGGCGGATCCCGATAGTGTCGCGGCCGTCGAGGCTAGCGGGATTCCGCCGGCTGTCGACGAGATTGCTCGCCCGGCTTGTCGAATGGCGCGAGCGGGCGCGGAGCCGCGACTTGCTCCGGCAACTCGATGATCGCATGTTACGCGACGCCGGACTGACTCGCTCCGACGTGGCGCGCGAATGCGCCAAGCAATTCTGGCAACCCTGAGGCTCTGATGCGCATCCCCCTCTACCAGGTCGACGCGTTCACCAGCCGGCTCTTCTGCGGCAATCCGGCCGCAGTGTGCCCACTCACCGAATGGCTGCCCGACGCGGTGATGCAGGCGATCGCGGCCGAGAACAACCTGGCCGAGACCGCGTTCTTCGCGCCCAAGGGAGAACGGTACCTGCTGCGCTGGTTCACGCCGACCGTCGAGGTCGAGCTTTGCGGTCATGCAACGCTCGCTTCAGGCTATGTAGTGACTCATATCCTCGACCCCGCGCGGCGCTCGGTGGGGTTCGACACGTTGAAAGCGGGGCCGCTCGAGGTGACCCGTGACGGGGATCTCCTAGCAATGGACTTCCCGGCCTGGCCGCCCGAGCCGCGAACAGCCGATCCGCGCATCCTTACCGCGCTCGGCCGCCCGCCGGCAGAGAGCTTTGTCGCACATGGCCGCACTCTTGCTGTTTACGACACTGCTGAGGATGTCGCCGCCCTGCGGCCCGACTTCGCCGCGATGCGCCGGGTACCGGGCGGCGATGCAATCGCCACGGCGCCGGGAGGCGAGGGTGTCGACTTCGTCTCGCGTTATTTCGCACCGAACCATGGCATTGACGAGGACCCCGTCACCGGATCGGCTCACTGTGTACTGACGCCCTACTGGGCAGCGCGGCTCGGTAAAGAGCAACTCAATGCGCGGCAGATCTCAGCGCGCGGCGGCGAGCTCGTTTGCACGTTGCGCGGGGACCGCGTTACCCTCGCCGGCCGCGCGGTGCTCTACCTCGAAGGCACGATTTCGGTGTGAGGTGGGTGAGCGGCAATGGCCGAACATTTCAACGAACTGGGGCAGCCGATCGGGTTTCCGCTCCCGCATTGGACGGCGCGCCCGCGCCCGCCGCGCAGCGCCATGGAAGGACGTTATTGCCGAGTCGAGCCGGTCGACCCGGCTCGCCACGCCGCCGATCTGCACGCCGCCTACCAGCTCGACAAGGAAGGCCGCAACTGGACTTATCTGCCCCATGGGCCATACGCCCGGTTCGAAGAGTATCTTCAGTACCTGGAGCGAGCAGCCGCCGGCGACGACCCGTTCGTCCACTGCATCATCGAGCGGCGCAGCGGCCGCGCCGTTGGTGTCGCCAGCTATATGCGCATCGATACCGCCGCCGGCGTCATCGAGGTCGGCGGCATCAACTATTCGCCGCTGCTGCAGCGCACGCCCGCCTCGACCGAAGCGATGTATCTGATGATGCGCCGCGTGTTCGACGAGCTAGGCTATCGCCGCTATGAATGGAAGTGCGATGCGCTCAATGCGCCGTCCCGCGCCGCGGCACTGCGCTTGGGTTTCCGCTACGAAGGCATGTTCCGCCAAGCGACGGTCTACAAAGGGCGCAACCGCGACAGCTGCTGGTTCTCGATCCTCGACAGCGAATGGCCGGCGCTCAAGACAAGGTTCGAGCGCTGGCTGGATCCCGAGAATTTCGATGCCGCAGGGCAGCAGCGGCGGACCTTGTCCAGCTTCGGCGGCGGCGCCCATTAATCTTCCGGCATACCGGCTTTGCGCAGGCCGGAGAAATATGCTGCTTCGCGCAGCGCGCGGATCTTCGGTGCGTCGCAGTTAAAGAATGTGCGCAAGCGCGCGAGGCCCAAATAGCGATCATCGGGGCTGAGCCGGCGGGCTTCAGCGAGTTCGGCGGCGGCGCACTCGCCGTCCCCGCGGAGCGCGTAGGCGGCAGCAAGATAGGAGCGAAAGATCGAATGCGCCGGGATCGCATTGCGAGCCCTTTCAAACCAGGTTATCGCTTCCTCGGTGTTCGATTGCAGCAGATGCGCAACGCCTATCTCATTGAACCAAACGCCGAGCTCCGGGTCACGCGGACTCAGTCGGATGGCCCGCTCGACCAGCGGGATCGTTTCTTCGATCGCACCGGTGCGGAGCTTGCTTTGGCCGAGACCGAAATAGGCGTTGACCCAGTTGCGATCCGATGCGAGCACCGTCTCGTATTCGGGGATCGCCTCGGCAAAGCGGCCCTGCGCGCGCAATAGCTGGCCCCTGGCGTTATGCGCCGCCGTGCATCGCGGTGACGCCGCCAGCGCTCGCCCGACCAGCTCCTCGGCGCGGGCGAGATCGGCCTCGGGCGTCTCGGTCATGTTGGCGGCCACACGGCCGGCGAGCGAGTTTGCCAACCAGCTCTGCGCCTCGATCGATCCCGGATCGATCGCCAATGCGCGCTCAAGTATCGCGATCCGCTCGGCGCGGATCTGGGGGGTAGCTGGCGTGATTAACGAGGCGCGGGCGCGCAGCAGCAAATCCAATGCGTCCGGATGCTCGCTGCGCCGAGCCGCCTCAGCGCCGATCAGCTCGAGATTGAGTGCGACGGCGATCCGGGCCGTGATCTCATCCTGCAGCGCGAACAGGTCGGCGGTGTCGCCCTCGAACCGCTCCGCCCACAGATGCGTATCGGTCTCGGCGTCGACCAGCTGCGCGTTGACGCGGACTTGGTTGCCCGAGCGGCGCACGCTTCCTTCGAGCACATAGCGGACAGAAAGCTCGCGGCCGATCTGCTTGGTGTCGATCGGCTTGTTTCTGTAGGTGAAAGCGGTGTTGCGCGAGATCACCACCATGGCGGCGAGCCGCGACAGGTCGGTCGTGATGTCGTCGGTGATCGCATCGCCGAAATACTGCTGATCGGTATCGGTGCTGAGGTTGACAAACGGCAGCACGACGATGGATAGGCGCGGTGCAGCATACGCGCTGCTTGGCTCCCCGCCGCACCGCGTCACCGTCCCGACAAACCGATAGCCGCGTCCCGGGATCGTCTGGATCAGGCTTGGCTCAGACGGACCCTCGTCGAGCGCGCGGCGCAGCGCCGAGATTTGCACGGTGACGTTGGCCCCCTCGACGACGCCAGGCCAGACGGTGTTCAGGATCTCGTCCTTCGAAACGAGATCGCCGTTCCGGTCGATCAATAAGCCGAGGATATCAAGGGCACGCGACCGGATAGCGACCGGAGCAAGAATGCCGTGTTCATCCTGACGAAGCAAGCAGCCACGGCGCCGGTCGAGCCGGAAGCCGCCAAACCGTATGATATCGGCCCCGGGATGCCCGTCCATGCGTCCGCCTCCCTGCCGCGAACCCAACGAGCGAGCGATATCGGAGATTAGCTCTTTCCTCTGGGTTTTGCAATTTTTTGCAACTTTTTTGGCCCCGCTTTGCAGATGTCTCCAGCCTCGCCGAGGCACACTCTCGCAACGCGAAACAACAGTTTTTGTATGAAAGTCTCTGCAGGGATGAAAGGAAACAAAATCGTACCTACGAGGTTGAGTGCTCTTTGAGACGCAATCAGCACAAGGGGAGACAGCTCGATGCAACGACGGGATTTCATCAAGAGCGCGGCGGCGGTCGGGATCATCGGTACGATGGGGCGGCGGGCGCATACTGCGGAGGCGGGCTGGCGCCGCTTTGAGATCACGTATCGCATCATTATCAAAGATTCGGATTCGGATACTGATGTGCGGTTGTGGGTGCCGGTGCCCCAGGATGCTCTCGACTACCAGCGGGTTCTCGATCTCGGTTGGCACTCGCCGGTGGCCGCTCACCTCCTGTGGGAGGCGGCTTCGCGGGCGCCGATCGTCTCGGCCGCTTGGATGGACCCGAAGATAGCGCGCGAGATCGTGATCACCGCCCAGGTGGCAACCCGCGACCGATCGGGTTTTTACCCTGATGCCACGCACGACGAATTGGCCGAATATCTCAAGCCGACTGCGAGCTCTCCGAGTGACGGCATCGTCTTGGCGAAGGCGCGCGAGATCGTTGGCGCCCGCACCGCGCCGCTGGACAAGGCTCGGGCGATCTATGATTGGATTGTTGACAACACGTTCCGCCGCGCGGAGACGCGCGGCTGCGGCCTCGGGAACATTGCGTTCATGCTGGAATCCGGCGATCTGGGGGGCAAGTGCGCCGATATCAATTCGCTGTTTGTCGGGCTGGCGCGAGCGGCGGGGCTGCCGGCGCGAGACTTCTTCGGCATCAGAGTGGCGGAGTCGAAATTGGCGAAATCGCTCGGCAAGTCCGGCGATATCACCAAGGCGCAGCATTGTCGTGCCGAGGTATACATTGATGGTAAGGGATGGTGTCCGGTCGATCCCGCCGATATCCGCAAGGTCGTACTGGAGGAGAACATTCCGGTTGACAGCGAAAAGGCCAGGGCGCTGCGCGAGCGGCTATTCGGTACCTGGGAAATGAACTGGGTCGGGTTTAACTATGCTCGCGATTTCACGCTCCCGGGACAACAAGATGGGCCGATCGGCTTCCTGATGTATCCGTATGCGGAGACCGCGCACGGATATCAGGATTCTCTCGATCCCGAGGCCCTTTCCTACACAATCACATCAACGGAAATCGGGTAAGGCCGCAAAGGCTTGCCGCGTCATCCGAGTTATCAGGCGGCACACAGCGGCGGCGCCGGTCAAAGCGGAAGCCGCTGAATTGTCCCGCATCGGCCCCGGCGTTGAGCCACCTTCTACCCCCTTGGCCGGGCTCGACCCGGCCATCCATGGACCCGCGGGTCAGGCCCGCGGGAGGGGATGTAAATCGATTGCGCATCGGCTCACGTGAACCCCTATAAGGCTTTTCCCTTAGGTTTTGCAATTTTTTGCAACTTTTTAGGCCCGCTTTGCAGACCCAGCTCGGCGACGAAGGCACCCTCGCAAACGGTGGGAACCGGATAGGGAGGAGACTATGAACATTCGTGCGCTTTCAGCCTGGAGGGCTGCCAATCGCGACGTTGGCGCTGCCTGCCGACTCCCGACCCGTATGACGCGGCGGCAGTTTGCCCGTGCCGCTACCGGGACGGCGGTTCTGGGTGGTGCGCTCGGTTCCGGGCTACTCAGGCCGGCGCTGGCCGGTATCAGGTGGGAATTCGCCCCGGTGCCTATTCCCGCTGGTGGCGGTCCATTTCACGTGTTTCCTCCGGGCTTAAACGGCGTTCCGATCGATGCGGAACCGGCCACGATCACCAACTTCAACGGCTTTGTCGGCCTTTCCTACACCAGTGGGATGGTGACGCAAGCCAATACGAAAACCGGTGAGGTGTTAAAGCTCCCATTCTTGGACTCGGATATGCGGTTCATGCAGGGGGAGTTCGTCGGCGCGGATGGAGTAACGTACCAGGGGACATTCGCGCTGGTCTGAGTGGACGTCTATCAGCTCCGTGCGGGCGACCAGATACCCACTCAGATCCACGACCTCAATCCGACCCAGTTTCCACCAGAGGGCTTATTCTGGACGGTGGAGCTGCCTGACGACAGCGTCCATATCGACTTTGCAAAGGGCACGGCGTCCTTGGAGGCATTCGATGTGCCAGTCTTCGATTATGGCACGCTTAGCAATGCGTTGTTCGGCCCTGTACCGTCGCCTCTACCCAGAGGATCGGTGTCGTTCAAGGTCGTCTGGAGCGGCGGCGGCCAACCGGTGAATGTCCGCAACACCGACCCCGTATACGGCGGCTTTGCGGGCCAATTCATTCGCAACAAAGCGCAAATGGAATGGACAGCGAGGGTCGGTCATTACACCTTTGTGTCGGACCCGTTGGCAACATCGTCGAGTTCGTTTGCCGAAATAGGCCGCGAGCAGAACGGCTCCTTCTTCCCAACGGGTTAGCGGATAGCCCGCCAGATGGTCTCCGGCGTGGCGGGACCGGCGAGGCCGGTGACACCGAACGGCGCCAGCGCGTCGAGGATCGCGTTGGTGACGGCGGGAAAGGCACCGACGGCGCCGGCCTCGCCGCAGCCTTTGACGCCGAGGGGATTGGTCGTGCAGCGGGTGCTGTTGAAGCCGAGATCGAGGGATGGGAGGTCGTCGGCGCGTGGCATTGCGTAATCCATGAACGAGCCGGCGATCAGCTGGCCCGAGCCGGGATCGTAGATCGCGTGCTCGAAGAGGGCTTGACCGACACCTTGGGCGATCGCGCCATGTGCCTGACCCGCGGCGATCATCGGGTTGACCAGCACGCCGTAATCATCGACCGCTGTGTAGCGGGCCAGCGCGACCTGGCCGGTATCGCGGTCGATTTCGATCTCGGCAATATGAGTGCCGTTCGGGTAGGTCATCCATTCCCGCGTCCAGGCGTGATAGGTGTCGAGCGGCGTGCCTTTGTCGCGCGCGATTGCCGCAATATCGAGCAATGCCACCGAACGATCGGTTCCCGACACGACAAATCGGCCGCCCTCGAAAAGGATGTCGGCTTCGGCCGCTTCCAACGCGTCGGCGGCAATGCGAGTGCCCTTGGCGATGATCTCGTCCGAGGCGCGCCAGATCGCCGTGCCGCCCATATAGGTGGCCCGCGAGCTGCCGTGCCCGCCGCCGAGGGGGATCTGGTCGGTGTCGCCCTGAACCAGGCGGATGCGCCCGTTTGGCAAGCCGAGGCGATCGGCGAGGATCTGCGGAAAGGTCGTCTCGTGGCCTTGCCCGATCGTCTGGGTGCCAGTGATCAAAGACACGGTGCCATCCGGCTTGAAGCGGATGTCGACATTCTCGTGCGGGGAGCCGCCAGTTCCTTTGATGTGGTAGGCGAACCCGAGACCGCGCAGCAATCCGCGCGCCTCGCTCGCGCCGCGGCGGGTCGGGAAGCCGCCAACATCGGCCGCGGCCAGTGCGCGGTCGAAGGTTTCGGTAAAAGCGCCGCTATCGACCGTATTGCCAAAAGCGTTGGTCATCGGCATCGCCGCCGCCGGGACCATGTTGATGCGCCGCAATTCCGCACGATCCAAGCCGCATTGCCCCGCCGCCCGATCGATCAGCCGCTCGATGATGTTGACCGCCTCGGCGAATCCGGGCCCGCGGGTGACGCCGATCGGCGCGGTGTTGGTCAATACGGCCGCGACCTGCAGATCGATCGCCGGAATGCGATAGACTGTGCCCGGCAGATGGACGTATTGGAAGGTCTGGACGCCGCCGGCGCTTACCAGATAGGCGCCGACATTGGCAGCGCTGTTGACGCGCAATGCCAGAAAGCGGCCATTGGCATCGAGCGCCAATGTGGCTTCGGCGTAGTGGTCGCGAGCTTGATGGTCGGCCAGAAAAACTTCGCTGCGCGTCGCGATCCATTCGACCGGCCGGCCGATGCGCCGGGCAGCCCATAGCATCAATACATGTTCTGGATAGATGAAATTCTTGGCGCCAAAGCCGCCGCCGACATCGGGTGCGACAAACCGCACTGCGGCAGGAGCCACGCCCAGTGCGCGCGCAGCGTTGTCGCGCGTCGCATGGATGCTCTGACTCGAAACATACGCCGTGTAGCGGCCGCTCTCGGCGTCATAGAGCCCGATCAGGCCGCGGGGCTCCATCGGGTTTGTGATGATCCGGTGATTGTCGAGCCGCATCTCGACAGTATGTGCGGCTGTATCCCCAGTCCGCCAGTCGAAGCAGACATTGCCCGGCACCCCGGCGGAAATCTCGGGCGCATCCGCCGCACGCGCGGCGGTGGCGGTCGTCACCGCCGGCAGAGGAGCATAATCGACGGCGAGTTCCTCGGCGGCGTCGAGCGCCTGCGCACGAGTCTCAGCGACGACCAGTGCAACTGGCTCACCGACATAACGGACCTTGCCGTCCGCCAATAAAGGCTGCGGCGCAAACGCGAATGCTTCGCCCGTCTGCACATTGGCTTCCGCGGTGGGGCGCAATGGCTGCAGGCCGTCCGCACGCACATCTGCGGCGGTCAATACGGCGAGCACGCCGGGAGCCGCCTGTGCGGCTCGGGTATCGGTTCGTTCGATCCGCGCATGCGCGTGCGGCGAGCGCAGTACGACAGCGTGCACCAGTCCTTCAAAGCCAAGATCGTCGAGATACCGCCCGCGGCCGGTTATGAACCGTAGATCCTCACGGCGTTTGGGGGCGTCTCCAATGCCCCAACGTGGCGCCGTCATCGCATTGCCTGTCACGAGCTCGCCGCCGCGGCGATCAGCTTCAAGAGTTCGCCAAACTGGCGGCTGCCGATGCGCTCCTCCCCTTCTCTTACATCGACGAGCTGCACCGCCACCAGCCGCAGCGCCGGAATGACGGCCAGAGCCTGGCCACCATAGCCGAGTGCCCAGTAGCTGCCCGCAAACGCGGGATACCGGTCGGCGACACCGGCCGGCACTACCCACCAGAGATATCCATAATCGAGGAGGCCGTCAGTGTGCGACCAAGGCTTTGTCGCTTCGTCGACCCAGTCGGCAGGGACAATCTGGGCCCCTGACCACATGCCGTGGTTGAGAAACAGCCAACCAAACCGCGCCAGATCGCGCGCTGTCAGCCGGAAAGTGTAAGCCGGATAGTCGGACGAGGCCTCGAAAACGAATTTTCCGTCGTCTGCCGAGAAGTCCTCCATGCCGATCGGCTTGGCGATTCGCTCCTCAAATGCGTGAAAGATGTTGTTGTCCACCAGCTTCTGATAGATGAAGCCGAGCGCGTTGAAGTCCCAATTGTTGTAATACCAGAAGCCTCCCGGAGGATGACTGCCGCGCGGCGGCCGTTTTGCCTTGGCGTCTGGCGCCTCGTAGGCGGCGGCGTGATAGATGCCGGATCGCGACATCAATAGATCGCGGATATTGGCCTGCTTTTCCGTTTCCGAGAGCCCCGGGGCTCGATCGTCGATGCCCAACTCGCCGACCGTTTCGTCGAGCCTGATGCGCCCTTCGGCGACGCCGATCCCGCAAAGCGCGCTGAGCAGGCTCTTGCGCACCGAGCGGACATTAACCTTGTGTGAGCTATCGCCCCAAGACGCAATAACTTTGCCGTCCTGAATAATCACAACGGCGGTCGGAGAATAGGTTCGGGTGTATTCCTCGGCCTTCGTCAGTTTCTCGGTCGACCAGCCAAGCGCTGCCGGATCGTCCGCCTTTGCCCAATGCGTCGACGGCCATACCTGATCGGCTCCGCACGGCAGCGGCGCGAGCCAGCCGACCAAAACAAAAAAGATGCCGGCGCCGATCACCCGTCCGAGCGACAGCCCCATCAGACCGGTGGTTCGTAAGATTGTCCCGGCGGGTAGGTGGCATATTTCGGAAGATCCGGGTTCATGTGATCCCAGGGCTGTGCGCTCTTGACAAAGATGTCCGCCTCGGGCCGAAACCAGCTCGGGTCGTCGAGAGTCCCGACCCTGATCCCGACCAGATCGGGGCGCGCCGAGACCTGCAAG
>Ga0306924_10007120_pt1 | contig 11192 bp, 19 predicted proteins | sample sta12Can44000111_FD_203756 | JGI IMG/M metagenome (GOLD analysis project Ga0306924, IMG submission 203756) | Lab enrichment of tropical soil microbial communities from Luquillo Experimental Forest, Puerto Rico - statanox.12C.anox.44.000.111 (v2)... | ecosystem: Environmental > Terrestrial >...
CCCAAACATTCCGCGCGTACTGTTCCGCTGCGCAACGGACGGCCTCCACTTCAACATCATGGACACGTCGTTCTTCGTCGGACGGGTCAAGATTGTACCGGCGAAAACTTCAAAGATGGGCCGCTTCGCCTGCAAGCTGTTCGAAGTCATGCACCGCAACGCGCTGGCCGCCACCGATTTCTTCCGCATTCCGCCGGATCGTGTGATCGAACTCGGCAGCCAAACGGAGCTTTGAGGCCTAGCGCCGTTGCGGCTGCGCTGCTCCGGCAAAGTACGGGTTGACAAAGCATTGCCCCGCGCGACCTGAGGCCGCCCAGTTGCACTGGGTTATCGAGGTGAAGCGGCAGTCATTGTAGTCGCCATCACGCCCATAGAGTTTCAGGCACACCGGATATCTTGGATTGTAGGCTTGCGCCATTGCCGGCATTGGGCCGAGGACGGCGCCTAAGCCTATAATGGTCCAAATCAGTACGCGCATGAGTACCTCTCAACGAATCCGGGGATCGTGAAAAAATCTACTGACGCGGGCAGAGACGAGCAAGACGGTGCATGATCGGGCATCGGCCGCGCGGCGAGTAGCAGAGCTGATTATTTCGAGCAATTTGCCGCCGAGCAGAGCTTTACGTCCTTCGCTACTGGCCCGCCGTTCTTGGCACAGGTTCCGGCCGGACATTGTCCGGAGTTCTTGCTCGAACAGTTTGCCGCCGAGCAAAGCTTTACGTCCTTCGCTACTGGCCCGCCGTTCCTGGCACAGGTTCCGATCGGACATCGTCCGAAATTCGGGTCCATCTCCTTGAGTGGTCCTTGCGCACCCGCATCTTGAATCCTGAGCAAAAGTAACAGCGCAATAATGCTCGCAACTGCAATGGTTCTCGTCATGCAAAAGTCTCGTGCAAAGGAGCGCAAGTTATCAACTCGCCGCGCCGGGCAATGGATGCCCATTCGCGCCGACGTGCCCAGCCAAACGCGCTGAAAATGAGAGGAACCAAATTATCGATCTAGGATAGCGGAACGAATTGAGCCGATAGCGGTTATCAGTGCGTATGTGAGACCCCACATACGAACCCCGTCCCACGGCCCTGGCTCTCCCCCCGAGCCGGGGCCGTACATTTCTCAAGTTCCAGGAATTGTCCCACCAATGATCGCAAATAGCGCCGCCAGGCCTGCCGCTGTTGCAGCCTAGGCGTTCCAGCGGCGTTGCTTTTTGATCATCAGCAAGAGCGCCTGCGGATCGTCAGCCAGGTTCGCGCCGAACCGATAACGAACGGCAAGAGGCCGCCTGCGGACCGCGTCACTTCCGATGGTGTTCCCGCTAGATTTTCCGGGAAGATCTGGCTCTCAAAATTCCTGTTAAGCCATTGATTTGATTGGTCGGGGCACGCGGATTCGAACCGCGGACCTGCAGTACCCAAACCTGTTTAGGGTCATTTCCTACCGTTTCCTGTTATCACCCAATGTCGCAAATTCTCCTTTTAGGGCAATCCCTTTTCAGTGTATGTTAACGCACCATGTTTCCTATCATAGTACCTTATTGTATCCCGACCGTGCCGACATGGTGCCGACACGGATCGTTCCTCGCGGAGAGCCATCTGACTAGCAGGCCGGGAGTCTTCTTCGCAACGAAGGCCGCCAGTTCATGCACAACAAGCTTAGCCACGCCGCGGCCGAGGCCCTCATGCCCGGCGCCCGCACCTATATTTGCTACGACCAATCGCCGCCCGGATTCGGTTGCCGGGTGACGCCCGCTGGCTCCAAAAGTTGGGTGTTCGATTATCGGCCCGGTGGCGGCCGCCGCGCGGCAACCCGCCGGATGACGCTCGGCCGCATCGATGCCCTTCCCTACACCAAGGCGCGCAAGACCGCCGAACAGCTCTATCACCGCACCCGCCTCGGCGAAGACCCGGCCGGTGTCCGCGACAGAGAGCGGGAGGCCCCTACCCTCGACGCCGTGATCGACCGCTACATGAAGGAAGAGATTCGACCGGCGCGAAAGCCTAGGACCACCGCGCTCTATAGCCAGTATTTTCGCAATCACGTTTCGCCTGTGCTTGGGCGCAAGCCGACCGCGGCAATCTCCTACAGCGACATTGCCAAGCTGCACCGTTCGATTGGCGCCACGGGCGCCGAGGTGACCGCCAACCGCGTCGTTTCCCTAATAGGTTCGCTGTACAACTGGGCGGGGAAAGCCGGTGAAGTTCCACGCGGCACCAATCCGGCCCGCGATGTCAGCCGATTCCGCGAACAGGCGCGCACGCGGTATCTGTCGGAGGAGGAAATCACACGTCTCGGCGAAGCCCTCGAGCGCGGCGAGACCGAAGGGTTTCCGATTGAGATCGACAAAAGCAAGCCAACCAGCAAGCATGCCTCGAAAGATGGTCGGGCGCGGATCTCGCCCTACGCCGCCGCCGCGATTCGCCTGCTGCTATTGACCGGCTGTAGGCTCCGCGAAGTTTTGACCCTTCGTTGGGACGACGTCGACTTTGAACGCGCTTTGCTCATGTTGCCGGATAGCAAGACCGGTGCGCGGCCGGTCTGGCTCAACGCCGCGGCGCTCGCCGTACTCGAGGATCTCTCTAAGATCCGCCTCGGCGACTTTGTGATCGCCGGCGATAAGCCCGATGCACCCCGCAGTGATCTCAACCGGCCGTGGCGCCAGCTCGTCAAGCATGCGGGCCTCGAGGGCGGCGTCACATTGCATACGTTGCGGCATACGTGTGCGTCGGTCGGAGTCGGCGCAGGCCTCGGGTTGCCCCTCATCGGCGCATTGCTTGGGCACAAGCAAGCTTCCACGACTGAACGTTACAGCCACATCGATTCGTCGCCCGCCCGTCGGGCCGCGGAAACAGTCGGCGCGACAATCGCCGCCGCCCTCAAGGGCCAGCCGGCCGGTAATGTAGTTGGAATCCAGACCAAGCGTCTGCGATGACCGCACGTCCGCCACGAAGGACCGCACGGCAGACCCGCACCGAGACGTATGAGGAAGAGTGGCGCACACACCGCCAGCGTTCTCGGCTTCCCGCTGCAGCACGTCGGAAATCTCGATTGCTACGTGGCCAGGACTTCATTCGCATGCTGGAACGCGCGGCAGCCGCCACCGGTGACCCCCGATTTACCGACGCCCTCGAGGCCGCCAAGAGTTATGGTTTCGACAAAGAATTCCAGCGGACCGCCTCGCGCGTGCAACGGAAAATGTTCGGGACTGACGACGATGGCTATCTGGTCCAAGTCGATTTCCTGCACACGCGCGGCAAGCTCGAGGGCGAACGCCGCCGCCGGCTATCGGTACGCGAGGCCTGCGAAGTCGTGGCTGCGGAATCCGGGTATCCAGCTCCGTCGTTCAAGACCGCAGTAGATAGATTGCGGAAGCAATATATGGCTCGCCCGCGCCAACGCCGGACCGGTCTATGAACCTGCCCAGCAAAAAGACCATTCTTAGCGAATAGCTTGGTGTACCTCGGCATCTCCCTTCGTTTCACGGGAGATGACCAATGACGAATTACCGGACCCGCGGAGCCGCGGGCTACCTGGGTGCTTCGAAATCCTGGCTGGATAAGCAGGCCGTAAAAAAAATGGGCCCCGCCTACCGCAAAGTCGGGCGCAATCGGGTCTACGAAGAAGAGGACTTGGAGGCATACAAGCGCGCCACCCGGATCGAGCCAGAAAACCGGCAAGCCGAATCAACCACCCGTTCTACCTGACGAAAAGAGCGCCGGCTTCCACCGGCGCTCTTCCTGTCTGTGCCGCCGTCCCGTGTCACCGGGTCCAGCGAATTTGTTGCAACCCCCTTTCGTCAAGTTTTCCAGGAGGACTGAGTATGGCTACCAAGCCGACAGTAGACCTTCACCCCGTCGAAGATACGCCTGGGGATCCACCGATTGCGAAGCCTGAGAAGTTCTCTCTCAGCAAGTTCAAGTCAAGTCGCGCCGCCACCATTGCCAACGTCACCGTTCTGCAGAGCGCTTTGCCGGTTCACTCACTGGCCGCAGCCAAGGATTTCGTGAGGCTGCATCGTGAGCAATGGACCGATGAACTGTGTTTTGTGAATGTACCCATCAAGGGCGCACCGCGAGACACCACACACCTGATCCTGGAGGATCTTGCGGTTCGGTTCTTGCCTAGTGCGCGAATTATCCGGCATCGGCTGGCACTAGCAACCAAGCCACTGGACAAGTTCTTCCTCTGTATCGTGCCGAGCCAGAACCTCGACAATTCGTGGGTCACCTCCAATCTGCAGGCTTGTGACCAGGCAAAGGAGCTGTGGACGCAGGCAACCAGTCGCAAGGAGGAAGGCGTCGAAAGCTATCAGGTCAAGGTAGCCGACGAGGACGATGCATTTGACGAACCAAACTGGCCGCAGCAATCAATCGATGAACTGATCGAAATCACCTTTCACGGCCGAATGATCGAGACTGCCGACCACCCAGGCCTGTTGCGGCTCATGGGGCGCAAGGTGAGGTGATGTTCTTTCGCCGCACGTTAGTTCTCGATACCGAATACGAAATAACGCGCGGAGGCTTGCCGCGCGTTCTTTGTATGGTGGTCTATGAACTGGATGCACAGCTGCGCCATGTTCGGACCTATAGGATCTGGCGTGGGCAATTCGGACCGCAACCACCATTCCCCATTGACGATGACACCCTTGTGGTTGGATTTGCTTTGTGGGCCGAACTGATGGTTTTCCTGGAGCTCGGTTGGCGTTTACCGAAGTACGTCTACTGCCTGCACACGGCCTTTCTCGCATCAACGAATTTCCTGCTGCCGAAGCTTGAGCCCGGAAAGAAGCGGTTAAAGCCGCGCAAGGGCCTGTCGGATGCTGCCAGAATGTATGGAATCGCCGGTTGGGAGGATATCGACAAACCCGCGATGGCGGCCGATATCGGGAACGGGCTTTGGGAGAAGTATGGTCAGCCAGCCACGTTCCGCTATTGCGAGGAGGACGTAAAAAATTCCCTTGAACTGCTGCGCCGTCAATTGCTCGGCAGCACCATTGCAGGGTTGCCACCGGTCAATGTGCCACTGGTGCTGCACTGGAGTGACTACAGCGCCAAGGCCGTTGCCAGGATCCAGGCCCGCGGTATGCCGATCGATATGGCGACATGGCACCTGGTGCAGGAGAACAAAGCAGCTATCGTGCGAGAGCTCGTACGCCGTTTCGATCCGAGCCAAGGATCAGCGTGTCCGATTTACACGGAAGAAGGCAAGTTCTCCTACGAGCGCTTTGCCCAATGGCTAATCGAGAACAGAATTCCGTGGCCGCGGCTGGCTTCCGGAGCGTTGGACATGAGCCGGGACGCTTTCCGCCTCATGTCCCATGTTCGAGGGATCGAGGGGATCCATGCGCTGCGTACGTCTCTGCGCCTCATCACCACCGCCAATCTTCCAATCAGTGCTGAAGATAATCGCAATCGGCCGAGCCTGTTTCCGTTCGGGACCGCAACCGGGCGAAATGCCCATCGGCGCAGCCTATTCAACGTCCACGCCGCGATGCGTTCCTTCATGAAGTTTTCAACGGACACCATCGGGCTGTATCTGGACTATCGAAACCAGGAGGTTGTGGTTGCGGCCGTCAAGAGTGGCGACGAGGCGCTTAAGCATGCCTATTCGGCCGGCGATATCTACCACTCCTTTGCATTTGAAAGCGGTTTGACGGACGAGGCAGATCGCCTGCGTTGGAAGAAGCAGGATCCCCTGATGAGGGAACGCATGAAGAGCCTGTACCTGGGCATTTCCTACGGCATGGCTGTCCCGTCGATCTCTCGTAGGATCGAGCGACACCCCCTGATTGCCAGTGGTTTACTTGAGCTGCACCGCCGCACCTATCCGAGATTTTGGAAATGGCGTGACCAAGAGGTTGATCGGGCAATGCTGACGCGGCGCATGGAAGCCGATGATGGCTGGCCGATGTTCATCACCGAGAGCCCCAACCGAAACACGCTTTTCAACTTTCCAATGCAGTCCGGTGGTGCCGTGATGACCAGGCTTGCCGCGGTACGCCTCTGTGAAGCCGGCCTTGTACCGTCGATGCTAATCCATGATGGCATTTTGCTTGAGCTCTCCAATGAGGAACAGGTTGAAGAGGCAAAAGCCATCATGGCGGCCGCGGGAGCCGAGGTCTGCGACGGCTTTGAGATAGGTGTCGGAGAAGAACAACGTCTCACTGGTGGAGCTCGTTTCTGTGACAAGCGTCCTGTTGCCCAAGCCCTTTGGGGCACGATGATGAGCGTCCTGGAGGACGTTGGAGCGATCAAGAAAGGGGCTATGGCGTGAAGCGGTACAAGATGACGAGACACGGTCGGACGTTCACCGTGTACGAGCTGGAGCCGGTCCAGAGGCCACTCAAGAAGGCCCCGCGTGCCAAGTTCGTGCAGGTGCCGGAATCCTGGATTGCGAAGTTGGTTGGGCAGAGCGGAAATGTCCACGACCTGGCGCTGAGGATCCTGCTGGAGGATTTTAAGCAGTATGGGCACCCCGTGAAACTATCGGGTAAGCACCTGAAGATGTATCGAGGAACAAGAGCCCGTTGTCTGCAACGGTTGGCCGAATTGGGGCTTATTTCGGTGGAGCTAAAGCAGGGCTCGGCGCCGCTGGTGACCGTCATCCGATGATGCACCGGTGCATCAGGTACCTGCTGCATCAATGCATCATCGATGATGCACTGGTGCAGCACCCGTACCCCTTTATTCTCTTATTTCTTATCTTCTTCTTTTAGTTGATAGAGAATCCTGACTGATGGACACCCAACCGACCCTGTTGGAACTGCTGGGGGCCTATGAGGCAGAGCACGCCTTCATGCGTAAGCTGGTGCTGCCTCGGGATGACAGCAGGTGCGTCACTCAGTGGTACGCTGGTTATCGGTGGTTTTCAGATCCCAAGGGTCATAGCCATCGAGAAGATCCGCCTGGTGAAAGATCGGCAAGTTAGTCGACTGACATCGGCGGCATAAGTGAGGAGACTGTGATGAGTGATGCAAGCGTGATCACTGCAAAGAGTGCCACGAGCCTGGATATTCCTGCCAGGCTGGGTCAATTGTTGCGATACCTGCGGATGCAAGTTGACAGACGAAGAGATAGATTGCGGCCGTAGCATGTGTTTCGAATGTTACTGCGAGCACCAAGGATAAGAACCTAGGGCGTGGGGGGAGACGCGGACCATCGGAGACCCGGCCCCCCCGACCGCCGCCGGACCGAATCTGAGCTACGTGTCGAAAAATGTTAGAACGGGCTTCGGGCTTTCGACCGATGAAGGAGACCACTTAGATGCCCCGCCGCAGCGCCGCCTCTTCTCAAATCATCCCACTGCCTGGTCCGCAGTCCCGGGTCCGTCCACCGTCGACCCTCCCGATTCCGGAGCGCGACCTATTTGTTGAGCTGGTCGCCGCCAATCCGGCCAACCATTTCCGGCCGAGCGATGTCCCGTTGCTCGTTCAATATGTCGCCGCAGTCATTCTCGGCGAACGGGCGGCGGCGGAGCTCCGCCACGCACCGGTCATCAACGGCAAATCGTCACCTTGGCTGGTCGTGTTTGAGAAATGCAGCCGCGCCACGATCGCGCTGGCGATGCGCCTTCGCCTTTCGCCGCAAGCGCGCCAGCCGAATAATCCGACCCGACCCGTCCCCCCGCTATCGCACTACGAAAAGATGAGGCTACGTGATGAAGAAGCAATCGATGACTGACCAACAGGCTTTGGAGGAGGCGATGCGAATTGCGCGCCTCGACCCCCGCCGCGCTTGGCAGCTGGACGAAAAGCTGAAAGATGAATCGTGGGCCGATGTTGCGTCATTTGCCGCAAAGTGCGTCCAAAGCCGCGCGCTTCGTTTGAAGCCATGGGAGACGGCGCCTTGCGATATCTACGACGATGACCCCGACAGTCCCGGCAAGCGGCTCCTTAGGCGAATGTTGAAGGCGGGCGTTTCTCGCTACGCCCCGGACCCGCTCGCAGCGTTGGAAGCGGCCGGAGCCGGGGCTTCGCAGGAATGATCCCGTCGGCGTCAACGTGAGAGCGCGGAACCGAAACCCCACGCCTTTCGGGGGACCAATTGTCGCAGGGACTTCGTTGCTGCCCCTTGCGCCCTAGCTGAATGGCCAATCGCCACCCACATTATCCTGTGCGCCAGAGCCCAAGGTTGCCCCCCAGGGCGATGGCGTCACCCCAAACGATCCCCCAAGTCGTTGAGGTCGACGAGGCCCGAGCGCCCCCCGTTTCGGGCCTCGTTCGCGTTCTATCGTGCTACAATTTTGCATTAGCTGAAATCTCACAGAGCTTGACCAGTCCTCTCGCCGGTTGGTTCAGATTCAACGGTGAGCGGGTTTTTTCTTGGGCCACCTCAGTGCATGCTTCACCAATGAAAAGCGCGAGCCCGAAAGCCCCGCGCTGGCTCGCGCTTTTCTTGATTTGCCACAACATCCACAGCAATCCACAGGCCTCTTTCTTTGATCTTGGCCGCTGTCGAGTTCAAGATCGGCGCGCGAAGTCCTGCGAGCGCATCGAGAAGGATTCATAACTGAGCTGAAGGCTCCCGCCGACCCTTACGACCAGAGGTATCGCTCCGGCCCGGAGAAACGACCCTCCGCGTCTGCTTTAAATTTTTGTCAACCGGGCTGGGCTACATTTCTGAAAGAGCAACTTTTGGACCCGGTGAACCGCAGATCGAAAACGGCCTGCGGTCTTTTATAGAGGGTTTTAATGGCCATCGAACTAGTCACAAGTCTCTTTCTGATTCTGTGCGCCAATATCATTTCGCGGCTGATCGAGCGCCGCCGCGATGTGCTCTACTTCATTTCAAGGCCAGATCCTCTTTAGTAGATAGCGAGGAACCCCGACACCCCGAGGCGATCCGCCGCTGGTCGAGATCGGGCTCGGCAAACAAACTGAAATCCTTGAGCTTCGAAAAAGCGCGAGCCCGAAAGCCCGCGCCTTTGCCGATCCGCCGAATGCCCTGATGGCCCCGGTCGCCAGACTCGCCGCTCCGGCACCTTCATTTTCGGCGACGCGTAAGTGAACCAGTTCACATCGGCACATCTGCAGTCGAGCTAGATTAGCTTCGGATGAGAGTCATCCAACGGCTGGATTTTCGTGTGCGCATCCCTAAGCGGGGAGAAATAACCATGCGATTTCCTTACATCATTGTTGCGACAATCGCCCTGACGGCCACCACTCCCGTCGCCGCTGACCCAAGTTTTACGAGCTATTACCTCGTTCAAGACCAAGAGACGAACACCTGCAAAGTCGTGGACGTTAAGCCAACCCCCAACGGGGTTCCTTCGCTTGTTTACGAAAGTCGTGCCGCGGCTGAAGCTGCCATCGCCAGAGCCTCCGCGTACGAATTTTTTGATTGCAGCATCACCGGTCCACCTTCTGTCGTTGTACAAAAATCTGACATTGTACAAAAATAGGCGTTGGGTCGCCCACGCTTCGCTTTGGTTCATCTCGTCTCGGCCTCCGCTCGGTGCGTCGCGCGCTTCGAGCGACCGCGGTCCTGTGCGTCCGCAGCGAAAGAAGCTCGCGGCCAGTTCCAAAAGCCGCCCCGGATGCCTATCTCTGGCGCATGTTCGAGTTCTGCATCCCCACCGGGGCGGCCAGCGTCCCCTCCAGCCCGGACTGGCTTCACGAGATCAAATACGACGGCTACCGGCTGCGCCTGGAGCGCGATGGCAACCGCGTCCGCCTGATCACCCGCGGCGGGTACAACTGGAGCGACCGCTATCCGTGGATCGTCGAAGCGGCGCTGAAGAACCGGCACAGGCAGTTCGTGATCGACGGTGAGGCTGTGGTGCTCGGCGTCGACGGCGTCTCCGACTTCGATGCCCTGCACTCGGGCAAGCATAACGAAGAGGTGCAGCTCTATGCCTTCGACATCATGGCGCTCAACGGCGACGACCTCCGCCGCGTGCCGCTGTCGATGCGCAAGACCAATCTCGCTCAGCTATTGGCGCGGCGGCCAGAAGGCATCTTCATTGCGCCGTTCGAGCAGGGTGAGATCGGGCCCGACCTGTTTCGCGCCGCCTGCGACATGGGACTGGAGGGACTGGTCTCGAAGCGCCGCGACCGGCCCTATCAGGGCGGCAGGTCGAAGCATTGGGTGAAGGTGAAGAACCGGAAGCATCCGGCGATGAGCCGGGTGATGGAGGCGCTCGGTCATGAAAGGTGATCAGACCATGGGTGGCTTGCCTTGGGACTGGTTCTGGCGCCGCCGGGTCGATATGTTTGAAGTGTTGGGCTTGGATCAGGCCCAAAGGCTTGCCGGACAACAACAGACTGGGAAGTCACGGCGGAGATTGTTATCCGTAAGCGTCAGTCTGACCCACTTGTTTCATTGTGGGGAGTCGCCATGAACTTTCGAAGGATTCTCATTGCGGTCGATAGCGACCCGTTGGCGGTACATGCGGCTGATGTCGGTGCCGAGCTTGCACGAGCGCTCCAGGCCGAGATGGCGTTCGTCAATGTCGTTGACCCTTCGCTGTGCTACCCGGACCCGGCCGACTCTGGCGTTCCAACGAATGAATTGATCGCCCTAGCCAAACAAGAGGCGAAAAAGCTGGTCGGCGAGTTCCATCAACGCCTGACGCCGCAATCGACCGCCCTGGAGTTCCTTCCAGTCGGCAGTCCGGCTACGGAGATCGTGAAGGCTGCGAAGGAGTGGCAGGCGGATGTCATCGTCATTGGCAGTCACGGCCGCAGGGGCCTGGTACGTACCCTCCTCGGCAGCGTCGCCGAACATGTCATGCGCCATGCGCCTTGTCCGGTTCTGGTCGTCAGGGCCAAAGAGTGAGCAGCATAAGGAGAGGCAGCAAAGCGCCGCTGTCGATATGGGGCTTGAAGGACTGGTGTCGAAGCGCCGCGACCGGCGCTATCAGGGTGGCAGGCCAAAGTATTGGGTCAAAGTGAAGAACCGCAAGCATGCGATGAGCCTGATGATGGAGGCGTTCGGGTGACGCAAGCGGCCCGCGCCAGATCGCCTTGGTTTCCCAAACCAGAAACGGCGCTGTTACCAGCGCCGTTCTGGTGCAACCATACGCGTTAGCCAGCGCGTTTTGGTGCATCGGGACCGGCCCACTTCGACGGGCACTGGCGGGAGCGACCCGCTCTGGCACAGCTGGCGTGGGACATCTGCTCGCAATCCATTAATCAGATTATGCACGGCTGGTCGCGTCGGCAACCATTGATTTGTCTCTGCCGGAGCGGATGGCGCCGA